>Ga0153954_1000830_pt1 | contig 20465 bp, 22 predicted proteins | sample TSFL038MetaG_FD_102277 | JGI IMG/M metagenome (GOLD analysis project Ga0153954, IMG submission 102277) | Attine ant fungus gardens microbial communities from Florida, USA - TSFL038 MetaG | ecosystem: Host-associated > Fungi > Mycelium > Unclassified | place: USA: Florida, Wekiwa Springs State... | reverse complement strand
GCAATTAGCGCAGCTGCGCAGGCGTTCGTCGAGGACGTTTCCCGTTATTTTAACGAGAGGGGCTTTGGACTTTTTTCTACGCCGGCACCTTCCGGTGATGGTCGGTCGCGCCCTGGTAGGCGTGGCCGATCCGGTAGAGCGTCGCCTCGTCGAACGGGCGGCCGACGAGCTGCATGCCGATCGGGGCGCCGTTCTTGTCGAAGCCGCAGGGTACCGAGAGGGCGGGGACGCCGAGCGTGTTGAAGGGCCGGGTGAGGCCGGTGAAGCTCGCCACCATCTTCAGCACGGCCGGACCGCCCTTGGCCTCGGTGTCGGTCTCCTCGATGGTCGGGATGGGGAAGGGGATCGAGGGCAGCAGCACGGCGTCGACCTCGTCCATCGCCGTCGACAGGAACTCCTTCACGAAGCTCGCGCGCAAGCGAAGCGCGTCGATGTACTGCGTCGCCGGAATGAAGAAGCCCGCCTCCATGCGCGTGCGCACCTGGTTGGCGTAGAGTTCCGGCGTCTTCTCCATCCACGGCCGGTGCATGGCGGCGGCTTCGGATTTCACCATGACCTCGGCGGCACGATAGAGCGCGGTGAAGTCGGGCAGGGTGACGGCCGTGATCTGCGCGCCGAGCTTGCCGAGCGCATCGGCCGCGGCTTGCACTGCCGCGCCGATACTCGCCTCGAGGGGTGCCGGTCCATCGTTCGGCAAAGCGAGGCCGATCTTGAGGCCCGCGATGCCGCCCTCGAGTACTGCCTCGTAGTCCGGTACCGGCCGTTCGCTGGTGGTCGAATCGTCGGGATCGTGGCCCGCGATCGCGGCCAGCATGCGGGCGTTGTCGCGCACGGTGCGGGTGAGCGGCCCGACATGATCGAGGCTCCAGGAGCGCGCGACCGCGCCGGCGCGGCTCACGCGGCCGTAGGTCGCCTTCATGCCGACGACGCCGCAGGCCGAAGCGGGCAGGCGGATCGAGCCCCCGGTGTCGGAGCCCAACGCGCCATAGACCATGCGCGCCGCGACCGAGGCGCCCGAGCCGCTCGAGCTGCCGCCGGTGACGCGCGTGCCGTCCCACGGATTGCGGCAATGGCCGTTGTGTACATTGTGGCCCGTCGGGCCGGCGGCGAACTCTGCCATGTTGAGGAAGCCGAGCTCGACCACGCCCGCGTCGTCGAGTTTCTGCAGCACCGTCGATGTCACGGGCGCGCGCCAGTCCTTGCGGATCGCGCTGCCGCCGGTCGAGATCTCGCCCTTGCGGTAGTACATGTCCTTGTGCGCCATCGGCACGCCGTGCAGCGGACCGCGCCGCTTGCCGGCCGCGAGCTCGGCATCCATCGCGCGCGCCTGCGCGAGGGCCTTGTCCTTGTAGATCCTCAGGAAGGCGTTGGTACGCGGCTGCCACGCCTCGATGCGGGCGAGGCAGGCTTCCGTCGCCTCGACCGAAGTGATGCGACGCTCGGCGATCGCATCGGCGACGGCGCTGAGATCTTCCAGCGCGAGATCCTCGTTCCTCATTTGCGAGCCTCTTTCCGGGCCTCGCGCTCGAGGATGCTCGCGAAGGCGGCGGGCTCGTCGTCGAAGGTGAGGCGCTCGGCGGCCGCCTTGCGCACCGCGTCGTTCAGGCCCTCGACTTCAGCCGCGAGCTCGGCCAGGCGCTTCTCGTCGTATTTGAGTCCTTGCAGGTTCGCCGCGATGCCGGCGGCGGTCTTGGTCTTGTCGTCCATCGCTGTCTCCTCAGAAGCGCAGCTTGCGTTCGGTGAGCCGCGCCTTGTCCTCGGCCGAGAAGGCCATGATCTTGCGGATCTTCTGGTCGAACTTCATGCCGATGCCTTCGCTGCAAGCAGCAAGCATGCCGGTCTCGGCCTCATAGGCGTAGTGCACCAGCCTCAGGATCTTGTCGCCGAAATCGGCCAGTCCGCTCATCAGCACCATCAGATCGCCCGCTCGCAAAGGCGCATGGTAGTGGTGCAGCGTCTCGACGACGACGGTTCCTTCCCGCCGATCCTGCATGGCGGCACGATCGAATCCGAAATGGTTCCACAGCATCGGCGCGGCATCCGAGTAGCGGCCGAACTGGCAGCGCGGCAGGAAGAGGCCGTGCGTGTCGCATTCACCGGGCTTGATCACGGTGCGTCCGGTGGCGATCAAGCCGATCTTCCCGGCGTCGGCGAGGGCGACGTCGGGCAACCGCGTCGCGCCGACGGAGCGCGGCTTCGAGGTCGCCGGCATCTCGATCATCGCCGCCCTGGCGCGCGCGACGAAATCGGCAGGCCATGGTCTGTCGCTCGCGAAGCGGCAACGGATCGTCGAGGCGAGAGCGCCGTCGGCGCGATTCAGCACCTCGTGATAGATCGCGATGTCGCTCTCGCCGAGCTCGACGGGCGCGGAGCGCACCTCGATCGACTCGACAACGCGGAACTCGCGTAGGTAGCGGATATGATCCTCGACCGGCCGCAGCGTCAGTTCGAGGTTGTTCCGCGCGCGCGGTCCGAGGCCCATGGCAGCAAGCAGATGCGCCGACGCCTCCTGGCCGAATTCGGTGTAGTACTGCACGTTCAGGTGGTCGTTCTCGTCGCACTGCCAAGTGTTCACGGCGATGGCGAAAGTCGGGATCAGGTCGGGCGTCGGCACGCGAACTCACTCTCGAAGCTGTGGATGGCCGCTTCAAATGGCCGAAAAAGCCCCAGAAATCGACATTTTTCGTGTTTTCGCCCCTTGCGGGGCCGCGATTCGTGGATAACCTTGAGGCAGTCGGCGGTGTTCTGGGGCGTCAGGACGCTGCTGATGAAACGAAAAATGCAAGGGACCCCTCACTATGGCTACTCCTCCATCAACGGCAAAAGCGTCTGCTCCGACCATTCCGCTGTCCAAAGTGGCCGCTGAACTGGCCGAGAAGACGGGCATGACGAAGAAGGACGCGACCGGCTGCCTCGACGATTTCGTCGGCCTGGTCGTCAAGCATCTCAAGAAGGGCAACAAGGTCCGCATCACGGGCCTCGGCATCCTTCAGGTGCGCAACCGTCCGGCGCGCATGGGCCGCAATCCCGCGACCGGCGAGCAGATCAAGATCAAGGCGTCCAAGAAGGTCGCCTTCCGCGTCGCCAAGGATCTCAAGGAAGCGATCTGATCCTCAAGCGATAGGAAGATATCGGGCGGGCATCGGCGAAAGTCGGGCCCGCCCTTTCTTTTGCCTTCTCATTCGAACGCGTCGCGCATGAGTCTCTTCGTCTTCCTGAAGTTCGTCGAACAACTCGTGACGCCGCCGGGATCGCTGGCCCTCGGCGTGGTCGTGGCGATGGTGCTCGGTCTGTTCGGTCTGCGACGGCTGGCGCGTCTGGTGATCGCGCTCGCCATTCTCGAGACGTTGATCCTGTCTTTTCCGCCGGTCGGCGACGCGCTGGTGCGTTCCCTCGAGGACCGGGCGACGGCCGCGGCCCGGGATGTGCCGAAATGCTGTTACGACGCGATCGTCGTATTGGGGGGCGGCATCGCGCCGGCCATGCCGCCATTCCGCGACTTTCCCGATCTCTCCGATGCGTCGGACCGGATGTGGCTGGCCGCGCGCCTCTATCACCAGCATGTCGCGCCGCGTATCATCGCGAGCGGCGGCGGCTACCTGGCCAAGCCCGACAATCCGTCAACGACCGAAGCGGAAGCGATGCGCACCTTCATGATCGATCTCGGTGTGCCGACGGAGGCAATCGTCTCGGAAGGCACCTCGCTTAATACATTGGAGAACCTCCAGCACGTTCGCGCCATGGTCGGCGACGAGAAGGTGGCGCTGGTGACCTCGGCCCTCCACATGCCGCGCGCGTTGCAGATCGCCCGCCGTGCGGGGCTCTCGGCTGCGGCGTTTCCGACCGACTATCGGGCGCTGCCCGAACCCAAGGCGCCGTGGGACGAGTGGATCCCCTCGCAGGAGGCGCTCGGCATGTCCTGCGCGGCGCTGCACGAGATGGCCGGTCTCTGGCTCGACTTCCGCCGCGGGCAGCCGGCGCCATGACCGCCTGGCGCCTCAATCGCCGCGCGGCGCTCGGCCTCGCCGCCGCCGGGCCGCTTCTGGTGCCGCTGGCGCGTGCGGCGCGGACGCAGACACTGGACAAGCTCAGCTTCCAGACCGACTGGCGCGCCGAGGCGGAGCATGGCGGCTTCTATCAGGCCGTTGCGGCAGGCCTTTACAGGAAGGCCGGCATCGACTGCGACCTGCGCCAGGGCGGCCCGAACCTGAACATCAGCCAGCTCCTGCTCGCCGGCCGCATCGACATGTGCATCTCCAACAGCTTCGAGGCTTTCGCCTATCTGCAGGCAGGCGCGCCGTTCTTCACCATCGCCGCGATCTTCCAGAAGGATCCGCAGGTGCTGATCGCCCACGCCGATGCCGGCGTCACGGGCTTCGACAAGCTGAAGGGCCACACGATTCTGATCGGCAGCGGCGGACGCGTGACCTACTGGCCGTATCTCCGCAAGAAGTACGGCCTGTCGGACGAGCAGCTGCGCCCCTACACGTTCAACATGGCGCCCTTCCTCGCCGACAAGAACGCCGTGCAGCAGGGCTTCCTCTCATCCGAGCCCTATTCGATCCAGCAGGCGACCGGCAAGGCGCCCGAGGTGCTGCTGATCGCCGATGCGGGCTTCAGCGCCTACCAGACCACCATCGCCATCTCGAGGCGGCTCGCGACGGAGAAGAAGGAGCTGATCCAGCGCTTCATCGACGCCACGCTCGAAGGCTGGACGCAGTATCTGAAGGGCGGCCCGGCGATCGAGGCGGCCAATGCCCTGATCAAGCGCGACAATCCCGAGCAGACCGACGATCGCATCGCCTATGCCATCAAGGTGCTGAACAAGCGCGGCATCGCCCTGTCCAGCGACGCGCTGACCGGCGGCATCGGCGCGATGAGCGACAAACGCTGGGCGGAATTCTACCAGTCGATGGTTGACGTCAACGTCCTGCCGAAAGGGCTGGACGTGCGGCAGGCCTATACGCTTGATTTCGTCAACAAAGGTATCGGCAAGCCCACCTGAGCGGTGGAGGGAGACAAGGATGTTCAAGGTGAGCGAAGAGCACCAGATGCTGCGGGATCTGGTGAAGAAGTTCGTGCGCAACGAGCTGATGCCGCTGGAGAAGAACATCCTCGAGCGTTTCGCCGCGGGCCAGCCGGCCGCACTCTCCGACGAGGAGAACAAGAAGCTCTTCAAGCAGTGCAAGGATCTCGGCCTGTGGGCGCTCGACGTGCCGGAAGAGGCGGGTGGCGCCAACCTGCCGTGGACGGCGCTGGTCGGCGTCAACGAGGAGCTGGGTTACGCCGCGGTGCCCTTCACCTTCCCGCCGGATTCGCCCAACCTGCACATGATGCTGGCGACGGTGACGCCGGAACAGCGCAAGAAGTACCTCGAGCCTTACGCCGCCGGTGAGACGGTCTCGGCCATCGCCATCTCCGAGCCGGGCGCGGGCGGTGATCCCGCCGGCATGAAGACCCGCGCGGTGAAGGACGGCGATCATTGGGTGATCAACGGCCGCAAGATCTGGATCAGCCGCATCGCCAAGGCCGACTTCACCATCGCCATGGCGGTGACCGATCCCGAGCGCGGCGCGCGCGGCGGCATCACCGCCTTCCTGGTCGACAAGGGCACGCCCGGCCTGGTCGTGGCCCGCGCCATCCCGATGCTCGCGGGCCAGCGCACCTACGAGGTCGTGTTCGAGGATTGCCGCGTGCACGAAAGCCAGGTGCTGGGCCGCATCGGCCAGGGCTTCGCGCCCATGCAGCTCCGCCTCACGGTGCGCCGCCTGCAGATGGGCGCGTGGTGCATCGGCATGGCGCAGCGTGCGCTCGACATGATGGTCGAGCACGTGCAGCAGCGTGTGACCTTCGGGCAGAAGCTCGCCGACCGGCAGGCCATCCAATGGTGGATAGCCGATGCCGCGACCAAGCTGCACGCCTGCCGCCTGATGGTGATGGATGCCGCGGTGAAGCAGGACGACGGTCTCGACGTCCGCATGGAAGCGTCGATGATCAAGGTCTTCGCGACCGAGATGGCGACCGAGATCATCGACCATGCGCAGCAGTCGTTCGGCGCCATGGGCGTGACGCAGGAACTGCCGCTCGCCTGGCTCGCCCAGAAGGTCCGCACCATGCGGGTTTACGAGGGCCCGTCCGAGGTGCACCGTATGGTGATTGCCCGCCGCCTGTTGGGCGGCCGCTAGGAGGTCCCGCATGGCCTATACGCTCGATGCTTTCGTGAAAGACGCCCAGACCGCGCTCAAGACGCATGAAGGCCCGGCCGGACGCGAGCAGGTTCGCGTGCTGCTGGAGAAGCTCCTGACCAACAAGGCCTTCGTCGACGAAGCGGTCGGTCCAAACGCACCCTCGGGCTCGCGCAAGCTCTACGAGGACAAGGATCTGGGCTTCGTCGTGCTGGCGCATTGCAACGCCAAGCCGCACAAGAGCCCGCCGCACGATCACGGCAGTTCCTGGGCGGTCTACGGCCAGGCGATCAAGCACACCGACATGAGCGAGTTCCGCCGCGTCGACTCTGGGACCGGCGCCGGAGAGGCGAAGCTCGAGCAGGTGAAGAGCTATCGCCTCGATCCCGGCCATGCTGGCGTCTACGACGTGGGCGCCATCCACGCCATCGACTATCCCGAAGGCAGCCGCTTCGTGCGCGTCACCGGACGCGACCTCGACTACGTGAAGCGGCTCAAGTTCGACACCGCCGCCGGCCAGGCGATCACCATCGAAAGCGCTTCCGCGAGCCCCTGAACTCCGGGGACTTCCGATCCATTGATCGGAATGCGGATCCGGGCGCGCGCGGCTTAAGCTTCGCGCGAGAGGAGACCCGGATCCGTGGCCCGTGTGCGACTACAGGGGCCGAAGCGCGGGGGCCGCAGGAGACGCTGCACGGTGGGGCAGATCGAGCGTGGTGGGTGGGTCGGTGTGGCGACCTCACCGCTAGATTCGATACATTTAGCGGTCACTATTGGTAACCATCATTCGGAGCGCGGGCTTCCAGCCCGCTCATGATCATCGGAGCGCACCACTCCAGTGGCGCTCAGCCCATGAGCACCACTGGAGTGGTGCGCTTCCGTGAGCGGGCTGGAAGCCCGCGCTCCGAATGATCTCTAGCTCAGCCGCGCCGCGGCGGCGGCGTTGGCCTGCTGGCGTCGCGCGATCATCTTCTCCATCTGCGCACGGACCTTCGCAGTCCGTTCGGCGCCGGCCTTCTCGGGGCTGCCCGACTGGAAGGGCGGCTGCGGGTCGTATTCGAGACCGAGCTGGACGGACTTCGCCACGTCCTCGCCCGCGATCTCGGCGAGCAGGGCGAAGCCGAAATCAATGCCTGCCGTGACGCCGCCGCCCGAGATGCGGTTGCGATCGCGCACCACGCGCTCGGCGACGGGAATCGCGCCGAAGGCCGCGAGCCCGTCGCGCGACGCCCAGTGGCAGGCCGACTTGTAGCCCTTGAGCAATCCTGCGGCGCCCAGCACGAGAGAGCCCGTGCAGACCGAGGTCACGTACTTCGCCGACGCGCCTTGCTTGGCGACGAACGCCAGCGTCTCGGCATCGTTCATCAGGTCGATCTGACCGGCGCCGCCCGGGATGCAGATGACATCGAGCGGCGGGCAGTCCTTGAAGGTGGTGGTCGGCACGATGGAGAAGCCGGCATCGGTCTTCACGGGATCGAGCGTCTTCCAGACCATGTGCAGGGTGGCGCCGGGCGTGCGCGACAGGACCTGCGCGGGACCGGTGGCGTCGAGCTGGGTGACGGCGGGGAAAATGACGATGCCGATGTTCATGCGCGTCTCCTTGGGTGGCCGCCAAGGTAGCCGCTTTCGCCCTCTGGCAGAAATGACAAATACCGTCTATTTTCTGCCAATGGCGCGTCCGCACAAATTCTGGATCCTGGCCTACGAAGGTTGCCAGCTCCTCGATGTCACCGGCGCCGCCGCCGTGTTCGGCGCGGCCAACGAAGCGGCGGGTGGCGGGGTCTACGATCTGCAGATCGTTTCGCCCGACGGCGGCCTGGTCAGGACCAACAGCAGCGTGGCGCTGCAGAGTCGCAAGGTCGGTGGCCAGCCCGACACCCTGCTGGTCGCCGGTGGTTCGGCGGGCCTGCGCGCGACCATGGCGCGGGCCGACGTACGGCGCTGGCTGCGCAGGATCGCGCCGGGCACGAAGCGTTACGGCTCGGTCTGCACGGGCGCCTTCGTACTCGCCTCGGCGGGTCTGCTCGACGGCAAGCGCGTCGCCACGCACTGGGCGAGCTGCGAGCGATTGGCCCGGAACTTTCCCGACCTGTCGGTCGATGCCGAGGCACTCTACGTCGTGGACGGCAAGGTCTGGACGTCGGCCGGCGTCACCACCGGCATCGACATGGCCCTGGCGCTGGTCGAGGCCGACTTGGGGGCTGCGACCGCGAACCTGATCGCGCGTCACTTCGTGCTCTATGCGCGCCGGCCAGGTTACCAGTCGCAGTTCAGCCCGCTTCTGCAGGCGCAGACGGCGGCCGAGGCGCCGTTCGCCGGCCTGATCACCTGGATGCAGGAGCATCTCGATCACGCGCTCGACGTGCCCGAGCTCGCGCGCCGGGCCGGCCTCAGCGAGCGGAGCTTCTATCGCAAGTTCACCGAGGCCGCGGGCAAGACGCCGGCACATTTCGTCGAAGGGCTGCGGCTCGACGCGGCACGGTCCCTGCTCACGAAGGGTCTGCCCATGAAGTCGATCGCCACGCGCGTCGGATTGAATTCATCGGCCCGCCTCAGCGCCGCCTTCGAACGCCGCTTCGGCATGACGCCGTCGCTGTTCCGCGAGATGCACGGCTAGGAGCCGACTATCGGCCGCCAGTGCCGCTCATCGTCTCGATCATCCAGGCGTGGCGCCGGTCCATCTCCTCGATGGCGGCCTTGTGCTCGGGCGTTTCGGTACAGGCGATGAGCTGGGCTGCCAGGAAAACCGCGAGCAGGGCCGCCTTCAGCCTCGTCATGATCTAGCGCTGCATCTTCATCCGAAAGCTGCCGACCACGAGAGCCGTGCCGGCGAAGCCGGCGCCCAGCCAGAGGGCGGCGTGGGCGGCGACCGATGCGCCCCCCTCGGAGAAATCGAACAGGCCGAAGGTCAGCGCCACGAGTGCCGCACCCATCGTCTGGCCGAGGGTGCGCGCGGTGGCGATGATGCCGCCCGCGCTGCCGCTCTTCTCGCGCGGCACGGCATTCATCATCAGCCGGTTGTTGGGTGAGGCGAAGATGCCGAAGCCCGCGCCGCACAGGACCAGCCGCCACATGACGTTGGCCGCAGAGGGATCGGGCGGCAGCAGCGCAGTGAGGACGAAGCCCGCCGTCATGCTGGTGAGGCCGATCGCGCCCAGGATGCCCGCGTGATAGCGATCGGCCAGACGGCCGGCAAACGGCGCGACGCCTGCGAGCGCGAGGGGCCAGGCGGTGAGCAGGATGCCGGTGTCGCGCGCGTCGCGGCCCAGCACGGTGTGGAAGAAGAACGGCAGGCTGACGAAGGCGAGGCCCTGGGCGGTGAAGGTGCAGGTCGCCGAAGTGATGGAGAGGGTGAAGATCGGCCGCTTGAAGATATCGACCGGCATCATCGGATCGGCAAGCCTGGTCTGGCGCCAGATGAACAAGGTGCCGAGCAGGGCGGCGACGGCAAGTTCGGAGACGATGATCGTCGGCGAATGGCCGTGCGCCATGCCGTCGATGCCGAAGATCAGCAGGCCGAAGGTGATGCCGGACATCACCGCCGACAGGAAGTCGAAGGGTCGGTGCACATGCGTCGTGTGCGGCAGATAGCGCTCGCCCAGGGCGAAGGAGATGAGGCCGAGCGGGATGTAGATGGCGAAGAGATAGGGCCAGGATGCGAAGTCGAGCAGCGCGGCGCCGATCGACGGACCGGCCGCCATCGACGTCGCGACGACGGTCGTGTTGAAGCCGAGGCCGCGGCCCAGCATGTTGCGCGGATAGATGGCGCGCACCAGCGCCGGCTGGATCGACATGATGCCGGAGCCGCCGAGCCCCTGGCAGGTGCGGGCGACCAGCAGCCAGCCGAAGGAGGGCGCCAGCACGCAGCCCAGCGAAGCGATGCAGAAGAGCACGAGACCGGCGCGATAGACGTGGCGATAGCCGACGATGTCGGCGAGCGCCGCCACCGGCAACAGGCAGACCATGATCGCGATCTGATAGGCGTTGACGATCCAGATCGAGTTGGAAGCGGTGATCTCGAGATCGCTCGCGATGTACGGCAGCGCAAGATTGGTCATGGAGTTGCTGAGCACCGCCATCGACAGCCCGATCGTGATCGTGGCCACGGCGAAGAGCCGCGGCAGGCCGGGCGGCATGCCGTCGTACGAGCTTTCGGTCGGCTTGAGGCTTTCGGCTACGCTACTGGAATCGGGCATCTCTATTGCGGAACCGTCATATGGTCGCCGCCGATGGTCGTGCGCTGCATCAATCGCTTGTGCTTCACCGCGTCGTAGTAGGTGGCGCGGTGCAGCACCGCACGATTGTCCCAAACGATCACATCGCCCTCGCGCCAGGCATGGGAGAGCATGAACTCGGGTTGCTCGGCGCGATAGGCGAGCTCGTAGAGGATCGCCTTGCCCATCTCCATGGGCCAATCGACGATGTGGCCGGCATGCGCGCCGATATAGAGCGCGCGGCGGCCGTTGATCGGATTGTCCTGGAACAGCCGCTGCTTCACGGGCGGCAGCTCGGCCAGGCTCTTGGCGCTCAGGATTCCCTTCTGCACGCGATCGCGCGAATAGGCGAGCGCGTGCTCGGCGACCAGCGGATGAATGGTCGCCTGCAGCGCCGGGGGCAACGCGTCCCAGGCCGCGCGCATGTTGAGGAACTCGGTGTTGCCGCCTTCGGGCGGGCAGATGCGCGCCGTCAGGATCGAGCAGAGCGACGGCGTCTTCTTGAACGATGAGTCGGAGTGCCAGAAGTAGTTGGCCTTCTGATAGATCATGCGCATGTCGTCGTTCGGGATCGGCTGCCCGGTCTCGATGTCGAGATTGGACTGGCGGGCGAACTTGGTGCCGGCCGCGGGATTGGCGCTGAGCGTGGTCTCGCAGTTGCCCCACAGGTCGGAGAAGGCGACCTGCTTGTCGTCGTCCATCGGCTGGTCGCGGAAGACCAGCACGGAATACTCCTCGAAGGCGGCGCGGATCGGGCCGAACTCACGCGCGCTGAGCGGCCGCGTGATGTCGATGCCGGAGATTTCTGCGCCGAACAGCGGATGGAGCTTGGTGACGGTGATGGGGCCGGTGTTGCGCATGGGAAGTGGTCCTCAGTCGACGATCGCCTGGTACGCCAGCACACGCAGTTCGCGACGGATCGGATAGGTCGAGGACGGCATGAGCTGGGTCATCAGCACGACGGCCATCTCCTCGATCGGATCGCACCAGAAGGCGGTCGAGGCGGCGCCGCCCCAGGCGTATTCGCCGGGCGTGCCGAGGATTTGCGCCTTGGCCGGATCGAGCATCACCGAGAAGCCCAATCCGAAGCCGATGCCGAGATAGGTCGACTCCGAGAAGCGCGGCGCGCCCATGTCGCCCATATCGCCCTTGAGATGGTTCGAGGTCATGAGCTCGACCGACTTCTTGCCGAGCAGCCGCACGCCATCGAGCTCGCCATCGTTCAGCATGAACTTGCAGAAGCGCAGGTAGTCCGACGCGGTCGACACGAGGCCGCCGCCGCCCGAATTGACCGTGCGCGGCGCGAGGTAACGGCTCTTGCCCGGATCGTCGATCAGGTGGAGCTTGCCGCCAGGGCCGGTGCTGTAGTTCGCCGCGAAGCGGTCGTGCTTCTCCTTCGGTACATGGAAGTTGGTGTCGACCATGCCGAGCGGCTTGATCACCTTCTCGACGAGATAGTCCTGGAACGGCATGCCGGAGATCACCTCGACGAGGTAGCCCAGCACGTCGGTCGAGATGCTGTAGTTCCATGCCTTGCCGGGTTGGGCGATCAACGGGAACTTCGCGGCCTGTTCGACGACCTCCTTGAGGGTCGCGGTCGAGGTCTGGAAATCGACGCCGCCCTCCTTTTGGCGATAAAGCGCGTCGACGGCGTTGGCCTCCATCATGCCGTAGGTGAGGCCGGAGGTGTGCGTGAGCAGGTCGCGGAAGGTGATGTCGCGCTCGGCGGGGACCAGCTCCATCTTGCCGCGGCTGCCGCCCATGAAGACGCGCTGGTTGGCGAAGGCCGGGATGAACCGCGAGATCGGGTCGTCGAGCTGAAAGCGGCCTTCCTCGTAGAGCATCATGATCGCCGTCGAAGTGAGCGGCTTGGTCATGGAATAGATGCGGTAGATCGTGTCGGGCCGCACCGGCTTGTTGCGCTCGACGTCGGCCTTGCCGTAGGTCTCGGCGTAGGCGATCGCCGCGTCGCATGACGGCGACCAACAGGCCGGGCAGTTTCCCGCTGTCGACCCAGCCCTTCATCCACGTGGTGATACGGCCGAGCCGCGCTGCGGAAAGGCCGACCTGATCGGGGGCGACGAGCGGCAGGGTATCCATGGCGATTCTCCTTGCTGGACCGCTAGACTAGCGCAGGAAATCGGTTTCCAGACACGCAAAAGACGGGAGGGAGCAATGGCAAGATTGTGCGAGGGCCGGGTGGCGATCGTCACCGGAGGCGCCCGGGGCGTCGGCCGGGAGCACTGCCTGATGCTGGCCGAGCACGGCGCCAAGGTGGTCGTGAACGACCTGGGCGGCGACCGGGCCGGCAAGGGCCACGATGTCGGCCCCGCCCAGCAGGTCGTGAACGAGATCAAGGCCAAGGGTGGCGAGGCGGTCGCCAATGGCGACGACGTATCGGACTGGAACGGCGCCAAGCACATGATCGACCAGGCCATCTCGACCTTCGGCAAGCTCGACGCGGTGGTGCTGAACGCCGGCATCCTGCGCGACCGCATGCTGGTCAACATGACCGAGGACGAGTGGGATGCCGTCATCAAGGTGCATCTGAAGGGCACCTTCGCCCCGGCCCGTCACGCGGCGGCCTACTGGCGCGACAAGGCCAAGGAGACTGGCCAGCCGGTCGACGCACGCATCGTCACCACCACCTCAGTCTCCGGCATCTACGGCAATATCGGTCAGACCAACTACGGGGCCGCCAAAGCGGGCATCGCGTCGTTCACCGTCATCGCCGCGCGCGAGCTCGGCCGCTACGGCATCACCGTGAACTCGATCTCGCCCAGCGCCTTCACGCGCATGACCGAGGACCTGCGCAACTACACCGAGGAAGACAAGGAGACACGTAGCCCGAAATGGATCGCGCCCGTCGCCACCTGGCTGGTGAGCGAAGAGAGTCGCGAGATCACCGGCCGCGTCTTCCAGGCGGGCAACGGCCAGTTCGCCGTGGCCGAAGGCTGGCACAAGGGACCGGAGTCCAAGCCCATCCTCGACCCGCGCCAGGCCGGCAAGGTCCTGATGGAGCTCGCCAAGAAGGCGCGCAAGAACGCCGGCATGAACGGCCTCGATCTAGACTGATGGACGCTTTCATGCAGGCCGCCATCGATGAGGCCAAGGCCGGCTTCGCCGAGGGGGGCATCCCGATTGGCTCCGTGTTGGTGCACGGCGGCAAGATCATCGGCCGCGGGCACAACAGGCGCGTGCAGAAAGGCAGCGCCATCCTGCACGGTGAGATGGATGCGCTGGAGAATGCCGGCCGTCAGGCGGCGGCCGTCTATCGCAAGTCCACGATCTATACGACGCTGTCGCCCTGCTCGATGTGCAGCGGGACGATCCTGCTCTACGGCATCCCGAAGGTCGTGATTGGCGAGAACACGACCTTCATGGGCGAGGAGGCGCTGCTGCGTTCGCGCGGCGTGGAGATCACCGTGCTCGACGATCCCGCGTGCAAGGAACTGATGCGCCAATTCATTGCCGCCAAGCCCTCGCTCTGGAACGAGGATATCGGCGTCTAGGAAGCGTCCGGCCGATCCATTGATCAGAATGTACGGCCCAGGCGGACGTGCTTTACGCTCCGGGCCTGTTGTGGAGACCCGGATCCACGGCCTTGTAAGAGCTACATGCCGAAGCGCGGGGGCCGAAGGAGACGCTGCACGGCGGGGCAGATCGAGCGCGGTGGCAGGGTCGGTATGACTAACCACACTGTTATTCTAGGTACGTTTAACAGTTACTCGCGGTAACCAGCTCCACATATAGCGGTAGGCGGTGATCACGCGCAGGCGGCGCGAGGCGCCATCGTTGCTCTCTGAATCGGAAACGTCCTGGCTCAGAGCTTTGCGAGACTCTCCGAGACCTTTGCCTGCGGCCATGTCCAGCCGGCGACGCTTTCGTAGGCGCGCATCGCCTGCAGCACGAGATGGTCGGCGCGCGGCGGGCCGATCAGCTGGATGCCGACGGGCAGCCCGGCCTTGGTCAGACCTGCGGGCATGGACGCGGCGGGCTGGCCGGTGAGGTTGCAGGGCAGCGTGAAGGGCGCGCCTTTGGTCCAGCGCGGGAAGGCCTCCGAATTGTAGAGCGTCTCCACCGGTGGCGCGGCCGTCGGCGCAACGGGCGCGAGCAACAGATCGTACTTCTGGTGGATGAGGGCCATATCGCGTGCGAGCTTGGAACGCGCTTCGTGGGAACGCGCATAGTCCACCAGCGTGATCGCGCGCCCCTTTTCGGCGGCGGCCCGGAAGCCCGGATCGAGCTTGCCGTGGAGCTGCGTCGGGATCTGCGCGAAGCGCGTGGCGAAGCTGCCGATCCAGAGCGCCTCGAACTGTGGCTGCAGCGGCGCGATCAGCGGCCCAACTTCTTCGACGTGCGCGCCGAGCTCCTCGAAGCGCCTGGCTGCCTGGGCGACGATCGCGCGCACTTCGGGATCGGCTTTCACTTCGCCGAAGTCGAGGCTCAAGCCGATCTTCCAGCCGCGCACGCCGGCCTCGAGGCCGACCGTGTAGTCGCGCGGCTCGGCGGGCAGCGCGCGGAAGTCGCGCGGGTCGGGACCGGCGGTCGCATTCAGCGCCATCGCCGTATCGAGGACCGAGCGCGCCAGCACGCCCTGGCTGACCACATCGGCGAACATCGAGTCGGCGGGATATTGCGGAATGCGGCCGTAGGAGGGTTTCAGGCCGACGAGCCCGGTATGCGCGGCGGGGATGCGGATCGAGCCGCCGCCGTCATTGCCGTGATTGAATGGGCAGACACCGGCCGCTGTCAGCGACGAGGCGCCGCCCGACGAGCCGCCGGGTGAATGGGCGAGGTTCCAGGGATTGCGGGTGATTCCTTGAAGGGGTGAATCGGTCAGCGCCTTCCAGCCGAATTCCGGCGTGGTGCTCTTGCCGATGATGACCATGCCCGCCGCGACGAAGCGGGCGGTGACGGCAGCATCCTCGGCGACGGGCGACTCGTCGGTGGCATGGGTGCCGTAGCGCGTCGGCCAACCTTTGACGTTGGTCGTGTCCTTGATCGTGATCGGCACGCCGTCGAGCGGCGACAAAGGCTCGCCCCGGTGCCAACGCGCTTCCGATTCTTTCGCAGCCTCTGACGCTTGTTTGGAGTCGAGTAGCACAAAGAAATTTAAGTGAGGCTGCAACCTCTCGCCACGCTTCAACGCCTCACGGACGAATTCGACCGGGGAAAGCTCGCGCCGTGCATAACGTCGCGACAGATCGGAGGCGGGGATCCAAGGAAGCGCTGCAGACATGCGTGATCGCTCATTTCACACGATTTGCGATTGAGAGAAGATAAGAAGCGTACCAAGGAGTACTACCATGGAAACCATAGGCGCCATTGTCGCTTGTATTGCGGCGCTCGTGGCCGGTTTCGAAGCGGGACGACGCTGGGCTTTCGACCCGGGCTGGAGCGTCTTTCTCGGTGCTGCGGTCGCGGAGGCCTGCACCGCCATTTACTTCATCGTTATGCTGGCCCTCGACGTCGCCCAGCCGGGCACGATCAATGCCCATATTGTCGGTCAGCAGGTCGTGATCCTGGTCGTGGCGACGCCCATTCTGGGCGCGCCTGCCGGCTGGTTCGGCTTCCGTCGTTCGATCCGCCGCTTCTTCTGAGCGGCAGCACACCGTTAAGCGAAACGCGACGCGGCTTTTCCCGGATAGTCGCGAAGCGCTAAGCTCGCCGCCGTTTCGAAGGGGAGGAACATGGTCGAGATCAAGCTCGGCGCGGCGACGGCGACACGCATCGAAGAAAGCTACGAGCCGAACTTCGAAGCCACTAAGTTCTTCCCCGACTGGACTCCCGATGTCGTGCGCGAGCATGGTTCGTGGCTCAGCCCCAATCACTACGACGCCGACTCCGGCTGGCTGAAGCTCAGCATCCATAGCTGGTTGCTGCGTTTCGGCGGCAAGACGATCCTGATCGACACCTGCGTGGGCAATCACAAGTCGCGCAAGCACCGGCCGAAATGGGACATGATGAACACGCCCTATCTCGAGCGGTTGAAGGCGGCGGGCGTGACGCCGGATCAGATCGACATGGTGATGTGCACGCATCTGCATGTCGATCACGTCGGCTGGAACACGCGGCTCGACAATGGCCGCTGGGTGCCGACGTTCAAGAACGCCAAGTACGTCTGGAGCCAGGAAGACTTCGATTTCTACAAGGAGCTCGACAAGGATCCGGAGAAGGGTCCGGCCAATGGCGGCTCGTTCCGCGACTCGGTGCTGCCCGTGGTCGATGCCGGATTGGTGCAGATGGTGAAGGGCGGAGCGGAGATCGAGGACGGTCTCAAGGTGACGCCCGCGCCCGGCCATACGCCCGGCACGGTCCGCATCGAGCTCGAATCCCAGGGCGAGAAGGCGCTGTTCTGTGGCGATATCCTGCATCACGCGCTGCAGGTCTATCACCCCGAGTGGAACAGCTTCGCCTGTCTCGACCAGACGAACGCCCGCAGGAGCCGGCGTGCGGCGGTCGAGCATTGCGCGGGCACCGGTGCGATGCTGCTGCCCTGCCACTTCGGTGCGCCGTTTCATTGCCACATCGACCACAAGGGCGCGGGCTTCGCGCCACGCTTTGCCAACAATTTCTGAGGAGGGAAGGGACAATGATCTACGAAATGCGAGTCTATCGGTGCGTGCCGGGCCGTCTGCCGGCACTGCTCAACCGGTTCGAGACCATCACGCTGAAGCTGTGGGAGAAGCATGGCATCAAGCAGGCCGGCTTCTTCACGACCCTGGTCGGCGAATCCAACCAGGAGCTGACATATTTCCTGCAGTGGGAGTCGCTCGCTGACCGCGAGAAGAAGTGGAACGCCTTCGCTGCCGATCCCGACTGGCACAGCAAGCGCGCCGAGACGGAGAAGAGCGGCCAGATCGTGATGAACGTTTCGAACCAGTTCCTGGCGCCGACGGCATTCTCGTCGGTGAAGTGACCGCGTAGCAGTCGGAAGGGCAAAGGCCTTCGGGCCTTTGTCACTCCACCTTGAGGCCGGCCTCCTGCGCGAGCTTGGCCCATTTGGCGTAATCGCTCGCCACGTACTTGGCAAAGTCCTCGGGCGAGCCGAACTGCGGATCGGCCCCGAACTCGGCGTATTTCCTCGAGATGTCCGGCGAGCGGATCGTGCCGTCGACAGCGTCATGCAGCTTGTCGACGAGAGCGGGCGGCGCACCTGCCGGCAGGAAGATGCCGTAGGAAATCGCGCATTCGTAGCCCGGCAGGCCGGCCTCGGAGATGGTTGGAATGTCCGGCGCAGCGGCCGAGCGTTGCGACCCTGTCTGACCGAGCGCGCGCAGCTTGCCCGATTTGACGTGAGGCAGCGCGGTCGAGAGGCCGCCGAAATAGAGATCGACCATGCTCGCCATCAGATCGGCCATGGCCGGGCCGCCGCCCTTGTACGGCACGTGAACGATGTCGAGCTTGCCCATCGACTTGAACAGCTCGAGCGCAAGGTGCGTGGCGCCGCCCGCGCCCGCCGAAGCACCGTTCAGCTTGCCCGGCTTGGACCGGGCGAGCGCCAGCACCTCCTCGACGTTCTTGGCCGGCAGATCGGGGCGCACGACCATCAGCATGGGATTGATGCCGACGGGCGCGACCGCCACGAAGTCGGTGCGCACGTCGTAGGGCAGCTTCTGGTTCAGGGCCAGGGCGACCGTCGTCTGGCCGTTCGAGCCGACCATGAAGACGCTGCCGTCGGGTGGGGATTTGGCGACCGAGGCCGCAGCCACCTCGCCATTTGCGCCGGCACGGTTCTCCACGACGATCGAGCGCTTCAGCCGCTCACCGATACCGGGCGCGATCAGTCGGGCCAGCAGATCGTTTGGGCCGCCCGGCGGGAAGCCGACGACGAAACGCAGCGGCTTGTCGGGAAAGTCGGCCGACTGGGCGCGTGCGACGAAGGGCGCAGCGACAGCGGCGCTCGCAAAAGCGCGGCGGGTGAGCTTCAACATCGAAGCGAGTATGGTGGCTCGCATGCCTCTCACGCAAACACCCGATGGTGCGCTACACTACGAGTCGGTCGACGCGACGGCGCCGTGGCTGCCCGGTTCCTTGCCTGTCCTGTTCCATCACGGCATCGGTTCCTCCGGTGCCCTCTGGCGAGGCTGGTATCCCGCGTTGATCGATCGCTATCGCGTTGGCGCTTTCGACATGCGTGGTTGCGGCACGTCGTCGATCCCGTCCGCGAGTTTCGCCTGGTCGCTGGACCGCATGGTCAAGGACACGTTCGCCGTCGCCGACGCACTGGGCTGGCAGCGCTTTCATCTCGTGGGTGAATCGATTGGTGGTACGATCGCGCTTGCCGCGACGATCGCGCAGCCTGCACGCGTGGCGACGCTCACCGTCAGCAACGGCGCGCATCTCGGCGCCACGATCGGCCGCGTGCATGCCTGGAAGAAGCAGCTCGACGAGGGCGGCGAGGCGGGCTGGTCGCGCGAATTCATGCCTGATCGCTTCCCGCCCGACGTGCTCGATTCGGTCCGCTGGAAATGGTTCGAGACGCAGCAGGCGCAATGGCCACGCGAGTCGATCCTGAATGCATTGGGCGTTCTGGTGGGCGCCGACCTCACGCCGCGCCTGCCTGAGATCAAGTGTCCGGTGCTGCTGTTGCATCCCGACGGCAGCCCGTTCATTCCCGTGCCGGTGATGGCCGAACTGCATCGCCTGCTGCCGGGATCGCGACTGCATGTTTTCGGCCACGCCCGGCACGGCCTGCCATTCAGCCATGCACGGGAATGCGCCGCGGTCCTACGCTCTTTCCTCGACTCCCCCGGGAGGGGCTGATATCCGTTTGCCCAATCGTTCGATCAGCGGACGAAGTATAACGTATGGGGAAACGATGAGACGCGTATTGGCGGGCGCTGCTGCCCTCGCAATGGTTTTGACGTCCGTTCCGGGCTTCGCCCAGGACACGCTCAGCGTCTGGTGGGTCAAGGGCTTCTACAAGTCCGAAGACGATGCGCTCTATGCCGCCATCAAGAAGTACGAGCAGAAGACCGGCACCAAGATCGAACTGTCGCAGTATGCGGTGCAGGACATGAACGCCAAGTCGGTCGCCGCGCTCGATGCCGGCACCGTGCCCGACATCGCCTATTCCGATACATATGACGTGCAGACGGCCGGCAAGTGGGCCTTCGACGGCAAGCTCGAGGACCTTTCCGACGTGCTCGAGCCGATCAAGGACCGCTTCGAGCCGGTCGCGCTCTCGACGGCCTACCTCTACAGCGACAAGGCCAAGAAGAAGGCCTACTACGCCTTTCCGACCAAGCAGCAGTCGCTGCACATCCAGTACTGGAAGGACATGCTGGGGCAGGCGGGCTTCCAGCCGGCTGACATCCCCGGCACGTGGAAGGAGTACTGGTCGTTCTGGTGCGACAAGGTCCAGCCGGCGATCCGCAAGAAGACGGGCCAGCGCATCTACGGCACGGGCTTCCCGATGGGCGTTGAATCGACCGACTCGTTCCAGTCGTTCCTGAGCTGGGTCGACGCCTACAACGTCAAGCTGGTCGACGACAACGGCAAGCTGCTGGTCGACGATCCGAAGGTGAAGGCCGGCCTCGTCGCCGCGCTCACCGACTACACGCAGCCCTACATCAAGGGCTGCACGCCGCCGTCGTCGACGACCTGGAAGGATCCCGACAACAACGTCGCCTTCCACAACCGCACGATCGTGATGACGCACAACTACACGATCTCGATCGCGGCCAAGTGGCTCGACGACGCCAACAACGAATCGCTGACCGCCGAGCAGCGTGAGGCCGGCAAGAAAGCCTATTACGACACGATCGAGACCATGACCTTCCCGAAGAAGCCCGACGGCTCGCCGATGGTCTATCGCACCTCGGTGAAGGTCGGCGTGATCTTCGAAGCGGCGAAGAACAAGGCGAAAGCCAAGGACTTCCTGAAATTCATGCTCGAGGAGGACAATCTCCGCCCCTACGTCGAAGGCGCGCTCGGTCGCTGGTTCCCGGTGACCAAGGCGAGCCAGGAGAGCCCCTTCTGGCAGGCCGACAAGCATCGCAAGGCCGTCTACACGCAGTTCAAGGCGGGCACGACGCCGTTCGAGTTCACCAAGAACTGG
>Ga0153954_1000829_pt1 | contig 20476 bp, 19 predicted proteins | sample TSFL038MetaG_FD_102277 | JGI IMG/M metagenome (GOLD analysis project Ga0153954, IMG submission 102277) | Attine ant fungus gardens microbial communities from Florida, USA - TSFL038 MetaG | ecosystem: Host-associated > Fungi > Mycelium > Unclassified | place: USA: Florida, Wekiwa Springs State... | reverse complement strand
GTTATCTCGTCGGGCCGAACGGGCGCTACCTCACCGGGCAGACCCTGCACGTGAACGGCGGGGCCTATCTGCCGTGAACGCGTTGGCCGAACCGGTTTTGCTCGGATCGGCCGTGCAAGCAGCGGCGGCGCTGGCTGCCGGCTTCGCCGCCCTGATCGGCTCGGGCGGCGCGATCGTGTCCTCGCCGGCGCCGCAGAGGATCTTCTTCCGGATCGGATTTGACCAGGCGCTTCGACCGGCATCGTCGATGACGGCTACGCGCAGCCAGGGACTTCGCCTTGCCGACAATCGGCATGTCTACGTTTCAAACAGAATTTTGGGAGGGAGCGAGTGGCATTCTTATCGGCGTTCCGAGGCGTCAGAGGGCGCGTATTCCTGCTAATATGCTTGGTATTTTTCATCAGTTACATCGATCGAGTCAATATATCGATCGCTGCCCCTCTTATTCAGAAAGAAATGAATCTAACCAATACGCAGTTGGGTATCGCGCTTTCCGCCTTCGGGCTCTGCTATGCTTTTTTCCAAATTATCAACGGGTACCTGGGTGACCGATTCGGCGCGCGGCGAGTCTTATCCATTCTCGCGACATTGTGGAGCCTTGGCACGTTGCTGACCGGCTTAGCCGGAGGTCTGGTGTCCTTGGTCGCGGCCCGTGTTCTGGTGGGTTTGGGAGAGGCCGGTTCCATACCGACAAGCACGCGTGCAATGTCCAATTGGGTTCCGGCCAACCGCCGAGGGTTCGCGGCGGGCTTCACGCATACCTCAGCCCGGCTTGCGGCTGCCATGACGCCGGCCCTCGTGCTCTTCCTGATCCCTTATGTGGGCTGGCGTGGCTCGTTCATCGTCCTGGGCGCGGTGAGCCTCGTTTGGGTCGCGGTGTGGTTGTCCTATTTCCGCGATGACCCGCGCACTCACCCGCGGATCGGCCCTGATGAATTGTCTGATCTGCCGGCCTACGCGAAGGGGTTGCGTGTCGTCGATGTGCCCTGGCGACGGCTCATTCCACGTATTCTTCCGGTCACGCTGGTGTTCTTCTGCCATGCCTGGGCCTTGTGGCTGTATCTCACATGGCTTCCCTCGTTCTTCGTGGGCAGCTATGGCATAGATATGAAAAATTCAGCCTTGTTCACGTCCGGGGTCTTCTTTTGCGGAATGATCGGGGACACGGTTGGCGGTGTATTGTCGGATACCATTTACGAACGTACCGGCGATCTCAACCGCGCGCGGCGAAACACGGTTGTAATCGGGTTTTTGGGATCGGTGTTCTTCATGTCGTTCGTCTTCTTCACGAGAAACGTGACGGCCATCGCTCTGTGTTTGGCGGCCGCACTGTTCTTTCTCGAGATGGCAGAAGGACCCGTCTGGGCGGTGCCGATGGACATCGCGCCCCGCTTCGCCGGGGTGGCCGGCGGATTCATCAGCACAGCGGCAGGATTGGCGGCCCTGTTGTCACCTTTCGCTTTCGGTCTGATCACGGATCTTACGGGCAGTTACACGCTCCCCTTTGTGTTTTCTCTTGGCTTCCTGGTACTCGGCGTGGTGCTCGCCTTCCTCGTGCGGGCTGACCGACCGGTCGAGAAACCTTGAGCCCTCGCCGGAGCCTCGCCATAAGTGTCACCCGTGAACGCCGGCTTCATCACCGGCTCCACCATCTCCGCCAATGGCGGCCAGTACATGGCCTGAAGGTCGCAGGACTGAAAGGTTGCCGGCCCGTCTTGCTCTTCAGAGAGCGGTCGGCGGCCTGACAAATTCGATAGGAGGCGTCGTGAAGATCGGATCACCAAAGGAAATCTTCGTGGGCGAGGCGCGGGTCGCGATGACGCCCGACAGCGCGCTGCAATTGCAGAAACTCGGCTATGACTGCCTGATCGAGACCGGGGCGGGCTTGGCGGCCGGCTTCACGGACGAGGCCTACCGCGCCGCCGGCGTGACGGTCGTCGAGACGGCGACCGCGCTCTGGGACGAGGCCGATATCATCGCCAAGGTGCGCCCGCCCGAGACCGCGGAGGCCGAGCGCCTGAAGGCCGGCAAGACCCTGATCTCCTTCTTCTATCCGGCGCAGAACAAGGAGCTTCTGGAGCTCTGCAAGGACAAGGGCGCCGACGTCATCGCCATGGACATGGTGCCGCGCATCTCGCGCGCCCAGAAGATGGACGCGCTGTCCTCGATGGCCAATATCGCCGGCTACCGCGCGGTGATCGAGGCCGGCAACAATTTCGGCCGCTTCTTCACCGGCCAGATCACCGCCGCGGGCAAGGTCCCGCCGGCCAAGGTGCTGGTCGTGGGTGCGGGCGTCGCCGGTCTCGCCGCGATCGGCACGGCGACCTCGCTCGGCGCCATCACTTACGCCTTCGATGTCAGGCCCGAGGTCTCCGAGCAGATCGAGTCGATGGGCGCTCAGTTCGTCTTCCTCGACTTCGAGGGCCAGCAGCAGGATGGCGCCACGACCGGCGGCTATGCCGCGCCGTCGAGCCCCGAATTCCGCGAAGCGCAACTTAAGAAGTTCCGCGAACTTGCGCCCGAGATCGACATCGTCATCACCACTGCGCTGATCCCCGGCCGCGATGCCCCGGTGCTGTGGACCAAGGACATGGTCGAGGCGATGAAGCCGGGTTCGGTCATCGTCGACCTTGCCGCCGAGCGCGGCGGCAATTGCGAATTGACCAAGGCCGATCAGCGAGTCGTCACTCCGAACGGTGTCGTCATCGTCGGCTATACCGACTTCCCGAGCCGGATGGCTGCCCAGTCCTCGACGCTTTACGCGACCAATATTCGCCACATGATGACGGACCTGACGCCGGGCAAGGACGGCAAGCTCGTCCACAACATGGAGGACGACGTCATCCGCGGCGCGACGGTGATCTTCGAGGGCGCCATCACCTGGCCGCCGCCGCCGCCGAAGGTAGCTGCGATCGCCGCGCAGAAGCCGAAGGAGAAGGCCAAAGAGCTGACGCCAGAGGAGAAGCGGGCGCAGGAGGCCGCCGCCTTCAGGGAGCAGACGCGTTCGCAGCTCATGCTGCTCGGCATCGGCACGGTGCTGATGCTGATCGTCGGCGCCTATGCGCCGGCGAGCTTCATGAGCCATTTCATCGTCTTCGCGCTCGCCTGCTTCGTCGGCTTCCAGGTGATCTGGAACGTGTCGCACTCGCTGCACACGCCGCTGATGGCCGTCACCAATGCGATCTCCGGCATCATCGTGCTCGGCGCACTGCTGCAGACCGGCTCCTCGGGATGGCTCGTCATCATCCTGGCGATGATCTCGGTGCTGGTCGCGTCCATCAACATCGTTGGCGGCTTCCTGGTCACGCGCCGGATGCTCGCCATGTTCCAGAAGTCCTGAGGGGGGCCCTGAGGTGAGCATCGGTATCGTTTCAGCGGCCTATATCTCCGCCGCCATCCTTTTCATCCTGTCGCTGGGCGGCCTGTCGAACCAGGAAAGCGCCAAGCGCGCGGTCTGGTACGGCATCGTCGGCATGGCGCTGGCTGTGTTCGCCACGGTCTTCGGCCCGGGTGGCAGCAAGCTCTGGCTCGTCCTCGTCATGTTCGCCATCGCGGCCGCCATCGGCTGGCAGGTGGCAATGAAGGTGCAGATGACCGAGATGCCGCAGCTCGTCGCGGCGCTGCACTCCTTCGTCGGCCTCGCCGCCGTGCTGATCGGCTTCAACGCCCATCTGGAGCTCGGTGCCGTCCAGGCGCTGGAGCCGGCGGCGCGGGAAACGCTGACCGGTTTCGCCAGCGTGCTGGCCCACAAGACCGGGGTCGAGATCAGCATCCTGAAGGTCGAGGTCTTCCTCGGCGTCTTCATCGGCGCGGTCACCTTCACCGGCTCGGTCATCGCCTTCGGCAAGCTCGCCGGCAAGGTCGACGGCAAGGCCAAGAAGCTGCCCGGCGGCCATATGCTGAACGCCGGCGCCGCCGTGCTCTCGCTGCTGCTGCTGATCGGCTACGTGCAGGGTGCGGGCATCTGGGCGCTGATCCTGATGACGCTGCTCGCCTTCTTCATCGGCTACCACCTGATCATGGGCATCGGCGGTGCCGACATGCCCGTCGTGGTCTCGATGCTGAACAGCTATTCGGGCTGGGCGGCGGCGGCCATCGGCTTCACGCTCGGCAACGATCTGCTGATCGTCGTCGGCGCGCTGGTCGGCTCCTCGGGCGCGATCCTGTCCTACATCATGTGCAAGGCGATGAACCGCTCCTTCATCTCGGTCATCCTCGGCGGCTTTGGCAACACGACCGGGCCGGCTCAGGCGATCGAGGGCGAGCAGATCGCGATCGACGTCGGCGGCGTCGCGGCGGCGCTGAACGATGCCGACAGCGTCATCATCGTGCCGGGCTACGGCATGGCGGTGGCACAGGCCCAGCAATCGGTCTCGGAGCTGACGCGCAAACTGCGCGCTACCGGCAAGGAGGTGCGCTTCGCCATCCACCCGGTCGCCGGCCGCCTGCCAGGCCATATGAACGTGCTGCTCGCCGAGGCGAAGGTGCCCTACGACATCGTGCTGGAGATGGACGAGATCAACGAGGACTTCCCCGACACCGACGTCGCGATCGTCATCGGCTCCAACGACATCGTCAATCCGGCGGCGCAGGAGGACCCCAGCTCGCCGATCGCCGGCATGCCGGTGCTCGAGGTCTGGAAGGCGAAGCAAGTCTTCGTCTCCAAGCGGGGCCAGGGCACCGGCTATTCCGGCATCGAGAACCCGCTCTTCTACAAGGAGAACACGCGGATGTTCTATGGCGACGCCAAGGCATCCATCGACAAGCTCCTCTCGCAGATCGCGTGATCAGGGCTCGCGTGCCGTTACCAGCCCGGCCGCTCGCACAATCTGCTCCGGCTTGATCGGGGTCGCGTTGAATTCCACCTTGTACGGCGAAAGCGCGTCGGAGACCGCGTTGGCGATCACCACCGGCGGGGCGATGGCACCGCCCTCCCCCACGCCCTTGACGCCGAGCGGGTTGAGCGGCGACGGCGAGTGCTGGTGCACCAGATGGAAGTCGGGGATGTCGCTCGCGGTCGGCAGCATATAGTCCATGAACGACGCGCTCAGGAGCTGGCCTTCCGCGTCGTAGGTGAGCTCCTCCAGGAGCGCGCCGCCAAGCCCCTGCGCCGCACCGCCGATGATCTGGCCTTCGACCAGCATCGGATTGACCACCACGCCGCAATCGTGGGCGATCACATATTTCTCGATCTTGATGCGACCGAGCGCGACATCCACATCGACGATCGCCGCGTGGGTCGCATAGGCCCAGGTCACCGTCGGCGGCACGAAATAGTAGGTGCTCTCGAGGCCGGCATCGACGCCGTCCGGCCGGCTGTGGTCCCAGCCCGGGCGCGCCGCCTGCGCCACCTGCGCCAGGCTGACGGCGGCGCCCGGCACGCCGACGATGCCGACGCTGCCCTGCCGCAGCTCCAGATCGGAGGCGGCGCATTCCAGCATGTTGGCGGCAACCGCGAACACCTTCTCGCGCAGCGGCTCGCTCGCATGATGGATCGCGGCCGACACGGTGACGGTGCTGCGGCTCGCGATGGTGCCGAAGCCGGTCGAGATCGCCGAGGTGTCGGCGAGCGCGATGATCACGTCGTCGGGATCGACTGACCAGGCGTCCGCGACCATTTGCGCGAAGATCGTCTCCATGCCCTGGCCCTGCGGGCAGGCGCCGGACGCGACGTAGATCTTGCCGGACGGATCGATCCGCACGGTGGCGCTTTCGAACGGACCGACGCCGGTGCCCTCCACGTAGGTGCCAATGCCAAGGCCGAGGTGGCGCCCTTCGGCGCGCGCCTTGCGCTGGCGCTCGCGGAACGCCTCGACGCCGCCCAGCGCCGCCAGCGCCTTTTCCAGGCCCCCGAGATAATTGCCGCTGTCGTAGACGATCGGCTCACCGTCGCGATACGGCAGTTGCACGTGATACGGCATCTCTTCGGGCTTGATCATGTTCAGCCGCCGCACCTCGGCCGGGTCGCGGCCGACCTCGCGTGCGACCAGGTCCATCATGCGTTCCGTCGCGAACGTCGCTTCGGGACGTCCGGCGCCACGATAGGGCGCGTTCGGCACTTTGTTGGTCGACGCGATACGGGAGCGCACCGAGAACGTGTCGAGCTTATAGGGGCCCGGCAGATGTACCGCGGTGTTGTAGGCGATGCCGGCGCCGATCGGGTTCCAGGCGCCGCAATCGAAGATAAATTCATCGCGAAACGCCAGGATGCGCCCGTCGTCGTCGAAGCCCACCTCCACGTCATGGATCTGGTCGCGCGAATGGCACGAGCACATCAGATGCTCGTGTCGGTCCTCGATCCACCGCACCGGGGCGCCGACCGCCCGCGCCACGAACGGAATGAGCAGGTCTTCCGGATAGACGTGGCCCTTGATGCCGAAACCGCCGCCGACATCGAGCGCCACGCAGCGGATGCGCGCTTCCGGCAGCCGCAGCACCATCGCGGCCTCGCGCCGCACCCAATGCACCACCTGGGTCGACGACCAGATCGTGATCGTGTCGGTGCGCGCATCATGCAGCCCGACCACGCCGCGGCACTCCATCGGGGAGGCCATGTAGCGGTGATGATAAAAGCGCCGCTTGAGCCGACGCGGGGCGGCGGCCAGCGCCGCCTCCATGTTGCCCTTGCCGATGGCGAACTCGCCGATCAGGTTGGTGCGGAAGCGGTCGTGCAGGAGCGGTGAATCGGCCGCGAGCGCGCGCTCGGCGTCGACGACCGGCGGCAGCGGCTCGAGGTCAACCTCGACCAGCTCGGCCGCGTCCTCGGCGGCATAGCGGCTCTCCGCCACGATGACCGCGATCGCCTCGCCCACATGGCGCACCTTGTCGTGCGCCAGGAGCGGCTGCTGCGGGTTGTGGAACTGATGCTGCACGGTCGCGGTCCATTTCCGCGGCAGCGACAGCTGCGTGTCGGACACCGGCGGCAGCAGCTTGAGCAGGTCGAGCCCGCTCAGCACGTAGACGACGCCGGGCGCGCTCGCCGCCCGTGACAGATCGACGGCACGGATGCATGCGTGCGGCACCTGGCTGCGCACGAACACCGCGTGCAGCATTCCCGGCAGCACCAGGTCGGCGATGTACTGGCCGCGGCCGGTGAGGAGCCGGCGGTCTTCGCGCCGCGGCAGCGGGCGTCCGACGAACGGTTGGCGCGCTTGCGTCTTCTCTTGCGTCATTTCGCAGGCTCCCGCGTGGTCTCGGAGCGCATCGCGGCCGCGGCCGCCATCACTGAGCGCACGATGTCGCGGTAGCCGGTACAGCGACAGAGTACCGAGGAGATCCCCTCGCGCACCTCCTCCTCGCTCGGCGACGGATTGACGCGCAGGAAGTCGAGCGCAGCCATCAGCATGCCGGGCGTACAGAAGCCGCACTGGAGGCCGTGGTTCTCGTGGAAGGCCTGCTGCAGCGGATGCAGCTTGCCGTTCTTCGCCAACCCCTCGATGGTCACGAGTTCCGCGCCGCTCGCCTGCACCGCCAGCATGATGCACGAGCGCGCCGCCTCGCCATTGAACAGGATCGTGCAGGCGCCGCAGATGCCATGCTCGCAGCCGACATGCGTCCCGGTGAGCCCGAGATCTTCGCGTAGAAAATCGGCCAACAGTTTGCGGGGCTCACATTGCCCCACATAGGGCTTGCCGTTGACCTTGAGGTGAACATCCACCAGCTGAGCCATCGATTGGGCTCTCCTTATGTCTTCAGGCTGCGCGCGCGACCGCGCTGAGCAGGGCTCGGCCGGTCAGCACGCGAGTCAAATGTCGGCGAAACTCCGCCGACGCATTGTGGTCGGCGAGCGGCTCGACCGCATCGGCCGCGACCTCGGCTGCCCGCGCCACCGCGCTCTCACCGAGGCCCTCGGCTTCCAGTACCTGCTCGGCGGCGCGCAGCCGCACCGGACAGGACGAGATGCCCGCGGTCGCCAGCCGCGCCTTGCAGCAGCGCGCGCCGTCCCGCACGACCACGGCCGCGATGGCGGCTATGGCGAAATCGCCGTGACGGCGGGCGAATTCCTCGACGGCAAATCCGGCGCCGGGCGGCATCGCGGGCAGACGCACCTCGACCAGCATCTCGTCGGGCGCAAGACTGGTGGTGAGCGCATCGCGGAAGAATTCTTCCGCCTTGATCGTGCGCTCGCCGCGCGGACCGCGCGCCACCGCCTCGCCTTCGAGCGCCTGGAACACCATCGGAATCTCCGCGGAGGGATCGGCATGGGCGATCGATCCGCCGATCGTGCCGCGCGAGCGCGTCGGCAGATGTCCCACGAGCTTGATGGCCTCGCGCAAGAGCGGCACCTTCTCGCCGATGATCGGCGAGAACTCGGCGGCGCGCTGACGCGTCATCGCACCGATATGCACGACGTTGCCCCTGTCCGTGATATAGGCAAGCTCCGGGATGCGATTGAGATCGACGACCACGCCCGGCGCGACCAGCCGGAAGTTCATCATCGGGACGAGGCTCTGGCCGCCCGCGAGGAGCCGCACGTCGTTCGCATGCTGCTGCAGCAGCGCCAGCGCTTCGTCGACCGAGGTCGGCGAATGATAGTCGAAGCGTGCGGGCTTCATGCAGCAAACTCACCTTGCGATTTGCACATGTCAGGCAATGCTCACATCCATTGCGTTTCTACAAGCCTCAGCGGTCCGTGCCACCATACGCGTCAGAGCCCCAGATATGCAGCGCGCACATCGACGCTGGCGAGGAGGTCGGCGCTCGCGCCCTCGGCCTTGATGACGCCGGTGTCGAGAATATAGCCGCGTCCCGCAATCTCGAGCGCAAGCTCGATGTCCTGCTCGACCAGCAGGATCGTGATGCGCTCGTCACGATTGATGTCAGCCAAGACCTTCGCGCAGCGCTCCACGATCACCGGCGCGAGCCCGAGCGACATTTCGTCGACGAGCAGCAGCCGCGGCGCCGACATCAGGGCGCGGCCGATGGCGCACATCTGCTGCTCGCCGCCCGACAAGGTTCCGGCCAGACGGTGCTCAAGGCGCACCAGTTCCGGGAAATGCGCCAGCACCCGCTCGAGCATCCGCCGGGAAGCGGCAGAATCGTCCCGCAGATAAGCACCGATCCGCAGGTTCTCAAAGGTGGTCAGGCCGGCAAACAGGCGCCTCCCCTCGGGCACGAGGGCAATGCCGACACCCACGCGCTCCTCCGCCGAGATGTCCGTGATGTCGCGGCCGCGGAAGGAGATGCGCCCCGCCGAGGGGTTGTTGAGACCGGCGATCGTCCGCAACAGCGTCGTCTTCCCGGCGCCATTGGCGCCGACCAGCGCCACGATCTCGCCTTCGTCGACGGTGAGGCCGGCCTGCCACAGCACCTGGATGTCGCCGTAGCGCACATCGAGCCCTTCGAGCGCGAGCAGCGTCATGCGCGAGCCTCCGCGGCGGCCTGGTGCCGACGGGCGAAACGGTCGCCGAGATAGGCCGCGATCACGTCCGCATTGCCGACCACCTGCGCGGGCGCGTCGTCGGCGATTTTGCGGCCGAACTGCAGGACGACCACGCGGTGGCAGGCGGCCATGATCGCCTTCATGACGTGCTCGACCATGATGATGGTGAGGCCGGCGGCGTTGATGTCGCGCACGAGGTCGACAATGCGGCCGACCTCCACGTGGTTGAGGCCGGCCATGACCTCGTCGAGCAACAGCAGCCTGGGATTCATGGCGAGCGCGCGCGCCAATTCGAGCCGCTTGCGCTCGGCAAGCGTGAGCGAGCGCGGCGAATGATCGGCCTTGGCGGCAAGCCCCACGCGTTCGAGCGCGGTCTGCGCACGCGCGAGCGCCTCCTCGCGGTGCGGCACCCAATGGCTCGAGAACATCGCGCCGATGGCGGCGTTCTCGCGCACCGTCAGCCGCACGAACGGCTGCACGATCTGGAAAGTACGCGCGATCCCGAGCTTGGCGATGCGATACGGCCGCATGCCGTCGATCTTTGTGCCCGCGAAGGTGATCCCGCCCTGCGTCAGTGGGACCACGCCCGAGACCGCGTTGAGCATGGTGGTCTTGCCGGCGCCGTTGGGACCGATCAGGCCCAGCACCTCGCCCTCCTTCACATCGAAGGATACGTCGGAGAGCGCGGCCACGCCGCCGAAACGCACACCCACGCCGCTGGCCTCGAGCAGCGCCATCAGCCCCTCTTCTCGCGGGCGCGGAACACGCGCTGCAGGTAGAACAACAGGCCCTCCGGCATCAGCATCACCACCAGGATGATGACGATGCCGAGGATGAGCAGATGAATCTTGACGAACTGCCCCCAGATGGCGGTCGACAGGATCTCGAAGAAGAACGCGCCGATCACCGGACCGATCGCCGATCCCATGCCGCCGATCAGCATCATGATGTAGCCATTGACCGACACGCCGATGTCGAAAGCGCTGCCCGGCTCGATGAAGTTGATCCAGTAGCCCCAGATGCCGCCGACGAAGCCGGTCATGCCGGCGCTGATCGCCCAGGCCAGGGTCTTGGCGAGCGTGGTGTTGATGCCCATGACCTGCGCGCCCACCTCGCTGTCGCGCAGCGCCCGCAGCGCATAGCCGAGCGGCGCACGCGCGAGCCACATCACCAGCAACACGGAGGCGACCATCGAGCCCAGCATCAGGTAATAGATCAGCCGGTTGAGTTCGGCCGGCGACAACGAGCCCAGCGGCAACGGCAGTCCCTCGGCGCCGCCGGTCACGCCGCCCACGTTGATGATGAGGTCGCCCATCGCCATGTTGAGCGCGACCGTGGCGATCGCGAAATAGTGCCCCTTGAGACGCAGCAGCGGCCACCCGATGATCGCCGCCCCGAGCATCGATACGATCGGCGCCAATATGAAGGCGATCGGCACGGGCACGCCGAGCGTGACCGCCACGCCTACGACGTAGGCCCCCACGCCGAAAAACACCGAGTTGCCGAAGGCGTGATAGCCCGCAAACCCCACGATCACGTTGAGACCCTGGGCCACCACCGCGTACATGTAGACGCTGGTGAGAATGCGCACCCAGTACCCGCCCACCAGGAACGGCGCCGCCAGCATGAGCGCGACCGCCAGCACCAGCGCAGGCATCGCGAGGCGCTGCGTCCCCTCGAGCCAGCCGCGCGAGGCGGGCAGGATCGCCTGCTCAGGCAAGCTCATGCGACCTCGCCGTAGAAGCGCTTGCCGAGCAGGCCCTGCGGGCGCAGGACCAGGATCAGCAGGAAGATGAGGAAGGCGACGATCTCCTGGAAATTCACGCCGAGCAGGCTTGCTGCAAAGGCCTGAATGAGCCCGTAGACGAGGCCCGCGAGCACCGCCCCCTCGATGCTGCCGATCCCCCCCAGCACCGTGATGACGAACACCGAGCCGATGAAGGTGATACCCATGCTGGGCGAGATCGGGAACAGCATGCTGGCGAAGCTCCCGGCGGCTCCCGCGAGCGCGGCGCCGACCCCGGCCGTAAGCGCGTAGACCTTGAGCGGGTCGACCCCCATGAGGCGGACCGTTTCCTTGTCGAGCGCGGTGGCAAGGATCGCCTGTCCGGCCTTGGTGCGATTGAGGAAGACGTAGAAGCCGGCGGCGAGCGCCAGCGCGAACACGAATACCGCCAGCCTGACGTAAGGGATGAGCACCGGGCCGAGCGCGAAGGAGCGCGACGTGTAGAACGTATTCACGGAGCGCAGGTCGGCGCTGAAGATCAGCAGAAAGATGTTCACCAGGACGAGGTCGAGGCCGAAGGTGAGCACCAGCGAGAGCAGCAGGCTGGTGCGCATCAGCCGGTTGAGCAGCAACCGCTGCACGCCGTAGCCGAGAACGAACAGCACGGCCATCGACAGCGGTACCGACAGGAACGGGTCGATCCCGAACGTTGCGAAGACGAAATAGCTGACATAGGCGCCGACCATGATGAACGCGCCGTGGGCCATGTTGATGACCCCCATCACGCCCCAGACCATGGAGAACCCGACCGCCGCGATGGCGTAGAGTCCGCCGAGTAGCAGGCCATTGACGATCGTCTGGCCGAGCATCAGTCGCGCGATCCTTTACGCACAGGACGGCTCCTGCCCTGGCACGAAGCGTCGATCACATCGCGGACGGCATCACTTGAATGCCGGATAGCGATACGGGGCCTGCGCGATATCGGTCGGGAACACGGATTTTGGTTGCCCGTCGATGATCTGCGAGACGAACAGGGTCGCGAGGCTGTTGGTGCCGTCGGGCATGAACTTGTAGCGGGTGAAGAACGTCTGGCCGGAGATCTGCAGCATGGCCTCGCGCACCGCGGTGCTGTCGAGGCTCTGCGCCTTCTCGATCGCTGCCTGCAGGATGATGCCGGAGGCGGCGCCGGCTGCCGCATGGTACTGCGGGGCGTGACCGAAACGCTTCTGGAATTCGTCGGCGAACTGCTGCGAGTTCTGGAAGTAGCGGTCGCTGTAGGTCAGCGTCGGCGCCCAGTAATCGACGCCCATGATGCCTTCGGCGGCGGGCCCGAGCGCCGAACGGAAGTCCGGCACCGCGACGGCGGTGGCAAGGCCGATCGCCTTGGGCGCGACCTGCAGCTCGCGCAACGCCTTCACCAGCAGGATGGAGTCCTGGCTGTAGCCGCTCGCCAGCACCACGTCGGGCGCGGCCGACTTCACCCCCGTGGCGACGGTCGAGAGATCGGGCGCCCCCTTCGGGTACTTTGCCGTATAGACGACCTTGAAGCCCAGCTCCTCGGCCTTTTCCTTCGCACCCACCGCATTGTTGTTGGGGAAGAGGTCGTCCGGACCGATGATCGCCATGGTCGCGGGCTTCGGCGTCGCTTGGTTCAACAAGAGCACGACCGGCCACAGGCCGGTATTGCCGAGCGCCGCGGGGCAGAAGAAGTACTTATAGCCACGCGTGAACAGGTTGTTGGCGGTCGCCATCGGATCGATGGTCAGGATCTTGTAGCGCTCGCTGATGGCGGCCGTGGCGTTCGCGATGCCGGACGAGTACGGACCGAACAGGAACTGCACCTTGTCCTCGGTGATCAGCTTCTCGGTCAGCTTGGCGCTGGTCTGGGCCTGGCTCGCATCGTCGTAGATCACGAGCTCGACCTTGTAGTTCTTGTCGCCGACCTTCACCCCGCCCGCGGCGTTCGCCTTGTCCGCCCACATCTGATAGCCGTCGCGCAGGAATTCGCCTTCGCGGACGAAGGTGCCGCTCTGGCTGATCGCGACGCCGATTTTCAGGACATTCTGCGCACGGGCGTCAGGCGCGCCGGCAATCAGCGCCAGCACCGACATCGCCAAGGCAGCGAGCGGTGCAAATCGAGCTTTCAACATCTTCAACTCCCCCGTGCAGTGCGCCGCAATTCCGGGAAATCCCGCGCATGAACCGCAGCATCCACGTCGCTTCTCGGGCGTCGAGCATGTCTCGACTTTCCCGACGCTACCGAGACGTTCCGTTCCAAGTCAATCCACTTTCCCAGGCTTGCGCCGTTCTGCCGCTTGACTGACAGCGCTTTCCAACTTTCGATACGCAACCTCGTCCGATCCTCGGGCACCAACATTCAAGCAAACATCGTGCCGCCAAGGCCGAACAAAGGACATCGCCATGAGCACGGCCGAGCCAAGACCAGACGACGAGACCTTCTTCCGGGAGCGCGGCTTCGGAATGAAGATCGGATTTGGCGAGCAGCCCGCTATCATCGTCATCGACATGATCAAGGCGTTCACCGACGCCTCCATGCCGCTCGGGGCCAATCTCGACCTGCAGATCGCCGCGACCGCGCCGCTGCTCGCGGCCGCGCACAAGCGCGATATACCGGTGCTGTTCTCGACCGTGATGTATGACGACGCGGACTTCCGGGACGCCGGCATCTGGGCCCTGAAGCAGAAAGGGATCGTCACGCTCAAGGCCGGCACCGATGCCGTCACCGTCGATCCGCGGCTGCCCGTCCGACCGACCGACAGCCTGCTCGTCAAGAAATATGCCTCGTGCTTCTTCGGGACGGATCTGGTGGCACGGCTGATGACACGCCGCGTCGACACGCTGATCATCACCGGCTGCACCACCAGCGGCTGCGTGCGCGCCACGGCGGTTGATGCAGTGCAAAACGGCTTTCGCCCCATGATCGTGCGTGAGGCGGTCGGCGACCGCTCGGTGGCGGCGCACGAGCAGAGCCTGTTCGATCTGAACGCCAAGTACGCCGACGTCGTCTCGCTCGCCGAGACGCTGAACTATCTCGGCGCGCTGTAGGACGCGCGCCTTCTGGCGCTCCGGGAATGAACGAAGGCCTGCGTCAGGCTTAACGGATCTCTTCGCATTTGCGGCAAATCGGCGCCGCCCAGCAACCCTTCGTTCACGAACACACGAACAATTCCAACGGCTTATGTGGCGCTTCCACGGACCGTCCATCTTTGTGGCGTAGCAACGTCACGCGGCGGGCCGGCGGGACTCTTTCGCTTCTTTGGAGCGATTTGAACCTTCCGGCTCGTGATCGCGACTAATTGCAGGCGAAAGCCATCACCGGCGTCACAGCCGGACAAGAATGGCTTCGCCGTTATCAGGGTGAGGTCGTCATGCGTGTACAAAGCCGCCATTGGCTCGACTACGACCCGGTGGCACTCGTCGTCCTGGTCGTCGGCATCGGCGCGGTCGCGTTGCTCGCGCTCAGCATCTGAACCAACCCCAGCGGGATCTCGCCGCACAACGGTCGCCCAACGACCTGCAAGCGGCGCGGTCGCGGAGCTGGACTGAACCACGGCCCCACCCGAACCGGCTACGGCCGTTCGGCGCGAGGCCCCGTCCCAGTTGAATATTCGCGTCCTTCTCAAGCTTCGCCCACACCGCGATTTGACGTTCTGCAAGCGCACGCATCTCGACTGATGTGGAGCCGCAGCCTCGCGCGGTCCGCACATTTCTATGCGTCGCGTTCGCGGCGCCCGCTCTATGTCTGCTTGTCGCCGTAAACCGCTTTGGGATCGAACCGCTTCTCGCCGTCACGGAATTCCAGGGTCACGGCGCCGGTCTGGCCGAGCGGCACCGACCGGTAGAAGCACGAGCGCCGCCCGGTATGGCAGGCGCCCGGCCCCTCCTGCTCGACCTTGATCCAGACGGCATCCTGATCGCAGTCGACGCGCATCTCGCGCACGCGCTGCACATGGCCCGACGTCTCGCCCTTCTTCCACAGCGCCCGGCGCGAGCGGCTGAAATACCAGGCCTCGCCGGTGGCGATCGTGCGCTGCAGCGCCTCGGCGTTCATGTGGGCGAGCATCAGCACATCGCCCGACGACACGTCGGTCGCGATGCAGGTCACCAATCCGTCGGCGTCGAACTTGGGTGCAAAGGCGCGGCCTTCCTCGACCTCGGCGGTGTCGCCGCGCCTGGCGAATGGCTTCTCGGCCGAAATCTCGTCGGTCAAAAGTGCCTCACGCGATCCCGCAGGGATCAGCGGTCGGTCCCGCGCACCATCGTGATGAACCGGACCTGGTCGTCCGGATTGTCGCGGAAGCTGCCCGTGAACTGCGTCGTGATGGTCGATGAGCCCGGCTTCTCGACGCCGCGCACCGACATGCACATGTGCTCGGCCTCGAGCATGACCGCGATGCCGCGCGGCGCCAGATACTGCTCGATGGCGGTCGTGATCTGGGAGGTCATGTGCTCCTGGGTCTGCAGCCGGCGCGCGTAGACGTCGACCAGGCGCGCGAGCTTGGACAGCCCCAGCACCCGGTCCACCGGCTTGTAGGCGATATGCGCCTTGCCCATGAACGGCATCATGTGATGCTCGCAATGGGAGTTGAAGGCGATGTCGCGCACCAGCACGAAATCATCGTAGTGGCCGATCTCGCCGAAGGTGCGCTCGAGCACGTCGCCGGGGCTCTCGCGATAGCCGGCGTAGAGCTCCCCATAGGCGTCGATCACCCGCCTGGGCGTATCGAGCAGGCCTTCGCGGTCGGGATTGTCACCGGCAAAGGCGATGAGCGTGCGCACCGCGGCGAGCGCTTCCTCGCGCGAAGGCTTGACGACTGCGGACTTGGCCAACGCCTGCTCGGCGGCGGCGCGCGCATGATCAGGGGCTGCGGCCTTATCGGCCGCGCCGGACTTGTCGGCGGAAGACGATTTGGGCCAGGGCCTAACGACAGCATCCATTGCGGTCTCTCCGTTCGACCGGCCAAAGGCCGGGGGTGTCACCGGGGCGGCCGCATCAGTCATACGCGCTTCGGTCGATGGAGACCCATGCGCGCCGACTGGACGCCGCATTCCCAATTTACATGGCTTTCTGTGCCGGTTCTCGGCGTCGCCGAGTGGCGAAGCCATCCATCGCATCACAAGTATGCAGCTCGCGCCGATGGATCAGTCCCTATATATAGCTTCGTAGGGACGGCGCAATCGGCGCAACCGCGGTGCCGAGCCGCACGATGATCGAAGGCCCCCATGTTGAACGAGGTCTACAACCGCCACATCCTCGAGCTCGCCGGGAACATCCCGCGGCTGGGGCGGCTCGACACGCCCGATGCGACGGCGACCGCTCATTCGAAGCTGTGCGGCTCGACCGTCACGGTCGACCTCAAGATGGACGGCGATACCGTGACCGACTTCGCACACGACGTGAAGGCGTGCGCGCTTGGGCAGGCATCCTCCTCGATCATGGCGCGCCATGTGATCGGCGCGAAAGCCGACGAACTGCGCAGCCTGCGCGAGACAGTGCGGCGCATGCTGAAGGAGAACGGCGCGCCCCCGACCGGGAAATGGGCCGATATTGCAGTGCTCGAGCCGGTACGCGATTATAAGGCGCGGCATGCGTCCACGCTGCTGACCTTCGATGCGGTGACCGCCGCCATCGAGCAGATCGAGGCCAAGCGCAGGGCTGCGATCGCTGCCGAGTAAGCGTCCCCGTCATTCAAATCGGGGGATGTCGTATTGCGTGCAAGCTTATGCCTGCTGGCCCTCCTGGTCTGCTGCATCGCCGCCGCGGCCGACGCCGCAGGCGCCGATTGCGGTGTCGAAGCGGCGACGCTCAACAGGGACCGCTCCGAGCTGCCCCGCCTCGAGGTGGCTTCACCGGCCGACCGGCCGCCTTATTGCATCACCCTCGAGACGATCATGGCGTTCGCCGGCAGGGTGAAGGCGCACGTGGCCCACTGCCCGAACTCGGACTATGCTCCCGCGGTCGCGGACTGGGACAAGACGCGCACCGACTACTCAAAGCTGTTCAGCCAGCATCGCTGCAAGCCCACATTGTAGCGGACAGGTCCCCGGTCATGCCCGACCATGACGCAGGAGGAGAGAGCCTGGCAGCTCAGTCGTGCTTGGCGCTCGGCTGGCCGACCGTTACCTCCGAAGTCGTCATCGACGCCGCCATCGGCTTTGCCGCCGGCTCACGCTCGAACAGCGCGTCCACGGTGCTGAGCCGCATGCGTTGCAGCTCGTCGGCGGAAAGCCGATAGAGCGGCTCCCACGGCGGGATCCGCAGCGCGGTCTCCAACAGGTCGACGCCGCCGCCCATCTCGATGGTGTATTGCGCCAGGCGCCCGATATCGCGCTGGACGATGTTGAGCTCCTCGGCCGAATAGGTCGACTCCAGCGCCTGCTTGCGCTTCTTCCCGAGCCAGATCTGGTGCACCAGCACCTGCGCCTGCGGCGGCACGTAACGGCGCGTACCGCCGAGCAGCAGGAATGCGCACATCGATTCGCAGTTGCCGTTAGGCGCGAGCATCGCTCGGCCATCGCCAGTACCGGTCGACGGCAAGGTGATGGTCTTGCCAATGGTGGTGATCATGTCGAGGGCACGGATGGCGCGTCCGAGCGCCAGCGTCCCCAGCACCGAGCCGCCGTCGGAGTCGAGCGCCAGCACCGCGCCGCGCACCTTGGGATCCTTCGCAAAGGTCTCGAACGCGCGCGGCGTGTCGGCGGTGATGTAGCCGACGGCGGAGATCCACACCCGGCAGCTCGAACCACAGACGTCGGCGGGCCCTTCGCGCCGCCATTCGAAGTGCATCGGCGCGCCGCTGCTGTCGTCGGCCGGCACCGGAGCCCCCGCGGGCGCCTGCACCACCCCGCACAGGAGCGCGATCGCGCTCCATATCAATCGAAGCATGCTGACCCTCGTCCCGTGGCGCTTCCGGCAACGCTTCTTGCGCGGCGTCTGGTGGAAAGCGCCCTGTGTCCCACAATCGGCTGCCTGTTTTAGAGGCGACGGGTAACGGGGTCCAGCCCGAAAAAACAGCCAATCCCGCTTAAGATTGACGCAGGAAATGCGTACCTGATGCGAGAGAATTCACGCGGAGTTCCAGCGGAATGCATCCGCGGAACCTGCACGACCGCCATATACGACCGTCTTGTACGATCGTGTTGGGCAGCGCCGCGCAAAAATCGGTTATTGCCGATATGAATGAGCAATTGAGTACGGGACTTCCGCGGATGCTACGCGAGTTCGCCGCGCGCGGGCCGCGGCTCGCCGCGCGCGCATTGATCAAGGCCTATCGCTATTCGCTCTCGGGCCTGGTGGGCTTCGAATGCCGTCACCTGCCAACCTGCTCGAGCTACGCGGACGAAGCGATCGAGCGCCACGGGCTTTGGGCTGGCGGCTGGATGGCCTTGGCGCGCCTCTGCCGGTGCCACCCCTTCGGAACGTCGGGGCTCGATTTCGTGCCGGTGTTACCGCCGGCGCGCGCACGCTGGTATCTGCCGTGGCGCTATGGCCGTTGGCGCGGAACCAATTCTATCCTGCCGAAGTCAGCTCCCTGACCGCGACGAGACCGACGAACGGATGAGCGGAAAAGCCTGCAGCAAGCACCGCTGCAGCCAGACGCAAGACACCTGAGATGGCCCCATATGGGCCGCCGCAGACCTCCCCACATGCTCACCCCCGTTTGCAGCGGGTCTCACTCACGCAACACACACACATCTGCGTAGCCGACCAACCCGGTTGCGACGCATTAATCCGCTTCACATGCGCAAACGTTGAGTTCGCTGCGCCCCCATGCGGACGCTGGATTTTTTCTCAGCAAATCTGTCGCAGCCGTGATCCGATATTGGCGATTGTAAGGCGCACGTGCGTTGCAGGTACCGCCGCGCCGGTATCTCCATCTCCCGACGATTGTCACAATGACTGTTGGAGCGCTTCCAAGCTTGGTTCCGATTCCAAATTCAACCTGTTGAATCCTCATAGGTCATACCTATGAGCGCTGAACTGCGAGTCGTTCGTAAATGCAATCGGGCGCTGTCATGCGCAGCCGTGCCGCGCCATGGTCGAGACTCTTTCTTGCCGTATTTCGGCCGCGAGGTAGCCCATTATGGGGCCACTTCAGCGCCGGACACCGGGCGCATCGCTACTTGGCGCGCAGTGCTCCCTCACCTCCCCGAGCGCTCGTGACAGTCCATCGGTGGAAATCCGGGTCCTGTGCGGCGTCGAAGGATCGGCGGGATTGATCTCGAGGACATCGAAAGAGCCCCGCGCGAGTGCCGTCTCGAAGAACCCGTTCAGCGCGTCCACGACCCTGACCTCGAACGTCGTACCGGACTCGAACGCCTCGATCTTCGACATCGATCGCAGCTTCGAGAACTGGACGAGGTGGCGTGCGTCGGCTGCGAACTGGATGGATTGTTCCGCGCCGTTCTCCTCGGGACCCACGCCCCGGAAATAGCCGATGCGGGTGCGATCCAGGTGAGGGGCGCAAACGAGACGGATCAGACTCGACCGAAACGCCTTGTGGCCCTCTTCTCTGGCTTCCACCACGAACTTCACGACCGATCGGCTCTGCCAAGTCATCCAGCGCGATTCCGCGAATTCGCTCGTGTCGATGCCGAAGGCGGCGATCTCATCACGATTGAGATAATGCGGCTGCTCGAACGGGACCTTGGCGATGAGGTCGAGCAGGCCGTCAGCGATCTGCATCTCGCGGTAATAGCGGCGCATCAGCGCGTTTGCCGCGCTTGAAGGCGTATCGCGTGCCGCCGCTTGGACGCGACCACCCGGCAGCAGCCGGATGAGCTTGGCGGTGTGAACGCCAAGCTTGGCGCCCGGGGGTACGTGTCGCACCTTCGCACCGATCAACGCGCTGACGCAGGCGGAGCTGCAATTGCCGACACTCTGCAGCTCGGCGTCGAGCACCAGCCCCGATCGCTCCAAGGCCCGGCAGTCCGCGTCGCTCGCCCCCTCGCACGCGGCCGGAATGGTGCGCGACACACCGGCCGTCATGCCTCGTTCGTGCAGCACGTGACCGATCGCCATCGCCTGCCCCTGCAGCCCGCCGGGCGAATTGAAGAAGATCGGGAGATTGCGTTTGCCCAGGCGCGCGAGCAACACACTCAGACGCCGGGGCGCCCCCGGATCGAAGTGGCCTTCCGCCGCGATCCATTCGCTGCGGCCCGGGCCGCACATGTCGGGCTCGCCTTTGGCGAGGTAGAAGACCATCGGGTTCGCGAGCATCGCAGCGGCGCTGGCCGCCACAGTTTTCGCATCAGGGATCGCGGCACCTTTGTCCCCGGCTTTGACCGGACTCTCGACCGTTGGCTCGGCTCGCTGCTTGCGGACCGGCTCCTTCCCCGCGCCGGCC
>Ga0153954_1000828_pt1 | contig 20515 bp, 21 predicted proteins | sample TSFL038MetaG_FD_102277 | JGI IMG/M metagenome (GOLD analysis project Ga0153954, IMG submission 102277) | Attine ant fungus gardens microbial communities from Florida, USA - TSFL038 MetaG | ecosystem: Host-associated > Fungi > Mycelium > Unclassified | place: USA: Florida, Wekiwa Springs State... | reverse complement strand
CCGTTGCCGCGCTGGGTGACATGGTGCGGATGACCGGGGATGACGACACGGGAAAGGCGGGCCATGCCGCATGATGTCAGCGGAGACGCGGCGAGTCAATTTAGTGCACTGTCACCGTAATTGCGTCCCATCGGATCGGTTACACGCGAGACGCGATCGAGCGCGTCATAGGCAGACGTCGTCGTATTGTTCTTCGCGTCGGTGGTGGTCGCGGTCTTTCCCGTCAGCGTATAGGTCGCGCTGGTGGTGCGAAGGATTGAACCATTGGAGGATTGCTGGGTCTTAAGGAGCTGGCCGACCGGATCGTAGGTCAGCGATGTCACGAGCCCGTTCGGCGCGGCAGATGAAAACATAGCCAGGAAGACAAAGGCCGGCATCGCGCCGGCCTTTGAACACCAGGAAAACGTGGCTCCGCACTTGGCTCTAGTACTTGGCCTTAGTACTTGGCCGCGACCGGTCCGCCCCAGCCGAAGCGGTAGTTCACGCCGACCTTGACGGTATGCTCGTCGTCGCGGAAGCGCGAGCCGACGACGTCCGCCGGGCCCGACGCGAAGGTGGTGTTGCCGAAATTGTAGTACTGGTATTCCGCCTTGGCAGACCAGTTCGGCGCGAACATGTATTCAAGGCCGGCACCGACGGTCCAGCCGTTCTTGTGGTTGCCGTCGGTGGTGAAGGCGACCGGAGCACCGGCGACACTGACGCCGATATTCGGGTTGTCACGCCAGGCGTAGCCGCCCTTGGCGTAGATCAATCCCGGTCCCCAGGTGTAGCCGACCCGGCCAGTCACCGAGCCGAGCTGATTGTTGTTCTCCGTGATCAGGCTGCCGCCCGGAAACTGCACGCCGGTGGTGTTGCTGTTGAGCCAGCTGTACTGGGCCTCGACGCCGAGGACGCCATAGGGCGCGAACTGATAGTCAAAGCCACCCTGCACGCCGCCCATGAAGCGGGCGTCGCTGCCGGCGAGGCTATTGTCGCCGGCGAACGCGCCACCGACGTGGCCGCCGACGTAGAATCCGGTCCAGTCATAGATCAACGCGGGCGCGGTATAGGCCGGTGGCGCCTTGTAGGTGCGCGGAGGCATGTCGGCCGCAAACGCCGGCGCCGCGAAAGCAGTCAAAGCGGCGGCGCCAAATAGAAGCCTTTTCATCGGAATCCCCATACTCGTCGGTCGCGAGATCAACCAACAACTTGGCTTCAATTTGGTTGCTTCGCGACGAAGCGGGAGCCGTGTTGTCGCAAATGTGACAGCAGGAACCTGCCGAGGTTTCACTTCCTGGCGACGGCAAAACCGACCCGGAATCCGGACGATTTCCGCCCCTATATGGGTCGAAACCGCCCCGCCCGCGGTTCAAGGCTCGCTGAATCGTGATGATGGTTACGATGTCGCACGGTCTCAGGGCTGCATTTTTTCCAATTCCGGAAATGGCGCGTAAACCGCTCCCGCACATTCGTCGGTTGGATCCGCGATGATGCGGTCGAGCCGGCCGTCGACAAAGAGAATTGCCCGTACACGCGGCTCGCGGTAGGTGCCGTCCGATTTCCGATCGGCAAAGCGCAGGCAGCTCACATAACGCGGGCGGCCTCCCACGGTCCGCTGCACCGGGTCGGCCATTTCGGCGTCGCGCACGCCCACGGGGTTGTTCAGGTAGGTGTGCATGAACGACAGGATTTCCGCGCGATAATTGCCTGGAAAGGGCTGGTTGGCGTTGCCGGCGGAGGAGAATGACAGCGAACTGCCGGCATCATCGGTTTGACAGCCCGAAAGCATCACCGGCAGCAGCAAAAGCGCCAGGTACTTTGCTGGATTGCGCAAATCTTGCTCATCTTTTGAAATGTCCGCCGCCCGAGCCGGCTTTCTAGACCTTCCTTGTCCAGAAGGGAACGTCATTTCGTGCCGTCACAAAACGGCTCCGGCCCGCCGCGCAATCGGGGAAAGGATTGCGGGCGAGCCGGACTTTCCACTCTGCGCGGCGGGGGCAATGTGGAACGAACCGCGCCGAGCAGATCGGGTCAACCGCGCTTGGTGATGGTCGGCGCAGGGTGCCTGAAGCCCACCTTCGCGTGGGTCCGTTTTGCCACCACCTTCTTGTGATGGAGGTGATGGCGAGCATGCTTGTAATGATGCTCGCCCATCCGGGCGTTGGCGTTCAGCACGTGGGCCTTGACCGCGGGCGCCTTGATAACAGGCGCGGTCCTGGTCGTGGCAAAGGCCGGAGCCGCAGCCAGGGAAACGGCAATCAGGGCCGCGGAAATCGTCTTGAACATGGTCCTCTCCTCTCGTCGCGGGGATCTCAAAGTGTCGGCTGAATGACCGATCCCATCGATCATGGCGCAGACCTTAGAAGAGGCGCGCTGAACCCATCCTGAAATGACGAAGCAGATTGCGTTCATCTCGATGAGCACGTGTTCATCTGCGACATTTTGGTGCTGGAAGTTTCAGCAGGCGAAAAATGCGCACAAGACGTGATCGCACTCCGGGAATATTTCCGCCCCCGTGATGTTCAAGTCGTCGATATCGGGTGTAGGATCAATCACGGCGCAGCGTCGGCCGAGACGCGGGCTTGCGCCCGAATGCAATCAGGAGAGAGATGCATGCGCAGATCTTCGAGCAAGTTTCTGGCGTTGGCGTTCCTGTCGGCAATGCTGGCCGCGGCACCGGTGATCAAGGCCTATGCCGCCGGTGGCGATGAACCGAAGCCGCCGCCGTCGGATACCTCCACCAAGAAAGGCAAGAAGAGCAACAAGAGCTCGAGCATCGACGATCCCAGGTTTTTGGCCGGCTATCATACCGCCTACTCCACGATCTATGACCACCACGATTACACCGCGGCGATCCAGGAGCTGAAGGCGCTCGGACAGGACGACCGCGCCGACGTCGCCAACCTGATCGGCTATTCCTATCGCAAGCTCGGCGACTACAAGCTGTCGCAGGTCTGGTACGAGCGCGCGCTCAAGGCCGATCCGAACCATGTGCGGACCTGGCAGTATTACGGGCTGTGGCAGCTCGAACAGGGCAACCGCGAGCAGGCCGAATATCACCTGCAGAAGATCGCGCAGCTCGCCGGCACCTCGAGCGCCGAATATCGCTCGCTTGCCGCAGCGCTGGAAAGCCCGCCCGGCACCGGCCTCGTCTACTGATCTGAGCCGACCACCTGAACAAGCCAAAGCCGGCACGACCTCTTATGGTTGTGCCGGCTTCATATTGTCGGCTAGAGTCCGAAGCGACGTTTTTGCGAACACCGGTGACGTAATGGATGCCTGGCTACGGGCTGCGGTCGACTACATCGCCGACTGGATTGAATTTCAACTGACGGCAACGCAACAGCCGGGCGTCATGATCGCCGTCGCACATCGCGGCGAAATTGCCGCCGAGCATGCGTTCGGGCTCGCCAATCTCGACACCGGCGAGAAGCTCACGCCGCGCCACCGCTTTCGCATCGCCTCGCATTCGAAAAGCTTTACCTCGGCTGGCATCCTGAAGCTGCGCGAGCGCGGCCGGTTGCGGCTGGACGATCCGGTCGACCTGTATGTCAAGGAGCTGCATCCGCAGGTCGCCGAGCAAACCATCGCCCAGCTTCTGTCGCATAGCGCCGGCCTCGTCCGCGATGGCGCCGATTCCGGCCAGTTCATCGACACCAGGCATTATCTGAACGCGACCGAATTGCGCGCCGAGCTGAAGCGGCCGCCCGCAATCGAGCCCAATACGCGCTTCAAATATTCCAACCACGGCTTTGGCCTGCTTGGCCTTGTGATCGAGAGCATCACCGGAGAGCGCTACTCCGACTGGATCAAGCGCGAGATCGTGGTGGCTGCGGACCTGCGCGAGACCGAGCCCAACATGGCGCTCTCCGGCGGCGCACGCTTCGCGCGCGGCCACACAAGACGACAGCCGCTCGACCGGCGGTTGGTCATTCCCGGCGACAACGCCACGCATGCGATCACTTCCGCCGCGGGCTTCGTCGCAACCGCAGCCGACACTGCGCGCTTCTTCGCGCAGCTTGCGCCGGACGCGAAGCGCAGCGTTATCTCGCCGGCAAGCCGCCGCGAGATGACGCGAAAGCATTGGCGGATTCCGCAACATTTCGAGGGTCATTACGGCCTCGGCGTTTCGATCGGCAAAACCGAAGGCTGGGACTGGTTCGGTCATGGCGGCGGATTTCAAGGCTACATCTCGCGCACCGCCGTTCTCAGCGAGGCCGATGTCGCCATCACCATCCTGAGCAACTGCATCGATGGCGCCGCGCCATTCTGGATGGACGGCTGTCTTCACATCCTGCGCACCTTCAAGACGCGCGGTGCACCGAGCCGGCGTCTACGCGACTGGAGCGGACGCTGGTGGACCACCTGGAACGCGATCGACCTCGTGCCGATGGGTGACCGGGTGCTGATCGGCAATCCGCACATGGTCAGTCCGTTCACGGATGCCACCGAAATCGAGGTGCTCGGCCGCGACAAGGGCCGCATCGCATCGGCGCCGGGTTATGCAAGCTATGGCGAGCCGGTGCGCCGCTCGCGCAGCAAGGCAGGCAAGGTCAGCGACATCTGGCTCGGCGGCGCCAATGTGAAACCGGAAAAGAGCCTGGCCGCGGAGCTCGAGCGCAAATACGCGCGAGGCAAACGCAAGCCTCGTGGCTGACGAAGCCGCCGGCGGCGCTACTTCATCAGCGTCTGCACCTCATCCCGGAACGCCTGCCGCGAGGCGTCGCGCGAATAGAACATGTGGCCGCCGGGATAGACCACGAGCTTCACCCGGTGCGGCGCGCCAAGGGCCGGCAGCTGGTCGAGTATGATCCTTGAACCGAAATACGGGGTCGCGAGATCGAACAGCCCGTGCCCGACCAGCACTTTCAACTTCGGATCCAGCGCCAGGATCTGCCGCAGATCGGTGACGGATTCCGCGGGCCGCAGGCCGCGGCCGAAATCCCAGGCATGCTCGACAGCGCCGTTGCCGAGCTCATAGGATCCGTCCGGCCGCCAGTTCAGTTTTCGCGTGTAGAGATCGACGGCGACGCTTGTCACCGGCGCGGCGAGCGCGTCGCCAGACGGGTCGCCGAAACGAAAGAAGCTCGAATCCGGGAACGGGTCGATGCCGCGCACCGAGGCATCGTAGCGACCGGTCACCAGGCCTTCGCTGCGATCGAACTCGCGCCGGAATTCGGCGATGTCGAAGCGGCCGCCCAGCCGGCGGCTGACGGCCTGATCGATGCCGGTCAGCGCAGCGACCTTGTCGGCGAGGCGATTGGTCGCCTCGGTATCGCCTTGTCCCTTCAACAGGTCGACCAGGAAATCGCCGCTGGCGTATTTCTCGACATCGGCGAGATCGGCGCGCGTCACCTTGCCCTTGAGCTCTCCCCTCGCCTCGCGCGCCACCGCCACATAGCTCGGCAGGCTGAACATATATTGCAGGGTGCTGGAGCCGCTAAACTCGCGGAAGTCCAGCACCGGCGACATCAGGATCAAGCCTTTCACGCCGATGCCCTGCCGGGTCTGGAGGTTGCGGACCAGCTTGGGCCCGCGAATGCCGCCATAGCTTTCACCGGCGATGAATTTGGGCGACAGCAAGCGATCGTATTTCTCGAGCCAGCGCCGGATCGTCACCGCGATCGAGGCGACATCGCCGTCGACGGAAAAGAACCGTTTGCGCACGTCGTCGCCGGTCGCGACAAAGCGGCTGTAGCCGGTGCCGACGGGATCGATGAAGACGAGGTCGGTGAAATCGAGCCAGGTCTCGGCATTGGGCTGCAGATCGGGGGAAGCGGACGGCGTGACCTCGTCGGCATTGATCGGAAGCCGCCACGGCCCGTTATTGCCGAATTGCAGCCAGGCCGAAGCCGAGCCCGGTCCGCCGTTGAAGACGAAGGTCACCGGACGGGTGGCACGGTCGGTGCCGTCGAGCTGATAGCTGGTATAGGCGATGTCGGCCTGTGGCTCGCCCTTGTCATCGAACAGGCGGATCGAGCCGGCGGTGGCTGTGAACGACAGCGACCGGCCCGGCAGATCGAGCGTATGCTTGGTCGTGGAATCCGGGGGCAGCTTGTGCTGCTCGGCGGCGGCAGGCGTCGCCGGCGTTTCGGCGGCGCGGCGTCCCGAAGGACCGGCCTTCTGCCCTGCGGGCGTGGTCGCAGCCGGCGACGGTGACGGTGATGGCGCGACGTCCTGGGCACGCGCACTGACCACAAGCAACATCGCAACGACCGCTATCAAGCCGATGCGGCGCGAACCTGGCAACGCAAAACCCATGCTGCTATCCCGTGTTTCCCGCGACCAGCCCAAAGATACGGTTTCGACCAACGAAGTCGTCAGGCAGCCACGAATTCTAGCGGGAAATTGCGACAGGTTAGAGTTGCGGGCAACCCATTGCGACGATCACCATTGCGGCATCGCAATTGCTCAATCGTTTGCCGACCGGCTCGGTGGCCGATCCCTACGGCCGCCCGTTTACTTTGATGGCAAGGAAAGTCCCTGCCGTCATCTCGACAAGCATGCCCTGGGCCATATAGACGTGCGGGCAGCATTCTCCGTGCGGCCCAGGCGCTTTGCGAGATTTGGAAGTCCATGAGTACGCCCAAGCGATATGACCGGATCGCCTTTGTCGCGAGCGCTGGCGAAGAAGCCCAGGCGGCGCTGACACAGCTCACCGAACTCTACGGCAATTGCCAGCCCGCCGAGGCCGACGTCGTGGTCGCGCTGGGGGGCGATGGCCTGATGCTGCAGACCCTGCACCAGCACATGCGGACGGGAAAGCCGATCTACGGCATGCACCGAGGCACCGTCGGCTTCCTGATGAACGAATTCTCCACCCACGAACTGCGCTCGCGGCTCGCCGCGGCGCGCGAGTCCGTGATCCATCCGCTTTTGATGCGTGCCACCGACGTCCACGGCAAGGTGCATATCTATCACGCCATCAACGAGGTCGCGCTGTTCCGCCAGACCTATCAGGCCGCGCGGCTGCGCATCCTGATCGACGAGCATGAGCGGATGAAAGAACTGATCGCCGACGGCATTCTGGTGGCGACGCCGGCGGGATCGACCGCCTATAACCTTTCGGTGCAGGGGCCGATCCTGCCGATCAACGCCGCGCTGCTGGCTCTGACGCCCATCTCGGCCTTCCGTCCGCGCCGCTGGCGCGGCGCGCTGCTCCCCGACACCGCCTACGTCGTGATCGAGGTCCTCGAGGGAGAGAAGCGCCCAGTGGCGGCGGTGGCCGACCACGACGAAGCGCGCGACGTCCGCCGGGTCGAGGTGCTGTCCGACAAGACCATCTCGATGCGGATGCTGTTCGACCCCGGCCACAGCCTGGAAGAGCGGATCCTGCGCGAACAATTCGGCTACTGAACCGCCCTCCGCGTCGGCTTTCGCAACGCTTCGTTAACCCGCATGCCGCTATGGTTAACGCGGGGTATACCGCTGCTCAATTGGGTCTGCCCCTAAGGGCCGATCCATGTTCCGCATCGATTTCAATAAGCTCAGATTTCTGGTCTGCGACGACAACCCGCACATGCGCCGCATCCTGCGGACGCTGTTGCATTCGTTCGGCGCGCGCGAGGTCTACGAGGCCGAGGATGGCGCGACCGCGCTCGAGATGTACACGCATTACGTGCCCGACATCGTCATCACCGACTGGTCGATGCCGATCTTCGACGGGCTCGAATTGGCCCAGATGATCCGCCAGCCGGAATCCAAGGGTAACCCCTATGCACCGATCATCATGCTGACGGGGCATTCCGAGAAACGCCGCGTGACGGTGGCACGCGACGCCGGCGTCACCGAATTCCTGGCCAAGCCGATCTCGGCCAAGGGCCTCTATCAGCGCATCCTCAACGTCGTCGCCAGTCCGCGTCCGTTCATCAAGACCAAGACCTATTTCGGTCCGGACCGAAGGCGCAACACCAACAACACCTATATCGGCCCCGAGCGCCGCGTCGGCGGCGAGGTCGAGGTATTGCAGCAACCCTCGCTGCTGGACAAGGCGCGTTCCGGCATCTGAGATCGAGGAAGCTCTTATGACGAAAGACAAGCCTGCGGAGCTCAATGTCACGACCTTCGCGACCCACCACGTCATCACCCAACCCAACCCGCTGCGCAAGGTGCTGCGCCGTGTCGCCGAGAGAGACCTCGACGATCCCGTGGCGCGCGCCGAGCAGGCGCTTGCCGGCCTCTCCGGCGAGTTCAAGAACTGGATGCTGATCGAGGCGGACCGACTCACGACCGCACATGCCGCGATCGTCAAGAACGGCTTTTCAGACGAGGCCGCCGAGGAGCTGTTCCGCGCCGCACACGACATCAAGGGCGATGCGGCGACTTTCGGCTATCCGTCCGCCGCGGCGGCCGCAGAGAGCCTGTGCCGGATCATCGAGCACGCGCCCGACCTCGAAAAGGTGCCGGCCGAGCTGATCGTGCACCATATCAACGCCATCCAGGCGATCGTGCGCGATCACACCAAGCTCGACACCGCAAAGGTTTCGCATGAGCTGAGCCGCCGGCTGCGCCGCGTCGCGGACGACTATCTCCTGCATGTCAATCGCGACCGCCCCGAACATCTCGAGGCGATCCTGGCCCCCAGCATCGTGCCGGGGGAGTGACACCGGAATTGCAGGATGGGCAAAGGCGCGATAGCGCCGTGCCCACTGATTTCAGATTTGCACTTAGAAAATCTGCACTTGAAAAATTTGCACTAGGAAATGGTGGGCACGCGGAGCCTGTGATCTGGCACGCGCTCGCGTGACCCGTCGGCTTTGCCTGCCCTGCTGATCGCTTGCGCTTATGCCGCGATCAGAAATTGATGGATCGCGGCGACCGCCTCTTCCGCCAGGAGGCCGTCGCAGAAGTGCCGCGCTTCGTCACGCGCCGATTCCGTGGCAAAGCGGCGGAGCAGGATCAACAGCGGTTCGGTGGACTCGCGGTCGGTCTCGCAATGTGTCAGCACGCGCTCAACCATCCGCCGCTGGAGCCGCGCCTCGCCGACGGCGTCGTCGACAAATCCCTGCTCGTGGCAGGCCTCGAGCGCCACGCGGAACGCCGCGAAAGTCGATTCCGGCAGTCCGGCGCGCTTGAGCAACGCCTGCAGTCCAGCTACGCCGCGGTCATGCAGCAGCGCAGAAACGCGTGCCAGCGGCAGGTCGGCGAGTTCCGCCAGCGCCGCATCGAACAATTCGAGGTTGCCCGAGAGCAGTGCGCGCAGGATCAGGCCTGCGGTCAGCTGCGAGGTCGCGCGCAAATGCGCAACCAGCCCGCGCATATCCTCGCCGCGCGAACCTGCCGCGATGTTCAGCGTCGAGCGGTCGCGCGCTTCGCTGGCAATCCGCCCTGCCCGATCGGCGCTGAGCCAATTGCGCGCGACCACGAACTGCGCCAGCGTGTCCGAAAGCTTTGCGACCAGCGCGGCACGTGTTGCGGCGGGAAGATCGTCCAGCACCAGCATGGATTCCCGGATCGCGGCGAGATGCCCATGGCGCTCGACGATGCGGTCCCAGGAGAACGGCGCAAGCTCCGCATAGGCGTTTTCGATCAATTCGAGCGCGGCAGCAGCCGACCCCACCTCGGCGATCGCGGCGCAAACGGACGCGGGCAGCTTGATGCGGCGGGCGATCGCGCATTGCGTCTCGTTATTGCCGGTCGCGACGATGTCGACGAGGTCGGCATCGATCAGAAGCGGCGAATGTTCGAGCACGGGCAGCGCCACCGAGGGCTGATCGAGCGACAGGGCCTGCACGATCGCGGCCGGCGCTTCCGCGCTGCGTGCGAACACTTCGGCCATCGCCTGCCGCACCAGCGGCGACGGATCGTCGAGCAATGCGAGGAGCGCGCCTTCGGCGGCGGCGCGATCTTCCCCGGAAAGATCCGAAATGAGCCAGGCCCGCGCCAACGCCCGCGTGGCCTCCGCCCGCTCGCCGGCGGACGCTGTTCTTACCCAACTAATAAACTGCCGAACGATCATGGTCCTGCCGGCCTACGCAACCAAAAAACGACACGCTGTCGCCACTGAAATACAAAATAAACCACGACGCTTAACAAAGCGTTCACCATAAACGACTGGTTTTATTGACATTTTGTTAATGGAACCGAGGCGCCCGACATCGCCGCGCCAAGCGCCAGCCGCGGCGATCCGCTGCGGCGGCTGGCGCGACGGCCTTCAGTCGGAACTACCGCTATTTCGACTTTTTCGACTTCGAAGTTTTCTTCCTGGCAGACTTTTTCTTCGCGGATTTTTTCTTTGCGGAATTCTTCTTGGCAGAGTTTTTCTTGGAAGAGTTTTTCTTGGCGGATGTCTTCTTCGCCACCTTCTTCTTTCTTGCCGCGGATTTCTTTTTCGCAGCCGTTTGCTTGCCTGTACCGGCAGGCTTGGCGCGTCCCGTCGTCGGCGCGGGGCCCGCTACAACCGTGTGCGCCACCGGACCACCGGACGCCGGCTGCGCAACGGCAGCGCCTGCCGTCGCCGGAACTCCGAGCCAGAAATTGTATTCCTGCAAATGATCGCCCTGCAGATAATCCCGCTGCCAGGTGTCATTGTCGACGAGGCCATGCCAGACCCTTGGATCCTGCCGATGCGCCTCGACATACGTGTTCCAGCGATAGGCCTGGTAGGTCGCGATGATGTTGATCGCGTAAGCGGCCGCCAGCGGCGCATTGCCCTCGACGATCATCAGATTGTCGTCGTTCTCGGTCGACGCCTTGTAGCCGAGATTGTGCGAGCCGGTCATCACCACGGGATGCTCGCCGAAGGGATCAAGCACGATGACCTTGCTGTGGATGTGAACGCCGGTACCGAGCGTCTCCTTGTCCCAGTCGTGGAAAACATCCTTGATGTTCTTCGGCACCATCGTGTCGTAGCCAAGACGCTGCGGCGGGTTCTTGCCGCCGTCGAACAGTGTGACCGGTGTCGGCGCCGACGGATCGAGCGCGGCGTGCTTGGAGGCGCTTCCCTTGGATTCGGTGGTGAGGCCGGCGACCTCCTGGTTCACTACACCACGAATGTAGAGACTGCCGTCATAGTTTGCCGTACCCTCATGGTGCCGGAACAGGATGTTCTGCAGCAACGTCCATTTGTTTTCCGGCTTGTCTTCTCCGACGAAGGCGCCGGGATTGAAGAACAGGAACAGGATGCCCTGCTTTGCGGCATTGATGAGCTTGCGCGCATAATCGAGATCCGGCGCATTGACGGTCGGCGCGAACCACTGCGTGACGGTGCCGCCGTCGACATTGAAGGTCTTCGAGGTCGAGTTGGGCTGCGCCAGGGTGTCGACCGGATAGGCGTTCCCGGCCGCCTTGAGAAGATTCCATTCGTTGAGGAAATCCGCGGCCAGGTCGGGATCGTCGACGATGACGGCGTTGTTGGCCTGCGTGCACAACCCGGTCATGGTCCAGTTGGTGCTGCCGGAGAGAACGCTGAGCGGCCGGCCGGAAGCATCGCAGAAGACCACGAACTTGTTGTGCGCGAAGTGATTTCCCGTGACGATGCGGTCGTGCAGGTCGACGACCCCGTGGAGCTGTTTTCGAACGGCGCTGTTCTCGTCATTGTGGTTGGCCGGCTTGAAGGCGCCGTTGGCGAGGATCAGGTGGCACTTTTGGCCGAGCGCCTCGAGCGCCGGGATCAACTCGGGATCGTTGAGTTCATAGAGTGCGGCATAGATCTCGCCATTGCTCTTCTTGACGTCCGCGAGCATCTGCAGGAGTTGCGGCCGCAACAGCCCGCTCAATGCGTTCCGCAACGCGTTGCCCGGCGGCGTGGTGTCGGCGATCAGGCTCGCCATCTTCGGGTTCTTGCCGAGCGTTTTAAGTGCGCGCGACACCCATTGCGCCGCGACGATCCCCTTGTTGAAGTATGCGGATATATGCGCCGTCGCCTGACCGGTGATGGTCATCGGTTCCGTCAATGCGCTGGCCGCGGCATCGTCGAGCTGCAGGTTGTCCCTGGTGCCCGTCACCGGCACCACGGAATACTGCACGACGTCGCCAGGCCTCACGCCATAGTCCCACCACATGAAGCGCTGCACCGGATGCTTCCACGGCGCGCTCGGATCGAACTTGTCGTCATCAGAGAAGCCGACAAGGCCGTGCAGGAATACGGGCTGTGCCTGACCTTTGGTGACGCGGCGAATCGTGAAACCGCGACACTGCGGAATCGGTTTGCCGTCTGCAGGCAGCCAGACCAGACAGGTGTGATCGCCGTTGTCATAAACTTTCACATGAATGGACATAGTATCCTCCGGCCGGAAAGAACTAATGGCCGAAGCTAGCGATCCACTTTAAATCGTACAAGACGATAAGGACACGCGGGAATATGTGTGGTGATAGGTTCGCGACGCTGACGTGTTGTCGTGATCAGCCAGCGTGTGTCAGCCGGAGAACGCACCGTCGCGATCGCTGAAGAGATCGAGCGGCCGTGGCGCGCCGCTATCGGTGGATGGCGCGGCCGGCGTCGTGTTGGCATCCGCGGTCAGCGACGAAGAACGCCCCCACAATTCATGCACCGTGGCCGAGACCGGCTGCGACCGTTCGTCGACCTGGAACAGCGAGCGGAAGATCGGATCTGGTGAAGGCGTGTTGCCGTCGTTCGATGCCGCCGCGATCGAAGCCGGCGCCACAGCGCGGACATTCGGAAATTGCGAAAGATAGGTCGCGGTGTCGATCCCGGGAGCAGCTTGGCCCGCACCGGTGGCCCCCGAAACATTCGCAGGTGAAGCGCCATACATTGCAAGCGCCGTCTGCGTGGCGGAGGAGCCGGCGGCAGCCGCATAGCGCGCGCTGACGACGGCGTAGACATCGGAGATGCTGCGCGCGTTGCCTTGCCGATCGTAAAAGATCGAGCGGTTCGCCGCAGCGGCGCTCGGAAACATCCTGGCAGCCGAGGCCTGCGGATCGTCAACGGCGCTGTTGATCAGTTTCGCGGCGCCGCCGACGCCGAGGAAATGCGCCATATAGAGTTCGGCATCGGTCGGGCGGCGCCCGATCTTGCCGGTGAGCTGAAAGCTGTTGGCCTGGGTGAGCACGCCGGCCATCGCCGAGCTTGCGGCGGGATCATCGCGCAGTTTCATGATGTCCCTGCGCGCCGCGGGGTCCCCCACCACATAATCGCCGGACGCCGTCCTGGTGATGGCGTCGGCATATTGGCCATAGCCGACCTGGCCGCCGGCTTCCTTCACGGTCGCAAGCCAGGTCTGCTCGATGAATTGGTAGAGCCCACGCGCCGAGCTGGTGGATGCGCCCGCGCTCGGATTGAAATCGGATTCCATCTTCGCGGTGGCAAGCAGATATTGAAAGCTGGCGCCGGTATTGTTGGCAGCCTGCTTGATCGCGCCTGCGACCCGCACGCGCGAGGGATCGCCACCTGCCGCAGCATTGGCGTTTATTGCGTCGACCGACATGTCTCTGGTGCCCCGCTCCCCGGGAAACAACCGTTGTTGACGGCCAAAGCGCCCTTTCTCCCGAAAGACGCCTCGGCCGCCGTTACACTTGGACAGTTATGGTTAATGCGAGGTTAAGAGGCGCGTTTGCTAGTCGCTGTCATTCCGGGTTTGCGCTACGCACGCCCCGGAATGCCGACTCATTTTTTGTATACAGCGTTCGGGTCGAACAGCCGCTCGGCATCGACGAGGGAAAGTCGGGCCACGCCTCCGCCAGCTTCGACCTTCCGATAGAAGCAGGATTTTCGGCCGGTGTGACAGGCGGCGCCCACCTGCTCGACCCGGATCCAGACGGCATCCTGGTCGCAATCGACGCGCATCTCGACCACGCGCTGGGTCTGACCCGATGTCTCGCCCTTTCGCCACAACGCGTTGCGCGAGCGGCTGAAATACCAGGCGTCGCCGGTCGCGGCGGTCTTGCGCAGCGCCTCGTCATTCATATGCGCGACCATCAGCACCTCGCCGCTCGCGGCGTCGGTCACGACGCAGGTCACGAGGCCGGACGCGTCGAATTTGGGCTCGAACGTCAGCCCTTCCTCGCGGTCTGAACTTGCTGATGTGGACACGGAATAGCCCTCGCTATTGAGAGCGAGGGTCAGGCCAGCCTAGCGCTGCGGCCCTCGCACCATGGACAGGAAACGCGCCTGCTCCGCCGGATTGTCGCGGAACATGCCGGTGTAGCGGCTGGTGAAAGTGCTGGCGCCGTGCTTGGCGACGCCCCGCACCGACATGCAGGTATGCTCTGCTTCGACCAACACTGCAACGCCGCGCGGCTTGAGGATCTCGTCGATCGCGGCCGCGATCTGTGCAGTGAGGTGTTCCTGCGTCTGCAGGCGCCGTGCGAAAATGTCGGTCAGCCGCGCCAGCTTGGAAAGTCCCACGACCCGCTCGACCGGCGTGTAGGCGATATGCGCCTTGCCGTAGAACGGCATCATGTGGTGCTCGCATTGCGAGGTGAACTCGATGTCGCGGACCAGCACGAAATCGTCGTAGCCGGCGGTCTCGCCGAACGTGCGGTCGAGGACCTCGGCCGGGCACTGATGGTAGCCTTGATAGAGTTCGTCAAAGGCCTCGACCACCCGGCGCGGCGTGTCGAGCAGGCCCTCACGGGTGGGGTTCTCGCCGATGTAGCCGAGGAGCGTATGCACCGCGGCCTCGGCCTCGGCGCGTGACGGCCGCGGCTGGTCGGCCCGAACGGCAGCGGCCAGAAATTCCGAGGGATCAAGCTCGGCCGGACGTATTTCCGCGGGCTTGCCGGGGCGAAGGGGCTTAACCAAGGCGCCATCCATATCGTCTTCTCCGTTCGACCGGTCCAAAGGGGACCGGAGTGTCACCGGGCAGACGGGGCGGCTCTCTCCGCCGGGCGCCTGAGTCCCAATCATTTTTACCGACTGGAGCCGGCCAAGGGCCAGGCTGTTTTTCCAGCATTTGCATTCATATATAAGACCATGAAACCCACCCGCCAAGGGCACTTTCTCGGGGGCGCCCTTAGGATCTCGCCGCATGCTCAACGACATTTACAACAAACGGATCATCGAGTTGGCGGGGAATATCCCGCGGATCGGCCGGTTGGCCGACCCCGATGCCAGCGCGACGGCCCATTCCAAATTGTGCGGATCGACGGTGAAGGTCGACCTCAAGATGGACGGCCCGGTCGTCACCGACTTCGCCCACGACGTGAAGGCCTGCGCGCTCGGGCAGGCCTCGTCCTCGATCATGGCGCGCCACGTCATCGGCTCGAGCGCGAGCGAATTGCGGGAGTTGCGCGAAACCGTTCGCAAAATGCTGAAAGAGAATGGCGCCCCGCCCCCGGCCGACCACAAATGGGCCGACATCGCGCTCCTGGAACCCGTGCGCGACTACAAGGCGCGGCACGCCTCGACCATGCTGACTTTTGATGCCGTGGTCGACGCGATCGGCCAGATCGAAGCCAAGGCGACCGAGACGCCGAAACAGCCCGCAGAGGCGAAGTAGGATAGCCGCACGATTCCGGGCAGCGCGGCCCACCGAACCCCGAACGAGCCTTCAGCAGTTCATTTCGCCGGCGTCGCGGCGACGGTGGGAGCGACGGCCTCGGCGGTCTTGGTCGACTTCACCGGCTGTGCTTCCGATTCGCCCGCATTGTTCGCGAAACGATCCTGCACCGACTTCGGTGTCCGTTCCGCCATCGGAACGCTGACGTCGGCACGCGGCAGGACATCGGCTACCCTCGCGGTGGTGACGAGGTTGGTGAGCCGCAACTCGGTAGGCGTGAGTTCGTGCAGATCTTCCCAGGGTGGCACGCTCAGCGACAACGCCAGAAGATCGCCTGCTCCGCCCATGTCAAAGGTGTATTTGGCCAGCCGGCCGATATCGCGTTCGACGATGGTCATGTCCTGCGCGGTGTAGCTTGCCGCGCGCGCGTCATCGGCGCGGTCGCCCATCCAGATTTGGTGCACGCGGACATGGGCCTGTTCGGGGACGTAGCGCGCCTTGCCCGACAACAAGATAAACACGCACATCGACTCGCAATAGGCCTCCGGCGAGACGCTGCGGCGATCGCCTTGCGCGCTGTGGTTCAGCACACTGATCCCGACCGTCGTCAGCATGCCCAATTCGCGGAAGCGGCGTCCGAGCGTGATGGAATCATTCACCGAGCCGCCGCTCGAATCCAGCACCACCGTTGCCCCGGCGAGGTCGTGCGCTTGCGCGAAATCCTCGAAATCCTTCGGGCTGTCGGAGGTGACGATGCCGACGGCGCTGACCCAGCCGCGACAATTGGGCTCGCAGGCGACCCAGTTGAATTTCATCGGCTGCTTGCGCTCTTCCAGCGTGCCACCGGCGCGCGCGGAACCGCCAAACATCGCGATGGCGCCCGGCAAGGCGATACACAGCGCGGCGGCGCAAAGCAGCGCTCGGCCGCGGAGATTATGCGACTTGAAAAGCCTCAAACTGGTTCCTTCCCCAAGCCCCCAAATCGAGCAGTGGCAAGCCCCATTTCAACGCGGAACGGATTCTATCATGCCCGCGTCATAAAATGGTATCCGGGCGAATACGCATCGTCCATAGGCACTTGCTGCACTGCTACCAAAAGCTCATGCATAACTGGAACAGTGTGGCACAAATGCCTGATTCCGCTGGTTCCCCGCGCTGGAACCGCGCAAGGATACGTACAGGATCACAGCGTGCCGCCCATGAACGATTCAAACCGCCAAAGTTCCTCCACAGGCTTGGTGTTATCGCGCTGGCCACGCAACGTGGGCCGCGCGCTGATCTGGCTGTATCGGCACACGCTCTCTCCCCTGGTCGGATATAATTGCCGTCATCTGCCCACCTGCTCCGTCTATGGCGACGAGGCGATCGAACGCTTCGGTCTTTGGGCGGGCGGATGGATGACGCTGGCGCGCCTGTTGCGCTGCCATCCCTTCGGCACCCATGGCATCGATCTCGTGCCCTCGGCATTACCGGCCGGCGCGCGCTGGTATCTGCCGTGGCGCTATGGCCGCTGGCGCGGCGTCAACGCGCCGCCGTGAATGCTGCAGCGCTTTTAAGCGCACCGCGCATTGCTGGCCAGCGGGAACCCGAAAGCGTTCCATCGCGTTGTTGTGATGCTCCCCTCGGGAGGAAACAACGATGCGCTGGAAAATCAGCCACCACGGTCACGACCCCCGGCAGATCGATTTGCTCGCGGTGATCGCGCTGCTGATCGTCATCATTGCCGCTTTCAGCTATCTCGAACACCACACCACCTCGCCCTCCAGCAATACCGCCTTCATCGAGCCGAGCCAGCACGTGCGCTGGTAGTGCGTCGAACGCCAAGCCCTCAAGCGGCAATCATTTCAGACTCACGGTCTGCGCTAGCGTCCGAACCAGAAGAAGCCGTGCCATGGCTCCGCCACCGGCCTGGGCCTTTTGGCACGCGGCTTTGGCGGCGGCGGCAACTCGTCTGTTGATGCCGTTGCATCTGCCGATGGAGCCTCGTCGGGACCCAGCCTTACAGCGAGCAACAGGTTCGATTCATGGGCGCGCCAGCGATAGCCAATGCCGAAATCCATCGGCTGGGCGCGCGCGAACAACTCGGCATAGGACTGCTGATAGCGCCCCGCGAATTCGCTGATCGGACCGGCATAGCGGCCGAACGGGAAGAAGCGCCATTTCCTCGGATTGTAATTGCCGAGCGGAATGCCGGAATCATCCTGGATGATGGTGGCGCTGTTGGCGAGCAGGAAATCACGCGCCGCGCTGAAGCTGCCGGAGTGCAACAGATAGGAGGCGCTCTTGACCAGGCTGTTGCCGGGCGCCAGCGTCTCGCAGAATTTCAGGAAGCCGCTGGACTTGACGCCGGTGTTGGAGAGATCGGTCGAGAAATAGTACAGCGTCTTCTCCACGCCGTCCGTGCCGGCGAAGGTGATGCGGACGCCGCGTGGCGCGTTCGCTCGCGCCTCTTCGCCGCCGGTCTGAACCTTGCCCTCTCCGTCCAGTGTAATCGGCGTGACCCCGTGAATGCGCTTGCCCGAGCGCTCCATGAATACGAACAGCAGGGGCAGCGCGCCCGAGATCTCGCCCGCGTGCAGATCCGTCTTCATGTGCTTGGTGATGAAGAAAGAGAAATTCATGATGCTGCCGAGCGAGTGCCCGATATTGGCGAGCGCGGAATCGACGCTGCCTTGCGGCAACCTCAACAGATCCGGCACCGAGCCCGGCGGCTCCAGCGCCGCCAGTACGTAAGTCGTGGCCTTCGCGTAGAAGGCGTCGGCGTAGAGGAAATCCGGACCGGAGAAGAAATAGAACATGGTCGGCTTGGGCGCGGCGAGATTGGCGTCGGCCCAGTCGCGCACCTTGGAAAGCTGGCGATGCTCGAGCGCGGCGAAAGCCGTGTCGAAGAATTTGGCGTGACGCTGCCAGGCCGGATTCCTGGTCAGGGGTGCAAGCGGCGAGCCCTCCGACGGCGGCAGGCCCGCGAGGAAACGCGCGGTATCGTCGACGGTCGCGGTGTCGGCGGCCTGCGCGACCGCCATGGACGCGAGGATCAAGCCCGCGGCAACCGCCGCCACTTTCATCGAGCGGAGCATTTTCGTCGCGGTCCTAGGATGAAGTCGCGGCGCCCGGATCGGCCCGCTTGTGGAAGATTGCGTAGATCAAAAGACCCGAAATCATGATCAACATGCCGAGGCATGCCTGCAGTGGCCGTTCCGTCAAGAGATAGTACATCATGAAACCGGTCACGAGCAGGAAAACCACTGGCGTGATCGGGTATCCCCAGGCGCGATATGGCCGCGGCAGATCGGGATGCGTCAGGCGCAGCTTGATGACGCCGAGCACAGTGAAGAACGAGCAGAACAACAGCGAGAACTGAATGAAGTCGAGCACCGCCTCGAACGAGCGGGTGAGCATCATCAGCGTCGCCACGACGAGCTGGAAAAGAATGGCGTAAGCCGGAGCGCCATTGCCCGATTTGCGGGCAAATACGCGGATCGCCGGGATGTCCTCTCCCATCGTCATCATCACCCGTGGGCCGATCCACATCATCGCCGAAATCGAGGAGACGAGCCCGATGCAGATCATCGCCGCGACGATACGGCCCCCGACATCGCCGAAGATGTGGCGGCCGGAGATGGAGGCGACGTCGAGTTGGCCCGAGAGCTTGTCGATCGGCGCGGTATGCAGGAATACCGCGTTGAGCGCGACATAGAGCACCATCACGATCAGCGTGCCCGCAAGCAACGCGCGCGGCAGGCTCTGCTGCGGGGTGTCCATCTCGCCGATGATGTAGGTCGCGGCATTCCAGCCCGAAAACGAATACATCACGAAGACCAGGCTGATCGCAAACGGCGCGCTGGCAATCTGCGCAAACGCGGCAGCGGACGGCGCGAACGAGACCGGCTGCGGCGTGCCGATGAAGAAGCCGGCCGCGAGGAAAGCCACGATCAGCACGACCTTGAGCACGGTGGAAGCCAGCTGAAAAGTCGAGGAATGTTTGACCCCGGAAAGCTGCACCAGCGACACGATCCAGACCGCGCCGATCGCGAGCGCCATCGGCGAGACGCCCGGCAGAACCGACTTGCCGTATTCGCCGAATGCGATCGCCGCCAGCGCCACGGGAGCGGCGAAGCCGACGGTTGCGGACACCCAGCCAGCGAGGAAACCGAAGGCCGGGTGATAGGCGCGGCCGAGGAAATTGTATTCCCCGCTCGAGCGCGGAAACATCGCCCCCAGCTCGCTATAGGAGAACACCCCGCACAGAGCGACCAAGCCTCCGACGATCCAGAGCAGCAGGATCGAGAAGCCCGAGGGGATGTCCTCGACCTGGAAGCCGAGGCTCGTGAAGACTCCGACCCCTATCATGTCGGCGACCACGATCGCCGTTGCCACGAGCACGGACACCGAGTGTCCGCCTTCGAGCAGACGCCCCGGCGGCAGTACCGCGCTACCCGTTTCTGATGCCGTCATGTCGGGCCGCCCTCCGGCGCTCCGCCGTCGCATTCATGGTGCAAGGTGAAATCCCCGATTCAAGCAAGGTTAACGACAGCCAAACAATCCGGTCGATATAGGTATTCCGATACAGTGATTATCCTGGTTCGGCTTCCGCCTGCCTATTGCGTTGCGAAAACCGCGCCCCGCTCCCCATAATCACGACACGATTTCGTGTTGATCTTGAGGCCTGTAGTCGAAGCTTGGTCTTCGGCTTCCGGATGGGGAAGTTTTCCGGAAGCTTAGCGTCGCCTGAACGTCCGGCAGGCTTTGATGCGCCGTTTGTCAGGTCGACTTGGGACAGTGGGTGGATGGTCGGAGCCAATCCGAAGAACCATGTGAATGACGTCGTGCGCCGAGGTATGGGTCCGAATGCGAACAACCGTACCCGGTGGCGCGAGATCGCCCTTGCATGTCTGTTTGTCCCGCTCTCGCTCATTCTGGTTCAATGCGGTCGTGCGCCGAACCCGGCCGCCCTCGCCGCCAACGCCTCGGCAACCGCCAATAGCTCCGCGCCCCCGGGCGATACGTTCGACGACCGCTTCCCCAAACCTCAATTCCGCGACCGTTTCCCCACTGCGAGCGAAACCCTTCCCCTGCATCAGCTCGCTGACTTCGCGCCCAAGCCCAAGCCGGTGCAAACCGAGACCTACCGCGTTGCT
>Ga0153954_1000827_pt1 | contig 20525 bp, 15 predicted proteins | sample TSFL038MetaG_FD_102277 | JGI IMG/M metagenome (GOLD analysis project Ga0153954, IMG submission 102277) | Attine ant fungus gardens microbial communities from Florida, USA - TSFL038 MetaG | ecosystem: Host-associated > Fungi > Mycelium > Unclassified | place: USA: Florida, Wekiwa Springs State... | reverse complement strand
TGATGTCCCCAGATCAGGCCGGCGACGCTGTTGAGCACGATGTTCAGGCCAAGCGTAGCGATGATCGCCGAGAGCACCGGACTGCCGAGCAATGGACGGATCACGACCTGCTGGATGATGATGCCCTGCACCAGCCCGAACAAAATCGCGATGGGCACTGCTTCCCACCAGGTGAGGCCGACGCTATCGAGCAGCCAATAGGCAAAGAATGTCGTCACCATCGCCATCTCGCCCTGCGCGAAATTGGCGATATCGGTGATGTTGAGCACGATGGCGATGGCAATGCCGACCATCGCATAGAGACAGCCCGCCGCGAGGCCCCCAACGATCAGATTGGCGATCATGGCAAGGATGCTCCGGTTCGGCTGTCAGAGCGAGAGAAGAAAGCCTGCCGGACTGCGAAGCGTTCGCATCACTCTCACCTTCATCGTTTTCCTCCCGCTTTGACTTTTTTGTCCGGCCCCGGTCGCGGCGTTCGCCCGCGCTGAACCAGTGATATCAGGCTGGCCGGCGGCTCATGGCGCGACGGCAATTCTCCCACGTCGCGCGCCATGGCGGCCGCCGGCGACGAGGAGATCAGACGTTCGAACATCTGGGCGAGCGCCGCATTAAGCTGGTCGGGTTTCCATACGCCGCTCGGCTTGAACCATTTCGGCACCCAGTTCATCGCGCCGAGAATGACGAAGATCGCAAGCTTGGGGTCGCAGGGCGCAACGCTGCCGTCCTCGATTCCCTCTTTGACAAAGGCGCGCAACGCCCGCTCGAAGCGGTCGCGCTGCCGGACCAGCTTGGCATGGTCCTCCGGCTCCAGCGCCTGCTCTTCCATCAGCACGACGCAGCAATTGAGTTCGTTGATCAGCTGCGCGACATAAAAGGCCATGGTCAGGACCAGGCGATCGCGGCCGTTCCGACCCTCCTTGCGCGCGCGATCGAGGCTTCCGAAGGCGGCATCCATCGCGTGCTCGAAGCACGCGGCGAGCAAACTGTTCTTGTTCGGGAAGTAGTGATAGAGCGCGGCCTTGGTGACGCCCAGGCTCGCCGCGATCTCGTTCATCGAGGTCGCGTGATAGCCCTTGAAATTGAACGAGGCCGCCGCTTCGCGCAGCACCTCCAGGCGCCTGATCCCGTGCACGTCTTCCCTGGTGGGAAACAAACCGACCTCCCGACAGCATCCTGTCTTGCCGGACAGCAAGCTAGCCGTTAGTGTACCTTCTGACAAGTCGGTTTACTAACCGTCCGGTTAGTTGGTACCGAGAAACGTTGCCTGAGAGGAAGAAAAAGCGTTGGGCCTCTACCTGGAAGATTTCGAAATCAATCGCACTCGCAGAACGCGTGGCCGCACCGTCAATGAAAGCGATGTGTCGTTGTTCGCTGGCCTGGTCGGCGACCACAATCCGCTCCATGTCGATGAAGAGTTTTGCAAGAAGACGATTTTCGGCGGCCGGATCGCACACGGGCCGCTGGTGCTGTCGAGCGCGATCGGATTGATGTCGCAGATGAACTGGATCGACGGCACGGCGATGGGCCTGCTCGGTGTCTCCTGGGAATTCCAGGCGCCGGTCAAGCTTGGCGACACCATCAGCGCCAATGTCACGCCGCTCGAGGCACGGCCCAGCAAGACGGCGGGTCGCGGCGTGCTCAAGCTCGGATTTGAAGTGCTCAACCAGCGCGACGAAATTGTGCAGACCGGATCGATCGTGCTGCTGATGCAGCGCCGCCCCGGCAGCGCATCTTAGCCATTCCCAATCGAGAACAAATTCCGGCAAACACCAGCATGGCAACGCTTTCCAGCGCAATCGATCCGAAGTCGGCGACCTTCCAGGCCAACGCCGGCATCTATGACGGACTCCTGAAAACCTTGCGGGCAAGGCAAGCCTGGTCGCTCGCCGGCGGCGGCGACCGCATGGTCCAGCGCCACCGCGATCGCGGCAAGATTCCCGTGCGTGAACGGATCGATCTCCTGATTGATCCGTTCAGCCCGTTCATGGAGCTGTCGCCGCTCGCTGCGTGGGGGCTCTATGATAATGCTGTGCCCGCCGCGGGCCTCGTCACCGGGATCGGAACCATCCGCGGCGTGATCTGCATGATCATTGCCAACGACGCCACCACCAAGGGCGGATCATTCTTCAAGGAAACCATCCGCAAGCACGTGCGCGCGCAGGACATTGCGTTCGAGAACAAGCTGCCGATCGTCTATCTGGTCGATTGCGGCGGCGCGAACCTGCAGCAGGGCGACGAGGTGTTTCCCGACCAGGACCATTTCGGTGGCGCGTTCTACCGGCAATGCCGGATGTCGGCGGCCGGTATTCCGCAGATCGCGACCGTGTTCGGCGAATGCACTGCGGGTGGCGCCTATATCCCGGCGCTGGCGGACGAAGTCGTGATGACGGCCGGCAACAGCAGTGTCCATCTCGGCGGCCCGCAAATCGTGAAGGCCGCGATCCGCGAGATCGTCGATCGCGATACGCTCGGCGGCGCGGAAATGCACAGCACTGTGTCCGGCGTGTCCGATCATTTCGCACGCGACGAAATGGAGGCGATTGCGAAGACGCGCGACATCGTCGGCGCGCTGAACCGGGTCCAGAAAGTGCACGGCGATATCCGTCCGGTGCGGCCGCCCCTCTTCGATGCGTCCGAAATTCCGGGAATCATCGGCGCCGATCTGAAGCAGCCGTTCGACCAGCGCGAGATCATCGCGCGCATCGTCGACGGCAGCGAGTTTCACGAATTCAAGCCGCTCTATGGTGCGACGCTGGTGTGCGGCTTCGCCCATATTCATGGCCTTCCGATCGGCATCATCGCCAATAATGGCGTGCTGTTCTCCGAATCCTCGCTCAAGGGCGCGCATTTCATCGAGCTGTGCGACCAGCGCAACGTGCCGATCCTGTTCCTGCAGAACATCACCGGATTCATGGTCGGCTCGGAGGCCGAGCGGAACGGAATCGCGAAGAACTCGGCAAAGCTGGTGTATGCCGTCTCCAACGCGCGCGTGCCGCGATATACCGTCGTGACCGGCGGCTCCTACGGCGCCGGCAACTACGGCATGAGCGGCCGCGGCTTCCGGCCGCGCTTCATGTTCATGTGGCCGAACGCCCGGCTCGGCACCATGAGTCCGGACGTCGGCAGTTCGGTGCTGATGGATCTGCGCCGCTCCAGCATCTCGCGCAATCCGGCGAGCGAGGCCGACCTCGCCGCGCACGAGCAGAAATTGCGCAAGATGTTCGACGAGCAGTCCGATCCTTATCACTGCACGGCCCGGCTCTGGGACGACGGCCTGCTCGACCCCGCTGATACCCGTGACGTGCTCGGGCTCTGCATCGCGATCGGCGCGATGGAGCCGCCAGTTACCGGCACCCGGCCGGTCTATCGAATGTAGGACGCCTGCCTGTGTCGCTTCTCTTCAGCCCCCGCCCCATCGGTTCGGTCCTGATCGCCAATCGCGGCGAGATCGCGTTGCGCGTCATGCGGACCTGCGCGCGTCTCGGCATCCGCACTATCGCCGTCTATTCGGACGCCGACGCGCAAGCCTTGCATGTCAAAGCCGCCGACGAGGCCATCCGGATCGGTCCGCCACCGGCCCGCGCCAGCTATCTCGACATCGACGCCATTCTCGCCGCGGCACAACAATCCGGCGCGGACGCGATCCATCCCGGCTACGGCTTTTTGTCGGAAAACGCTACATTCGTGAAGCGATGTGAGGCGGCTGGCCTGATCTTTGTCGGGCCGTCCGCGAAAGCTGTCGAACAGATGGGCTCGAAGATCGAATCGAAACGAATTGCGGAGGCAGCCGGCGTACCGACTGTCCCCGGCTATCATGGCAACGACCAGAGCGAAGCCACGCTCGCGCGCGAGGCCGAAAAGATCGGCTTTCCCGTGCTGATCAAGGCATCTGCGGGCGGCGGCGGCCGCGGCATGCGTCGTGTCGACAATGCCGCGGATTTCAAGGCGGCGCTCGGAGCGGCCAAGGCAGAAGCGCAAGCCGCCTTCGGCGATGACTCGGTCCTGCTCGAGAAGTTCATTCTCAACCCGCGACATCTGGAAGTGCAACTCGCCGGCGATCGCGTTGGCAATCTGGTGCATCTCTTCGAGCGAGATTGCTCGGTCCAGCGCAACAATCAAAAGCTGCTCGAAGAGGCCCCCGCCCCCAACCTTCCGGAGAGCGTGCGTGCAAAACTTCTGACCGCCGCGCTGAAGCTCGGCGGTACCATCGGCTACGACTCCGCCGGAACGGTCGAGTTCATCATGGATCGCGACAGCGACAGCCCGTATTTCCTGGAGATGAACACGCGCCTGCAGGTCGAACATCCCGTCACCGAATTCATCACGGGTATCGACCTCGTCGAATGGCAATTGCTGGCGGCTGCGGGTGAGAAGCTTCCCCTCACCCAGGACCGTATCCGTGCCCACGGCCACGCAATCGAGGCGCGCATCACGGCCGAACGCGCCGACCTCGCCTTCCAGCCGGCGACCGGTAAATTGTCCGTGGTCGATGCGCCTCACGGCGTGCGCTTCGACAGTGGCGTCGAGACCGGATCCCAGGTCAGCCTTTATTATGACTCGATGCTGGCAAAGCTGATCGCCCATGGCGCCGATCGCACGGCCGCCCTGTCGCGATTGACTAAGGGACTTTCGGAACTGACCCTGCTTGGCGTCCCGACGATACAGCCGTTTCTCCGCGACGCATCGCGTGAGCCGCTGTTCGCCGACGGCAAGGCAACGACTCGTTTCATCGAAACCGCGTTTCCCGACGGCTGGAAGCCGAACGCGGACGAGCTACGTACCTTGCGCTCCGCGGCCTGCGTGGTCTGGGCCGAACTCGACAGCGCCGAGCCGGCCGCGCACTGGGTCAATCCATGGGATCGCCGCAGCGCCATCCGCGTCACATCGGCCGTGCGGCCGGCCAAGGTATCGCTGCACTTAAGCGACGAATATGGCCAGATCGACGCCGAGGTGCTGGTCGGCCGCGACGGCATTGTCGTCGAGCTGGAAGGCGCATCTGTCAACCTCGGACATCCTGTCGTCGAAGGTGGCTCAATCAAGCTTGCGTCAGCGTCCGGCCATCCCTTTATCGCCCGGCGTGACGGCGCAGTCGTCAGCATCGCGCGCGAAGGGCTCTCCCTTTCCGCGACGATACGGTTGCGTATCGAGATGCCCCGCGAGCAAGGCGGGCTGGAAAAGTCAGGCAATGTGATCGAAGCGCCGCTTCACGGCGTCGTCTCCCAGCTTCATGTCGCGATTGGAGATACCGTGGACAAAGGAGCGCCGGTGCTGCAGATGGAGGCGATGAAGCTGATCCATACGCTGCGGGCGCAGGTGGCGGGCCGCATCGGGCAGATCCGCTGCAATGTGGGGGATACCGTCCCGGCGGGCGCTATCCTGATCGAAATAACGCCGAGCGAAGTTGAGGAGAAGTCCTGATGGCAGGTCTATGGTTCGAGGAATTCACGGACGGAATGGTGTTCAACCATGAATGGTCGCGCACCATCACCGAGACCGACAATATGTGGTTCTCGCTGCTCACCATGAATGTGCAGCCGCTACACGTCGATGCGCATTATGCGGCGAAGTCGGAATGGGGCAAACCGCTGGTGAACAGCCTGTTCACGCTCGGCCTCCTGATCGGCATGACCGTCAACGACACGACGCTGAACACGACCCTCGCCAATCTCGGCATGTCCGATGTGCGCTTCCCGAAGCCGTTGTTCCAGGGCGACTCCGTCAAGGCGCGCACCACCGTGCGCTCCAAGCGCGAAAGCAAGTCGCGCCCCAACGAGGGCATCGTAAATTTCTATCACGAGATGCTGAACCAGAACGGCGAGATCGTCGCGACCTGTGAGCGCGCCGCGTTGATGCGCAAGCGTCCCAAGGCAGCGTAGAGGCAGCCTGATGCGCTCGCTGCTGTTCGTTCCCGGCAACTCCGTAAAGATGATCGCCAAGGCGGCGGGAAGCCAGGCCGACGTCGTCATCCTCGACCTAGAGGACGCCGTGCATCCCGATGCCAAGCCGGAGGCGCGCAAGGTGGTCGTGGAGGCGCTCGCCACGACGAGTACGGGTCCGCAAAGATATGTTCGCGTCAATTCGCTCGATACCGCCTGGTGCCGGGAGGATGTCGAAGCAGTGGTCCCCGCGGGGCCGGACGGAATCGTGCTCCCGAAGTCCCTGGGGCCCGAGGATGTCTCTCGTCTCGGCGACCTGATCGAACGGCACGAGCCGGCGGCCCGAAAAGGCAAGACGAGCATCATCGTCGTATGCACGGAGACCCCGGCTTCCACGCTTTCACTGGCGGCAAAATCCTGGCGCCATCCGCGCCTCGCCGGACTGATGTGGGGTGGCGAGGATCTGTCCGCGGCGATCGGTGCCACCGCCAACCGCGACGAACAGGGCCGCTATACCGGACCTTTTGCGCTGGCGCGAAATCTCTGCCTGCTCGCCGCCCGCGCCGCCGACGTTGCCCCGATTGATGCTGTGTTTACGGATTTTCGCGACGGCGAAGCCCTGCGACGCGAGGCTGATGCGGCGCGCCGCGACGGCTTTTCGGCCAAGGTCGCCATTCACCCCTCGCAGGTCGAGATCATCAACCGCTGCTTTACGCCGACCGAGGACGAACGCCGCTGGGCCGAGCGCGTGATCGCGGCCTTCGAATCCAGCGCCAAGGGCGCGGTGCAACTCGACGGCGTCATGCTTGATGCCCCGCATTTGACCCAGGCGCGTCGCATCATGGCGGCCTTCGGCGTCGGCTGATCTCTCAGCGGACGAAGGCCGCCAGCAAGCCGGATGTGAGGTGAAGCGGCAATCCCTGCTTCGGGTCGTACCACTCCAGCGACCAGTTGAGCGCACCCAGAATGGCAAGCCTCGCGGCGGCGCGATCGACGCCGGGTGTCAGCACGCCGTCAGCGGCCGCGTCATCGAGCAGCTTGCGCCATATCTCCTCATATTCCTTTCGCTCACTGCTGAGCTGGCCGCGCAAGCCTTCCGGCACGTAGGGGAAGCAGTGGATATGAGCGGACGTATAATCGCTCTCGTCGAGCAGCGTCTCCAGATGAGCGACCATCGCCGCACGTAGCCTGGATTTTGCATCGGCCGTGGGACCAAGTGCCTCGACCGCGAGCACCACCGCGTGATGTACCCGTCGCACCCCGATACGCAGCACTTCGGTGGCGAGTTCTTCCTTCGAGGTGAAGTGGTAATAGATGCTCCCGGCCTTCATGCCGACCTGCTTTCCGATGTCGCGCAGGGAGGTCTCGGTATAGCCGCGCGCACGAAACAGTTTCGCCGCCACGTCCAGGATCTGCTGGCGCGAGGCATCCGACCGCTTGGCGCGCTTGGTGGCGTCACCATCTCCGGCATGCGTGATCGCTTCAACCATGTCGTTTCCTGAAAGCTCGTTGAACCAATCCTATTCGGCAGCGATTTGCACCGCCCCGTCGCCCGGCCACCTCCGCAGCAGCTCGGCCTGACGAAGCATGGCCTTGTTCGCTGCTTCGGCTTTCACATGTCCATACCCCCTGATCGAAAGCGGAAGACTCGCGATTTCTTCCGCCAGCGACTGGTTATGGGCGGCAAGCTGCGGAATGATGCGCTCGCCGATCAGGCGCTCATATTCATCGATGGAACGGCGCTCGGCGCGGCGTTCGGCGGTATATCCAAAAGGATCGACCCAGGTCCCCCGCAGGAATTTCAGGCGCACGAGAATCGTCAGGAGCGGCAAGATCCAGCCGCCGAGGCGGATCTTGCGGGGATGGCCCGTCAGGGGATCGCGCCGGGCAAACAGCGGCGGCGCCATGTGAAATACCAGCGATCCGCCGCGGTGGGCCTCTTTCAGCCTGTCGAGGAAGCCACTCGTCACATGCAGCCGTGCGACCTCGTACTCATCCTTGTATGCAAGCAGTTTGAAGAATGATCGCGCCACCGCCTTGCTGAACTCCGTCGTCCCCGGCGAGACGCTCTCTTCCGCCTGCGCGGCCCTCGCAACCAGCCTGCGATACCGTTCGGCCAGCGCTTCATCCTGGTAATTCGCAAGCTCGGCCGCGCGGATGGCGACGATATCTTCGAGCCTCGAGGCGGCAGCGGCGTCCTCGCCATGCGCTTCGGCGGCGGCAGGATCGGCGGCGAGCGCACGCCCCCAGGCGAATGCCGCCTTGTTCATGGCAACCGCCGCGCCGTTCAATTCGATCGCGCGCAGGATAGCTCCCTCCGACAACGGCACACGGCCCTTCTGCCAAGCCATGCCGAGCGCCATCATGTTGGCACCGACGGCGTCGCCGAACTGGCGCGCGGCGAAGCCGGCCAGATCGGCAAATGTCGACTGCGCGGTCCGCCCGATCCGACGCTTCATCTGTTCCAGCGGAAAGATGGCGTCGGGTTTCCCGGTGAAATCCCCGGTCATGATGACGTGGTCATTGATGACGGCAACGGCGTCCTTCGCCAGCAGCGACATCACTTCCGGACTTGCCGCGACCGCGATGTCGCAACCGATCAGCGTATCAGCCTCGCCCGGCGCAAGCCGCACCGGACCGAGCGCATCCACATTTCCAGAGATTCGGATATGGGTGGTGACTTCGCCACCTTTCTGCGCAAGTCCGATCTGGTCCATCACCGAAGCTGCGCGCCCGTCGAGATGTGCCGCCATGCCGACGATCGCACCGATGGTGACGATGCCGGTCCCACCGATACCTCCGATTACGATATTGGCGGGGCGCCCGAGGTCGAGTTGCGGCGCCGCCGCCGCGGGAGGCGCACGATCGTCGATCGAGCGCTTGGCAACCGTGCCGCCCTCGATCGTGACGAAGCTTGGGCAGAAGCCATCGACACACGTCGTATCCTGATTGCAGCTGGTCTGGTCGATCCGGCGCTTGCGGCCGAATTCGGTTTCGACGGGAACGACCGACACGCAATTGGATTTTTGGCCGCAATCACCGCAGCCTTCGCACACCAGCTCATTGATGAAGACGCGCTTGCCGGCGTCCGGCATCTGGCCGCGTTTGCGGCGACGGCGCTTTTCCGCCGCGCAGACCTGATCATAGATCAGCACCGAGACGCCCTTCGTCTCGCGAAGCGCACGCTGGGCGGCTTCGAGCCGGTCGCGAGGCTCGATGATCACGGCGGATGGCAAGTCGGTGCCGCGATGACGCTCGGGCTCTTCCGCCACGATGTAGATCTTGCCGACGCCTTCGGCCGCCAGCTGACGCGCGATCTGCGCCACCGTGAAGCCGCCTTCGGCAGCCTGACCGCCGGTCATGGCGACCGCGTCATTGTAGAGAAGCTTATAAGTGATGGTGACGCCGGCTGCGATCGACGCACGGATCGCAAGCAGCCCGGAATGAGCATAGGTGCCGTCGCCAAGATTGACGAAGACATGGGGTGTCGCGGTGAACGGCGCCTGGCCGATCCAGCTCGCGCCCTCGCCCCCCATCTGGGTGAAGGTCGTGGTGTCGCGATCCATCCATTGCGCCATGTAGTGGCAGCCGATGCCTGCCAGCGCGCGACTGCCTTCCGGGACAACGGTTGAGCGGTTGTGCGGACAGCCCGAGCAGAAATAAGGGAGCCGCTTGGCCAGCGCCCCTTCGCCCGCCTGCGCCGCCGCCTGCAATCGATCGAGCGCGCCCGCCACCTGCTGCTTGAGGCCGAGCCCGGAGACACGCTGGCCGATCACGACCGCGAGATGATCGACCGCGAAGGCCGCGCGTGGAGACAACAATGGCTTGCCGCATTCGTCGACCTTGCCGGCGAGACGCGGCCGGCGATCGGCGTCAATCGTGAGCAGGATGCGCGCGAGCTGGTCCTCGACCAGCGGCCGCTTCTCCTCAACAACCAGGACTTCCTCAGCGCCGGCACAGGCATTGCGGATGAAATCCGCGTCAAGCGGCCATGGCATGCCGACACCACAAACGCCGATCCCCAGCTCGCGCAATCGCTCCGTGGTCAATCCGAGCAGCGCAAAGGCCTGCATGACATCCGGCTGAGATTTGCCGACGGCGACGATCATCAGGCGGCGCCGGCCGGCGCCGGGATCGATACGAATGCGATTCAATCCGTTGGCCCGGCCGAAGGCGATCGCTGCTGGCAATCTCACGTCGAACAGTCGTCGTTCCTGTTCGAGCGGACTGTCTGGCCATCGGATCGAGACGTCGGCCGCGGCCGGGAAATCATCGGGGGTGATGATGGCAGGCGAGGTCTCGGCCAGATCGATGGTTGCAGCCGAGTCCATCGTATCCGCCAGTGCTTTCATGCCGACCCACAGCCCGGTCGCACGCGACATCGCCCATCCGATGAGCCCAAAGCGAAGCACCTCTGCGACGGTTGCGGGATGCAGCACCGGGATCGAAGCGTCGAGGAAGGCATAGTCCGACTGCGACGGCAGGCTCGCCGATTTGCACGCATGGTCGTCGCCGGCGATCGCCAGCACCCCGCCGAGCGGCGCGGTACCGGCGGCGTTGGCATGTTTGAGCGCGTCGCCGGAGCGATCGACGCCGGGGCTCTTGGCGTACCAGATCGCAAACACGCCATCGCGCTTCGCGCCGGGCGACAGCCCAAGCTGCTGACTTCCCCACACACTGGTCGCGGCCAGGTCTTCATTCAGGCCGGGCTGAAACACGACATCCTCGCGGTCGAGATGGCGCTTGGCCGCCCATAGTTCACGATCGAATGTGCCGAGCGGTGAACCGCGATAGCCCGACACGAAGCCGGCCGTGTTCAGTCCGGCCGCGCGGTCTCTCCGCCGCTGCACCAAAGGCAGCCGCACCAGTGCCTGCACGCCCGTGATGTAGATGCGGCCCTCATCGCGGACGTATTTGTCGTCCAGCGAAACATCGGAAAGCTCTGCAACAGCCATGACCAGCCCTCAAAGTCGCTTGGCGACTTCTTCCAGCATCACCTCGGAGGCGCCACCTCCGATTGACTGGACGCGGGCATCACGCGCCATCCGTTCGATCGTGCTTTCGCGCATGAAACCGATACCGCCGTGAAATTGCAGGCAGTCAGACATCACGGCATTCACAAGATCGCCGCAATAAGCCTTGGCCATCGATACTTCGCGGGTGACGTCGTGGCCTTGCGCGTCGCGCCAGGCAGCCGCGTAGACGAGTTGGCGTCCGGCCTCGACTTCGGCGGCGCGCATCGCAATCCTCTGGCGGATTCCCTGTTTCTCCCACAGCGGCGCACCGAACGCCCGACGCGTCTTCAGATAGGCAACGGTCAGGTCGAGCGCGGCTTGCGCTTCGCCCATCGCCATTGCGCCGATTACGGTCCGCTCGTTCTGAAAGTTCTTCATGATGGCATAGAAGCCGGCGCCTTCCTCACCGAGCACGGCGTCATGAGGCACGAGGCAATCCTCGAAGATGAGCTCGGCCGTATCCGACGAGCGCCATCCATGCTTGTCCAGCGCGCGGCCGACGCGGAAACCCGGCGTGCCCTTCTCCACGAGAAACATCGTCACCGCTTTGCTGCCGCCATCGATCGGCCCGGTCTTGGCAGCGACGCAATAGAGATCAGCGTGCACGCCATTGGTGATGAACATCTTGCTCCCGTTGAGCACATAACCTGCACTCGTGCGTCGCGCGGTGGTGCGGATACCCTTCACGTCGGATCCGGCATCGGGCTCGGTCACGGCGACAGCGCAGATCGCCTCTCCGCTGACGATCTTGCGCATCCAGCGGGCCTTCTGCGCCTCGCTTCCCGCATTGAAGACGTGCACGGAGGCCATGTCGGTGTGCACCAGCGCGGTGATCGCAACGCCGGAGAAGGTGGATCTGCCAAGTTCTTCCGCGAAGACGACGCTGCCGAGCGTGTCCATGTCCGAGCCACCATAGGCCTCGGGATAACGGATACCGAAAAAGCCGAGCGCGCCCATTCGCCGCAGCACCTCGCGCGGCACGAAACCTTGCTTCTCCCAGGCTTCGCCGAACGGCTTGATCTCTTCCTCGACGAACCGCCGCACCTGGTCACGCAGCATGTCATGCTCTTCTGTGAAGAACGGCGAGCGCGCATTCGACCCCCGACCTTCCCGTGCTGCAACCTGATCCATATGGTTCCTCCCTCGCACAACCAGCCGCCCGGCTTGACGAGCCCCCGGCTTTGCAGCTTAATCTACCTAACATACGTTAGGTAGATTATCACCCAAGTCAACGTCAGTCTGAAATCAATAAAGAATCCAGCCGGTTCTCGCCTGCGAGGGCCCATGCAGGTTGGATCACGAGAAGGAAACAGGAATGTCCAAGGCACCCCAAAACGTCATTTCCCGGAGGACGGCGGTTGGCTTCTCGCTCGCTGCGGCGGGCGCGGCCGTCGCCTCTCCTGCGGTTGCGCAATCGCAGCCCGCTTTGAAATGGCGCATGGTCACGAGCTATCCCAAGAGCCTCGATACACTCGATGGAGGCTGCCGCTTGGTCGCCAAGATCGTCAGCGATCTGACCGACAAACAATTCCAGATCGATGTCTTTCCCGCCGGCGAAATCGTGCCGGCGCTGGCAGTGGTGGATGCCGTTCAGAACGGCACGGTCGAGATGGGGCACTCCGCGAGCTATTATTATGTCGGCAAGGACCCCGCCTTTGCTTTCGACACCTGCCTGCCGTTCGGGCTCAATGCCCGCCAGCACATCGCGTGGATGACGCATGGTGGCGGCCAAGCGTTGGTGCAGGAACTGTTCTCGAACTATAACATCCGCGTATTTCCGTGCGGCAACACCGGTGCGCAAATGGCCGGCTGGTTTCGCAAGGAGATCAAAACCGTCGACGACTTCAAGGGCCTGAAGTTCCGCACAGGCGGCTTGGCTGGACAGGTGCTCGCAAAGCTCGGCGTCGTGACGCAGCAGATCGGCGCGGCCGAGATCTATCCGGCGTTGGAGCGCGGCACGATCGATGCCGCGGAATGGGTCGGTCCACGCGATGACGAGAAGCTGGGCCTGCAGAAGGTTGCCCAATATTACTATGCCCCGGGCTGGGCGGAAGGATCAGCGCAAGTCTCGCTCTATGTCGGACAAAACCACTGGGACAAGCTGCCGGCAGCCTACAAGGCGGCAATCGACACCGCCACCGCGACGGTCAACTCGTGGATGCTCGCGAAATACGATCACGACAACCCGACTGCCCTCAAGCGTCTGGTCGCAGGCGGCGCACAGGTGCGAGTCTATTCGAAGGATATTCTGAACGCGGCCTTCGACGCCGCTGAACAGATCTACGCCGGGCTGAACGCGCAGAACCCGCGGTTCAAGAAGCTCTATGAATCATGGGACGCCTATCGTCGCGAGGAGTCGCAGTGGTTCCGCGTCAACGAACTCACCTTCGATAGTTTTGCGGCAGGACGCTACGCCCGCTGAGGACCCCGAAATCGGCTTCGAGCACCGGCAGCGCTGGCAGTGATGCCGTCTCAAGCGCGGGGACGGCTCAGAGTCCGGAGAAGCGGACGGCCCGATCGAGCCGCACGAACTGAGCGGATGGCAGATGCTGGCAACCTTCCTCGCCAAGAAAGTCGAGCATCGCCTGTGCCGGCGGCAATAGTTCCTTGTCGGCACGTCGCACGGCATACCATTGCCGCATCACGGGCAACCCAGCGACATCCAGGATGACCAGGCGGCCATCCTGAAGCTCGCTTGCGATGGTGTGCGCCGAGATGAAGGCAATGCCCAATCCTGCGATCACCGCCTGCTTGATGGTTTCGTTGCTGTCCATCTCCATGCCGATCTTCGGCTGCAAATCACTGGCCTGGAAAAACTGCTCCATCAACATGCGCGTCCCCGAACCGCGCTCGCGCGTGATGAAGGTCTCGTAGGTCAGATCCACCACCGCAAGCCCGGAATCCCTGGCAAGCCAATGACCGGCGGCGGCAACGACAACGTGCGGATGCTGTCCCAGCAGGCGCTTCTCGACGGGAACGTCCGGCGGCGGCTGCCCCATGATCGCGATATCGAGATCATAGCCGCGCAAGGCCTGACGGATGTCTTCGCGATTACCGACATTGAGGACGACGTCGATCTTCGGATGGCGCTTCGAGAACGCGGCGATCGCGAACGGCACAAAATATTTCGCCGTGCTGACGGCGCCGATCGACACGCGACCGCCGCTTCGGCCCGCAATCATGTCGAGCGTTTGCTCGCAATCAGTCAGAGCCGCTTCCATCCGTTCCGTCAGTGCGATGACCTCCCGCCCCGCATCGGTCAGCCGCATGCCGTCGCCGGTTCGCTGAATCAACGGCAATCCTGCCAGCGCTTCGAGGTTTCGAAGCTGTAGCGTCACCGCAGGCTGGGTCAGATTCAGCCGCTTCGCGGCCGCGGTCACCGAGCCCATTTCGTGCACGGCTGCGAGCGCGCGCAGCTGTCGGATCGTCAGGTCGCGTCGAAAATGGGCTGCCATGCTGACCTTTATAAGAAGAACTTTGGCCGATCCCAAGATATTGAAATTTTACTTATTCCTCAACATGCGTGTTCATGGGTCAGCCCGCAAATGCAATCCGGCTGCGCGGGCGATCAGGCAAAGCCCCCTGAGAGGGACGCCAGCACAGGGAACGGCCAATGACTCACTCCCTCGCATTGGATGCGTACCTTGAGGGCGCCGCCTCCTCCCTTCGCCAGGGGAGCGCTTTGGCTCTCGTCATCACCTGCCTGGCGAGAGCTGCGGTCGAGTTGGCCGAACTGATCGCAGCCGGACCTCTTTCCGGCATCATCGGCGAAGGCAGCGCCACCAATTCCGACGGCGACCGTCAGATCGACATCGATGTCGCGGCTAACACCCTGATGTGCGACGCGCTGCGCGGCGCGCCTGTAGCCGCGATCGTGTCGGAAGAAACCGCCCTGCCGGAAATCCTCAATTCCGATGGCGAGCTTTGCATCGCGATCGATCCGCTCGACGGTTCGGCCAATCTCGCCAACAACATCTCGGTCGGAACGATCTTCTCGATCCGCCCCCGTTCTCGCGATGCACTCTCCGCATTCTTCGAGCCGGGCACCGCACAGCGGGCAGCCGGTTGCTTCATCTATGGTCCGCAGACGACGCTCGTGCTCGCGCTCAACCGGCGCGTCGACGTGTTCATCCTCGATCGCAAGGCGCGCGAATTTGTTCTGGTCCGCTCCGGCGTTCGGATCCCGCAACACACGCCGGAATTCGCCATCAACATGTCCAATCGCCGCCACTGGAACGCGGCCGTGTGCGCCTATATCGACCAGTGCCTCCTCGGCGAGACCGGCGAGCACCGCGAAGACTTCAACATGCGCTGGATCGGCTCGCTGGTGGCCGAGGCCTACCGCATCCTCGCCCGTGGCGGCGTGTTTCTCTATCCCGCCGATGCGCGCCGCAGCTACCGCGAAGGCCGCCTGCGGCTGTTGTACGAGGCGCACCCGATCGCGCTGATCATGGAATGGGCCGGCGGCGCGGCAAGCACCGGACGCGACCGCATTCTCGAGCTCTGCGCGCGCATGCCGCATCAGCGCACGCCGCTGATCATGGGATCGGCGCCCGCTGTCCGCGAGCTCGACCTCCTGCACCAGGGCATTCGCCCCTTGTTCGAAAGCAGCGATGCGCCGCTGTTCGCGCGGCGCGGGCTGTTTCTCTAAAGGCGGCGCCAATGTCCCGGCGACATCCCATCATTTCGGTCACGGGCTCTTCCGGCGCCGGCACGACGTCGGTGAAGCGGACGTTCGAGCAGATTTTTCGGCGCGAAAATGTCGTTGCGGCCTATGTCGAGGGCGACGCGTTTCATCGCTACGACCGCGCCGAGATGCGCCGGAAAATGGCGGAAGAAGCCGAGCACGGCAACAAGCATTTCAGCCATTTCAGCCCTGAAACCAACCTGTTCGAAGAGCTCGAGAAGACGTTCCGTGAATATGGCGAGTCGGGCGCCGGCATGACGCGCCATTATGTCCACGACGCCGGGGAAGCGGCGCTCTACGGCAGCGAGCCCGGCACGTTCACGCCCTGGAAACCGCTGCCGGATGATTCCGAACTGTTATTTTACGAGGGACTGCATGGCGCTGTCGTCACCGACAAGATCAATGTCGCCCGCCACGCCGATCTGAAGATCGGCGTCGTGCCGGTCATCAATCTCGAGTGGATCCAGAAGCTGCATCGCGACCGGTACGATCGCGGCTATTCGACCGAAGCCGTGACCGACACCATCCTCCGGCGCATGCCGGACTATGTGAACTACATCTGTCCGCAGTTCACCGAGACCGATATCAACTTCCAGCGCATCCCGACGGTCGATACGTCGAACCCGTTCATCGCTCGCTGGATTCCGACGCCGGACGAATCGATGGTGGTGATCCGGCTGAAAAATCCGCGCGGCATCGATTTTCCCTATCTGCTGTCGATGATCCCGCACAGCTTCATGTCGCGGGCCAACTCGATCGTGATTCCCGGATCGAAGCTCGATCTCGCGATGCAGCTGATCCTCACGCCGCTCATCCTGCAACTCATCGAACGCAAGAGGCGCTCGCTATGACGGTCCAACCCGCCGCCACATCGAACATCTTCCAGACGTTGCCGTCCCATGTCGCCATGGCCAACGCGGTGCGCTTCCTCGCCGCCGACGCGGTCGAAAAGGCCGGGTCGGGCCATCCCGGCCTGCCGATGGGCATGGCCGATGTCGCAACCGTGCTGTTCTCCCGCTTCCTGAAGTTCGATGCGGCCGATCCGCGCTGGCCGGATCGTGATCGCTTCGTGCTGTCGGCAGGTCACGGCTCCATGCTGCTCTACGCACTGCTCTACCTGACGGGCTATGAAGCCATGACGCTGGATCAGCTGAAGCGCTTTCGTCAGTGGGGCTCGATCACACCGGGACACCCTGAATATGGCCACACGCCCGGCGTCGAAACCACCACCGGCCCACTCGGACAGGGTCTTGCGACCGCGGTCGGCATGGCGCTGGCCGAGCGGATGCTGAACGCGCGTTTCGGCGACGACCTGGTCGATCATTTCACCTATGTCATCGCGGGAGACGGCTGCCTGATGGAAGGGATCAGCCACGAAGCGATCTCGCTCGCCGGGCACCTGAAGCTTTCGCGGCTGATCGTGCTCTACGACGACAACCGGATCACCATCGATGGCGCAACCTCACTATCCTGCTCCGACGATCCGCTGATCCGCTTCCTGGCGTCAGGCTGGTCGGTGCGACGCGTCGACGGCCACAACCATGACGCAATCGCGAAAGCCATCGCGGAAGAGCGCGAGACCGACCGTCCATCACTGATCGCGTGCCGCACCGTGATCGGTTACGGCGCGCCGACTCGCCAGGGCACTGAGAAGGCTCATGGCGCGCCGCTCGGCAGCGAAGAGATCGGCAAAGCGCGCGAAGCGCTGCGCTGGACCTGTGAGCCGTTCGATATCCCGGAAGATCTGCTTGCCCGCTGGCGGGCGGTCGGCGCGCGCGGGCGGATTGCCCGGCATGGCTGGATGGAGCGGCTCGAGCGGCTCGATGCTTTCGAGCGCGGAAGCTTTGACGAGGCACAACAAGGCAAGTTATCGCGCGACTACGATGACGCGCTGCGGCAGTTGCAAACACGGTTTGCCGACGAACGCCCGAAGATCGCGACCCGTCAGGCCTCGCAGCAGGTGCTTGAGGCGATTACGCAAGCGACGCCTGCTCTGCTCGGTGGTTCGGCGGATCTGACGCACTCTAATCTCACTCTGACGTCGGCCCAACAGCCTATCCGTCCAGGCGCCTATGGCGGCAGCTACGTTCACTACGGGATTCGTGAGCACGGCATGGCCGCGGCGATGAACGGAATAGCGCTGCATGGCGGCTTTATCCCTTATGGCGGCACGTTCCTGGCGTTCTCCGACTATAGCCGGCCGGCGATCCGCCTGGCCACATTGATGGGAGTGCGCGTCATTCACGTCATGACCCACGACTCCATCGGGCTCGGCGAAGATGGGCCGACACACCAGCCAGTCGAGCACCTCGCTGCATTGCGAACCATTCCCAATCTCCTGGTGTTGCGCCCTGCCGACGCGATCGAGACGGCACTGGCCTGGGACTGCGCGCTGCGCGCGGGCGGCCGGCCATCGGTGTTGTGCCTGTCGCGGCAGGCGCTGCCTCCGCTCGATCGTAAGGTCGCGGCGGAGAACTCCGTCGCGCTCGGCGCCTATGTGCTGGTCGAGCCTGAGCGCGAGCGCGACGTCACGTTGATCGCCACCGGATCCGAAGTCGCGATCGCGCTTGCCGCGGCGCAGTTGCTCGACAGGCTCGACATCCACGCCGCGGTGATATCAGCGCCGTGCTTCGAATTGTTCGCGGCCCAGCCTCGGGAATATCGCGCAAAGGTGCTGGGCAGCGCGCCACGGGTGGGCGTCGAAGCGGCCGTCGAGGGCGCCTGGCCGCGCTGGCTCGGCGACCACGGCGAGTTCGTCGGCATGCGCGGTTTTGGCGCCTCGGCTCCTGCGAGTGAGCTCTATTCACAATTCGGCATCACCGCGGAGGCGGTCGCGGCTGCCGCGGAGCGCGTGATCGCGACGGTCAAACCGGCGCGCGATGCGGTGCCGGCCTGAATCGACGAAGAAGTTTGGAGTGAAACGATGGCGAAAATAACCTTGAGGCAGTTGCTCGATGACGCTGCCGAACGCGGCTACGGCGTACCCGCCTTCAACATCAACAACATGGAGCAGGGTTTGGCTATCATGGAAGCTGCTGATGCGGTCGATGCGCCCGTGATCATCCAGGCGTCTCGCGGCGCCCGCAGCTATGCCGGCGACATCATGCTGTCGCGAATGATCGACGCGCTGGTCGAGATGTTTCCGCGCATCCCGCTTTGCCTGCATCAGGATCATGGCAACAACGAAGCCACCTGCGCCACCGCAATCCAGCAAGGTTTCACGTCGGTCATGATGGACGGCTCGCTCAAGGCCGACGGCAAGACCGTCGGCGACTACAGCTACAACGTCGATGTCACGCGCCGGGTGGCGGAGATGGCGCACTGGATCGGCGCGTCGGTCGAGGGCGAACTGGGCGTGCTCGGCTCGCTCGAGCATGGCGGTGGCGGCCAGGAAGACGGACACGGCGCGGAAGGCGCGATCAGCCGCGACCAGTTGCTGACCGATCCCGATCAGGCGGTCGATTTCGTCTGCGCCACCGGGGTCGACGCGCTCGCGATCGCAATGGGGACCTCGCATGGCGCCTACAAATTCAGCCGCAGACCGGATGGCGACATTCTGGCGATGCGCGTGGTGGAAGAGATCCATCGCCGGCTGCCGAACACACATCTGGTGATGCACGGGTCCTCCTCGGTGCCGCAGCCGCTCCAGGACATGTTCAACGCCTTCGGCGGCGAGATGCCGCAGACCTGGGGGGTGCCGGTCGAGGAGATCGTGCGGGGCATCGCCCACGGCGTGCGCAAGGTCAATATCGACACCGACTGCCGGCTCGCGATGACCGCGGCCTTCAGGAAGGTGGCCGCGCAGGCCAAAAGCGAATTCGATCCGCGCAAATTCCTGAAGCCCGCAATGGACGCGCTCCGCGACCTCTGCCGCGAGCGCTTCGAGCAATTCGGCACCGCCGGCAACGCAAGCCGGATCAAACCCATTCCACTCGCGGAAATGGCGCACCGCTATCGCTCCGGCGCGCTCGATCCGAAACCTGAGCGAATGACCGCCGCAGCCTGATGGCCCGTCCACGAACAAGGAGTCTCACATGAAACACGAGTCGATCACGGTCCGGGGCAGGGAACGTTACCGGTCCGGCGTCATGGAATACAGGCGCATGGGCTACTTCGAGCCGGATTACGAGCCGAAGGACACCGACCTCATCGCGCTGTTCCGCGTCACCCCGCAGGAGGGCGTCGATCCGATCGAGGCCTGCGCGGCCGTCGCCGGCGAGTCGTCGACCGCAACCTGGACGGTGGTGTGGACCGATCGCCTCACCGCCGCGGAGAAATATCGCGCAAAATGCTATCGCGTCGATCCGGTTCCGGGCTCGCCGGGCAGCTACTTCGCCTACATCGCCTACGACCTCGATCTGTTCGAGCCCGGATCGGTCGCCAATCTCACCGCATCAATCATCGGCAATGTGTTCGGCTTCAAGCCGCTGAAAGCGCTGCGGCTCGAGGACATGCGGCTCCCTGTCGCCTATGTGAAGACCTTCCAGGGGCCGGCAACCGGCATCGTGGTCGAGCGCGAACGCCTCGACAAGTTCGGCCGGCCGCTGCTGGGGGCGACGGTGAAACCGAAGCTTGGCCTGTCGGGCCGCAACTACGGGCGTGTCGTCTATGAAGCGCTGAAGGGCGGACTCGATTTCACCAAGGACGACGAGAACATCAACTCGCAGCCCTTCATGCACTGGCGCGAGCGCTTCCTCTACTGCATGGAAGCGGTCAACCGCGCGCAAGCTGCGACCGGCGAAGTGAAAGGCCACTACCTCAACGTAACCGCCGGCACGATGGAAGAGATGTACGAGCGCGCCGAGTTCGCGAAAGAGCTCGGCTCGGTCATCGTGATGATCGACCTCGTGATCGGCTACACCGCGATCCAGTCGATGGCGAAATGGGCGCGCCGGAACGACATGATCCTGCATCTGCACCGCGCCGGTCACTCCACTTATACCCGGC
>Ga0153954_1000826_pt1 | contig 20543 bp, 13 predicted proteins | sample TSFL038MetaG_FD_102277 | JGI IMG/M metagenome (GOLD analysis project Ga0153954, IMG submission 102277) | Attine ant fungus gardens microbial communities from Florida, USA - TSFL038 MetaG | ecosystem: Host-associated > Fungi > Mycelium > Unclassified | place: USA: Florida, Wekiwa Springs State... | reverse complement strand
CAGACCGCCGCCAATGTGCGGGTAAGCGCCGTCGAAGACGCGACGGCCGGCCTCATCGCGATTGAACCCAAGCGCAAGGAAGCTCCGGATCATCCGTCCGCTTTGCGAACTGCCTTCGATGATCGCGAGATTGTCCGGCCGATAGACCGGATTGGCGGCGCCGGCGTCGTCCTTCTCGGAATTGCGCAAGAAGGCGCCCAGGTCTCGAGTCGCTGCAAATCCCAGTCCGCCGACCGTCGGGTCCTTGGCGCGATAGATGAGCTCGTAAAGCCGCCCCGGCTTGAAGCCGTCGCGATAGCACAGGTGCTTATCGTCAGGCGTCGGCGCTTCTCCCTTCTCGCATGTTCCGAAGCTCCAGGCGTCATTCGGAATCGGCTCCCTCGGATCCTGTTCGCGAGCCCGGACGGTGAGTGTCGGAAGAAACCCGTCTGGGAACGGCGTCAAATTGTCCGTGCTCGCGCTTGGATAGGCGTCGTAGCTGTCGAGCGGATAGTTTTGGATCTGCTGACCGAGGCCGATCGGCACGCTCGCGGCGGGCGTAGGCGTGATGATCTCGGAGCGCACGATTCCGGTGATCGCGGAGCCGTCGTGATCGTGCGCGACGATCGGCGGCATCCCGACGCGGCCCATGCCCGGCCGCACGTCCATTTCCCAGCCGAACCACACCATCGTGTAGCCCGCCCGCATGAGCCAGCCGTCGCCCGGGGAGGACAGAGCGTTGCGGTTGGCGACGCCTCCCGCTACGCCTTCATTGAAGACGGCCAGCGCAAGCTTGTTGCCGCGATTGTCGACCTCGAAAAAGAGCATGCGGTTGCCATGGGCCATGTCGACCGGCTTCAGGAGCTCGATATTGGTCTGATATTCGACCATGCCGCGCGCGTTGCGCGGCGCGAGATTGATGTCCTGGATGCCGGAATTGGCGGGGTCGGCGGGATCAAGCTCGCCCGTGACCTTTCCTATGAGGCGCTCATAAGGCCCCACGTCGCCGAAGGATTCCCCCGCGAAGGCGGGTTCCGTCTTGGCGATCTCCATATGCGTGATCCGCGCATTGGCCTCCGCCGTCATGAGGGCGACCGCAGCCAAGCCCCTGGCCATTCGTCCGATCCAACCCATTACCATGTTCTCCCGCCGCGGGCGCTTCCGTCCGAGAGATTAGCCAAGCCGTCCCTGAGCGCCACTGCGTTGTTGTTTAATATACAGTTTTGTGATGTCTTTTTATGCATTACGTCACCCCCAGCGGAGCAGCCAGACGGCCGCGACGACGGCCAACGTCACTCCCTGGATGGCGCAGGCGCGCCGATAGAGGCGCAGCGCCGCCCGGATGTCCGCCGCCGTGGCCTCGCGTCGGCCCTCGCCCATGAACGCGTCGTCCACCAGCGTCTCGCCATAGATCCGCGGCCCGGCGAGCTTCAGCGCGAGCGCTCCGGCCATCGCCGCCTCGGGCCAGCCGGCGTTGGGCGAGCGATGACGCGAAGCGTCGCGCCATACGGCCCGGGCGGCGTTCCCCGCCGAGGCGCCGGGAGTGAACGCGGCCGCCAGAATGAGCCAGAGCGCCGCGAGACGCGAAGCCGGCAGGTTGACGAGATCGTCAAGCCGCGCCGCAGCCCAGCCGAAAGCCGCATAGCGCTCATCCTTGTGCCCGATCATGCTGTCGGCCGTGTTGATGGCTTTGTACAGCGCGCCGCCGACAAGACCGCCGAGCGCGGTCCAGAGGATCGGCGCGACCACGCCGTCGGAGAAGTTCTCGGCCAGGCTCTCGATCGCGGCGCGAGCGACGCCCGCTTCGTCGAGCGCGTCCGGATTGCGTCCGACGATCTTCGCGACCGCCTCGCGGCCGGCGTCGAGACCGGCATCCATCCCATCGGCCACCGCGCCGACATGCGCGGCGAGACTGCGCTGCGCCGGGAGGCTCGCGGCGACGACGGCGAGCGCGGGGAAGCCCAGAGGCCCGAGCGAGAGGAGCGCCCGCGTAGCGAGCCATGCGACCAATCCAACCGACGCCAGATAGATGAGCGCTGCGAGGACGCCCCCGGCGCGGCGCGCGGCGAATCCATAAGCCGGCCGGTTCATGAGTCGCTCGAGCCCGGCGAGCCAACGCCCCATCCAAGTGACGGGATGGCCGATCGCGCGATAGAGAGGGGCCGGATAGCCGACCAGCGCCTCGATGAAGGCGGCGGCTAGGGCAAGCGGCAACGAAAGCGAAAGCGACATGACGGCGGGATCGGATTGGACCGCGGACTTCGGCGCCTTCACCTATCACGGCGGCGCGCTCGAAGTCGCCCGGCGCCTCGCGCCGCAAGCGCCCGAGCCTTGGATCGATCTCTCCACGGGCGTCAATCCGCATCCCTACCCCGTACCGGATCTCGAACAGGCAGCCTGGTCGCGCTTGCCCGAGGCGGGAGCGCTCGCAGCCCTCGAGGCCGCCGCTGCGCATCGTTACGGCTCGCCGGCCGCGAACGTCGTCGCCGGCCCCGGCTCGCAGGCGCTCATCCATGCGCTCTCGCGCGTGCTGCGAGTGGGAACGGTCGGCGCGCTCGAGCCGACCTACGGTGGTTTCGCGGCCGCCTTCGCCGCCGCGGGCGCGCGGGTCGTCGCAGCAAAGCGGCTCGAGGACATGGACGCTCTCGACGTCGCGATCGTGGTCAATCCCAACAATCCGGACGGCGTCGTGACTCCGCGCAACGACCTCCTGGCGTTCCACGAGCGCCTTGCGCGGCGCGGGGCCTCGCTCGTCGTCGACGAGGCCTTCGCCGATTTCGACTGCGCCGAGAGCCTCGCCCCCGTCCTGCCCGCGAGCGGCGCCGTCGTGCTGCGCTCGTTCGGCAAAACTTATGGACTGGCTGGATTGCGTCTCGGCTTCGCGCTTGCTTCTCCGGACATCGTCCCGCATCTGCGAGCGGCGCTGGGGCCGTGGCCAGTCAGCGGTCCGGCGATTGCGATCGGGCTTCGCGCGCTGGCCGATTCGGTCTGGCTTGAGGCCGAGCGCAATCGCCTCGGGGCCGATAGAGACCGGCTCGATGCGATCCTGCGCGGGGCCGGTTGGCGGATCGTCGGCGGCACGCGCTTGTTTCGCCTGGCTGCGCACGCCGATGCCCGTCGAGCCTTCGAGCGCCTGCTCGCGGCTGGGATCCTCACTCGTCCCTTCGTGGATGCGATGGATCGGCTGCGATTCGGCCTTCCGGGCGACGAGAGGGCTTGGCGACGACTGACCACAGCTCTTCAAGCCTGACTGCTTGCCTTCCCGCCCGCCCTGCATAAAAGGCGCGCATGGGCCATCGCGCGCCGCGAGTCTTCACCATTCCCTCCGGGGCGCCGTTTCTGCCGACGCTGAGCCGCGCGCTTCTGGACGGCGTGCTGATCGACGGCTTCCCCGGCGCCGGTGGGCCGATGACGCTGACCGACGCAACGATCTATGTGCCGACACGGCGCGCCGCTCAAGCGCTGGCGAAGGCGCTGCTCGCGGCCAGCGGCGCCCCGAGCTTGCTGTTGCCACGCATCGCTCCGCTCGGCGCCTTTGAACCGGATGAAATCGCGACGGCCTTTGACTCCGAAGGCGGGGACGCTCCGCGCGAGGCGGTCCCGCAGGCGGTCGGCGCCTTGACCAGGCGTCACATCCTCGCGACCCTCACCCGCGCCTGGGGAAAAGCGCTCAAAGGCGCGATTCGTCGGGCGGACGGCGACGGGCGGCTCATCGTCGATCCAACCGAGCCCGCGTTGGTCGCCGCGACGCCCGCGCAGGCCTATGCCCTCGCCGGGGATCTCGCGGCGTTAATCGACGACATGATCATCGAGGGCGCGCCGTGGACGAAGCTCGAAACGCTCGCGCCTGATCTTCATGATCCTTATTGGCGCATCACGCTCGACTTCCTCAAGATTGCGATCGCCCGCTGGCCGGATTGGCTGGCCGAACACAACCTCATCGACCGGGCGACGAGGATCGCGCTCTTGATCGAGGACGAGATCAGGGCGCTGGAAGGAGGGCGGCGCGGTCCGACCATCATCGCAGGTTCGACCGGCGCCAATCGTGCGACCGCGCGCCTCATCGCGGCGATCGCGCGCGCGCCTCATGGCGCTGTCGTGCTCCCTGACCTCGACCTCAATCTCGATGACCGCGCGTGGGCGTCGATCGGCCTGAGCGCGGACGCTTCGCTTGGGCTCGCAGGGCATCCGCAGGCGCTTTTGCATCGACTGGTCAGCGCAATTGGAATCGAGCGGCGGGACATCACGCCGCTTGGGAAGCCCTCTCCCCAGCTTGCGGCCCGCTCCGCCTTCTTGAGCGAAGCGCTTCGTCCGGCGGAATCAACCGATCTTTGGAGCGAGCGGGGCTGGACATTGTCCCCCCTGGCCCTCGCTGCGGCGCTTCGAGACGTCACGATCATAGTGGCTGACAACGAGAACGAAGAGGCTCTGGCCCTGGCGATCGCCATGCGCGAGACATTGGAGACGCCTGGCAAAACAGCGGCGCTCATCACGCCTGATCCATCGATTGCGCGCCGCGTCTCAGCGGAGCTCGCCCGATGGGGCGTCGAGGTGGAAGATTCAGCCGGGCGGCCGTTGGGGCAGAGCGCTGGGGGAACGCTCGCCAGGCTCGTCCTCGAAGCCGCGATCGACTTCACCCCGCGCTCTTGCCTTGCGCTCCTCGCGCATCCCGCGGCGCGCTTCGGCCGCTCGCTTTTGCAAATTGAGGCGGCGACCCGCGCGCTGGAGCTCACCGTTTTCCGCGCCATACCGCTTGCGTCGCTCGATGATCTCGAACGCGCGTTCGCGGCGGCGCGCGAGGCCGCCCAAGAGCGGCATTCCCATCCAGCGATCCGCCGCACGAGCGAGCACGACCGGCAGGCGGCGCAGACGCTCGCGCGCGATGTCGCAAGCGCGCTTGGCCCTTTGCGCGCGCTCGGCTCCAACGCGTCGTTGCGTGACTGGCTCGTGCAGCACCGAGCCGCACTTGGCGCCGCTGTAGCCAGCGCAAGAGGCGCGGCGGAAGACGCGCATGGGTTCGAGCAGCTGACGGAACTCATGGAGGAATGGAGCGAGGCCGCGGCTGAAAGCTTCCCTGTTGCGCTCAGCGAATATGCCGCCTTGTTCGACGATGCGCTTGCCGTCGCCCGCGCGCCGCCCGCGGCCGGCGGCCATCCGCGCTTGCACATCCTTGGTCTCCTCGAAGCGCGCCTGCTCAGCTTCGATCGGGTGCTGCTGGCGGGCCTTGACGAGACGGTTTGGCCGCCGTCGGTCGAGACCGACGCCTTCCTCAACCGGCCGATGCGCGCGGCGCTCGGGTTGTCTGCGCCAGAGCGGCGTATTGGTCAGACCGCACATGATTTCACTGCTGCTCTCGGAGCGGCCGAGGCGATCCTGACCCGAGCAAAGAAGCGCGGCGGCCAGCCCACCGTCGCGTCGCGTTTTCTCCAGCGCATGGCCGCCGCGGCCGGCCCTGCCGCGATGAAGGAGCCCGGCGAACGCGGCCGCCGGTATCTGGGATTCGCGCGGGCGCTAGACCGGCCGACCGAATTCCGCCCGCAGGCAAGACCCGCGCCGTGTCCGCCGCTCAGACTCCGTCCAAAAGCGCTGAGCGTCACTCGCATCGAGACCCTGCGTCGCGACCCTTATGCGATCTATGCCGAATATATTCTCGGTTTAAAGCCGCTCGAGACAGTCGAACGCGACGCCGGGCCACGCGAAACGGGCATGGCTTGGCACGCCGCACTGCAGGAATTTATCGAAGTCTACCCGTCCGGCGCTTTGCCTGCGCATGCGCGCGAGCGGCTTCTGTCCATTGCGCAGGCGCGCTTTGCTCCGTTCCGGGAGGATCCGGCTTTCGCGCTGCACTGGCCGGCCATCGAACGCGGCCTTGACTTCTTCCTTGCTTTCGAACGCACGACACGCGGCGCCACGGCGCAAATCTGGGTCGAGCGGCGCGGAGCGATCGCCATCCCGCTTGCCAGCGGCGAGGCCTTCAGGCTGAGTGCGAGAGCCGACAGAATCGATTGCCTGCACTCGGGCGCCGCGAGGATCATCGACTACAAAAGCGGGGCGCCGCCGACCGCCAAGGAGGTCAAAGCGGGCTTTTCGCCGCAATTGACGCTGGAAGCGGCGATGCTGCAGCAGGGCGGGTTTGATGAGCTGCCGCAGCTCAAAACCGGAGAGGCGCTCTATCTCAAAGTCGGCGGCGCCTTGGGCGGCGAGGTCAAACAGGCTGGCGGGAAGGGCGAGAAGATCCCAGAACTCGCAGAGCGGCATCTCGCTGGCCTCGAGACTCTGCTCAATGCCTTCGCCAGTGTTGAGACCCCGTACATCTCGCGTCCGTTTCCCAAATTCGCGCCGCGCTTCTCGGATTACGACCACCTAGCGCGCGTCAAGGAATGGTCGGCGACCGGAGGCGAGAGCGATTCCGGGGACGCGCCATGAGCCGTCCTCTCACCGTTCCCGATATCCTGCGGCATCGACAGGCGCTGGCTTCAAATCCGAAGACCTCGGCCTGGGTCTCGGCGAACGCCGGCAGCGGCAAGACGCACGTTCTCACTCAGCGCGTGCTGCGCCTTTTGCTCAACCGAACGCCGCCGGCGCAGATCCTTTGCCTCGCCTACACCAAGGCGGCGGCCGCCAATATGGCCGACCGCATTTTCACCCAGCTGGCCAGGTGGACGAGCCTCGATGACGCCGCGCTGACGAAAGCGATCGTCGAATGCAGCGGACAGGCGCCGGCGCGCCATGACCTTGTCTTCGCCCGGCAATTGTTCGCGCGCACCATCGAGACGCCCGGCGGGCTCAAGATCCAGACGCTGCACGCCTTCGCCGAAAGGATGCTCAGGCTCTTTCCCTTCGAAGCCAACGTGCCTGCCCATTTCACCGTTCTCGACGACGCCGAAGCGAAGCTGCTTCTGCTCCGGGCGCGTGACGACGCGCTCGCCGAACTCAGCGCCTCGAGCGAAACGGCCCGCGCCCTCGATCTGGTCGCGCGCGAATCCGGCGCCGCCCGATTCGATGAGCTTCTAACGGAGGCGCTGAGCCGCGCGGCGACGTTTGCCGCGTACGAGGACGCGGCCGCCTACGCCGCCGCGCTGCGCGGTGCGCTCGGCCTCGGAGGTGACGTGACGGCTGCGGCCGTCGAGGCGGAGATGCTCGGCGGCGACATCGGCCGCGCGCAACGCGAGAGATGGGCGCAGATTCTCGAGAACGGCAAGAGGCAAGACCAGAACATCGCGAAGAACCTTCGCGCGGCGAACGAAGACAACGCGAGTCAGATTCGCGTCCAGGCTCTGCTCAAGGCGTTGTTCAAGGACGATGGCGAGGGTGAACCCCACGGAGGCGTGAGCGGTCAATTGCTCAGCAATGACCTGAGCGACAGGTTTCCAGCGCTTGCGGATGATCTGCGCCGAGAACAGGCTCGTCTGGAAGTCCAGCGCGAGCGCCGGCGCGCCGCGCTGACGCTCGAGCGCAGCACCGCCCTGTTCGTCGTCATAAGGTCGATCCTAGCGAATTTCGCGCGGATGAAGGCCGAGCGGGGCGCGCTTGATTTCAACGATCTGATTACGCGCGCTCTCGCGCTGGTGACGCGATCGAGCGCGGCGTGGGTCCTCCACAAGCTCGACTATGGGGTCGATCACCTCCTGCTCGACGAGGCCCAGGACGCATCCGAGCCGCAATGGGGCGTTCTTGTCGCGCTCAGCGCGGAATTCTTCTCGGGCGCCGGCGCCCGGCGACAAGATCGCACTGTTTTCGCGGTCGGCGACGAGAAACAATCGATCTTCGCCTTTCAGGGCGCGGCGCCTCAGATGTTCGCAGAAATGAAGCTCAGTTTCGCTGGGCGTCACCGCGACGCCGAACGCCCGTTCGCCGATGTTCCCCTGACCTACTCGTTTCGGTCGTCACAGACGATTCTCGACGCCGTCGACCAGACCTTCGAGACCGAAATGGCATGGCGAGGCGTGGCGGCCGCCGAAGAGCAGGCGCCCACTCACCAGGCGATTCGTAGCGACCTGAAGGGCGTCGTCGAGCTATGGCCGCCGATCGCCCCCACTCCGGCGCCGGACCCGGAAGACTGGAGCATGCCCCTCAATCCGCCGGCGCAAGACGATCCGCCGGTGGTCCTCGCCAAACGGATCGCCGAAGTGATCAAGAGCTGGCTGAACGCAGCCTCGCCAGAACGGGTGGTCGACCCGGACTCTGGCGAAATCAGGCCTCTGCGGGAAAGCGACATCATGATCCTGGTTCGCAGCCGCAACGCCTTCTTCGAGGCGATGATCCGCGCGCTCAAGGCCGCGAACGTGAAGACCGCGGGCGCCGACCGACTGAGGCTCGTCGATCATATCGCGGTCATGGATCTCATCGCTGCGGGCCGCGCCGCGCTCCTGCCGGACGACGATCTCACCCTGGCCGCGGTCCTCAAGTCGCCGCTGATCGGTTTTGACGACGATGCGCTCATGCAGCTTGCGGCGGAGCGGACGGGCTCGCTCGCCCAAGCGCTCACGAGCCCCGGCAAGAGCGTCGGGCTCGAAGCCGCTCGCCGCCTGGAGACTTGGCGCCGGCGGGCGAAAGGGCTTTCGCCGTACGCTTTCTACGCGGCGCTCCTCGGTGAGGACGGCGGGCGGCGAGCGCTGATCGGCCGGCTCGGACTCGAAGCCGCCGACCCGATCGACGAATTCCTGTCGATGGCGCTCATGCATGAGCGGAGCGAGGCCCCCTCGCTGCACAATTTTCTCGCTGAAGTCGAAGCGGCCGATGTCGAAATCAAGCGGGATATGGAGGTCGGGACTGAGGGTGTGCGGGTGCTGACGGTCCACGCGAGCAAAGGCCTCGAGTCGCCCGTCGTCTTTCTGCCGGACTCATGCGGGGGTCCCGACACGCGTCACGAGCCCAAGCTGTTGCGGCTTTCGCGTCGCGGGCCAGGCGACGCCCCGGTCTTGGCGTGGGCGAGGAAATCAGCCGAAGACGCCGAGGCGGTGGCTGGGGCCCGGAGGGAGGCGCGCGCGGCTCAGGCGGGCGAGCATCGCCGGCTGCTCTATGTCGCCATGACCCGCGCCGCTCAGCGACTGATTATCGCCGGCTATGAGACATCGAGAAGCCGCCCGGCGGATTGCTGGTACGACCTCGTCCACGCGGGCCTTGCGGATTCCCTCTTGGAAGCGCCAGCCCCGTTCCGGGGGGGTGGGACGATTCTGCGCTTCGGCGAGGGGCTGAGCGCCGAGGGTCGGCGCGCAACGACCGCCGCTCCCGGCCCCGAGACCCTGCCCGGTTGGCTCTTCGCCAAAGGGGAGCCGGAGGCCGCGCCCCCTCCCCTCGCCCCTTCCCGGGCCGCCGGGGTCGTCGGAGGCGATCCGGAACGCGCGCTCGAGGGTCGGCTTGCGCATGCTCTCATCGAGATGTTGCCCAAGCTGCCGGTCGAACGCCGGGCAAACGCCGCGGCGGCCTACCTCGACCGCTGGGGCGTCGAGCTTGCCGAACCTGTCCGCGCCGCGCTGGCTGCAAAGATCCTGGCTCTCGTGGGCGCGCCGGATCTCGCCCCCCTCTTTGGCCCGGGCTCGCGAAGCGAAGTCGCGCTGACAGGGGTCCTGCCGCGCGCCGGCCGACCCGGCCTGCCGTATAGCGGCCGTCTTGACCGACTCATTGCAACCGGCAAGGATGTATTGATCGTCGACTTCAAACTGGGCAAGAAGCCGGACTGTCCCGATGCAGCTCATGTCGCCCAACTCGCGCTCTATCGCGTCGCTCTGCAGCCGCTCCACCGCGACGGCCACGTCCGCGCGGCGCTCGTTTACCTGGACGAGCCGGCCCTCGTGCAGATCGGCGATGAAGATCTCGACGCGGCGCTCAACGCCATCGCGGAAGCGGCTTAGGCGCGCCGTGCGCGGCGGACCGCCATCAGGTTTTGGGTGCAATTCCGCAGTTGCGGGATGTCCCCGTTGCCTTGATGAGGTCGCATTTGCTGGCCAAGGTCGCACGTGATGGCGAGCGGAACGCGTCAGGGCGGACGCCCGATTTCTTTGTCTGTTTGTTTGGGGAAGCTTGGGCGGGGACCGCGGAGCGGCCGCTTTTGCGCGGCTGCGGGCTTGGGCTTGGCCATGCTGATGGCCGGAGGCGATCTGGCGGCGGAATCGCAGAAGATTCCCTACGGCATGGTGCCTTACTCCCGCCCCGTCTACAAAAACGGCAAGCGAATCCTGTGGCATGGCGCCTGGCGAGGCAGCAGCCTGAGCCGGTATGCTCGCCAGTCGGCGACGGCGAAGCCGGTTCTCGCCCTCGCCCCTGAAACACAACCGGCGCAACCTGCGCCGGCCAAGGAGTTCACCGCCCTCGCCGACCCAAGCGACGCGCGGGCGACCCGGATGGCCAAGGATTTCGTGGCCGTCACGAGCGCCAATGGCGCGCCCGGACGCGCGATCGTCGGCTCCACCTCGCCGAACGGTCTCGCCAAGGTTCTCAAGTCCGACATGGCGGATTTCGCCGTCGTCTCGCTCGACAGCCTTTTGTCGACCGCCAAGGGCGATTCGGACTGGATGAAGCGCGCCCCCTTCGTCGTACGCCTTGCGCCTGAGACCCTGGTCGTGATCGCCTCCCGCGAGGTGAAGTCGATCGGCGACCTCCAGGGCAAAACCGTCAGTTTCGGCGATCTCGACAGCGCCACCTCGACCTGCGGCCGAATGCTGTTTTCCCGCCTGGGCGTGACGGCGACCCAGACCAACGAGCCTTTGCCCGAAGCGCTCGACCGGCTCGCCAGCGGCAAGGTCGACGCGGTCGTGGTGCTCGGCGCGGAAGAAGCGCCCGCGCTCAGCGACTTCGGCGCCGACGGGCGCTTCCACATCGTGCCGGTTCCGTGGTCGCCCACTCTCGAGCCGGTCTACGCTCCCGCGCATCTCGCCTCGAGCGCGGAGCCCAATCTCGTCAGCCCGACCGCCCCGGTCGAGACGGTCGCCGAGCCGATGGCGCTTGTCGCGCTCGACGCGGCGCCTGGCTCCGCGCGGGCCGAGGCGCTTGGCCGGGTCGCCCGCGTCTTCTTCGACAATTTCGACAGCCTGCTCAGCGACGAGCGCGACCCGCACTGGCGTGACGTCAATCTGGCGGCGGACGCGACCTGGCCGACCGAATCGTGGCCTCGCCTTGCGGCGGCGCAAACTTGGCTCGACGCCAAGAAGTCTCCCGTCGACGGGTCGCTCGAGGCGTTCCGCGCCTCGGCCAAGTCGGCCGCCGCATCGGCCAGCTGGCCGAGCGCCGCAGATTCGGATCGACTGTATGACGGCCTGACGCGCTGGCGCGGGCTGATGCAGTAGGGAGGACGAACCCTGGCCATTTCCTGGAAAGCCCTCTCGAGCGTGCTAGCCGCAGTCATTGCGGGCATGCTGGTGCTGGCCTGCTGGCCGCGGCTCGAGCCCTCGGCCTTGCACGTCAAGGCTGCGGTCGAGCAGCCGATTTTCGTCGCCCCCCTCGCGGCCTCGGCCAAGCGGGCCGTGGCGACGGCCGCCGCGCCCTTGATCGACAAGACGGCGATCGGCAAATTGGCGACGGCGCTGCGCGATCAGCCCGCCGGCCTTCGTCGGCAGGCGGCCGGCCCCGCCGCCGCCCTCGCCATCCCGATCGAAGAAGGCCGACGCCTCTGCGCCGAGGGCCTCGTCGCCTTCGCCAGGGGCGACATCGCGACGGCGCGGGCGTTCTTCGTCAGCGCCGCCGAAGCCGGCGACGCTCGCGCGCTGGTTGCGCTTGGCGACACGTTCGATCCGGCGACCCTCGCCCGGCTCGGCGCTGTCGGCCTCAAGGGCGACGCCGCCAAGGCGCGCGACTATTACGCCCGCGCGAAGGCCGCCGGCGCGACCGGGGCCCGTGAGCGGCTCGCGGCCCTGGCGGCGAAATAGCAGAGCCGCCTCCCGACAGGGCGCGCTCCTCAATCGTTAACGACGGCGCCCGGCAAAGCCCTCATCCCTCGAGGCCCCTTCGGGGCGCCTCAGGACGAGGTCTGCGGAATCTAAAGACCCGTCGTTAACGATCGAAGATCGCGCCCTTCGCCTCCCGCCGACGCGGCGGAAACCGTCAAGCAGCCCAGCACTCAACCCCCGATGAGGCGACTGCTTCGGGCGGAGAGCGGACTTTTTCACTCCATTCGTCGTAACGTGTTCCGGTCGTCTCGCATCATTTCCTTTGACATAGCATAGCCCCCCTCCCTATATGCGGGCATGGCGCACACGATAAAAAACAAAAGCAAGCTCATCGCTCGCGTCCGCCGGATCAAGGGCCAGGTTGATGCGGTCGAGCGCGCATTGGAAGCAGAGATTGGCTGCGCAGACGTGCTGATGCTGGTGGCCTCGCTACGCGGAGCCGTCCACGGCCTGAGCGCCGAGGTGATGGAAGATCACATCCGCAATCATGTGGCGAACCCCGACACCGACACCGACACCGACCGGGCGCGCGGCGCTGCGGAACTCATCGAGGTCGTCCGCACCTATCTCAAGTGAGCCCCGCCATGGATGGCGACCACAACGACCCTCGGCCGGCCGCGGTTCATAGCCATATCTTTCTCGGCGAAGGCCATCAGCACGCCGAGCGCAGGACATGGGCCGTCATCGTTCTTTGCGGCGTTGTGATGGTGATCGAGATTGTCGGCGGCGCTCTGTTCGGTTCGCTAGCGCTCGTCGCTGACGGCCTGCATATGTCAACGCACGCGGGCGCGCTCCTGCTGGCGGCGCTCGCCTACAGCTATGCTCGCCGGCACGCGCACGACGCGCGCTTCAGTTTCGGCACCGGCAAACTAGGGGATCTCGCAGGGTTTACGTCCGCCATTATCCTTGCGCTTATCGCCCTGCTCATCGGTTACGAAGCCGTGATGAGGTTCATCGAGCCCGTGCCGATCCAGTTCCTCGCGGCGATCCCCATTGCGGCCCTAGGTCTCGCGGTCAATGCTGTTTCCGCGTGGCTCCTGAGCAGCGATGACCATCATCACGGCCATGACCATCACCCTGACGAAGACCATCATCACGATCATGCGGCGGGCCGTGACAACAACATGCGCGCGGCTATTGTGCATGTCATCGCGGATGCGGCGGTCTCCGCGCTGGTGATCGCCGGCCTGCTCCTCGCCAGCACTTTTGGCTGGCTGTGGATGGACCCGCTCGCTGGCGTCGTCGGCGCGTGCGTGATCGCCAGTTGGTCCTATGGCCTGATCCGCGATACTGGGGCCATTCTACTTGACATGAACCCCGACCAGCGAATGGCCACGCATCTCCGTGAAGTGATTGAGCGCGACGGCGACACTCTTTCCGACCTGCATCTGTGGCGGCTAGGGCCGGGTCATCTCGGGGCGATCGTCTCAATTGTTACTCGACATGCGCGTGAGCCCGTCTTCTACCGGAAGCAACTAGCGGAGTTCAGTTCTCTCTCACATCTGACAGTTGAGATTGAGCATCTACCCACAGTGCAAAACTGCTTGATTTCTACACAACGCCGAACTTCCTCTCGGCTGCGAAACCGGTCCGCCTGACGGGGCTTTGACCCCAGGAACCTCCCACCGTGAGCCTAAGCCCACCGCGAGGAGCCGGTTTGCCCGTCAGGCGAGCGCGATGCGGGATTTCGGGCCGGCGTCGCGGACGCGCTCGTCCGCATGAGTCTCGAATTTTTTGAAATTCTCGCGGAACATGTTGACCAACCGGCCGGCGACCTCCGCGAACTCGGCCTTGCTGCGCCAAGTTTTTATCGGCTCGAGAATGTGGGGCTCGACGCCGGGAACATGGCCCGGCACGGCGAGGCCGAAATAGGGGTCGGTGCGGAAGTCGGCGCGTTGCAGGGAGCCGTCGAGCGCGGCCGCGACGAGGCGCCGCGTCACCCGGATCGGCATGCGCCGTCCGGCGCCGAACTTGCCCCCGGTCCATCCGGTGTTAACGAGCCAGCAATCGACATGGTGACGCGCGACCATGTCGCGCAAGAGATTGCCGTAGACGGTCGGATGCAGCGGCAGGAACGGCGCGCCGAAGCACGTCGAAAACGTCGCCTGCGGCTCGGTCACGCCCTTCTCCGTGCCGGCCACCTTGGCGGTGTAGCCCGAGAGGAAATGATACATGGCCTGCGCCGGGTCGAGCTTGGCGATCGGCGGCAGGACGCCGAACGCGTCGCAGGTCAGCATGATGATGTTCTTGGGGTGGCCGGCGCGGCCCGTCTCGGACGCATTGGCGATGAAGTCGAGCGGATAGGCGATGCGCGTATTCTCGGTCTTCGATTCGTCGTCGAAGTCGGGAACCCGCGTCTCCGCGTTCAGCGTCACATTCTCCATCACCGTGCCGAAGCGCTCGGTCGTCGCATAGATCTCCGGTTCGGCCTCGCGCGACAGCTTGATCGCCTTGGCGTAGCAGCCGCCCTCGAAATTGAAGATGCCCGCGCGGCCCCAGCCGTGCTCGTCGTCGCCGACGAGCGTACGGTGCGGATCGGCCGAGAGCGTCGTCTTGCCGGTGCCGGACAGGCCGAAGAAGATCGCCGAGTCGCCGTCCTTGCCGACATTGGCCGAGCAATGCATCGGCGTAACCTGTTGCGCCGGCAAGAGGTAGTTGAGCACGGTGAAGACGGATTTCTTCATCTCGCCCGCATAGCTCGTGCCGCCGATCAGCACGATCTTGCGCGTGAAGTCGCAGGCGATGATCGTCTCGCTGCGCGCCCCATGCCGCTTCGCGTCGGCGCGGAACGAGGGCAGATCGACGATCGTCAGCTCCGGAACATAGTCCGCCAGATCCTCGACGGGCGGGCGGATGAGAAGATTGCGGATGAAGAGCGAATGCCACGCAAGTTCGGTGAACACGCGGGCGCGAATGCGCAATTGCGGGTCGGCGCCGCCGTAGAGATCCTGGGCGAACAGCGTCCCGCCTTTGGCGTGAGCGATGAAGTCGGCGAGGAGGGCGTCGAAGTGCGCTGGCGACATCGCATTGTTGTTGTCCCACCAGACGACGCCCTCGGTGTTCGCGTCGCGCACCACGAACTTGTCCTTCGGGCTGCGGCCGGTATGCGCGCCCGTGTCGGCGACAAGCGCGCCATGCGCGGCGATCTGCGCCTCGGCGCCTTGCAGCGCGAGTTCATAGAGTTGCGGCGCGCCAAGGTTCCAATGCACGCATTTGAGGTCGCGGAAGCCGAACTTGTCTTCGGCGAAGTCGAAATTGTGCGTCCCGTTCGCGATCATGCCTTGAGCATCCCCCTGAAGGCGCAGCGCCCTGAATGTCGACAAATCCAAGCAATTTCATAATGTGCGGTCAATCCCGGACCGCCGTAAGGGCGGCATCCGCCCGCAATGGAAGGTCGGCGATCGCAAACATCGTAAACACGCGCCCGCGGCTCGCTCACGCCGCATAGCGTTCGATGTCGACCGCAAGGCGCCGTGAGCCCCAGTCGCCGGGCCGGGCGGCGAACACGCCCGCCATCCTAGTGCCGCAACTCAGGCATGCGCCGGAAGCGTCGAGCGCGTAGGCCGTGATCGCGTAGCCGTCGCGGCCGATCGCACGCGCCCCGCAGGCCGGACAGAGTGTCGCCTGGCGCGCCGGATCGCGAACGTTGCCGACATAGACATGGGTGAGCCCATGTCTGATCGCGATGGCGCGGGCTTTTTGCAGCGTGGACGGCGGCGTCGGCTCTGTCTTCAGCATGTGATAGTCGGGGTGGAAGGCCGTGAAATGCAGAGGTGTGTCGGGCTTGAGCTCGCGGGCGATCCATTGTGTCAGCGCCTCGAGCTCCCCGTCGGAATCGTTCTCGCCCGGAATCAGCAGCGTCGTGATTTCCGTCCAGACGTTCGTCTCGTGGATGAGATATCTGAGCGTGTCGAGGACGGGGGCGAGCGAGCCGGCGCAGAGCTTGGCGTAGAAGCGCTCGGTGAAGCCTTTGAGATCGACATTGGCCGCATCCATGCCAGCGAAAAATCGCTTGCGCGGCTCCGGGCATACGAAGCCAGCCGTGACGGCGACGTTCTTGACGCCCCGGGCGCGGCAGGCGGCGCTCACATCGAGCGCATATTCCATGAAGATGACCGGGTCGTTGTACGTATAGGCGACGCTCGCGCAACCCACGCGCTCGGCGGCGCGCGCGATCGTCTCCGGGGCGGCGCGGGCGCTCAGGCGCGCGACTTCGCGGCTCTTGGAAATGTCGTGGTTCTGGCAGAACGAGCAGGCGAGATTGCAGCCGGCGGTGCCGAACGAGAGCACCGCCGAGCCGGGAAGAAAATGATTGAGGGGCTTCTTTTCGATCGGATCGACGCAGAAACCGGTCGAGCGGCCGTAGGCGGTGAGCTCCATCCCGGCGCCGTCCTCGCGCGCGCGCCGCACGAAGCACAAGCCCCGCTGGCCCGGACGAAGCTTGCAGAAGCGCGGGCACAAGGAGCACCCGATCCGTCCGTCGTCGAGCTTCGTCCAATGGCCGACATCGACGCAAAATTCGGATTCGACGTCCATCGCCGGCTCCATCGTCTGGCGCGGCCGCCCCCTCGCGCATTGGAATATGCTGCGCCAAGGCGGAAATGCAACGCCGACCCGGACGGGGCGTTCGCGCTATCCTTTCGCCGCCCGATGGCGTACCCTTGCGGCCCATGGGCGCGCCTTGCGCGCTTTCCCTCACGAGAATCGATTGGGAGGATTGCGATGGCTCACAAAGGGCGCTGCTTCTGCGGCGCAGTCGAGATCGAGGTCGAAGGCGCGCCGGAGGGCATGGGCTATTGTCACTGCCAGTCCTGCCGCTCGTGGTCGGGCGGGCCGGTGAACGCCTTCAGCCTCTGGAAACCCGACGCTGTCAAAGTCACCAAAGGCAAAGATCAGATCGCCACATTCGCCAAAACGCCGATGAGCGAGCGGCAATATTGCAAGAGCTGCGGCGGCCACCTCATGGCGAACCATCCGCCGCTCGGCATGGTCGACGTGTTCTACGCGACAATCCCGACGCTCGACTTCAAGCCCGGCGTGCACGTCAACTATCAGGAAAGCGTGCTGCCGATGAAGGACGGGCTGCCGAAGCTCAAGGATTTCCCCAAGGAATTCGGCGGCTCCGGGGAAATGATGGCGGAGTAGATCTCCTCTGTCGGCGTCGCAGTCCGACAGCGCACGTGAAGAATGGCGGGCTCATGTCGAGTCATGCCGAAGCGATGCACCCTGCGCAGGTCGCGGGGTTGTTCTATCCGGCCGAGCCGGACGCGCTGAACGCGCTCATCGCGCAGGCGCGCGCCCGGTCGCGGTCCTGTGGGGCGATAGCCCCGAAAATGGTCGTCGCGCCGCACGCGGGCCTCGTCTACTCGGGCTCGGTCGCGGCAACGGCGTTCAGCGCCTGGGCGCGCCGCGCCGAGCCGCCGCGGCGCATCGTGATCGTCGGACCGGCCCACCGGGTCGCCTTCCGCGGCGTTGCGGTCCACCCGGCGTCGAGCTGGGGCACGCCGCTCGGGGAAATTCCGGTCGCGCGGCATGCTCTTGGCCGCCTCGCGGACATGCCCGGCGTCGCCGTCGACCCGCGACCCTTCGCGGGAGAGCATGCGCTCGAGATGCATCTCGTGATGCTGCAGGCGATGCTGCCCGGGCCGTTCGAGATCGTCCCGATCCTGGTCGGCGAGGCCGATCCGGAGAGCGTCGCCGCCGTGCTGCGCCGGGTCTGGGGCGGGCCGGAGACGGTCATCTCGGTCTCATCGGACCTGTCGCATTTTCTCGATCAGAGAAGCGCGCAAACGATCGATTCCGAGACCGCGCGCCGCATCGAGACCCTGGACGCCGCCGCGCTCGACGCGCGCCGCGCCTGCGGCTTCCTGGCGCTAAAGGCCGCCCTCAAGATCGCCGCGGAGCGCGACATGCGGGCGAGCGCGCTGCATCTCGCTACCTCGGCGGACGCAAGCCATGACCCGTCGCGCGTCGTCGGCTATGGCGCGTTCGCGTTCGAATATTCAGCTTCGGCGCGCCTCGCCGACGCAGATCGAGAGTGCGTGCTCTCGGCCTCGATGGCCGCTCTCCGGACCGCGGCCGAGACCCGGCGCCGGGCGCCGGCGCCGAGCGTCGACGACGGTTCGCCCGCGCTTTCGGCCTGGCGCGCAACCTTCGTCACGTTGAGCGAGAACGACCGGCTTCGCGGCTGCATCGGCTCGCTCGAACCGCATCGGCCGCTCATCGAGGATGCGGCCATGAACGCGGCGCAGGCGGGCTTCGCCGATCCGCGCTTTCCGCCGCTCGAGGAGGCCGAACTCGCGCGGCTTCGTCTCGACGTCTCGATTCTCTCCCATCCGCGTCCGGTTCCAGCGAGGAGCGAGTCCGAGCTTGTCTCCGCTCTCGAACCCGACCGCGACGGGCTCATTCTCGGCGTCGGCAAGCGGCGCGCCCTCTTCCTGCCGAGCGTGTGGCGCCACCTTCCCGACGGTCGCGCCTTCGTGCGCAATCTCATGGCGAAGGCGGGTTTCGAGCCCGATCGCTGGCCGGACGCGTTGGAGGCGAATCGTTTTCGCGTCGAATCGTTCGGCGCTCCATGGCGGCGCATCGATTCGGATGGCGCTTAAGCCAACCACAGCGGACGCCCCGGCGATCCAGCATTGAGGCGCCCACGCATCCCTTTTCGACATGAGGCGCCGAAGCTTGCGCCGTTCGCGCCTGAAAAGACGGCGCCAAATAGAAGCCTTCGATGAATTGATCGATTGTATGAAAAAGGTTCTTGCTCTCAATAATGCCCCAATGCCAAGCTAGCTTTGGAACGATAAAACAAGAGGCACGTTGAATCTCGCGATAGGAACTGGGGGGCTCACAAGCGCAGGAGCCTGTCATGTGCGACTACTCGTTGGAGATGTATGGATCGCGTCCGGCCCGTGAGGGTGAGATCTATGTCACGACGCGGTTCCCAAGCGGTTCGATCGGCTTCGCCTCTGCTGGCGATCCCCGCACCGCCGTTTGCATGCAATGCGACACGAAAGTGATGCTGACCGATATTCCGCCCGTCTTGCAGGCGGCGCTTCGCGTCGGCGCGGAAGCGGAGACGATCTTCGCCCAGCGTGAAGCCGGCCTCTATCGTGACGGCTTGCGGCTCACCGACGGGCGCTTTGTCTCTCTGCAAGATCTGCAGCCGGGCATTCACGCCTATGTGCCGGCGCTGCTCGAGCGCGACGGACTCAAGGAACTGAGGAAAATTCCAGAGACCGTCGACTAAAGACAACCGGTGTCATCGAACCTGGCTTGCGTCTCCTCGAACCTCCGAGCGAGACGCAAGCCTTATCGTTTTGTCTCTGAAATCTCATTTTATTGCGTGGTCGATCGTCACGCGCGAGCAGCGCCCGCAGCCGCGTCAAACGCCTCAAAGTTCGTATAAGCAACACTGTCTGGCTCTTTGAGCTTCTGAGGACAGGGGACTTATTTCTGGCGACTCCGAGCGTCGAGATGATGTTAGCTTCGCGGCGCTATGCATCTAGGACTAGCTCGAAAAAATCTGCGGGCTCTTATAGCAACAGGTGTTGTCCAATCGCTTCCGACATGCCTCGGAGCCTCTGCCGTCCTGCCCCCGGACTATGATCGGGGGTTGACCCGGCCATCCACGAGAACATCGTCTTATCAGCACAAGCCGCTGCTCCAGCATCGTAATTTACGATGGCCGGGGAAATCGCAGCGGCGCCGCGTGGATGGCCGGCACATAGGGCGTCCGGCAGGACACCCGTCTATCGACGGGCTATAGGGCGTCCGGCAGGACGCCCGTCTATCGACGGGCTATAGGGCGTCCGGCAGGACGCCCGTCTATCGACGGGCTATGCCGGCCATGACGAGAACGGGCGGAATTCCGAAAACAACACCTATTGCTATAAGAGCCAATCTGCGACAATCCGCCGATAGCGCTTGCGTCGCTGCCGGGGGTCGCCTCTCCCATACACGACATGGAGATGACATGAAGATCGCCGCGGTCGAAGACCTGCACTGCGACGCCGGATGGCGGACGCTTTCGTTTCTCAAAATCACGACGGAATGCGGAATCGTCGGCTGGTCCGAGTTCAACGAAGGCTATGGCAGCTCGGGCTTGACTGCCGTGGTGCGGGCCATGGGGGCGCTCATCATCGGCGTCAATCCTCTCGAGAGCGAACGCATCATCGCTCTCCTTTATGCGATGTCGCGTCAGCTCGCCGGAGGGATCAACGCGCAGGCGATCGGCGCCATCGAGAACGCGCTGCTCGACATCAAGGGTAAAGCCTATGGCGCGCCGGTGTGCATGTTGTTCGGGGGCCCCGTGCGACGGCGCCTTGACCTCTATTGGTCGCATTGCGGCACGCGCCGTCTCGCGTTCCACGAGCTTCTAGGCAAGCCCGCGATCCGTTCCTTGCAGCACGTCGAGAACCAAGCTCGCGAGGTCGTGGAATCGGGCTTTACAGGGCTGAAAACGAACATTATGCGCTTCGGCGGCGAGAGCGCGTCGGTCTACATGCCCGGATTCGGCCAGACCTCTTACGCCCCCGCGCTCACCCCGCCGCCCGGTCAGTTGGCCGAGATCGTCGACGAGATGACCGCCTTTCGTCGCGGCGGCGGGGCGGACATGCAGATCTTCCTCGATCTCAACTTCAACTTTCGCCCCGAGACCCTCAAAGCGATCGCGATCGCGCT
>Ga0153954_1000825_pt1 | contig 20582 bp, 14 predicted proteins | sample TSFL038MetaG_FD_102277 | JGI IMG/M metagenome (GOLD analysis project Ga0153954, IMG submission 102277) | Attine ant fungus gardens microbial communities from Florida, USA - TSFL038 MetaG | ecosystem: Host-associated > Fungi > Mycelium > Unclassified | place: USA: Florida, Wekiwa Springs State... | reverse complement strand
GCGCTGGCGCTGCGCGACATGCCGGGCTTGAGGCAGCTTTGGTTGCCGTTTCATACGGCTTTGCCATCTCCACAGGCAACCGCGGCGAGCCTGATGACACGGTTGGCGCGGGCGCTGATCGATCCTGATTACAGCGATCCCGATGCGTGGGTGGGGAAGGGGCGGGCACTCTTCAAGGCCGCGGCTGACCGTTGGGACAATTCGGCGACCAGCCGCGAGATTGGTGGTCTCTTGGGCAATGACATCGGACAGATGCGGCTGCAGTTCAATGCCAAGAGTTATGTCGTCGAGCCCGCCTATCGTGATGACAATATCGCGCTATGGGATTACGGCGAGCAACCGGATAGCCCCGTGGAGGAAATCGAGCTTCCCGCGGATTCCGTTCGAATAGAGCGTCGCCACGACGCTGAAGGCGATCGATCGGACGACACTGCGCCACCCGAAGAGACCTTGCGAGCGCGCGCAAGCACTGTCGCAATGCTCGACGGGCTTCCAGTGGCGACCTATCCGGAATGGGACTATGCCGCTCGCATCGAACGTCCGGATTGGACGACCGTGCTGGAAGCCGATGCCCCACTTTCATCACGGCCTGGCGACCTTCAGATAGACGAGCATGCGAAGCGTCGCCTTACGACGGTGACGCGTGATGCATCGATCGGCCGGCGGCAGCGTTACAAGGGGCAGCGTGAGGGCGAAGCGCTGGATATCGACGCGGCCATTGCCCTTATGATCGAACGGCGCGCGGGTCGTATTGTCGAGCCCCGCGTCTATCTGCGGGACGCACCGGGGCCGCGCGACCTTGCCATCCTGCTTCTGCTGGACCTGTCACAGTCCACTGCAGATCGTGATTCCTTGGGACGAACGGTTCTCGATGTCGAGCGCAAGGCGGCGGCGATCATCACCGCGGCCGTGGAAGCCGCCGACGATGCGATCGCCGTCCACGGCTTCAATTCGGACGGACGTGAGCGGGTGCGTTATGCCATCATCAAGAGCTTTGATGAAAGAATGGATGCCGTCGTGCGTTCGCGGCTTGCCGGTCTGAAGAGCAGCCATTCAACCCGATTGGGAGCCGCGCTCCGCCACGCAGGCCGCCATCTTTCGCAACGGCGGGCATTTCGAAAGGTCCTGCTGGTGCTGACCGACGGCGAACCATCTGACGTCGATGTGCCCGAAGCTCGATATCTTGCGGAAGATGCGCGGCGCGCGGCCCATCAGCTCCGCCGCCATGGGATCGACATCTTCGCGTTCGGTATCGGCCACGGTCCGTTTCTTCAGCTCGATCGAATTTTTGGAGAGCGGCGCGCGCTACGCGTATCCCGCATCGATGTTCTGCCGCGACATCTGGTGCAGCTCTACACCGAACTCAAGAAGTAGGGCTCACCGTGCGCGCCCGCCGCTCACCAGTGCAAACGATGAGGGCCCGTTGCCGGGCCCCGTCGTCCCTGATCAATCCGTCTCCTCGTCTTCCTCAAACTCGTCGCTATCACCGGTCTCGCCACCGCCGTGTTCAACGCCATCTGCGTCGAAGGCGTGGCCGTTTTCTACGATCCACTCCACGTCCGAATAGATGTGTTCGACCGGCTCGCCAGCCTCCTCCGCATGGCTCGCATCGTCCCTCTCCATGGCCGCGAATTCCTCCGGTTCAGCGTGCCTGCGAACAAACTCGTGCAACGCCTTCGCGTCGTGCACATTGAAGTGCATCGTGTGGTAGATTCTTTTCATACATCCTCGCGGTTTTTCGGGCAGCCCATCCGCCGCCCGGTCGTTAAATTACGTATCCGGGTGTAGAACGCCAATTCAGGCCGACACTTTTCGGCAGCGTCTGTGGCAGTTGTGCCACGATCGTCCGCTCGCACCGCGCGTAGCACAAAGGCCCGGTCAGGGAAGGCCCGCCAGGCCTTCGTCCTCCGAATTCGTCGGCCGGACCTGTTGTATGGATTGCACGAAGCCCCGCTGCCGACACGCCCGGCGTTACCGAACCGAATCATGCCAAAACCTCTTGGTGTAATTGCGGCGGATGCTCCGCAGGAACGAGGCTGAACAGCGGAGCTGTCGAGATATCAGAGGAAACGCTCGCGGACAGGCAAGTTAAAGCCGAAAATGGCTCCGCGTGGGCTATTTGGTTTGGTCCAGACGCGGCCTCCATGCGCCTCGATAATTGAGCGGCAGATCGACAGTCCCATGCCCATACCGCTGGGCTTGGTCGTGTAGAACGTGTCGAACACGCGTCCGATCGTCTCGGGCGTCAGCCCCGGACCAGAATCCTGTACAGTGACGAGGATGCTGCCCGCACTGTCCTCTGCGGTCCTGATCAGCAATTCCCGGTGTCCGTCATTGACTGCAGTCATCGCCTCAATGGCATTAACGATGACGTTGAGGATCACCTGTTGGAGCTGAACACGGTCTCCCTCAATCAGCGGCAACGGCTTCGCGAAGTGCGTCTGCACCAGGATGCTGTTCTTGGTCGCTTCGCTCCGGGTAAGTTCGATCACCTCGCGAATCGCATCGTTGATCTCAAAGTAACCGTTTCTGGGCGACGATTTCTTCACGAGGGCGCGAATCCCCCCGATCACGTCGTTGGCCCGGTTTCCATTTTTGACGATGCCGGCGAGTGCCTGGCGCACTTCCTCCAAATTCGGCGGATGGGCCGCAAGCCAGCGCAGAGCGGCCTGGGCGTTGGTGATCATCGCGGTGAGCGGCTGATTGACTTCATGCGCAATCGATGCCGACAACTGCCCCATTGTTGCGACGCGATTCGCGTGTGCGAGGTCAGCCTGGACCTCTCGGTAGCGCCGTTCACTTTCACGGGCGTGCTCTTCGGCGCGTTTGCGTTCGGTCAAGTCGAGAATGTAGGCGACTCCCTGGTCAGGTCGCCCGTCGAATGCGGCCGCACCAATCAGAACCGGAACCCTGCTGCCGTCTTTCCTGAAAAACTCCTTTTCGCGAGCTTGCATCATGCCGGTGGTCTTGAGCTCTTCGGCCTCGCGCAGGACGTGCTCGCGTTGCCATTCAGGAGGCGTCATGTCGAACCATCGAAGGCCCGCGGCCAAATCTTCGCGCTGGTATTGGACCATGCGGAGAAACGCATCATTGGAATCGATCAGCTTCCCGTCGAGATCCCAGATCACGATCCCGATGACGTCCGAATCGACGAGGCGGCGAATTCTGGCCTCACGCTCTTCGAGATCGGCATAGAGGCGCGTGTTCTCCAGGGAGATCGCTGCCTGCGACGCGAGCAACTTCAGGATCGCCAGTTGTTCGGGCGTGAATACGTAAGGAGCGAGATTGTTTTCGAGATAGAGCAAACCACTGAGTTTTGCGTGATTGGTGAGCGGCAAGCAGAGAACCGATCGCGTTTGTTGCTGCCGGAAATATATATCATCGGAAAACGTGCTTTCGGCGGTTGCGTCGTCAAGAATGAGATGCTCTCGCGTCCGCACGACGTAGTGAATGACGGATTTTGGCAGGGCTATTCCTGACGGGATGTCCTTTCGCAATCGTACGAGGACCCCGCCCGCCGAGGTCGTGGCCTCGGCCTCCACCTGCTGCTCGGCTCCGCGGGTGAGCAGCAATACCGCTCGGCCGGCCCCGGCGTGCTCGATGGCTGTGCGGATGAGCGTGTCAATCAGTCGATCAAGGACAATCTCTCCGGATATCGTCTGCAAGACCCGCACGATGGTCGCAAGATCCAGACGCTCGACTGTTGCGACCGCCGTACTCGTCGCGCTGGATACGAGCGGCTGCTCCCAAACGTAAGGATGCTGTTCGTCAAGCTGGCGCACCTTGGCGTCAGCGCCCCAGCGGGAATAGCAATAGCGCGCATCTCGCATGTACATCCGTGCGATCTTTGTAAAGTCGCGTCCGGCATAGAATCGGGCGGCCAGCTCGTTCGCTATGGCTTCATTTTGAAGAAATCCGTTCTGATGCGCGAGATGGATACTTTCCTCGTAGAGGCGTTCTGCGTCACCCTCGCGACCTTCGATGCGCGCAATTTCGGCAGCAACCAGCGCATATTTGTCAGGAAAGGTGGGAGAGCGTGTCTCCTCGACCCAGGTCTTGATTTGTAGACAATGCGATGCGAGGCGATCTCGCAGTGCATCGCGTTGTTCGATCGGCGCTTGCTCGATGGACGCGGCAAGAGCGAGCGCGGTGTAATAGTGATAGTCCAGATGCTGGATCTGGACGATCCTGGTCCACGGTCCCGGCTGCACCTTTTCGGCGGCCGCCAAGGCGTCCTGGTAATTGCCCGAGAGGAAGTGCAGCATCAGTTTTCGGGTCCAATACCAGAAAACCACGACGTTCATGCGCTCAGCCGTGAGCGCGGCGACGAACGCTGCCTCGTCGAATTCGTCGTCGCTGAATTCCGACAGAGATCGTGTCAGACCCCTCAGGCTGGAAATGGTGCGCTCGGTCGTAACGATCAGGTCAATGCCGTCCCGAAAACCGAGTTTACGCGCAAAGTTCAGGTATTCTCCGCATTCCCTGCCGTCCTCCCGCAGATCATGGCCGCGCAGGAGAAGCTCAACCGCGGCAAGCGAAGAGGAATAACACGCGAAGTAGAGGTCACCGGACTCAATCCCGATCCGGTATGCGGCGCGGAACCAATCAATGGATTTCGTCAGTGGTTCGGTCCAAGATGACGTCAATCCCATCGTGCAGCGCACTCTGGCCATATCGAGAGGCACGTTTCGCTTCGACGACAGATCACATGCCAGCTTTCCGATGCGGTGTCCTTCTTCGTAGCGACCAAAGCAGGGTCCCATCAGATAAGAACCCAGCAATGCGAGCCCCTGGTTGGACGCATCGGCTGCACCATAGACCAGGCTGAGGTTGACCATCCGACAGATGACAAGGCTGGTCAGGTTGAAATCCGTAAAATACGAAGGAGGGAAAAGCTCGGCGAGCACGCGCATAGCCGCCAGCATGTCGGGGTTCGTCATCGCCGGCAGATCGGCAAAACTTTCGATCGGGCGTCCGTTCAGGTTGTTCCAGATATTGTCAAACTCTCTCTGCACGTCGTCCCAGTCGGGATGCGGCGAGAAATCGATGCCGAATAGGCGCAAGGCAGCAAGCCCGGTCTCAGTGGCTCTTTCGTTCTCGGATCTCACAACGTGGAGCTCTACCTTGAGCCGATAGATCGCGGCCCGATCTACGTCGTTTGTCACTTGGGTCAGCAGACTCGCGACGATCCTCTCGGTTTCATCGAAATTGCCGCTGACGAACGCGCATTCGGCATGCTCCAGGGCGAGCGAGAATGCCAGTTTGTAGTGCGTTTGCCAGCCATTCTCCCCGAGCTGAGCCCTGCCTTGTGCGAGATAGGCGCAGGCGGCCGGGTGGGCGGCCGCGGCTTTCGCCTTTAGACCTGCACGCAGGTTGAGTGATGCGACCATTGCCCTTGTGGCCGGATCGGCTCTGCCGATTTCGCCGCGATTGAATTGACTGACGATCTCGAAGATCTGAGTGTCCAGTTCAGTATCATTCAGGGTTGCCAATAGTCGTGAACCGATAAGGCGATGTTTCTCCACGCGTTCAGTCGCATCGAGCATCGCATAGGCAGCTTCATGGACGCGGTCATGGGAAAACGCATAGTTCCCGTCTATCTGGAGCAGGAGCCCGCTACGCAAGGGCTCGCTGAGGAGCTTCTGCATCTCTTGCGTGGGCGTTTCACTGATTTCACTGAATCTGGATATCTCGACGCTGTTACCCAGACAGGCCAATTGCTTTAGCGCCTGCAGCGACGAGCGCGGAAGCCGACCCAATCGTTCGATCATGAGGTCTACGACGTTGTCGGTTACGCTCCGCGCCTTGATACGCTCGACGTCCCAGTGCCATTTCGATGTCGCTGAATCGTAGGCAAGCAGGCGTTCATCCGACAGCGCGCTCGCGAACTGAATTGTGAAGAACGGATTTCCTTCAGCTTTCTCAAACGCCCTCGCGGACAGCGACTCGATGTCCTGGGTGCTGGTGTCAAGTGCGTCGGCAATCATTCGCGCAACGTCTTCGCGCTGGATGCCGCCAAGCATGATCTCGATCACCGGGCTGCCTGTCCCGCGAATCATCTCCAGTCTTCGCGCCAGCGGGTGGGCGGGGTCCACTTCGTTGTCCCGATAGGCCCCCACCAGCAGCAGGTGTTTCATGTCGGTTTGAGTGGCGAGATGTGCGAACACATCGAGCGTGGCCGAATCCAGCCACTGCAAGTCATCCAGAAACAAGACGAGCGGATGCTCCTTGCGCGCGAACACTGCCAGAAATTGGCAGAAGACGACGAGGAATCGATTTTGCGCTTCAAGCCCTGACAAATCCGGCACCGGGGGCTGCTCGCCAATGATAAGGGCGAGCTCCGGGATCAGGTTGGTCATCAGCCGACCGTGTGAACCCAGTGCCTCGGTCAAAGCGTCGCGCCAGCGAGTGAGCTCGGCGTCGCTCTTGCAAAGCAATGGACGAACCAGGCTTTGAGCCGCCTGAGCAAGCGGTGCATAAGGTATGCCGCGTTTATATTGATCAAACTTGCCGGCCGCATAGAGACCGCGCGGTGACACCAATGCTTTGTGAATCTCGTTGACGATCGACGACTTGCCGATGCCAGAATAGCCCGATACCAGCACCAGTTCGGATGCGCCGTGCGTAACCACACGGTCAAAGGCTGCCAATAGATGCCGGGTCTCGTCTTCGCGCCCGTACAGCGTTTCCCGGAATACCAACCGGTCGGCGGGATCGCGGGTGCCGAGCGCGAACGGGTGAACGAACTGGTTCGCGTCCCATTCTGTTAAACAGCGATAAAGATCGGACGCCAGCCCGGCCGCTGACTGGTAGCGGTCCTCGGCCGCCTTGGCCATGAGCTTCATCACGATGGCGCAGACCTGGTCGGGGATTTCCCTTGCGCGTTCGGCGAGGTTCGGCGGCTCGCGGGCGATGTGGCAATGGATCCATTCCATTGGATCCGAGGCCGCAAACGGCAGCACGCCGGTCAATACATGGTAGAGGGTGACTCCCAACGAATAGAGATCGCTGCGGACGTCGATCGAGCGGTTCATGCGGCCGGTTTGTTCGGGCGACATATAGGCGAATGTTCCCGAGATTATCTCGGGCGGCGCAGGCGATTGACGCTCGCGCGGCACGCGCGAAGCGATACCGAAGCCGCTCAACCAGACCTGGTTGGTCGCAGGATTGAAGAAGATGTTGCTTGGCTTGATATCCTTATGGATCAGGCCGCTCTCGTGAACCTGTGCGACCGCAGTCGCGAGCGCCAACGCAAGCCGCAGGAATCTGCCGGTGTCGAAAGGGAGAAAGCCGATCAGGCGGGCGAGTGGTTCGCCGCCAGGGTCTTCCAGCAACAGGATGGTGCGGCCACCTTCGCGCAGAAGTTCGATTGGGCTCAGCGCCCAGGCATTGTCGAGGTCATCCCTCAAGCTGTATTCGAACTTGAGACGTGCGATGCTATCTGGTCTTGGGCGCTCGGCGGCGGAGAGAGCGGCCAGCACGGACCTTCGGCGACCATCGATCGTCTCGCGCGACCCTCTGCAAAGGATACGCTCACCGTCATTCCACAAGACCTGGAGATGACTCTCCCAGCTTTCGCGTGGCGGAGAAGGGTGCATTGGCGACAAGTCCGTATCGAGCGGCGGATTGGCTCGTCAACACGAAACGCTAGACTCTGATGTTGCCCGCCGGATTCCTGCGTGGTGAACTAGGCAATTGTGAAAGCCATGAGGTCAGGCTGCTAGGTCGCCCTCCCTAATGCGCTGGCTTTGGAAGAGGAAGCTTCAACTTGTCCGACATGCGCGCGAGATCAGGCAAAGACGAAGCATGCATTTTCCGCATCGCCTGGCCGCGGTGGACCTTTACGGTGATTTCGCTAATCGCAAGATCTGCTGCGATTTGCTTGTTGAGCCGTCCGATCACGACAAAACCCATCACCTCTCGTTCGCGCGGACTGAGACTCTCGTAACGGCGCTGGAGTTCCGTCAGTTCTTGTTCATTCTCCAGCCAATTGCGGTCACACGCATGACCGAGCGTAATTGCGTCAAGGAGATCCTGATCCCGAAATGGCTTTGTCAGAAACTCGATAGCACCGCCCTTCATCGCCTGGACCGACATCGGGATGTCGCCATGCCCGGTAATGAAGACGATCGGTAGTTGTCTCCCCTCTCCGTTCGAGAGCTGGCGCTGCAAATCCAGGCCGCTTTGCCCGGGCATCCGGACGTCGAGTACGAGACAGATCGGCCCCTCGGGGAGTTTGGCGTGGAGGAATTCAGAGACTGATGAAAACGCGGTGCATTGCATGCCCACCGATCGAAGCAGACGCCCGAGCCCCTCTCGTATGTCCGGATCATCGTCAATGACGATCACGCTTGGAGGCTCGTTCCATCGCCGCTTCACGATATCTCCCCGTTATAAGGCATATGCTCGCGAAGGATTGACTGTAGCGTGATTTTTCGTCGCCGAAAACCTCCGCCGGCCCGGCGAATAGGTGGGACTGGAACCCGGATGGCAGCACGAGTTCCGAGGTTCCCGGCGGCCCGAACCCGCCCTTTTTAATGCAGGGATGCTGATCGGGGCGCCAAACGCGCGATTTCTTACACCTTGGTATAACCGCTTTCCACGTTTCGTATAAGTCGCATGGGCTGCATTTTCCTCCTAAGGTGGTATACCTGTCAGCAATGAACGGCAAATCTGCCGTTCGGCTAAACCGTTTTGGCAGGGTTGGACTGGTAGTGCGAACCAAGCGCCGCCTGATTGCGATCGTAGATGACGACGAGTACGTTCGCGAAGCCATTAGTGGCCTGATGCGGTCATTGGGATTTACCGCCGAGACCTTTTCGTCTGCGAACGAGTTCCTCTCTTCGTCGCAGGTCGATCAGGCGGCCTGCCTGATTGCCGATGTGCAGATGCCTGAAATGAGCGGATTTGACCTGTATTTCGAGCTGTCAAAGCTCGGCCGCAAGATTCCGACAGTCCTCATAACGGCTTACCCGACAGAGAACGATCGATCGCGTGCGCGGGACGCCGGAATTATCAGTTACCTGGCAAAGCCATTTGCCGAGGCTGATTTGCTTGACGGGGTCCACATCGCCCTATCGAGCTCAACAGAATGATACCTCCAGACCACGTCCTGCGGCGACCGGGTTAACTATCGAAAACCGATTGGATTGTTCTGCGCTCCAGGATTTCGCCGGCCACCAAGTCCCGGGGAAAGATCTCCGGTTGCACTGCAGCGGGGGCGTGAGGTCGCGGCTTGAACTGGTCGCGGAATTTCGGAGCGGGAAGGCCACAGACAGGACCCACAGAATCGTCGGTAGCAGGCGATAAATGTGGTATTGTGCTTGCTCGACCGTCGACGGGACATGCCAGGTTTTTCGGCCTGATTCCATGAGGCAGGTTTCCATCAGACGGTCTCGCGCCAGCCGTCGTGGGCTGGAACAGGTCAGCAGTCCTGTTCTCGGAGGTGAGGGCAATGAGTCCCGTCATCATCACCCTGATCGTGCTCCTGGGCATCGCCGTGCTCATCGCGCTCTGGCTCATGGGCATCTACAACGGACTGGTGGTCGCTGCGAACCGTTTCAAGAACGCCTTCGCCCAGATCGATGTGCAACTCAAACGCCGTTACGATCTGATCCCGAACCTGGTCGAAACCGTCAAAGGCTACATACGTCACGAGAGGGAGACGCTCGACGCCGTCATCAGGGCGCGCAACAGCGCGATGGCGGCCGAGCAGAGAGTTGCCGTCGACCCCAGTGACCCGGCGGCCATCAGGGAGCTCAACCAGGCCGAGGCTCAGTTGGGCGGCACGTTGGGCAGGCTGTTTGCCTTGTCCGAGGCGTATCCGGACCTCAAGGCCAACCAGAACATGCTCGCCCTGCAGGAAGAACTGACCTCGACCGAGAACAAGATCGGCTTCGCCCGGCAAGCATTCAACGACGCCGCCACTGACTACAACATACGGCGCGAGGTGTTCCCGGCCAACACGGTGGCCGGCATGTTCGGCTTCAAGGAGGCCGCGCTGCTCGAAGCCGCAGAGACGGAGCGCGCACCGGCCAAGGTGTCGTTCCAGTAACCCGCAACCGCCACCGCTCTGTGCGTGCGTCCGATGCTTCTCAAAGCCCCTCAGACCATGGCCACCGGTTTCTTTCAGCAACAGGATTCGGCCCGACGCAGGACCTTCCAACTGGTGGTCTATTTCCTCTTGGCGATCCTGATTCTGATCGCGCTTGTGTATGGGCTGCTACTGGCGCTCGGCATGTATGGCGCCCCAGGGGTGTCCTGGTGGCAGCCGGAGCTGCTGTTGCTCGCGGCGGTGGGAGTGGGGCTCGTGGTTGGCGGTGCCAGCGTATTCAAGGTGGCGCAGCTTGCTTCCGGCGGCCAGGCTGTCGCCCTGATGATGGGCGGTCAGGAGGTCCCCGGCACGACCACCGACGCGCGGCAGAAGCGGCTGCTCAACATCGTCGAGGAAATGGCCCTCGCCGCGGGAGTGCCGGTGCCCCCCGTCTATGTTCTGGATGAGCCCGGCATCAATGCCTTCGCCGCCGGCTACGCCCCCGGCGATGCCGTGGTCGCGGTTTCCCAGGGGTGCCTCAACTATTTGACCCGCGATGAGCTGCAGGGCGTGGTGGCCCACGAATTCAGCCACATCCTCAACGGCGACATGCGGCTCAACATCCGGCTGATCGGCCTGATCTTCGGGATCATGGCGTTGTCCATCATGGGCCGCACGCTCATGTTCACGTCCGGACGCTCTTCGGGAAGGAATGACTCCCGTGGCGGCTTGATGATGCTGGGCCTGGGCGTGTTTGTGCTGGGCCTGGTGGGAGCATTGTTCGGCCGGCTGATCATGGCGGCGGTGTCGCGGCAGCGCGAATATCTCGCCGATGCCAGCGCGGTCCAGTTCACGCGCAACCCCGATGGCATTGGCGGAGCGCTGAAGAAGATCGGTGGGTTGGCGGAAGGGTCGCGCATCAACAACCCCCAGGCCGCTGAGGTCGGCCACATGTTTTTCGCCAACGCCTTCGCCGGCGCGGGGCTCGCCGGATTGCTGGCGACCCACCCACCGCTCGTCGAGCGCATCCGCCGGCTTGATCCCCAGTTCAACGGGGCGTTTCCGGAGGTGCAGCCGGTCGGTATCGATCGGGAAGATCGCGAAGCCACCCGCCCTGGCCGCGTTCCGCCGTTCGGCAGGATGCCGAGGTTGCCGGGACTGCCGCAGGTGCCGTTGCCGGTCCTGGGCTTCGCCGACGAAGTGGCGTCGCGGGTCGGCCGGATTGATCCTGAAGAAATCAACTGCGCGCAGGCGCTGCACGACCGCATGCCCGACGTGCTCCGGGTCGCGGCCCAGGAGCCGTTCAGCGCCCGCGCTCTCGTCTACGCACTGCTTCTGGACTCGCGCGCGAACCTGCGAGACTTCCAGCTCACGCGGCTGAAGGCTGGCGCTGAGCCACAGGACTTCGGCGAAACCTTGCGGCTGGTCGGTCCCGTCCAGGCCCTGCCGGACATGCAGCGGCTGCCCCTCCTGGATATCGCCATGCCAGCCCTGCGCCAGATGTCGCCCCGCCAACACCGGGCGTTCCGCGCCCAGGTCGAGATGCTCATGGTCGCCGACCAGCGGCTAAGCCTGTTCGAGTACACCCTCCGCTGTGTGCTGCATCGCCATCTCGACGCCCAGTTCCTGCCGCGGCGTCAGACGCGTCCGGTGCACAGCTCGCCGCAAAAACTGGCGCACCCGGTGGCGATTGTGTTGGCGCTATTGGCCTGGGAGGGCCAGTCGGAACCCGACCAGGCGGCACGGGCTTTCGATGCTGGCATGCGCGGCTACATCGGCGGCGATCACATCTACCGCTTGCCACCCCGCGAAGAATGCTCTCTCGATGGGTTCGACGTGGCGCTGCAGACGCTCAATCAAGCCGTCCCTGCCATCAAGCGCCGGATCGTCGTCGCCTGCACAGCCTGCATCCTGGCGAACCATCAGGTCACTGTCCGCGAGGCGGAGCTGCTCCGCGCTATTTGCGATACGCTCGACTGTCCGCTGCCGCCGCTCGTCGTGGGGGAAACGGAGCGACAACAACAAGGCGAATTCTTGCCGTAGCCTTGAGCTGTCGAGCGTAACTGCGTGACATTGGTTGCTCCACGCCTCGATAAGACTGCATCATCGTTTTCCGGATTCCAACGAGCGATGTAGAGCCGCGACGTGCGCGGGCTCAACCGAAAGCTGTCCTTGTCGAAGTCCCATTGGAGGTGTTTAAACGGATGACATAGAACAAGCCGTGGCCTTAGGGCGGTGCGAAGCCGCCGGCACCGGTGGGAAAGAAAGGGAGGATGGCGTGACTGAAGTGACGTTGCGCTCGCTATTGCGCAGGGATGGTTGTTTGACACTTCCCGGCGTCTTTGACGGCATTTCGGCGAAAGTGGCGGCGAGCATCGGTTTCGATGCGCTTTACATGACCGGATATGGCGTCGTCGCATCGGCGCTCGGAGTTGCCGATGCAGGCACTGCGACATTTACCGAAATGCTCGATCGTGTGCGCGTCATTGCGGCCGCCGGCAACAAGCCGTTCATCGCCGACGGCGACACTGGTTATGGTGGACTGTTGAACGTTGACCGCACCGTGCGAGGCTATGCCAGCGCGGGTGCCTCCGGTATTCAACTCGAGGACCAGGAATTCCCGAAGAAATGCGGACATACCGAGTTCCGTCGCGTGATCCCGCTCGATGATGCGGTCTCCAAGATCCGTGTCGCCGTCGATGCACGGCCGGATCGCGATTTCCTCATCGTTGCGCGGACCGATGCGCGTTATTCCGAAGGCATGGACGCCGCCTTACGGCGCGCCGAGCGCTTCCTCAATGCTGGCGCCGACGTGCTCTTTGTCGAGAGCCCGGAAAGCCTGGAGGAATTGCGTCGCGTTGCCGAGACGTTCAAAGGTGCGACCTTGCTGGCGAACATGGTTGAGGGCGGCCGCACGCCATATCTGTCGACCAGCGAACTGGCGTCGATGGGATTCAAGATCGGATTGTACCCGGCCTCCGGGTTTCTGACGATGGCGGGCGCACTGCAACTGGTTTACCGCGATCTCAAGGACGGCGGAACGACCACAGGCAGCAAAGCCCCGATGTTGCCATTCGCGGACATGAACACGCTCATGGGCTTCCCTGCCGTGCATGCATTCGAAAAGCGCTATGGCGCGGCTGACACTCACAAGGCGTAGCGCGTTGCACGATCACGGCGGCCATGACCGATGACGTCCGGCCGCTATGCCAACTCTTCCAGTGACACGATGGGTCGTTGAGGCCGACCATTTCGATCGTCGAAATCTTGTGATTAGAATAACGACAAAAGAGACAAAAAGGGAAAAGGGAAACGTCATGACGAAGGGAAAATTGGCGGCACGCGTTGGCCTGCTTCTGGGCTTCGCCGCGTCGATCGTTGCCTGGAAGGCGCCAGCCGCCCACGCTGAGACCATCACCGTCACGCATTGGGGCGGGCAGTTCTATGGTGTGCCTTACGCCGTCGCCATGGAAAAGGGCTTCTTCCAGAAGAACGGCGTCGATGTCACCGGCATCCTGACTGCCGCCGGCGGCGGCACCGCGGTCCGCAATACGCTCGCCGGGGGCATTCCTTTTGGTGAAGTTTCTCTGGCCGCGGCGGTGCAAGCCATCAATTCCGGTCAGAAGCTCACGATCGTCGGCGCCGGAGCACAAACCGTTTCCGACCAGATGTGGGTGGTGAAGAAGGATTCGACCCTCACCGGCATCAAGGATCTTGTCGGCAAGAAGATCGCATTTACCGCGCCAGGATCCGTGAGCAACATGGTGATCCTGATGGCCTTGAAAGCCAATGGCATTGCCCAGCAGCAGGTCAAGCTTGTGCCTGCCGGGGATCTCGGCGCCAATCTCGCCGCTGTCGGCAGCGGCGCGGTCGATGCGGGCTTCTGCGATGAACTGGTCTTCGCCCAAAACAAGGAGCTGGTGAAGCCACTCTTCATGGTGCGCGATGCGATGGATCCGCGCATGATGCAAACGGTCATGATTACGACGGCGGACTACGCCAAGGCGCATCCCGATATCATCAAAGGTCTTATCGCCGCGCGTCGCGAAGGGCTGGCCTATGTGCTCGAACATCCGGACGAGGCCGCCGATATCACGGCCAAAGCCTACAATAATCCGAATGCCGATCTGTTCCGTGCCCATCTCCACGCGTTGATCCACGAGAAATTCTGGAGCGATGGGCGGTTCGACTACGCTGCGATGAACCACATGGTCGAGGGCCTGCAGATCACCGGCCAGATGACCGGCAATGTCGATTGGCCGAAATATGTCGACACGGCGTATCTGCCGCCGGACCTCGGTGCCTCGCAATGAGCGAGACTGCCGGGCAAGACCAATCGCACGTAAGTCTGAGCGGGGTGGTCCGGAATTATGAGGGGCCGCCCGTCGTACACGCGCTCGGGCCGATCGATCTGCAAATCCGCTGCGGAGAGTTTTTCTCCGTCGTCGGCCCCTCCGGCTGTGGCAAGTCAACCTTGCTCGATGTGCTCAGCGGCCTTGTTCGTCCTAGCAGCGGAACCGTATGTTTCGAGGGCAAGGAATTGCATGGCGAGGTCCCGGAAGGCGTCGGAGTCGTCTTCCAGGAAGATTCGAGCATGCGCTGGCTCAACGTTCGGCAGAATGTTGCGTTTGGCCTGCGGACGTCAAGCCTGTCGAAGAAGGAGATCGCCGAGCGGGTTGAGCACGCGATCCGTTTCATGGGGCTCGTGCAATTCGCGGATCATTACCCGGCGCAACTCTCCGGCGGCATGCGGCAACGCGTTTGTATTGCGCGAACGCTGGTTCTGCGGCCAAGGCTGATCCTGCTCGACGAACCGTTCGGCGCGCTCGACCAGCAGACGCGGCTTTTGATGGGTGACGAATTGCTGCGGCTCTGGCGCGAAACGGGGGCTACTGTCGTGCTGATAACCCACGCGCTCGATGAGGCGGCGATGCTGTCTGATCGTGTCGGGGTGATGAGCGCCCGACCGGGGCGCTTCATCGATATGGTCGAGACCGGCTGGCCCCGCGACCGTGATAGCCGCATCGTCTCGGACCCGAATTTTGGTACCCTGACGGCTCGCTTGTGGTCGTCCCTTCGCGCGGAGTCCCTCAAGATCATGGGGAGGGTGGCTTGAAGCGGCGGCGGGCGGTTCTTCTGGTCCGCATCGCCGTGCTGGCGGGGCTGGTGCTGCTGCTCGAAATCTGCTGCCGTGCCGGCATCATAGATCCGCTGACCGTCATTCCTCCCAGCGACATGGTTGCCTCCATGATCGAGCAGGTCTCGTCCGGAGAGCTTGACGAGGGCATTATACAGACGTTCTCGACCATCGCGCTCGCGTTCGTCTTGGCGGTCGGATTGGGCACCTTTGGTGGCGTGTTGCTTCACCGGTGGTCACGGCTACGCGATATCGTCGATCCCCTACTGGCGTCGTATTATTCGGTGCCGACCTTTATTTTCTATCCGCTGCTGGTGGCGCTCCTTGGCCTGGGCAAGGCGCCGCTGGTGTCGCTGGGCGTGCTTTCCGCCGCGCCTGCTGTTGTGATTGGCACCTTGTCGGGGCTCGATGGTGTTTCGCCCGTGCTGTTGAAACTGGCCCGTGTACAGCGGCTAGGCCCGGCGCGAACCCTGTGGTGGATCGTGCTGCCGGATGCGCTGCCTCGGCTGTTCAGCGGGTTCAAGCTGGCGCTCAGCTACGCGCTGATCGGCGTCATCGCCGGTGAATTCATACTCTCCGGTACGGGGCTCGGCTATTCGATTTCCTATGCGTACCAGAGCTTCGACAACCGCGGCATGTACGGCCTGATGCTGTTCGTGTTGCTGGTCGCGGTTATTGCCAACGGAATCCTCTACGTAGGGGAGGGGCGGCTGGCTCGCCGCCGGTCGACCGGATGAGTGATCTTTCGATCGAGGACTCGTCGTCAAAAGTTGTGCGTGCGCGGCGGACCCGCGCATTCGACGCCGCGTTGCTGACCCTGTTGATGCTGGCAGTTTGGCAGGCGATCGGTGTCTGGACCAAAGGCGTTGCCATTTCTCCGCCTTCCCAGACCGTGGCCTATCTGTTCGATCTGCTCCGTACCCCGATGTTCTGGGACCATGGAGCCGCGACAATGTATGCGTTTCTGCTGGCCTTCCTGCTCTCGTCGCTGATGGGCCTGTTGCTGGGTCTGATTTTCGGGCTGCATCGATTCACTGGGGAAGTCGCCGAGCCGATACTCGCCGGCTTCTATACCATTCCGAAGGTCACGCTATATCCGGTCGTGCTGCTGCTCTTTGGTCTCGGCATGTCGGCGAAAGTTGCATTTGGTGTCATGCATGGCCTGGTGCCGATGACGCTGTTTACTCTCGGCGCAGTACGCGGCCTGTCTCCGGTGTTGATCCGGACGGCCAAAGTGCTACGGCTTTCGCCCGCCCGCACCATGCTGTGGGTGCTGTTACCTGCCTGCCTGCCGGATGTTATCAACGGCTTGCGGATCAGTTTTTCGCTGACGATGCTTGGCGTGCTGATCGGGGAGATGTTTTCGTCGCAACGCGGGCTGGGGTTCCTGCTGGTCAACGGCATGGCGCAGCACAATGTTCCGCTATCGACCGCCGTGGTCCTCATCATCGTCGTCGTTTCCATCGCAACCAATACGTTGATGCTGCGTCTTGGCAGGCTGACCTCGCATCGCACCAACTGAAACCGCTCGACGAGACAATCGAAAACGACGCGGGTCTCCGGGCGCGACGTTTGCCCGGACACGCGCGTCATCCGCATGGAAGCCGGCGGGAGAATGGGATTCAGCTTCTGGTTCGGCTCGCCTTGGCCGTAGTCGAATAGGCGCGTGTCACTTCCCGGAGCACCTTGCAGAAGGTGGCGGCGGCGCGCGACAGGCTTCGGCCCCGTACGGTGACGATCCCAACGTCGCGTGCGATTTCGAAGTCGGCCAAAACGAGCGGCGTCACATCGTTCGTCAGGATTTGCGCCTGGCCAAGTCGGGTCAAAAATCCGACGCCCATGCCGGCGCGCACCATCGCAACCACGCTGAGAGCACTCTGGGTCTGGAAGTGTGGATGGAATTCGAGCCCGGCTTTGCCGAACGCTGCCTTCAAGGTTGCCCACGCCGCGGACTCTGGCGGGACCGTGACCAGCGGCTCCTTTGCCAGATCGGCCAGTGTCACGCGTTTCTTGCTGGCGAGCTTGTGCCCTTTGGGAACGATCGGTGTAAACGAGTCCCGCAATAGCCGTTCGAACCGGAACTGCTCCGTCGATTGATCGAACGGAATGACGGCAAAATCCACGTCACCCTTTGCCAGCCGCTCCAGATCGCGACCATAGAAATCGTCTTGCAGAGAAATCTCGATTTCCGGCCAGCGTTTGTTGAACTGTGCAAGCGCCGTCGGGAGGAAACTCGACGCAATCGATGGCGATGCTCCGATCCGGATGCGGCCTTTGCGCAGGCCGGCCTCGGCATCGAACTCCTTCAGCAGGCCACGCAGTTCACTCATCGTTCGTTCCAGCCGAATGCGCAACCGCTCGCCGGATTCCGAGATGGCCACGCGCCGGCTCGTCCGGTGGAACAGCGTGACGCCAAGGACTTCCTCGAGATGCTTGATGCGCGCCGAGACTGCCGGCTGCGACAGCCCCAGTGTAGCCGCGCTGCGGCTGAAACTGCCGGACTCCGCGACGACCAGGAAGGCCTCGAGATCCGAGGGCGAGACATTTATCAGAGACATTTATAGATCAATACAACAATACGATTTGCTGTTCAATTGCGGGCATGCGACCAAATAACAAAACGAAAAGGCCGGTGAGGAATCCGATGAGTGCAGCGAGCGCGGGCGATGGCGTTTATGCGGGCGTGCGACTGGACCGTCTGCCCTTCTGCGCATTTCATCGCCGCATCATTCTCCTGATCGGCACGGGAATGTTTCTGGATGCTTGCGACATCTACATGGCGCCAGGCATCCTCGGAGCGCTGGTCAAATCCGGCTGGTCGGACCTTGCCACCAACGCGACCTTCCTCTCGGCGACGTTCATCGGGATGCTGATCGGAACTGTCTCGAGCGGGCTGATCGGTGATCGCTTCGGCCGTCGTTTCTCCTATCAGTTCAATCTCCTGATCTTCGGTGGCGCGTCGCTTGCGGCCGCCTTTGCCCCGAACATGACCGTGCTGATCGGCTTGCGACTTCTGATGGGCATCGGTCTCGGCGCTGAAATCGTTATCGGCTACTCGACGCTGTCGGAGTTCATGCCGCGTGCCGTGCGCGGCCGAAGCGTGGCAATCCTGTCGGCTCTCACCAATACGGCGGTCGTCGCCACCGGCTTCGGCGGCCTCTGGATCATTCCGACCTTCGGCTGGCAATACATGTTCGGCATCGTCGGCGTGGCGGCGCTGTTCGTCTGGATTCTGCGCAAGAACATGCCGGAGTCGCCGCGCTGGCTGGAGTCGCGCGGCAGGGCCAGCGAGGCCGAAGCGCTGCTTCGCGCGATCGAGGCCGAGGCCGCGAAAACAGGGACGCTCCCGCCGGTCGAACAAGGCACGGCTGCGGTTGTCGACGCAGGCCGCTTTTCGGAGCTGTTCGGGTCGGACCTGATCCGCTCGACAATCCTGGGCACGATCATCGGCATCGTCGGCAGCATCTCGCTTTACGGCTTTCTGTCATGGGTGCCGACGTTCCTGGTCAAGCAGGGACTGTCGCTGAACTCGTCGCTCGCCGCCACCGCGCTCATGGGCCTTGGTGCGCCGCTCGGCGGGCTGTTGGCGGCATTGCTCGCGGACCGCACCAGCCGCATTAAGACGCTGGTCGTCCTGACCCTGCTCGAAGCGGTGCTCGGTGTCGCTTATGTCTACACACAGACTCAAATTGAGCTCGTCGCTGTCGGCTTTCTCCTCACGCTCTGTGCTTATGCGCTGGTTGCGATGGGCTTTGGTCTCTACATTCCCGAGCTGTTCCCAACGCGGCTGCGCCTGCGCGGCGTGTCGGTTGCCAACAGTATCGGGCGCCTCTGCGGCGCCAGCATTCAGTTCGTGATCGTCGCATTGTTCACGAGCTTCGGCGTTGCCGCGGTCGCCGGCTTCCTGGTCAGCGCGCTGCTCGTTCAGGCCATAGCACTCGTGGTCCTTGGCCGCGAAACCCAGAGCCGCCCGCTGGAAGACATCGAGACCGCACCGGCCGTTACCCAAGCCGAAGTCGGCCAGCGGCTTCCTGCCTGAGGCGCCGCACCCGGAGGGAGAAATACCATGAGCATTTCGTCGGAACTCGAGCGCGATCCGGCCATGATCGCAAGACCGGACATCGCCACCGGGGTGATCGATTGCGACGTCCATCCGCTGCTGAAGCAAGGTTTTGCGAGCTTGTATCCATACATGCCGCTCGCCTGGCGCGAACGCTTCAAGCGCAAGCGCGCAGGCCAGGCCTCCGCCGGGCTGACCATGCGCTTCGCCCATCCGAATGGCTTCATCGTGCGCGAGGATGCACGCCCGAGCGACGACGAACTGGGTGGCAGCGATCCGGACTTCCTGGTGTCGGACCTGCTCGAAGCCCACGGCATCAACGTTTGCGCGCTCAACAGCCTGCAGACCGCCGCGATGTGCGCGGTGCTCGCGAGCGCGGACGAGAGCGTGATCATCGCCAGCGCCGCGAACGACTATTTCATCCAGGAATGGCTCCCGGTCGATAGCCGGTTGCGCTACGCCATCGTCGTTCCCTCGCAGGATCCGAACGCGGCTGCCGCGGAGATTCGCCGGGCCGGCAAGCACAGCCAGGTTTGTGCGGTCGCGGTGCCGCCGATCGCGCTGGCGCTTGGCAATCGCTACTGGTCGCCGATCTATGAGGCAGCCCAGGACCTCGATTTGCCAATTCTGCTGCACGTGACGGGAGCCGAAGGCATCTACGCCGGCGCGCCGATGCCGGCAGGCGGACTGCCCGACAGCTATATCGAGCGTTATGTCACGCTGTCGCAGGGCGCAGAAGCCAACCTGACCAGCCTGATCATGAACGGTGTCTTCGAGCGGTTTCCGCGGCTGCGCGTGTTGTTCGTGGAATATGGCTTCGTCTGGCCGTTGCCGGCGCTGTTGCGCATGGATCGACTGTGGCGCGGGCTGCGCCACGAGGTGCCCTGGGTCAAGAAGTCGCCCATCGACTACGTCAATGAACATGTGTGGTTCACAACCCAGCCGATCGAGGAGCCAGCCGATCCACGCGATCTCGAAAAGATCGTCAAGCTGATCGGTGTCGAGAACCTCTGCTTCAGCACAGACTACCCGCACTGGGACAATGATATGCCGATGCAATCGCTGCGCATGCTGGCGTCAGCCGATCGCGACAAGATCATGCGGCGCAACGCTCTCAACGTGCTGCGGCTGAGCTAGAGAGGCGGTGATGGCAAGCCCGGACCATGAGGAAATTCTCGTCGGCGATGCCGCCGAGCTCATCGAAGGCCAATTCAAGATCATCAAGCAGGGTACGCTTAATATCGGCGTGACACGTCTGCGTGACGGCACGATCAAGGCCGTGCGCAATTGGTGTCCGCACAAGGGCGCACCGGTCTGCAAGGGGATCATAGGCGGCACCTGGCCTCCTTCGG
>Ga0153954_1000824_pt1 | contig 20605 bp, 21 predicted proteins | sample TSFL038MetaG_FD_102277 | JGI IMG/M metagenome (GOLD analysis project Ga0153954, IMG submission 102277) | Attine ant fungus gardens microbial communities from Florida, USA - TSFL038 MetaG | ecosystem: Host-associated > Fungi > Mycelium > Unclassified | place: USA: Florida, Wekiwa Springs State... | reverse complement strand
CATGAGTTCAACGAATATCGCCGCCGCGACGCTGCTGCTCCACTGAGAAGGTTGTCATCCGAGCTGCGAGGACGATCATGACCGCCAAGTCAACCAAGCGAACACTTTTCAAGAACTGCATCGTGTGGACGGGAGAGAAGGGATCTGCCGCGCCCGGCGAGGTGCTGGTCGAAGATCGCCGCATCGTTGGCTGCGGACGCACTGTCGGTGGCGCCGAGGGCGCGGCGGTCATGGATTGCGACGGCGCGACCTTGCTGCCGGGTCTTGTCGATGGCCATTCCCATCTGTCGTTCCTGGAAACCGCCAACATGGTGGACTGGGGCTTCGTCCCGCCTGAAGAGCACACCTTGGCGACGGCCCGGAACGCCGAGCGGGTGCTGCTTGCCGGGTTCACCAGTTGCGTCGGCGCGAGCTCCGCCAAGGCACGGCTGGACATCGCGGTTCGCAACGAGATCAATGCAGGTCGGCTTCCAGGCCCTCGGCTGCTGGCGGCTACCCCGGAGATCACGGTGACGGGAGGGCTCGGGGACGAACGGATGCTTCACATCTATCGGGAATCGGTCGGCGCGGTACTCGACGGTCCCGACGAGATCCGCAAATACGTGCGGACCATGTGTCGCGAAGGCTGTGACATCATCAAGGTCAACGTCTCGGGCAACAACTCGCTGGCCAACGCCCCCGCAACGACGACCCTGATGAACGAGCCGGAAATACGCGCCGCGGTCGACACGGCGCATGCCTTCGGCAAGCGTGCGATGGCTCACGCCCGTTCGTCGGAATCCGTTCAGCTCAGCCTCGCAACCGGAATCGATTTCATCAATCATTGCGAATACGCCGACGAACGGACGATCGATATGCTGGAGGAATACCAGGACCGGGTGTTTCTCGCTCCCGCCTTCGGGATGCTTCACAACATGCTGTTCGAAGGCGAGCCGTGGGGAATCACGCGCCAGCAGGCACAGGCGAACGGCCTCGACGACCAGGTCGAGCGATGCGCGGCCGTCTATCGCGAGTTGCGCAAGCGCGGCCTGCGCGTCTTGATCGGAGGCGACTACGGTTTTGCTTGGACGCCGCACGGCACAAACGCGCGTGACCTCGCTCACTTCGTTAAATGGTTCGGCTACGACCCCGAAGAGGCGCTGCTCTGCGCAACCCGCAACGGCGCAAAGGCCATGCAGATGGAGGAAGAAATCGGAAGGATCAAGAGCGGGTATCTGGCGGACTTCATCGTCGTACGCGGCAAGCCGCACGAGGATGTCTCTTGTCTCACGCCGGACAACATCCTCCTGGTCATGAAGGACGGGCAGCCTCACGGACGCAACAAGGCGATGCTCGCGACAGCCGAACGTGGCCAAAGCATCAGGCTGCGGTAGGGCCGAATCGAGAGGACCGTGATGGGCAACTCCGCCAGTGCCCGCATGTGGCACGATCAACTGGACTGTCGTCCGCTCGCCAAGTTCACTGTGGAGCGCAGGCTTCCGAACCGATTGATTACTGTGTTGTGGACGATTGCAATCCGACACCGGGACAGCCTTCGACACACGTGCTCGCGGCCGGGCGTCGCGATGGCCTATGCGGATGAACTCGACTTGCAAGACTATGTGAAGGCGCTCGGTCGCCGCGCCACGATCCTTCGACAGTGGATGTCATTCTTTGAACGCTACGCGTTGTTGTTGACGCCAGTCTCTTGTGAGGGGCCTCTTCCCGTCGATTTTGCTGCAGCCGAGATCATTAAAGCGCAGCAAACGCTTCGAACGCCGAGAGGTCCCCGCTTGTGAGGCAGTTGCTTTGCGTGTACGTTTAAAGTTCTAGACCCTCGGTTGGTAAGACGCGGCAGCGCGAACTGTTTGATGGTGAACGGCGACAGCAGTGAGGCATTGTCGGCGGCGGGCCTTCTCAGTGGACCGGAACCGCCGCTGATCGTTTGCCGAGGAGTCGCTAAGACGTATGCCGTTCGTGTTGGAAAGCCTGTTGTCGCACTCAACGACGTGAACATCGACATCCCGGTCGGCCAATTTCTCGCGGTGGTCGGACCTAGCGGGTGCGGCAAGAGTACGCTGTTGCGGCTCTTGGCCGGTCTTGATCGGAAGACCAGAGGACAGCTGGAGCTTGACGGAAGCCCCATTGACGGTACGCGGAGGGACATTGGGGTAGTGTTCCAGTCCGCGACTCTGTTGGCTTGGCGAACGGCCTTCGAAAACATCATGTTGCCGATTGATGTGCTTGGTCTTTCAAGAAAGAATTTCGTCAGTCGGGCAACGGAGCTCATTCGTATGGCCAAGCTTGAGGGCTTCGAGGGGAAATATCCTTGGGAGCTCTCGGGCGGTATGCAGCAGCGCGTGGCGATCTGCCGGGCTCTGATAAATCAGCCTCAGTTGTTGCTGATGGACGAACCGTTCGGAGCCTTGGACGCGTTGACGCGCGAGTCGATGAATGTTGAACTCGAGAATATTTGGATGAGGACGCAGAAGACTGTGGTTTTGATAACTCATTCCATCGCAGAGGCGGTCTTCCTGGGGACACGGGTTGCGGTCATGAGTTCGCGACCGGGGACGATTAGCAGTGTGGTCGATATCGATCTTCCGCGCCCGCGAACTCTTGCCATAACGACGACGGCCACGTTCACTGATTATGTGAGAGATATAAGGGAAAGGCTCGATCGTGATGCGGAATAGATGGCTGATCATTTCCTCTCGAGCACTGGGAGTATCGTTCGTGAGGAGTTTTTATGTCCTCGCAATTGCCGCCTCGGCGCTTTTGCTGTGTGGGCATGCGCCTGTGCGAGCCGCCGAGAAAGTGACCTTGATCCACTCGGTCCCTCAACTGACATCGCTGTTCGCCTTCGGAAGTTCGATCCCAATCGCGATGGGCTTCTGGAGAGACGAGGGCCTTGAAGTCGAGGCGCTTCCAGCTCCCGGCGCAGCCGCAGCGATTCAGCTGGTGGTCGGGGGCCGCGCGACGGCTGCGATCGCTAATCCCAGTAGCGAAATGATTTCGGTCCAGAAGGGAAGTACAATAAAGTTCTATTATTCCGCTCAACGTGGGGACATCTTCGGAGTAGGCCTTCCGGAGGGCAGCGGCCTGAACACGCTCGCCGATCTAAAGGGGAAGAGCATTGGCGTCACCAGCTTCGCCAGTGGCGGGACGATCTATGCCAAAGGCCTGCTGAGCGAAGCCGGGCTGACTGAGAGAGACTATACCCTTGTGGAAATTGGGGTCGGAGCCCGAGCGGCAGCCGCGTTGAAGAGCAACCAGGTGCAAGCGCTCTCGATGTACGACGAGGCGTATGCACAATTGGAGCAGGTCGGGTTGCGCATGTCAAAGATCATCCGTGATCCTCGAGCAAAGAACTACATCTCCGGCTCAATAGTCGTTCAGAATGAGGATCTTGAGAAGCGCCGTGCCATGTTGGTTGGATTAGCCAGGGGGATTGCGAAAGGCCAGATATTCCAAGAAACAAACCCGGAAGCGGCGGTTCGAATCCATTGGAAGATGTATCCGCAAACCGCTCCGCGAGCTGGCGTTACTCAAGAGGAAGTCAACAAGGCGGTCGAAGTTAACAGAACGTCGACAAAGCTGGTGTCGCGAAATGCGCTTGGAACCAATACTCTCGGCGATATGCCGCGGGAGCGAATGGAGGACTTTCAGCGGTACCTTGTGACGACCGGCGTGCTGCCGAAAGCGATTGGCGTCGAGGCTTACTACACTGAAGATCTCATCGCTGAGATTAACAAGTTCGATGAGGGCGCGATAGTGGCGCTTGCCAAAGGATATGTCGCAAAGTAGCCGTCGAGGTGGTGAGTCATGAGCATCTCTATTGAGGCGGATGCCGAACTGGAAGCGTCAAAGAGCCGTGCGTGGGAGTTCCTTGCAACCATCGGGGAGCGCCCCCAACTTGTGCTCAGTCCATTGTTCGCGCTTCTATTGTTCGGAGGATGGGAATACGCCTGTCGTGCCTTCAATGTAAGCGAACTGATCGTGCCTGCGCCGTCATCGATCATCTTGGCGTTGATTGAGGGGTTCCGCAGCGGCCAATTCTTGACCGGGATGATGACGACATTAGAGGAGGTGTTGTTCGGCTTCGTTCTCGCAGCCGTGGCAGCATTTGTGGTTGGTACCCTTATCAGTCAAGTGCGACTGCTTGAATTGATCATCTATCCTTACATCGTGGCAGTGCAGACCCTGCCAAAAGTAGCGGTGGCACCGTTGATCCTGATCTGGGTCGGTCTCGGGATTGAAGGCAAGATATTCATCGCCGCGACGGTTTCATTCTTTCCAATGCTTGTTAATACCATCGTGGGACTTCGGTCCGCGCCGCAGAATGAGATCGATCTGATGCGATCACTTTCTGCAAGCCGCTGGAAGATTTTTCGTTATGTACAACTCCCAGAAGCGCTGCCGTTTATCTTCGCGGGGCTGAATATTGGTCTGGTCCTTGCCGTTTTAGGAGCAATCGTGGGCGAATTCGTTGGTGCCAAAGCTGGGCTTGGGTACCTCATCCTGCAGATGAATTTTAACATGGACGTGGCGGGAATCTTTGCAGCCCTCTTGTTACTTGGCCTGATGGGCGTGGTTCTGAATTGGGTGGCGCAGTACTTACGTCGTAAAATTGTTTTCTGGAAGCCCGAGGGCGGCGCTGATCTTGGGTGAGACCTTGTCGAAAATCGAACGGTACGCAACGCAGGCTGGCAGAAGGAGAAGGTAATGCCCGAGATAATAGGAGTAGCCCACTTTAGCATCCCGGTAAGCGACGTTGATAGGAGCGTAAAATTCTACACAGAGATCGTCGGCTGCAAGTTCCTATCGGCTCTTCCGAATAAGAGCATCACATTTCTTGATGCGGGTGGTGTTTGCGTATTGTTGATCAAACGGCCGGCGCCCATACACAAGGGGCCTGCTGAGATGTCTGATGGCGTTCATCATGCGTTCATGATTGAGGAAAGCAAGTACAAGGAAGCGCTGGCGTCATTACGCAAAAATGGAGTTGACATCTTTTTCGAAGAAGACCGCCGCGGCGGCACGATCGATGGTCCGCGTGCATATTTTCGCGATCCGGACGGAACCCCGCTTGAGTTCATCAATCGTACTCACTATGCAGCCGGCTGATCTTGCAGGTGTGACAAGGATCAATCTGTGATGTTGTTGAGGGGCGGCCAGTTGGCGCCGCGCCCGGTAAAGAGCTGACGATCAGTTGCTGCTCGGACACGGATGCCCGCGGTATTGCGGCATTTTGATGCCGAATTCTTCCGCCCTAACGCGGAATTTGGATCAGCTCCTTGACCTGGTCGGACGTCAACGGTGCAGTGAGGAATTTCATGCTGATTGCTTCTGCAATTATTTGATCCACACCGACGATCCGATCGGGTGCCAACGCCTCCTTTGGCACCAGTTCGCGGACTTTGCCTACGACACTTTCAGGGAGGCTGGTGAATTCGCTGAAAATCTTTAACGCGCTGGGGTCCGAGTACATCCACTCGATCGTATCTTTGTAGGCAGCATGGAAGCGCGCAACGACTTCGCCGCGGGTCTGTAATGTGTGAAGATTGGTGAGATTGACGCGTCCGCTTCGGCTCTTAAGCGAGGCAACGTCATTTCCGGTGGCGATGATGCGGATTTTTCCGCTCTCCATCTGGTCGAGAAAGAAGGGAACTCCGGAAAAGCCCACATCGACCTGGCCGGTCATGGTCTGGGTCAAGGTCGCGGTAATACTGCCCGTCGATGTCGGCTTCGCTGCAACTTTGTACTGGGCCAGTAGCGCAAGTAATCCCGTGTGACTTGATGATCCGGTGAGCGAATAGGCGACTGTCTTGCCGTTGAAGTCTTCGATCTTACGAACCGGTGAGTCGGCCCGAACATACCAGTAGAGGTCGGGAGCGCCGATGATCTCGCTGCTGATGATGCGGATCGGCGCTCCTTTGCCAAAAGTACCAAAGGCAGCCTGAACGCCATTTGCAGTAGCGATGTCGACGCTGCCCGCGATCAATGCCTGGATGGATTCGGGGCCGGCCTGGGTATAGAGAATCTCCAGATCGATGCCATGCTTTTTGAAAATGCCACCACGCTTGCCCAACTCGGGAAGACCTGCGTCCCACGAGCCGCGCTGGGGGACCGCTACTCTGAGCAGGTCCTCCGAATGTGCCACCGTGGTTGTCCCCACAATCACGGCTGCCAAGCAAAACGCGCTGATGTTTGTGACATTCATCATTGGCGTCCTTACGGCCCTGTCGGCCTAAGCTGGCTATTCTAACTCATGTGCAGGTAGGATTGTCACCGGGTACGGCTGATGAATCGGTTCATGGGAAGGTCCGCCTGCCAAACGCGCCGATGTGCGTCCAGCATGTGCGGCAGCGCGTGCTTGCGGGAAGCGACGACGCTGTCATAGTCGGCGATAAAATGGCGCATCAGGCCGGTCACTTCGCGGCGCAACGCGTCCTCGTCGAAAGACTTGACCTTCCGTTCCTTGATCACTGCGCGTCCATTGACGATCACAGTCTCGACGCCTCTTCCGGCCTCGGTATAGACAAGCTGACGGGCGGCGCTGTTGTACGGGAGATAGGCGACGTCATTCAGGTCGATGAGGATCATGTCGGCCTTGTAGCCCGGCTTGAGCGCTCCGAGGCGGTCCGCAAGTCCGGCGGTGCGTGCATTGCCGAGCGTGGCGTGACGCAGCACTTCGTGAGCCAGGCCCGGACTTGGCTCCGGTTCGCTCACGGCGGCAAACAGGCAGAACAGTTTCATCGCCTGGAATACGCTTTGGACATCGCTGCCACTGCAGTTGTCGCAGCCGAGACCCAGGCGAACTCCCGCTTCGCGCAGATCGCAGACCGGGGCGATGCCGCTCTTGAGCTTGAGGTTGCTGAGATGGTTGAGGACAATGCCCGCGTCGGCCTCCGCCATGCGGTCCATCTCGCGCCGCGAAATCCAGACGCTGTGAACGATGTTGAGTCGGGGGCCGAGCAAGCCGGTCTTGTCGAGATAAGTGATCAACGAGCCATCGTGATCGCCAAACAATTCGCGGGCGATCAATGCCTGGCCGCGTGTTTCGTAGACGTGGGTGTAGACAGGAAGGTCGTGCTTGTGCGCGAGCTCGGCGCAGCCTTCCAGCATTTTCGGCGTGCATCGTTGCGGCGCGAACGGTGCCACCGCCCAGTGCAGCGTGCCGCTCGCAGGATGGCGATTGAACTGGTGCTCGAGATAGTCGAGCTGCTCGCGCATCGGAAGCGCGCTGGTGCCAAGCATCTCCTGCACATCGGAGGGGAGGGTCTCCCGGTGACGAACCATCGCGATCGGCGGCACGTCCGACACCATCGGCGAAAACACCGCGCGGATGCCAGCCTCGCGATAGGCCGATAGGACAACGTCAGTGTATTCGTCGTTCAGCGGCACGAGGCCCAGCATGTCCTGCACGGTGGTGATGCCGCAACGCAATGATTCCAGCGCTCCAACCAGGGTGCGAGCACGCACCTCCTCCTTGCTGCGATTCTGTCCCATCGGCAGCGTATAGAGGAGCCAGAATTCGAGCGGCAGCTCCTCGAACAGGCCACGACACAGGGTGTCATGCGAATGGTAATGGGCGTTGATGAGGCCTGGTACCACCAGCCGTCCCGAGGCATCAATCACCTCGTGCTCGCCGTCGACGACGAGGTTGGGGCCAAGCGCCACAATGTCCCCGTCCTTGATCAGGATGTCGGCTACCGGCGGGTGGTGGACGTCCCCGTCGTGGTCGTAGACCTGTCCGCCACGGACCAGCAGTGTCTTCACCGTCATGACTTTCCATCCTTCCTGGGGTTGCGACTGCCCCGCAGGTCGCGCCGGCTGTGCAGGGCCGCAAAAAGACAGATCGGACGGCGCTTCGGGCTCATCATGCGCGTCCGATCTGCTGTTGGTATTTCTCGCGCTGTCGTTCCAGCTCGGCTTGATGCCGTTGGCCGAACTTGGTGCCGAGGTAAGCCTTGATCACAACCGGGTCGTTCAAGACCTCGAGCGGGCGGCCGTCGCTCAGCATCGCCCCCTGGTGCAGCACGATCAATCGCCGCACGAGCGAGATCACCACGCGCAGGAGATGCTCGATGATGACGATCGTCACGCCGCTGGCCGCGATCTTGTTGATGAGATCGAGCGCATGATCGAGCTCGCCCGAGTTGAGGCCGGCATTGACCTCGTCCAGGAACAACAAGCGAGGCGACATCGCCAGGCTCTTGGCAAGCTCGAGGCGCTTGCGGTTGGCGAGCGAGAGGTCCGAGGCGGGGTAGGTGGCGAAGCGGCCAAGGCCCACGAACTCGAGATGATCGCGAGCCTGTTCCGCTGCCTCCTTCATGCTGCGCTTGCCGGCGAACAGCGCCCCGGCCATGACGTTCTCCAGCACCGTCATCTCGGAGAAGGGCTGCACGATCTGGAAGGTACGGGCGATGCCCTGGCGGGCGATCTCGTGTGGTGCCAGGTGTGTGATGTCGGCGCCCTCGAAGAACACTTGGCCCGATGTCTTTCCGACGAATCCGGTCACCAGGTTGACGAGCGTCGTCTTGCCGGCCCCATTCGGCCCGACGAGGCCGATGATCTCCCCCTTTGCGATGGAAAGCGTGACATTGTTGACCGCGACCACCCCGCCAAAGCGGCGGGTGACGGCCTCGAGACGCAATGCGGGCTCGCTCATCGGTGGCTCATCCCTTGCCAAGGCCAACGGGGCGAGCCCCCAGCTTCGACCGGATGACGGCATGGAATTCCCGCAGCACGCCCTTGGGGACCAGGTAGATCACCGCAATAATGATGATCCCGAGAATGGCCGAGTGGAAATTGATGAAGTTGACCCAGACCAGCTCCCGCAAGACGACGTAGAGAGCGGCTCCGACCAGCGGACCGACGACCGTTCCGGCCCCGCCCAGCATGACCATCACCGGCACCTCGATCGAAAGCAGCACGTTGAAGACGTCCTTCGGTTCGATGAAGGCCACCATCGAGGCGTAAACGGCTCCCGCGGTCGAAACGATCAATCCCGAGATCACGAACGCGGCGACCTTGAAACGGAACACATCGATGCCGACCATCTTCGCGGCATTCTCGTTCTGCCGGATGCAACGCAGGCCGAAGCCGAACTTCGAGTTCGCAATCAGCGCAGTGGCAGCAAAGGCGATCACCACCAGCATCCACATCGCGAAGTAGAAGAAAAGGCCTGCCGCGCGCGGCGACCCCGCGAGAATGGGAATGTTCATGCCGATGGCGCCGCCGGTCAATTGCTCCCAGTTGTTCGCGATCTCGCGCATCACCTCGACCACCGCGATCGTACCGATGGCGAAGTAATGCCCGCGCAGGCCGAGCAGAATGCTTCCGAGAAGGGCCGCGAAAATCATGCCGCCGGCTGCCGCGGCGATCCAGGCGAGGGCCATGGGCCCGTCTTGGTTCTGCACGATGCCGCCGATATAGGCGCCGAGCCCGAAGAAGGCCGCAGTCGCAAACGAGGGATAGCCCATGAAGCCGCCGACCACGTTCCAGGCAAGGCAAAGCACGGCCGACATTGCCAATGTGGTTCCAGCCTGGAGCAGATAGTTGTTGGCGGAAAGGCCGAAGGCGCTCACCGCGGCGATGAGCCCAGCCGCAACCAGCCCGCGCCACAGGAGGGCTTGGGAGCCGCCGCTCATTCGAAGCCCTTCCTGCCGGCAAGCCCGGAGGGGCGGAGCACCAGAACCAGGATCATCAAGGCAAATCCTACCGTGACGCTCCATTGCGAGCCGAATGCGACGGCGCCAAAACTTTCGAGCAGACCGAGCGCCAGGCCGCCGACCAGAGCGCCAGGAACGCTGCCGAGACCGCCGAGAACGCAGATCACGAACGACTTGCCAAGGAAGACGGTACTGAGGAGCGGTGTGATCGGATAGACCACGGCCATGGCGCCGCCGGCGGCAGCCGCCATCAGCGCGCCGATGCCGAAAGTGATGGCGTAGATTCGCGGCACGCGAATGCCCAGCAAGGCGGCGGCATGGCGGTCCATTCTGACCGCGATGATCGCGCGGCCCATCTGCGAGTGGCGCAGGAGCCAATAAAGCAGACCGGTGAGCGCAAGCGCCAGCACCATGGCACCGAGCCGAGCGATCGGCAATGTGACGCCGGCCATGGTCACGCTGCCGTAATCCACGATCAGTGATCGCGGTGTTGCGGTGAACGCCTGGATCATGGCGTTGTTCAGGAGGAGGTCGAGGCCGAATGTGAGCGTGAACGAGATGAAGATCGGCGCGGCAACGACCTCGTTGATCAGGAAACGCTGCGTCAGATAGCCGAAGACGAACAATACCAGGCAGCCGATCAGGGCGGAGAGCAGCGGAGAGATGCCGAAATATTGCGAGCAATAGATCGTAATATAGGCACCGAGAACGACAAACGAGCCGTGCATCACGTTGATGATATTGAGCACGCCATAGATCAACGAGAAGCCGACCGCCAGGCAGGCATAAAGCGAACCGATCAGCAGTCCATTCGCAATGTATTGGGCGATCATCTTTTGCCGCCAGCTCGAGCCGCTACAGACAGAAACTGGTCGCGCTGCTTGCGCGACCAGTTCTGGACTGATCAGCGCGGGGGAACGCCGGGCTTGAACTCGCCGGTCTTCACGTCCTGGGGATCAAGGACGATGTACTTGCCATTCTGGATCTGGAGGATCATTGGGCTGTTGATCTCGTTCTGGCCGTTCGGCCCAAATTTGATCGGCCCATAGAACGTGTCGAAGCGCTCTGAGGCAAGCATCTTCCGCACCGCATCCGGGCTGGCAGATCCCGCCCGCTCCACCGACTCCAGAAGGACCTCGCAGCCCGCGGTCGCCGCCGCCTCGAGATAGGTCGGCTCCTTCTTGTATTTGGCCTTGAACGCCTTGGTGTACTCCAGGGCATCGCCGTAGATGAAGCTGTCCTTGTAGGTGGCGCTGGGGTGCCACCAGGCATTGGACGTGACGTTGTTCGACAGCGCCCCCAGGTTCTGCTCGAACTCGGGATAGGCAGCGCCGGCGGTCATAGTCACGATCGGCACGCTCATTCCGAGACTGTCCATCTGCCGGCGGATCAGGATGAGCTCCTGGATGTAGCCGGTTACGTAAAACCAATCGGGATTGGCGGCCTTGATCTGGGTCAGCACGTTGGCAAAATCCATCGTGCCCGGCGAGTAGAGGCCGTCGAACACAACGTCAAAGCCTTCTTTGGCCGCGAAGGTTCGCACCTCGCCCGCGATCGCCTTCGGGAACAGTGAATTAAGGGCGAATACCGCAATCTTCTTCGCTTGCGGCATGCGCGCCTTGTAGAATTTCACCTCGATTTCGGCCATCGCCTTGCTCGGAAACAGAATGCCGAACAGATTCTTCTGCTTTTGGTCGTAGACCGCGTCGGAAGCCGCCGAGGTGGCGATCATGGGAATGGCATAACGCTCCGCTTGCACCGCAGTGGCCTTGGTGTCTCCGGAGCCGTAGGGAGCGAAGAGGAAATCGACCTTGTCCACCGTGAGCAGCCGCTGGACGATCTGCACCGCGCGGCCGGTCTCGCTCTGATAGTCATATTTGACTGCTTCGACCTTGCGCTGCTCGTTGCCCACCTTCACGCCGCCTTTGGCGTTGACGGCGTCGACGCACATGTCCAGGCCCTGCTGCTCCTTGCTGCCCTCGTCGGCAAGGCTGCCGGTGAGAGAAAGGGGAGCGCCGATGCGGATCGGGTCGGCGGCCAGCGTCACTGCCGTCGATCCCAGCAGCAGGACGGCTCCGGCAAGATTGACCGAGGCGAATTTTCCAAGACGCCGAGCCATGTTTACCTCCCTTTTGTTTGCCCTTTAGTTTGACAGACCCTTGCCGATGCGTTGGAATGCACAGCCACTCATCGGGTCCATCTTTATTCGCCGACGCGCACAAAACCGATAATGGAAACGTTTTCTCAAAGCAAGGGCATGGAGCCGCTGCTGCGCGTGCGCGGCCTGGAAGCGGGCTATGGCGACGTCCAGGTGCTCTGGGGGGTTGATCTCGACGTCCCGAAGGGAGCGATTGTCGCGATTGTCGGCTCGAATGGCGCCGGCAAGACCACCTTGCTGTTGACCCTGTCCGGCATGCTGAAGCCGATGGGCGGTTCTTTTCAATTCGCCGGCGAGGATCTCACGGGTCGCTCTCCCAGCGAGATCGTGACGGCTGGAATTGCCCACGTCCCCGAGGGGCGGCGTCTGTTTCGAACCTTGAGCGTGCGCGACAATCTTCTGCTCGGCGCCTATCACCGGCCGGAGCGCGCGCAGGTTTTGAAGGACCTCGACTTCGTTTATTCCATCTTTCCCGTCCTGGGGGAGAGAGCAGCGCAGGATGCGAGCACGCTTTCAGGCGGAGAGCAGCAAATGTGCGCGATCGGTCGCGGCATTATGGCGCGGCCGCGGCTGCTGATCATCGACGAGCTGTCGCTCGGTTTGGCGCCCGCCGTGGTCGAGAGCATGACCGAGAGTCTCATCAAGATCCGACAAGAAAGTGCCGACAAGATGTCGGTGCTGCTGGTTGAACAGGACGTTAGCGTCGCGTTCGAGATATCGGATTACGGCTATGTGCTCGATTCCGGCCGGATCGGCCTGCGCGGCCCCTCCCACGAGCTGCTCGAAAAAGCCGCCGTCCGGGATGCTTACCTGGGGATGTGACCAGTCAGCCCATCATGCGAGTAAAGCACGCGAACACAATGCCTGATCTGACGCGGACATCATGAAGGCCAGGAATTTCCGTTATATCAAGCCGGACTCGCTCACGCATGCCTATCGGATCCTCGAGGCGGACGCGGAGGCGGTGCCCGTCGCCGGCGGGCAAAGTCTGCTCGCCGCCCTCAACATGCGGCTCTCGGCTCCGAAACTGCTGGTGGATATTGGCGACCTGACGGAACTTGCGACTTCCGCGCACAGCGATCGCGAAATTCGCTTGGGCGCGCTTACGCGTCATTGCGAGTTGCTCAGGTCCGACCTCATCCGTCGGAAGCTGCCATTGCTGTCGCTCGCCGCCGCGCATATCGGCCACGTGGCGATCCGCAACCGCGGCACGCTGGCAGGCAGTCTGGCTTATGCCGACCCGGCAGCGGAGCTTCCGGCCTGCAGCGTTGCGCTTGGGGCCACGCTCGTTCTCGGCAGCCTTGCTGGCGAGCGGGAAGTGAAAGCCGAGGATTTCTTCAAGGGGCTGTTCGAGACCGACCTTCGCAAGGGCGAGCTGATCGTGGCAGTCAAATTCCCGGTGCCGGCGACGCAGACGGCCGTTGCTTTCGCGGAGCTCGCGCGCCGCCACGGCGATTTCGCATTGGTCGGGCTGGCCGCCGTCGCCACGCTGGAGCAGGACCGCATCGCGGCGGCACGCCTCGTTTATCTCGGCTGCGTCGACCGGGCAAAGCTCGCGACGTCGGTCGCAGCGTCCGTCGCGGGTTTGCGCGTACCCATTGCTGACACGGCGGCGTTCGCGGCGACAATCGGCGAAGATATCTCCCCCGATGACATGCCTGGCCTGCGCGCCAGCACACGCCTGCACATGGCAACGGTTTTGACCCGCCGCGTGCTCAACGCCTTGCCGGCAGGCAGGCCAGCAGGATGAGGCGCGCCATGCCTGAAGCGGAGCGGGATCTAGCCGGCCTCGAGGAAATCGAGATCGAGGCTACCATCAACGGCCAACGCGTGAAGCGGCGGGTGAAGGCGAGGCAGCACCTCGCCGACTTCCTGCGCCAGGAATTGGAGCTGACCGGGACGCATCTTGGCTGCGAGCATGGTATCTGCGGGGCCTGCACGGTCCTGGTGGATAATCGCTCCGTTCGTGGCTGCTTGACCCTCGCTGCGCAGATCGCCGGCAGGACCGTCGAAACGATTGAAGGGCTGTCGGCCAGCGGCAAGATCGCCGATCTGCAGCAGGCGTTCATCGAAAGGAACGCCGCGCAATGTGGGTTCTGCTCGTCGGGCATGCTGCTCACCGCCTATGAGCTCGTTTCGCTAGGCGAAGCCGTCACGCGCTCTGAAATCCGCGAATTCCTCTCCGGCAACATGTGCCGGTGCACGGGTTACCACGCCATCGCAGATGCCGTCGCGGCGGTGATCGATGCGAGGGGGCAAAAATCCGCCGGGAGGGCGTAGTGTCTGGCAGCAACAGCAGCCTGGAACGCCACGAGGGGATCGGGGCCCGCGTACCGCGGCGGGAGTTGAAGCGGCTGTTGAGCGGCCATGGCCGCTATCTCGACGACATCAAGCTGCCGCGCATGCTGCACGTCTGCTTCGTGCGCAGCCCCCATCCCCATGCGAGACTGCGCGGGATCGATACCGAAGCGGCAAGACAGGCGTCCGGCGTGGCAGCCGTCTTTACCGCGCGTGATCTCAATCCGCTGTGCGAACCGTTTGTCGGCGTTGCCCTGCATCGACCCGGACACCGCTCGCCGCCACAGCCGCTCCTGGTCGAGGAGCGTGCGGTGTGGCAGGGGCAGCCCGTCGTGGCGGTGATTGCCGAGAGCCGGGCCGAGGCGGAGGACGCAGCCGAGCTCGTCGCCATCGAATGGGAGGAACTGCCGGCGGCGGCTGACCACGAGCAGGCCCTCGGCTCCGGAATAGCGATCCACCCGGAGCTCGGGGACAATGTCGCGTTCGATTACGCGTTGGAGAAGGGTGAGCCCGCGAAGGCGTTTGCCGAGGCCGATCTTGTAATTGCGGAAGAGCTCAGGTTCGAGCGCCAACTTGCGATGACGCTCGAATGCCGCGGCCTGATCGCCGATTTCGATCCTTCGGAGGGGGCGCTGACGGTGATCCACTCGCACCAGTCGCCGTTCCAGATGCAGGACGTATTCAGCCGGCATCTGAAAATACCGGAGCACAAGGTGAGAGTGATCGCGCCGGACATCGGCGGCGGGTTCGGAATGAAGCTCAACCTCTATACCGACGAAGTCGCAGTCGCAGTGGCCAGCATGCTGCTCGGCCGGCCCGTCAAGTTTTCCGTCGACCGGCTGGAATCGTTCCTCTCCGATGCCCATGCGCGCGATCATCACATCAAGGCGCGCATCGCCCTGAAGAAGACCGGCGAGATCATCGCTATGGAAGTGGATGATGTGGGCGCGGTGGGCGCCTACGGCATGCCGATGCGGTTCAACGTCGCGGAAGGCATGATGACCATCACGGTCGCCGGAGCACCCTACAGCTTCGGAAATTACAAGGCGCGCACCCGCAGCGTCTACGTGAACAAGAATCTCGTCGGGATGTATCGCGGCGTCGGCATGCCGCTTGCGTGCGTCGTCACCGAGCTGCTGACCGACTTCGCGGCGAGCGCGCTCGGCATCGATACGGTGGAGTTCAAGCGACGCAATTATTGGCCGAAGGCTTCGCTGCCATGCGTGACGACGGGTGGCCAACGGCTCGAGACCGTCTCGTTTCACGAATGCTTGGAGAAGCTCGTTGACCTGATGGACTACGAGGGCCTGCGAAAAGAGCAGCAGCGCCTGCGCGCCCAAGGCGTTTTCCGCGGCATCGGGATCGCCACCTTTGTCGAGCAGACCGCCTACGGGCCGCCGTACTACGGCCCCTCCGGCGCTCCGATCTCGACCCAGGACGGCTGCACGCTTCGGCTCGAACCCTCCGGCGCTGTTCGCTGCATCACCAGCCTTACGGACCAGGGGCAGGGCACATTGACTGCAATCGCCCAGATCGTAGCCGACAGCGTCGGCGTCTCCGCCGCCGATGTGGCGGTGATGGGCGGCGACAGCGCGATCTCGACCTATGGCGGCGGCGCTTGGGCCTCGCGCGGCACAGCTATCGGGGGGGAAGCGGCGCTCAAGGCCGGCGCGATGCTCAAGCGCAACATCGTGGCGCTTGCCGCGGCGATCACGCAGACCCCGCCGGAGGCCCTCGACATTACCGGCGGCAACGTGATCCGTTCGCAGAGCGGACAAGCCGTCATCAGCCTGGCCGAGGTCGGCCGCATCGGCTACTTCCGACAAGATACGCTTCCGGCCGATTTCGACGTGCAGCTATCGGTCACTTGCAGCCAGGCCGCGAATGATAAGCTCTACTATATGGCGAATGGCGTACAGGCGAGCTACGTCGAAATCGATTGCGAGACGGGCTTTATCAAATTGCTCGGCCAATGGGCCGTTGATGACTGCGGCCGCGTTATCAATCCCCTTCTGGTGGACGAGCAGGTCCGCGGTGGCGTCGTACAAGGCATCGGCTCGGTGCTCTATGAGGAGTGCATTTACAGCGATGATGGCAATCTCCTGAATGGAACCATGGCCGACTACCTCGTGCCCATGGCCGATGAGATGCCGGATATTCAGGTCGCTCACGTCGAAACGTTGGAGGCGTCCACCCGGCTAGGCGCGAAGGGGATCGGCGAAGCCGGTCTAATCGGCGCCATGGGCGCCGTCTGGGTCTCCGTCAACGACGCATTGAAGCCGCTCGGCGCAAAGATCTTGCACCAGCCTTTCACGCCCGAGCGTGTGCTCGATGCGCTAGCTCGGGCCGCCGCACAGCGCTCGTGTTCGCGTTGAACGCGTTGGGCGAGTTTCATTCTCCGGAACGATGTGTGCCGCGACTGCGGCATAACGATTGATTCCTGCGATCGAATGCCACCAATGCATGGGTTCTGGATGGCTGGACGGCCTTTCGGGAGGTCTGCCGCCCGGGCGACTCATTATTGACAATGGCCGGTGAACCGTTTCATTACTGGCACTTGGTCATTGGTGAAACATCACGGCGAGGGGCCCCATGAAGGCTGCGGTCATCGAGAAGCAGGGCGGCGTAGAGAACATCGTTTATCGCGACTTCGCGAATCCTGTCGTCGGTCCCCGTGATGTACTGATACGCTGCAAGGCCGTCGGGCTGAACTACTTTGACATCTTCGTGCGCAAGGGGATGCCCGGTTTGCCGGTGCCCATGCCGTGGATTTCGGGGGCCGATGCGGCCGGCGAGATCGCCGAGGTGGGCTCAGAGGTCAGTGGCTGGAAAGTCGGCGACCGCTGTCTGATCGACCCGCTGACCAATGAGGGCATGATGGGCGAAGAGGTGCAGGGGGCCTTCGCTGAATATTGCCGCATACCGGCTGATTTCGTGATCCCCCTCGATCCGCGGCTATCCTTCGTCGATGCTGCAACCATTCCGGCCAATTATGGCACGACCTACAGGATGTTGTTCACCAATGGGCAGATTCAACCCGGCGACCTCGTGCTGGTACTGGGCGCCAGCGGTGGTGTCGGGACTGCGACGGTGCAGGTCGTTAAAGCCTATGGCGGCCAGGTCATCGCCTGCGCGGGAAGCGATGAGAAATGTGCGAAGCTGAAGGCGCTCGGTGCCGACCACGTCGTCAACTACAGCACGCATGACTTCTCGAAGGAGGCGTGGCGAATCAGCGGCAAGAAGGGCGTCGATGTCTGCGTTAACTTCACCGGCGGAAATACCTGGAACCCATCGATCCGCACCCTCAAATCGCACGGCAAGCTTCTGACCTGCGGTGCGACCGCGGGCTTCGATGCGCAGACCGACATCCGCTACATCTGGCAGCGCGAAGTGAAGATCTGCGGTTCCAATGGCTACACCAAAGAAGACGTTCGTCGTGGGATGATAGACATGGCGGATGGCAAAATTCAGCGACCGGAGATTCGGACGTTTCCTCTGTCGCAACTCGGCGAAGCCGAAAAGGTGATGGAATCCCGAGACTTCTTCGGCAAGATTGTTATGATCCCCTGATCCGCGAGGCGGCGCCCGTAGTCGAGCCTGGCTCCCTCGTCGGATGAACCGCTGGGAGCAGGTATGGGCGACAGTCCTACGATCCGAGACGTGGCGGTCGCCGCAGACGTTGCCATCGGCACGGTGTCCCGTGTCCTGAATGGACACAAGTCGGTGAGCGACGAGGTACGCCGTCGGGTTCTCAAAGCTATTAAGAAGCTCAAGTACGAGCCGGATCGCGTCGCGCAGAGCATGAGGCTTGGGGTCACGCGGACCGTGGCCTTTGCGACGCGCGACATCTCCATTCCGGGCTTCGGCGCGATCGTCAATGCGGCCGAGGAGGCGCTCCGGAACAGTGGCTATACGCTTCTGCTGGCCATGACCGATGAGCGCAAGGATCGAGAGCTCAATCTGCTCCGGATCTTCCAGCAGCGCCGCGTCGATGCTGTTATCATGACCATCAGCAACGAAAACGACACGGAACTCAAGAAGCAGATAAGAGGTCTCGATATTCCGATTGTTCTGCTGGACCGTGAAAATCCGCCACACCTGGACGCTGTCACGCTTGATCACCGGCTCGGAATCCGCGCCGCAACCGAATATCTGCACGGGCTTGGGCACACCCGCATCGCACTTCTGACGGGCAATCCTTCGACAAGACCCGCCCGTGAGCGGATCGCGGGCTTCAAAGAGGCGTCGGCCCATCTGGGCAAGCAGGCGAGCCACGGCATCGTCCAGACGGGAGCCTTCTCCGCTGAGTTCGGGTTCCGGGCGGCATCGTCCCTGCTCGCATCGCCAAATCAGCCCACGGCCATCATTGCCGGTGGTATGGCTATGCTCACCGGCGTATTGCAGGCGATCCGTGCACGCGGCCTGTCAATTCCGCGCGACGTTTCGCTGATCGCGGGGGCGGACAGCGATCTGGCGGCGCTGGCCACACCATCCATAACCGCAGTGCGCTGGAGTGGCACCGATGAGGGACGAATGGCAGTGCAACTCCTGCTTAATCGTCTCGGCAATCGCTCGGCGCCGGTACAGAGGGTTATGCTCTCCACGGAGCTTATCACGCGGGAATCCTGCGCGCCTCCGTCCAGGTGATGGGACATAGTCCCGGGCTGGAAACGTTTCATTGACACGGCGTAGACTTCCGTGTTCATTGGCCCTGTCTCTACATCAGGGCCATCGATATGTCTGGTACGACCAGTAAGCAAGCGCGCTCATGGATGTTTGTTCCGGGAAACCGGGACCGCTTTATCCAGAAAGCGAATGGCTCGGCTGCCGACGCTATTCTCCTCGACATTGAGGATGGCGTCTTGCCGAACGAGAAAGCCGAGGCGCGCCGCATGGTCGCGGCGGCTCTCACGGAAGCCAAAGGCGGGCCGCGCCGTTATGTCCGTGTCAACGCGCTGACGACGCCGTGGCTCAAGGCCGACCTTGAAGCGGTAATCGCGCCCGGTCTCGAAGGCATTTGCCTCACAAAAGTGTCGAGGCCGTCCGACGTACATGAAGTCGCGGGGCTCATCGAGGCGTTGGAAAAGCAGAGGGGGATGGAGCCCGGCAAGGTCCGCATTCTGGCTGCTGTGGAAAGCGCGCGCGGTGTGATGAATGCGGTCGCAATCGCCGATTCAAGCCCGCGCATCATCGGCTTGATGTTCGGCGCCGAGGACTACGCGTTGGACCTCGGCCTCGGTGCGCGGCGCGAGAAGGAGGCTGCGGAGCTTCTGTTCGCGCGGTCGCAGATCGTCAACGCGGCGGCAGCCGCAAACGTCCTCAGCATCGATGGCGTTTTTCCGAACCTGAATGACGAACAGGGGCTCGAAGCGGACGTCCGGCAGGCGCGGCGCCTGGGCTTCACATCGAAATCGACTTTCAACCCGAGGCAAATCGATGTGATCAATGCAATCTTCTCGCCGCAACCGGACGAAATCGAATATGCGCGTAAGATCGCTGCAGGCTTCCGCGAGGCAGAGGCGCGTGGTGATGCATCCGTCGCCGTCGGCGGCCAGCTCGTCGACAAGCCCATCTTGCTGCGAGCTTTGAGAATTCTGGAGATCGTGGACGGTTAAGGGAGCGTGTGATGGGTCAGGTGAAGGAAGGCTGGGTCGGTCGCTTCTTCGAGGATTTCGAAGTTGGCGATATTTATCGCTGTCGACTCGGAAGAACGATCACGGAAACGGACAACATTCAGTTTACGCTGCTCACAAACAACACGAATCAAATTCATTTCAACGCACACTATGCGAGCCGCACAGAGTTTAAGCGGCCGCTGGTCAACAGCGCGATGACCCTGTCGGTCATCGCCGGTCTCGGGGTGTCCGATATCAGCGAGAATGGATTTGCGCTCGGCTGGGACTACATCAAGCTGCCGAATCCTGTGTTTGCGGGTGATACACTCTATTCGGAATCGGAGGTAATCAGTCGGCGGGAATCTAAATCACGACCCGATCAGGGAATCATCAAGGTTCGGACTCGCGGCATCAATCAGGATGGGTTGATCGTCATCGAATACGAGCGCTCGGTAATGGTGTGGAAGAAGGGCCACGCGCCGCTGAAGAGTTTGTTTCCCGAAATCAAACACGGTTGACTGCGTGAACCGTGTCATTGGCGCGGCATAGGGCCTTAATCTACTAGAATTTGCACTTTATGCCATGAAGGCCATGGGCATTGGACTGGGATTCACGGACATGTCGACTAGGCTGCCACTCGATGGCATCACGGTAATCGAACTCGGACACAGTGTGGCCGCCCCCTACGCGGGAGAGATACTCGGCGATCTCGGCGCGGACGTGATCAAGATCGAGAAAGCCGACGGGGACGACGCGCGAAAGTGGGCGCCACCTTACTGGGGGGACATGTCGTCGACGTTCCAAAGCCTGAACCGAAACAAGCGCTCGGCCGTTGTAAATCTCAGAGATCCCGATGAGCGGGAAGCATTGCGCCGGCT
>Ga0153954_1000823_pt1 | contig 20695 bp, 17 predicted proteins | sample TSFL038MetaG_FD_102277 | JGI IMG/M metagenome (GOLD analysis project Ga0153954, IMG submission 102277) | Attine ant fungus gardens microbial communities from Florida, USA - TSFL038 MetaG | ecosystem: Host-associated > Fungi > Mycelium > Unclassified | place: USA: Florida, Wekiwa Springs State... | reverse complement strand
GCCGACGATCTGCACATGCAGCCGCGCCGCCGCCCGGCCGCGCCGCCTCGCCAGCACCATCTGGATGACTTCGCGGACGATGATGCCGACCAGGAGCAGGATCGTCCCCGCATTGATCGCCAGGAAGGTGCGGACGACGTCGGGCGTCGGCTCGATCGGGGTCAGGCCCGTGAGCACGACAAAGGTCAGCAGCGCCGACAGAAGCGCGAGGCCGACGGCAAACGGCGCCAGCAGCCGCCGCAAGGACAGCCCCTTACGTTTGGTCACCGGCGGATCAAGGGATGTGGCCGAGGTCTCTGCGCTCGTCATTCCGACAAGGTGATGCTGAGGACGATGTGCCCGCGTCGTGCGGACTGATGCATTCATATCACAATGTTGCCGAATTGCGACATTTCCGCGGCGCGCCAGCGAGGCATCACGCCGCGTCCACAGGTGGCATGACAACGTTGTCATTCCGGGGCGCGTCGAAGACGCGAACCCGGAATCTCGAGATTCTCAGGTGCGCAATTGCGCACCGTAGTTCGATGCTTGCGCATCGCCCCGGAATGACAGCTGGATGGACTTAACCCCCGCTGCGGTAGACCTGAATGTCGAGATCCCTGATCTTCTTGCGCAGCGTATTGCGGTTCAGGCCCAGGAGATCCGCAGCGCGGATCTGGTTCCCGCGCGTCGCCGCCAGCGCCGCCGTGAGCAGCGGCACCTCGATTTCCTTCAAGATGCGGTGATAGAGCCCCGGCGGCGGCACGCCATTGGGGAATCCCGAGAAGTGGGAGGACAGATAGGCCTCCACGGCGCCACCGAGATTGTCGACGCCATGCGGCACACTGCCGCCGGAGGTCACGGCTGGCGGCGCGAGCTCGCCATCGATGACGGAGGCGGTGATGACGTCCTGTGGATAGAGCGCGGCCAGACGCCGGGCCAGGTTTTCCAGCTCACGGACGTTGCCGGGCCAGCGGTGCTGTTTCAGCCGCTCGAGCGCCTGCGCGTCGAGCTTCTTCGGCGGCAGGCCGTCCTTCTCCGCCAGCGAGAAGAAATGCCTGATAAGGTCGGACAGGTCCTCGATCCGCTCGCGCAACGGCGGCAGGCGGAGCGGCACCACGTTGAGGCGGAAAAACAGGTCCTCGCGGAACAGTCCCTGCTGAATGAGGATGCGAAGGTCCTTGTTACTGGCGGCGACGATGCGAACGTCGGTCTTGATCGGGGTGCGGCCGCCGACCGTCGTGTATTCGCCCTGCTGCAGCACGCGGAGCAGCCGGGTCTGCGCCTCCATCGGCATGTCGCCGATCTCGTCGAGGAACAGTGTGCCGCCCTCGGCCTGCTCGAAGCGGCCGGAGGCGCGGGTGTTGGCGCCGGTGAATGCGCCGCGCTCATGACCGAACAATTCCGATTCAATCAGGTCACGCGGAATCGCCGCCATGTTGACGGCGACGAACGGGCCATTGCGCCGCTTGCCATAATCGTGCAGCGCGCGCGCCACCAGTTCCTTGCCGGTGCCGGACTCGCCCGAGATCATCACGGTGAGGTCGGTCTGCATCAGCCGCGCCAGCACGCGGTAGATGTCCTGCATCGCCGGTGAACGGCCGACCAGCGGGATCGAATCGAACTCGGCGTCTTCCGCCGGCGTCGCACCGCGCTCCTTCGGCTCGGCCAGCGCGCGGCCGACGATCGCTATCAATTCCTTCAGGTCGAACGGCTTCGGCAGATATTCGTAAGCCCCGCGTTCGGAAGCGCGGATCGCCGTCATGAACGTGTTCTGCGCGCTCATGACGATCACGGGCAGGTTCGGCCGCATCTTCTTGATGCGCGGCAGCAGGTCGAACGCGCTCTCGTCCGGCATGACCACGTCGGTGATGACGAGATCGCCCTCGCCCTGGCTGACCCATCGCCACAGCGTCGCCGCGTTGCCGGTGAGCCGGACCTCGTAGCCGGCGCGGGAAAGGGCCTGGTTCAGAACCGTTCGGATGGCGGTATCGTCATCGGCGACGAGAATGCTACCTGCAGGCATTGTTGTCCCTCATCGAGTGTCCAGTGAGGCGTGCAACGGCGTACCCGGAACGTCATCGCGACTAGGTTGGTCGGCTTGCTTGGCGGTTTGCTTGTCGGTTTGTCTCGCGCCACTGAACATCGGCATCAGCACGCGGAACGTCGTCTTGCGCGGCTGCGACTCGCATTCGATGATGCCGCCATGGTCGCCGACGATCTTGGCGACCAGGGCCAGGCCCAGCCCGCTGCCGGTCTGTTTGGTGGTGACGAAGGGATCGAACAGGTTCGGAAGCAGATCTTCCGGCACACCCGAGCCATTGTCCTTGACGCAGAATTCGAGCGGCAAGGAGACGCGCGATTTCTTGCCGGGTACCGAGAGGCGCACGCCGGGACGGAACGCGGTGGTGAGCTGGATTTCGGCGTCGCCGCGGAGATCGACCACGGCCTCGGCTGCATTCTTCACCAGATTGAGAAACACCTGGATCAGCTGGTCCTGGTTGGCATGCACCGGCGGCAGCGACGGATCGTAATCCTCGACAAAGCGGATGTTGCGGGCAAAGCCCGACTGCGCCAGCCGCTTCACATGATCGAGCACGGAATGGATATTGACGGGCCCGCGCGCCACCGGGCGGTCGTCGCCGAACACTTCCATGCGGTCGACCAGGGTGACGATGCGGTCGGCCTCGTCGCAGATCAGCCGCGTCAGCATGCGGTCTTCGGAAGACGCCTGCTGCTCCAGAAGCTGCGCCGCGCCGCGAATGCCGGATAGCGGGTTCTTGATCTCGTGCGCCAGCATCGCGGCAAGAGCGATCACGCTGCGCGCAGCGCTGCGATGGGTGAGCTGGCGGTCCATCTTGTCGGCGATGGTGCGCTCCTGCAGCATCACCACGATGTGACCGGGGCGCTCAGTGAGCGGCGCGACGTGCAGATCCACCTGCCGATCGCCGCCCATGCGCGGCGTGCCAAGATCGACCTTGTATTCATTGACCGGCGAATGGCTGTTTCGCACCTGGTCGATCAGCGCCAGCAAGGGACTGCCGAACGGCACCAGTTCCTTCAGCGACTGACGCCGCAAAAACTGCGTGGAGATTTCGAAGAAGGATTCGGCGGCCATGTTGGCGTCGATGATCTTGCCGTCGGGACCGATCAACACCACCGGATTGGGCAGCGCATTGAGAATGGCGTCGCTTTCGGACGGCGCCGGATTGCGATGTCCTGCGGCCGAACTCATGCTGCGGCACTCCATGCAAAATCATCGAACGCCTCTGTGAGCCCCTGATGCACATGGCCAGGCTCCTCCGAGGTCAGAATTTTTTGCCGCCAGGCTTTCAGTTTCTCACCCGGCGCCCGGCTGGCCTCGGCTGCGACGTCGAGCGCCCAGCCGAGATGTTTGCGCGCGTGACGAAGGCCAATACGCATGCCGTAGTGGCGGCAGATCTCGTCATAGAGCGCGCGGATATGGGAAAGCTGCTGCGGCAGCGTCGGAGCGGATTCCACAGGCGCGCCATCGAGGCGGCGCCCGATCTGGCCGGGCAGCCAGGGCACGCCTTGCGCGCCGCGGCCGATCATCACGGCGTCCGCACCGGACTCTTCCAGCGCGTCCAGCGCCGTCTCGTACGAGGTGATGTCGCCATTGACGACGAGCGGAATCGAGATCGCGTCCTTCACCGCGCGCACCGCCGCCCAATCCGCTTCGCCCTTGTAGAACTGGCACCGCGTGCGGCCATGCACGGTGATCATCTTCACGCCTGAAGCCTCGGCGCGGCGCGCCAGTTCCGCCGCGTTCCGGGTGCGGTCGTCCCAGCCGAGCCGCATCTTCAGCGTGACCGGCACGCTGGCTGCGGCCACGGTGGCCTCGATCAGGCTCACCGCATGATCGAGATCGCGCATCAGCGCCGAGCCGGATTGGCCGCCAGTCACGTGGCGCGCTGGGCAGCCCATGTTGATGTCGATGATATCGGCGCCCGCTTCTTCCGCGACCCGCGCCCCCTCTTCCATCCATTTGGCCTGGCAACCCGCCAGCTGCACAACATGCGGGCCGATGCCGGCCGCTTCGCAGCGCAACCGGGAAATCGGCCGCCCTTGCACCAGATCGTCGCTGGCGGTCATTTCGGAGACCACAAGCCCGGCCCCCAACCTGGCGGCAAGCCGCCGGAAAGGTGCATCCGTGACGCCCGACATGGGCGCCAGAAGAACGCGGTTAGCGAGCTCGATATCGCCTATTTTCAAAGGCTTACGGTTTAATCTTTCCGAGCCGGTCACGAACGTCTCGTTGCTGAAGCAAGCGCCTCATTGCACTTGCCGATGTCGATTTTCCGCACAATTCTTGTGCAGTCAAGTTTCATGCCTACACTTTAGCCAATCCCTGCAATCTTGCAAGTGCGATGCAGCAAAATGTGTTTTTCCTCACAGCGGAAACGCATCGCTCTCTTTTTTATGCACGACGCATGTTAAGGCCTGCCGCCGACCGGATCCGCTCACCCCTCAATCACCTTGATTTTACGTGCCATGATTTTACGTCCCACGGCCCAATCTCAACGCACCGCAGCCATCCTCGTTGCCGCCGGACGCGGCCTCCGCGCCGGCGCCGGTGGCCCGAAGCAGTACCGGATGATCGGCGGCCAGACCGTGATCTTCCGCGCCATGGAGGCGTTCTGCCGGCACCCCGACATCGCCGCCGTCCAGCCGGTCCTCAACCCCGACGACACCGCCATGTTCAACACGGCCTGCGACGGCTTGCGCCACCGGCCGCCGACACCGGGCGGCGCGACCCGCCAGGCTTCGGTGCATGCGGGGCTGGAGGCATTGGCGAGCGAGAAGCCGGACATCGTCCTGATCCATGACGCCGCCCGTCCCTTCGTCTCGCAGGCCGTGATCTCGCGCGCGATCGAGGCCGCCGCCAAGACCGGTGCTGCGATCCCCACGATCGCCGTGAACGACACCGTCAAGCTCGTCGATGCCCGCGGCGATGTCGAAGCCACGCCGGAACGGGCACGGCTGCGGATCGCGCAGACGCCGCAGGCATTCAAATACGACGTCATCCTGGAGGCCCATCGCCGTGCCGCGCGCGAAGGACGCACGGATTTCACAGATGATGCAGCGCTGGCGGAGTGGGTGGGATTGACGGTAGCGACCTTTGAAGGCGATGTTGCCAACATGAAACTCACGACTCCCGAAGACTTTGTCCGCGAGGAAGCGCGCCTTGGCGCCATGCTCGGCGATATCAGGACCGGCACCGGCTATGACGTGCACGCCTTCGGCGCCGGCGATCACGTGATGATCTGCGGCGTGCGCGTGCCGCACACCAAGGGGTTCCTCGCCCATTCCGATGGCGATGTCGGCCTGCACGCGCTGGTCGACGCCATTCTGGGCGCGCTGGCGGATGGCGATATCGGCTCGCACTTTCCGCCGAGCGACGTGAAGTGGAAGGGCGCCTCCTCGGACCAGTTCCTGAAATACGCGGTCGAACGGGTCACGGCGCGCGGCGGCCGCGTCGCCAATCTCGAGGTGACGCTGATCTGCGAGCGGCCGAAGATCGGCCCGTTGCGCGACACCATGCGGGCACGAATCGCCGAGGTCACCGGCGTGAACATCTCGCGTGTGGCCGTGAAGGCAACCACCAGCGAAAAGCTCGGCTTCACCGGCCGCGAGGAAGGCATCGCGGCGACCGCGAGCGCCACCATCCGTCTTCCCTGGAGCGAGTAGCGTGGGCGGCAGCGACGCTCGCGCTTTGGCCCGCTCGCTGCTCGATCTCTGTCGCAGCCGCCGGCTGACGATTGCGACCGCGGAGTCCTGCACGGGCGGCCTTGTCGCCGGCGCGCTTACCGACATCCCCGGCTCCTCCGACGTCATCGACCGCGGCTTTGTCACCTATTCCAACGAGGCCAAGCGCGCGATGCTCGGCGTCGAAGCCTCGACGCTTGCGACCTTCGGTGCGGTCAGCAAGGAGACCGCCACGCAAATGGCGGTCGGCGCGCTGGAACGGGCCGATGTCGATCTCGCGGTGTCCATTACCGGCATCGCCGGCCCCGGCGGCGCGACGCCGGGCAAGCCCGTCGGCCTCGTCCACTTCGCCGTCGCCGCTCGCGACGGCCGCATCCTCCATCGCGAACACCGCTTCGGCGCCATCGGCCGCAGCACCGTGCGCGCCCGCTCGGTGGTGGAAGCGCTGCGCATGCTGATGGAACTCGCGCGCGGCCCCCAGCAGGTCAAGCCGAAGCGTGCCGCGGTCAGCCGTATCCGGCCGCGCGTGGTGCGAACGCCGCGACGGCATGCGGCGAAGCGAAGACCGCGGCCGAGGGGATAAACTTTCAGGTCGTCGGAAAAGCGCCGCATGAGATGCGGCGCCGGTGGCCATAACATCAGGCGATGAACTCGGGCTGATGATCCCTGATCTTGCGCTTCATCCGGGTGGCGATCGTCTCGAGGACGATGGCAAAGGCCAGGATGATATAGGTGATCAGGCCAACCTCGCGCAGGTCGAAATAATACCCACTCGCCATGTAGAGATCGAAACCAACCCCGGATGCCCCGGCTGCAGCCCCCACCACGACGGCGGTGGCGAAATTCATCTCGAAGCGCAGGAAGGTCCAGGACAAGAGATAGGTGGAAGACGACGGGATCACGGCCTGGAAGACGATCTGCCACCAATTGGCGCCGCTGGCCTTGAGCGCCTCGATGACGCTTCGATCCAGGTCTTCAAAGGATTCGGCATAGGCCTTCGTCAGGTAGCTGATGGAGTGGAAGGTCATGCCGATGACCGCTGCCGTGGCGCCGAGCCCGGCAGTCACCGCGAAGATCAGCACCCAGAGAATGGTCGGCACCGCCCGAATAAAGGCGACGAAGATCTTGATGACATTGGTCACAGGCTTCGGAGCCAGATTCTGGGCGGCCAATAGACCAAGAAACAGGGCAATGAAGCCGCCGAACAGGGTGGCCAGAAATGCCAGCCCGAGGGTGATGACCACCTCGTAGAGCGCCTTGAAGAACGAAAGATGCGGCCCGCCCGGATGCAGGAAGATGATCTTCAGGTTGGACAGCGTGTCGGAGACGGCCTGCGCCAGGTTGACACCGCCATCGTCGAGGTGCGCCAAGGCGTAGACGGTCGTCAGCGCCAGCACCAACAGCAGAAGCCGGATGACGATCTTCTCTTTGGTCAACGGCCTGACCGGGAGGCGGGAGGCCGAGGTCGCAGCCCTGCCAGTCAACCGATCCGGGTCGCCGAAAACGTTCTCCAGTTGCGTCAAAGGATTATCCTTCGAATGTAATTCGAGATCATTTCGATCGACATGATGGTGACCACGATCATGATCACCACGAGGCTGGCCTCGTGAAAATGGAAGCTCTTGTAGTAGAGGTCGAAAGAAAACCCGATTCCCGTACCGGTCAGCAGGCCGACCAGCGTGGCATCACGAATGTTGGTGTCGATCATGAACAAGAGCCAGCTCACCATCTGTGGCAGGCTCGACGGCAGGACGGCCTGGAAGATGATCGCGGGATAGCTGGCACCGGTGGCCTGCAGCGCCTCCACCGCATGGATGCTGGCCTCGTCGATCGTCTCGATGAAGGCCCGGGTCAGGAAACCGAGCGAGCCGAAGAACAGCGCGAGATAGCCCGTCAGCAGGCTCTGACTGAAAGCCAGCATCAGGATCATGGCCCAGGCCACCAGCGGGATGTTGCGAAACACCGAGGCGAGGCCTCTGGCGAGCACGCTGAAGAGCGTGTTGATCCGCGTGGTGCAGGAGCCGATCATGGCCAGCATCACGGCGAAGATCGCAGCGATCGTCGTCGCCGCAACCGACATGAGAATGGTGTCCCGCAGTTTCAGCACGATGTCCGGCAATTTCGTGAGCGCGTGGGCATCCGGATAGAAATTGCTCACGCCCCAGACGAAGGCCTTGCCGATACTGGTGAAGCCTGCGACGGCGTCGTAATTGGTGATGACGATCGAGCCAGCGGTCAGCACGCCCAGGCTCGCGAAGAAGAGCAGCCTGTCGTTGCGACGCTTGACGAAGATGTCAGCTGGCATATCTCGCCCTCGGGGCGGGCGCTTCCGTCCCATAGATCTCCGAGATCCGCTCGGGCGAGAGGTCGCCCGGGCCGCCGTCGAACACCAGCCGGCCCTTGTTCACGCCCAGGATGCGGTCCGAATATTTGAGGGCGACATCCACCTGATGCAGGTTGACGATCAGGGAGATGTGCATCTCGTTCGCGAGCCTTTTCAACTGCTCCATGATGGTCTTCGAGGCGCTGGGATCCAGCGAGGCGATCGGTTCGTCGCACAGAATCATCTTCGGGTCCTGCACCAGCGCACGGGCAATGCCGACCCGCTGCTTCTGCCCGCCGCTCAGCCGGTCGCAGCGCTGGTAGATGTGATCGGCAAGGCCGAGCATCGTGATCACGTCCATCGCCTGCCGCTTCTCGTCGCGGCTGTATCGCCCCAGCGCGCCGGCCAGAGTGGACTTGGAACCGAGCCTGCCGTGCAGCACGTTCTCGATCACCGTCAGCCGCTCGACAAGATTGTAGTGCTGGAAGATCATGCCGATCTTGCTGCGCAGCTTCTTGAGATTTTTCCTGTCGAGTTTGCCGACCGAGACCCCTTCGAAGCGCACCTCGCCCGAGCTGACTTCGATCATCCGGTTGATGCAGCGCAGTAGTGTCGACTTTCCGGCGCCGGAAGGGCCGATCACGGAGACGAACTCGCCCCTCTTCACGGAGAAGCTGATGTCGTCGAGCGCCGGCCTCGCTCCGTCGTAATATTTCATGACATGGCCGACTTCCAGCAATGGCGGGCTCGGAAGTTGCGAGATCTGTGTCATCCTTCATCCCCCATAAAGAGGTGCGGAGCCGTCAAAGCAGTTTCGGGGCCCGGCGGCCGGGCCCCGAAAAAAGTTGCGCGGAATTACTTGATGCCCAGCACCTTGCGCATCGGGGCGTACCAGGCGTCCTCGACCTTCACGAACCGCGCAGGCGCCTGGAAATCCGAGCCCTTGGTGCCGGCAGGGGCGAAGATCTTCGGGTTCTTCGCAACCTCGTCCGAACTCAGGACGTCGGTGATCGCCTTGATGGTCTTGTCGCTCAAATAGGCGCTGTTGACCTCGACGGGCGGGTTCAACACTGGAATCGACTTGATGACGACGAACTGCTTCCCGCCGAGGGAGCTGAACGGAGCCGCCGCATCCTGCTTGACCTCATATACGGCGCCGGCGGTGTTGTCGGCCCCTGAGACCAGCGTCACGTAATTCGTGACCAGGAAGTCGCACACCGCCGCCACGTCGGCGCGGCCGGTCAGTGCGTTGACCAGCGACAATTGATGGGAGCCGCCGAACATCACCTGCCCGAAGAAGTGGCCCTCGCCACCCTGCCCGAGGTCTTCGAAGGTGAGGTTCTTCCACTTCGGATCGCTCTTGAACTGGCCGACGATCGCGGCCGCCGGCATGTTGAAGCCGGAGGTGGAGTTGGTGGACACGAAGGACATCCGCTTGCCGGCGATATTGGCAATGTTGAATTGCCCGTCGGCCTCGTACTTCGTCTCCTCGCCCTTCTTGACGACCAGACGGCTGTAATAAAGGGCGTCCTTCAGGGTCCCCGACGGCCCCGTGTTGACAACCACCGGAATGACCTTGGGATCGCGGGCATGTGACGTCAGGTATTCATTGGCGCCGAACCAGCCGATCTGGGCCTGGCCATTTTCCAGCGCCGCGATGGCGATCGCATAATCGGTGGTGAGCTTGTTTTCCACCTTCTTGCCGGTAGCCTTGGCGATCACGCTGGCGATTTCGTCGCGCATCCCGGCCAGACCGTCCGCCGAGTCGTTCGGCAACCAGGCGATAGTAAGGGTATCCGGCTCCTTGGCCGACTGCGCATTGGCCGCCGGTGCAGCCAAGACGCCGGTCAGGGCAACGGTCAGCGCCAAAGCGCTTGCCGAAAGTACGTGTTTCAAATGCATTGCAATTGCTCCAGCGAGTTGCTCGAAAGGACGGTCAAGGATCGACGCGCAGCTGAATTCGTTGGTACGAACCCGAATGGGGCGGACGCATTCGCGCGGGTTCACTCCCGTTCGCATGCGTTTGCCATCCCGTTGACCATCGCGGCGCCCCGTCGCCGGACGCTTCTGCTTCTTCAGTTTGCCTCGTCATCTCGATGGCATTTGGAAGAAGCGATGGCGCAGCGATTTAGACCTGTGGCGGCGGAACGAAATTGTTACTTCGCACGCTCGTACCACTGCGCCGCATCTAACAGCCGCACATGACAGTTACGTGAAAACTGACATCGTCCGTTAGTTCGATCCACCGCAAGAAATTTTCATTTCTCGCTGACGTGGTGGATGCATGCCTTCAAGGCCGCACGCTCGCGGCGAAGCATTTTACGCTTGCTGCACCATGGATTGCGTCCTGCAACGGCCGCCGATAACGCGTTTCACGCGGAACCCCGACTCCCCGGCCACTTCCAGTCGCGGACTTCCGGCATGTCCTCGCCGTGTTCGCACACATAGCGCGTGTGCTCGATCAGGGCATCGCGGAATTGCTGCTTGACCTGAGCGGCCCTGGTCGCCAGCCCCGGCACGCGCTCGATCGCCTCGATCGCCAGATGATAGCGGTCGAGCTCGTTGAGCACGACCATGTCGAACGGCGTGGTCGTGGTGCCCTCCTCGGCGAAGCCGCGCACATGCATTCCCGCATGGTTGGTGCGGTTATAGGTCAGGCTATGGATCAGATAGGGATAGCCGTGATAGGCGAAGATCACCGGCCGGTCGCGCGTGAAGAGCGAGTCGAAGTCGCGATCGGATAGACCATGCGGGTGCTGCTCCTTCGGCTGCAGCGTCATCAGATCGACCACATTGACGACGCGGATCTTCAGGTCGGGCAGAGCCCGGTGCAGGAGATCGACCGCAGCAAGCGTTTCCAGCGTCGGAACGTCGCCGGCGCAGGCCATCACCACATCCGGCTCGGTGCCGACCTCTTCCGTGCCCGCCCATTTCCAGATGCCGATGCCGGCATCACAATGCGTCGCCGCCTCCTGCATGGAAAGCCACTGCGGCGATGGCTGCTTGCCGGCGACGATGACGTTGATACGGTCATAAGTGCGCAGGCAATGATCGGAAATCCACAGCAGCGTATTGGCATCCGGCGGGAAGTAGACGCGGACGATATCGGCCTTCTTGTTGGTGACGAGATCGACGAAGCCAGGGTCCTGATGACTGAAGCCGTTGTGGTCCTGACGCCAGACATGCGAGGTCAACAGATAATTCAGCGACGCGACCGGACGGCGCCAGGCGAGATGACGCGAGACCTTCAGCCATTTGGCGTGCTGGTTGAACATGGAATCCACGATGTGGATGAACGCTTCATAACAGGAGAAGAAGCCGTGGCGTCCGGTGAGCAGATAGCCCTCGAGCCACCCCTGACACAGATGCTCGCTCAGCACTTCCATGACGCGGCCGTCTTGCGCGAGATGGACATCATAGGGCTCGATCGGCTCCATCCAGACCCGCTCGGTCACTTCGAATACGGGATCGAGCCGGTTCGAGGCGGTCTCGTCCGGGCCCATGATACGGAAATTGCGCGTCCCCTGATTGAGGCGAACCACCTCGCGGAGGAGTTTGCCGAGCTCGCGTGTCGCCTCGGCCGTGGTGGCGCCCGGGCGCGGCACGTCCACCGCGAAGGCGCGGAAATCCGGCAGCTTGAGCTCGCGCTTCAAGAGCCCGCCATTGGCATGCGGATTCGCGCCCATGCGCCGATCGCCTGATGGCGCCAGCGCCTGCAGCTCCGGAACAAACCTGCCCGATGCGTCGAACAATTCCTCCGGTGCGTAGCTTCGCATCCAGGCTTCGAGCTGCGCGAGGTGTGCCGGGTTGGCCCTGGGATTGGCGATCGGCACCTGATGCGCACGCCAGAAACCTTCCACTTTCAACCCGTCGACCTCCTTCGGGCCGGTCCAGCCCTTGGGACTGCGCAACACGATCATGGGCCATCGCGGCCGCTCGCTATGGGTACGGCCGTCGCGCGCCTCAAGCTGGATGGAGCGGATGCTGGCCAGCGCGACATCCAGGGCATCCGCCATCGCAAGATGCATCTGGTGCGGATCGTCGCCTTCGACAAACAGCGGTTCGTGTCCATAGCCTCTGAAGAGATCGCGAACCTCCTCGTCACGCAGGCGCCCGAGCACGGTCGGGTTGGCAATCTTGTAGCCGTTGAGATGGAGGATCGGCAGCACGGCGCCGTCATGGGCCGGATTCAGAAACTTGTTCGAATGCCAGGAGGCCGCGAGCGGCCCCGTCTCCGCTTCGCCATCGCCGACGACGCAGGCGACGATCAGATCGGGATTGTCGAACGCCGCGCCATAGGCATGCACCAGCGCGTAGCCGAGCTCGCCGCCCTCATGGATCGATCCCGGCGTTTCCGGTGCGGCATGGCTCGGAATGCCGCCGGGAAACGAGAACTGCCGAAACAATTTGCGCACCCCATCAACGTCCCGGGTGATGTCGGGGTAGATCTCGCTGTAGGTGCCCTCGAGATAGGTGTTGGCCACCATGCCCGGACCGCCATGGCCGGGTCCGCACACATAGATCACGTTCAGGTCGAGGGCACGGATCGCCCGATTGAGATGGACATAGATGAAGTTCAGGCCCGGCGTCGTTCCCCAATGGCCGAGCAGGCGGGGCTTGATGTGCTCGGGCCGCAACGGTTCGCGAAGCAGCGGATTGTCCAGGAGATAGATCTGGCCGACCGAAAGATAGTTGGCTGCGCGCCAGTAGCGGTCCAGCAGCCCGAGATCTCCGGCGTTTGCGCGTTTGTCGTCGATGGCCATTGCTTCCATGGTGTCATGCTCCAGCCTGAGGGACGGTTTTCGCTTTCTGGTTCTGCCGCTCGACAACGAGGCGCCAAGTGTGACGGGCGATCATCAGCTCTTCATCCGTGGGGATGACCCAGGCGGAGACCCGGCTTGCCTCTGTTGTGATGCGTTGGCTTCCGGCGGCATTGGCGGCTTCATCGAGCTCGAAGCCGAGCCATGCCGCCTGCTGACAAACGCGGCGGCGGATTTCAGGGGCGTGCTCGCCGATCCCCGCGGTGAACACCAGGGCGTCGAGGCCGCCGAGCGCCGCGGTCAACGATCCCAGCTCGCGGCAAAGGCGATAGACGAACAGCTCGACCGCCTCGGCGGCCTGCGGCCGGTCGCTCTCCAGCAATGACTTCATGTCGTCGCTGAGACCGGACACACCAAGCCATCCCGAAGATTGATAGAGCAGGTCGCTGACTGCGTCCGCGGTCATGCCCTTCCCGCTCATGAGATAGAGGATGACGCCGGGATCGAGCGCGCCGCAGCGCCGGCTCATCGGCAGGCCGTCAAGCGCGGTGAGCCCCATGGTGGTCGCGATGCTGCGGCGTGATTTCAGCGCGCACAGGCTCGCGCCGCTGCCGAGATGGGCCACGACGATATGGCCCTGCGCTTCTCGGCTGCCGATCACCTCCGGCAGCACGCTTGCGATATATTCGTAGGAAAGGCCATGGAAGCCGTAGCGACGGATGCCCTCCTCCGTCAGCCGGCGCGGCAGCGCGAAGGTCGACGCGACCGTCGGCTGGGTGTGGTGAAAAGCAGTGTCGAAACATCCGACTTGCATCAGGCCAGGATGCAGCTTGGAAAGCGCCTCGATCGCTGCGAGCGGGTGCGCTTGATGCAGCGGCGCCAGCGGAACCAGCCGGCGCAATTCGGCGACGACATGGTCGTCGATCACGACCGGCGAGGAATAAGCATTGCCGCCATGAACAATGCGATGCCCGGCAGCCGCCAGCGGAAAGTTCGGAAACCGGTCTGCGAGCCAGCGCAGGATCGAGGCCAGTGCGTCCTGATGCGTGACAGCCTTTTCAACGTCTTTGGAAATCAGCGGCAGGCCGCGGCCGTCCCTGGCGGCAAAATGAATGCGATGACCGATGCCTTCGCAGGCCCCCTTGCAAAGGAGATCGCCGCGCGCCGGTCGCCGCTCGGCCGGAAACAGGGAAAACTTCACGCTGGAAGAACCCGCGTTCAAGGTCAGGATCGCTTCGTTCACGGTCTGACTTTCTCCTGATGGGACGCGATCGGCCGCCCTGCCGGGCCGTTGCCTCCATTGGCCGGGCGATCGAAGGCGGTACGCGCCAGCACGCCTGTTCCAATTCCCGACGCCCTATTCGGTTGCACGATACGATCGCTTCTTGTCAGCACCGCGAAGGCTTTGCCGGGAAGGATCTGGAACCGGCCTACAATGCCTCCGCGGACCTCGTCAGCGATTGCGCCAGATCAAGGATCGACACCGCAGCGAATTCCGGAGTTACTCCGAAGCTTTCGCACCTGGTCTAAGCCGATACCTGGATCAATGAAGGCGGCGAGCGTCTACGCTCCAACCCCGGACATGCCCCCCATGTCCGAGACGGGCCGACAGGAGACATTTCGAACGACTTGTGGGATAAGCCGCGACCGACCTGCTGCCGGTACCGCAGCTCACGAGTCCCGAAGAGGGATATTGCCCGCACATTCCGCTTGGGGAATCTGGCTCCTATGGTGACATCCAATCAACGCATCTGTGGCACTTGCACGATGTGCTGCAAGGTTTATCGCATTGCTGCGCTTGATAAGCCCGAAGGACGATGGTGCCAGCATTGTGCGATTGGAAAAGGCTGCCGGATCTATGATGACCGGCCTGAGCAATGCCGTGATTTCCATTGTCTTTGGTTGCAGGATGATAGCCTTCCCAAAGAATGGAAGCCCGAAATATCCAAGATGGTGCTTTCGATTTATCCATCGTCGGGCTTCATCTATGTCCAAGTCGATCCGGGCACTCCATTCGCATGGCGCAAAGAGCCCTACTTCTCGCAGCTCAAGAGCATGGCGGAGCGGCTTTTGAGAGATCGGCGTCATGTTCTTGTGTTTGTGAACCGAGACGCAACGCTGATTATGCCAACTGGCCCGGTTGCGATTGGAGAGATGACGCCCGAAGACGGGTTCACAGTGCGCGAAACCTTCACTGACGGCGGTAAGCATTACATTGCGGAGCGCGTCCCGCGCCACACAAGATAGATTGCGAGCGGCGGGCCGCGTTGGGTCAAATGCGAAGAGCTCGATGGGGAGCAAATCCAGTTCGCATATACCGATCTAGATGCATCAGGACAAAAGCGCTTTAGTCAAAAGTGCGTTTTGCCGGTTATGCGCTCACGGAGCCGCCGTCGTCTCCCGTGCCCCCTTTTTGGCGACCGGCTGCGATAATTCGCCATTGACAGATAAATTCAACATTAACTAATCTTCCGGACCTAATTACGAAATAAGTATTTCGCCCCTTTTGGCGGAAACTCCGGGAGAGAAACGACATGAATCGCCAATTGCTGGCGTGCGCCACGGCGCTCGCGCTCTACACTTTTGCAGTTACAGACCGCGCCTCGGCTCAGGTTTCCGATGACGTTGTTCGCATCGGCGTGCTGACCGATCTGTCAAGCTGGGGTCGCGACAATAGCGGTCCAGGCTCCGTCGAGGCAGCCAAGATGGCGGTTGAGGAGTTCGGCCCCACCGTGCTCGGCAAGCCGATCGAGATCGTCAGCGCCGACCATCAGATGAAGACGGATATCGGCGTGCAGCTCGCACGCAACTGGTTCGACAATGGCAAGGTCGACGCCGTCGTCGACATCCCGAATTCGGCGATCGCCATTGCGGTTCACAATCTCGCCCGCGAACGCAACAAGATCGCGCTGTTGTCCGGCCCCGGCGCGAGCTCACTCACCGATGAGAACTGCAGTCCAAACACCGTGCAGTTCGCCTATGACAGCTACGCTCTCTCCAAGGTGACGGCCTCAGCCGTCATCGCCGAGGGCGGCAAGTCGTGGTTCTTCATCACCGCCGACTATGCCTTCGGCAATCAGCTCGAAAGCGATGCCACGCGCTTCATCAAGGCCAGCGGCGGCACCGTCATCGGCAGCGTGCGTCATCCCACCAACACTGCGGATTTTTCGTCCTTCGCGCTGCAGGCGCAGGCCTCGAAGGCCGACGTGGTCGCCTTCGCCAACGCTGGTCAGGACACTGACAATTCGATCAAACAGGCCGGCGAGTTCGGGCTCGCTAACGGCCAGAAGCTCGTCGGTCTCCTGATGTTCGACACCGACGTGCATGCCATCGGCCTCCAAGCTGCGCAGGGTACCTACCTCACCACCGCCTCCTACTGGAACATGGACGACAAGACCCGCGCGTGGTCGAAGAAGTTCTTCGCCAGGACGAACGTCATGCCGACCATGATCCACACCGGCGTCTATGGCTCTGTGCTGCACTATCTCAAGGCGATCAAGGCAGCCGGAACCGACGATCCGGCCAAGGTAATGGCAAAGATGCGCGAGCTGCCGATCGAGGACGCCTTCGTCCATGGCGGCAAGCTGCGTGAGGATGGTCGCGTCATCCGCGACATGTATCTCGCCCGCGTCAAGAAGCCGTCGGAATCCAAAGAACCTTGGGACTATCTCGACATCGTCAAGACGGTGAAGGGCGAAGACGCGTACCGCCCGGTCTCGGAATCCAAGTGTCCACTGCTGAAGAAGTGAGTTGACCATGGCCGGCGATCCAACGACCGCGATTGAAACTCATGATTGCGACGTCTTGGTCGCCGGCTCCGGTTGCTCCGGCATGTCGGCGGCGATCACCGCCCGGCATGGCGGGCTCGATGTCCTGATCGTCGAAAAAGAGCCACGCTTCGGCGGCACCACTGCGCGCTCCGGCGGCTGGCTGTGGGTGCCCGGCACGTCGCTGGCAAAAGCCTGGGGTATTCACGAAAGCCCCGAGGAAGCCCGTATTTATCTGCGCCATGAGGCAGGCAACGCGTTCGACGCTGCGCGCGTCGATGCCTTCCTCACCGCCGGCCCCGAAGCGATCGACTTCTTCACCACCAAGACCGCGGTGCGCTTCGACATGCCCTTGACCTTTCCTGATTACGATGCCGAAGCGCCGGGCGGCACCCAGGGCGGTCGTTCCATGGTGGCGCGACCGTTTGACGGTCGCGAGCTCGGCGACAACATCAAGAATATCGGCGCGCCGCTGCCCGAGCTTACCATATTCGGCATTATGCTCGGTTCCGGCAAGGACATCATCCACTTCATGCGCGCGACCAAATCGTTGACCTCGGCGATCTATGTTGCCAGGCGCCTATCAAGGCACCTCAAAGACGTGATGAGCCATGGCCGCGGCATGACGCTGACCAACGGCAATGCCCTCGCCGGCCGTCTCGCCAAATCCGCCTTTGATCTGAAGATCCCGCTCTGGCTGTCATCCCCGGTGCGCGAACTGATCGTCGAGAACGGCCGTGTCCGCGGCGCCATCGTTGAACGCGACGGCAAGCGCGTGCGGGTGATCGCGCGGCGCGGCGTCGTGCTCGCCTGCGGCGGCTTCCCGCATGACATCGAACGCCGCAAGGCCATGTTCCCGCATGCGCCGACCGGCCGCGAACACTACTCGCCCGGCCCCACAGGCAACACCGGCGACGGCCTACGCCTCGCCGAGTCCGCCGGCGGCCGCGTCGAAGACTCGCTGCCGAATGCCGCCGCCTGGGTGCCCGTCTCGATCACCCACCGCAAGGACGGCAGCAAGGGCGTGATGCCGCATTTCATCGATCGCGCCAAACCCGGCGTCATCGCGGTGATGCGCGACGGCACCCGTTTCGCGAACGAAGGCAACTCCTATCACTCCTTCGTCCAGCAGATGACCAAGGCCGCGAGGTCTGGCGAAGAGATTTGCGCCTATCTCGTCTGCGATCATCGTGCGCTCCGGCGATACGGTCTCGGTGCCGTACCGCCGTTCCCGATGCCGATCGGCCACTACTTGCGCTCCGGCTATCTCATCAAGGGCGCGACCCTGGAGGAGTTAGCCAAGAATGCCGGCATCGATGCGAGCGCCTTCACCACGACTGTCGCGCAGTTCAACGCTGGCGCAGCCGATGGCCGCGATCCCGCTTTCGGCAAGGGCTCACGCGCCTACAACCGCTATCAAGGCGATGCAATGCACGGACCCAACCCCTGCGTAGCGCCGATCGAGAATGCTCCATTCTATGCCATCAAGATGGTCATCGGCGATCTCGGCACCTATGCCGGCATCAAGACCGACGCCAATGCGCGCGCGCTGGATGCCAGCGGCCAGGTGATCGATGGCCTCTATGCCGCCGGCAACGACATGGCCAGTATCATGGGTGGCAATTATCCCGGCGCCGGCATCACCCTGGGCCCCGCCCTCACCTTCGGCTTTATCGCCGGCCGTCATCTTCTCGGCAAACCGGTGGCGGGATGACCATGACGATCTTCGCCCCCGATTTACTGCTCGGCCAGCTCGCTCTCGTCACGGGCGCCGGCAACGGCAATGGCCGCGCCATCGCGCTCGGCCTCGCCGCCCATGGGGCCGAGATCATCGTCACCGATATCGACGACAACGCTGCTGCCGAGACTGCGCGCGCTATCGAAACCACAGGCCGCCGCGCCTGGCATCATCACCTCGATGTCACTGATGTCGCCGCTTGCCGCAAGCTCGCAGACACCATCGGCAGTCAGGCCGGCGACGTCTCGATCCTCGTCAACAATGCCGGCATCATCATCCGCGAGGGCATCGATTCCGAACGCGCGGCGGAGAACTGGCGTCGCGTGCTCGACGTCAATCTTAACGGCGTCTTCAACGTCACCCACGCCTTCCTGCCGGCGCTGCGCGCCCGCCGTGGTAGCGTTATCAATCTCGGCTCCATCGCCTCTTTCGTCGGCGTTGCCGATACGCTTGGCTACTCGCCGTCTAAGGGCGGCGTGAAGCTGCTGACACAGTCACTCGCTCGCGAACTCGCCCGCGACGGCGTGCGCGTCAACGCGCTGGCGCCCGGCGTGATCGAGACCGCGATGACCGAAGGCACCCGCAACGATCCGACGCGCCTCGCCGGCTTTCTCGGCCGCACGCCGCTCGGCCGCATCGGTCAGCCGGGCGAGCTGGTTGGCCCCGCTGTGTTCCTCGCCTCGGACATGGCCTCATACGTCAACGGTGCCACATTGCCGGTAGATGGCGGCTTCCTCGCCGTGTAGGCTCGCCAGCTTTGATTTGGAGCAGGTATGGCAAAGGAAAGTCGCGGCATCCAGTCCATCGAGGTCGGCGGGGAATTGCTGCAGGCGCTGGTGCGCAATGGCGAGCCGATGATGTTGCGCGATCTCGCGCGAGCGGCCGGGATGACGCCAGCCAAAGCCCATCCCTATCTCGTCAGCTTCTCGCGGATCGGCCTGATCGAGCAGGATCCGTCCACCGGACGCTACGAATTTGGTGCGCTCGCCCTCGAACTCGGCATCGTGACGCTGCGCCGACTTTCGGCTGTCCGGATTGCGACACCGGCAATAACGGCGCTGGCGACACAGATCAATCATGCCGTATCGCTTGCCATTTGGGGCACCCATGGGCCGACCGTTGTTCGGCTGGAAGAACCGAGCCATCCGGTTCACATCGCGATGCGTGTCGGCTCGACCATGTCGCTGCTGGAGACCGCCACAGGGCGCATTTTCGCAGCTTTGCTGCCGGCGGCTACGATCCGCGCTGCGCTTCGCGACGGGCTCGATCGCCTGTCCATCGGTTACGATCCGAAACGCGAGACCGACGGGCCCGCAATCGACAGGATACTCGATGATATCCGTAGCCGTGGCCTCGCTCGGGCAGTCGGCGAGCCGTTGCGCGGCGTCAACGCCTTCTCAGCACCGGTCTACGACCACAGCGGCGCAGTCGTGCTTGCCGTTACCGCCATGGGCGCTGTCGGCGCGTTCGACGTCAATTGGAACAGCCCTATCGCAAAGGCTTTGACCGATTGTACGAAGGATATCTCTCGGCGGCTTGGGTATGGCACGATTTCCGAGAAGCAAGCGAACGAACGATAGATCACGAGCCCAGGTTATATTTGTTCGCCTGTTTCCGCGAATGAAAGGCGTTCAGGACGCTTCGCGTACCTCATTGCGCGGAAGCGGACACGACTTGTCAATTTACGAGAACCGCCCCCAAAAGCGAACACGATGATGCGCATTCACGAGGAGTAAATCATGAGTGATCATCAGCAAGCAAACAAGTCGCCCCTCCTATCTAACAATAGGCCTCTATAGCCCGTTCGAGCCGTGGTTCGACGAGACCTGGTGGCTGGGGCGCGTTCGAGGAGGTTTCGGGAACGACTACCCGCCAATGGCAACCGGATTGGAAGATGGAAGCACTTCGTAAGGAGAAGCAAATGTCCAGACTTGCATCGATCGGAGCCGCCGCGATTCTTGTCCTCGCCGCACCGCTTCCCGTGTTCGCTCAGGCTGCCATATCGGAGCCGGGCATGGTGTCGTTCTATCACCCCAATGCCGACATACTCCACGCCGGCCCGAGTGCCTACGGCTACGCCCCTCCCTATGAGGCCCATGCCTCGATGGGCGGACCGCCGGTCGAGCAGGAGGCGTATCCCTACCAGCGATCGCGCCCAGCGGCACATTATCGCAGCCGGCACTATCGACAGCGGTGAGGCAACGAGAGAGCGAAGCGGCGAACCCGTGGCAACGGGCTGTCCGAGAAGGCTCTTCGCGAAATGCCCGGGCAGGTGATTTGCCCGACGGGTCGAGTTTGCAAATTCCCGTCAAGCCTTCGCCCAAAAAATATTTCGCTTTTTCAGAAATGCAAATCAATTGTATGGTCCGCCCCGTCCCGCACTCGATAAAGAGGGGCGCTT
>Ga0153954_1000822_pt1 | contig 20747 bp, 15 predicted proteins | sample TSFL038MetaG_FD_102277 | JGI IMG/M metagenome (GOLD analysis project Ga0153954, IMG submission 102277) | Attine ant fungus gardens microbial communities from Florida, USA - TSFL038 MetaG | ecosystem: Host-associated > Fungi > Mycelium > Unclassified | place: USA: Florida, Wekiwa Springs State... | reverse complement strand
TAACATGCCATCTTTAAACGATCGTTTCTTGCCCATGTTTAAAAACATGCGCTTCGAAACGATCGTTCAAATCTGTCACGTTACTCAGCCCGTATTCATGACGTTATTTCCTGGATTTGGTATTATTTGGTTGGGGGGATGCCCACTAATTTACATACTGATTTATGGCTTGGCCAATCTTTTGCTTGGCACGGTTGTGAGCAATAGATGGCTTCTTTACAACGGCTACATCTTTTGATTAAAGCTTCTGGAAGCGATCTGTGGCATGTTCTACATTCTTGTGAATCTTTTGCTTTTGTAACTGATCGTTCTAGAGCTTTTGTAAGCTTTTGCTGAATGGTGTCTTTCTGAGCATCTGGGGGTTCATTCTCCGAGCTTAAATCGTATGCTTTTATAATTTTGTTCTGCTCTTTTTGCATTAATTTCGTGGTAGCTAGTACTCGCGCTCCCTGGTCTGGGGGCAATGTTCTTATACAAAGCTGTTTGGTCTGTTCTTTAAGAGCGGCCAATTCTTCAAAGCTTGATACTGAATCCAGCGCACGTTGGGTCTGAAGCGCCACAAGTGCGGCCATTTTTTGTTGTTGCTCGAGTGGAAGGTTGGGGTTTGATGTTTTTATTTCAGCCATGGCGAACTGAAATAACTCAGAGTCAATTGTATAGGTGGAAACTGACTTACTCATGAAAATCCTTTTGATATTGTTAGTAATAGAAAAAAGTAGCAAATTGTAGGAATTTGGTCATTAAATTTTACAAAAATCGAAAAAAATTTAAAAATTAAGAAATAAATCTATCAATTTTTAGAGGAGAGAAATATGAAAAAACAGTATACGGCATTTCCCCATTTACAACACGATCATATGGCAAGTTTGATGCAATGTTATTCTGCCTGTTGCTCTTGTGAAAAAATGTGCATCGAAGAAGGACATAAAGAAACAGCTAAACTGTGCAGTGATTGTGCAGATATTTGCGCTTTAACTATCAAAATGCATAGTGCTGATTCTGAATTCAATAGCAAAATTGCAGAGCTGTGTGCACAGATTTGCAAACGGTGTGCAGATGCCTGTGGAAAAGTACAAGCGGATCATTGCAAGCAGTGCAGTGAAATTTGCAAAGAGTGCGCTGAAGCATGCAAGGGTGTTGCATTAGCTTAATGTTTTAAATTGTAAGATAGCGCTGGTGAGTTTTTTTCTCGGTACACACCCAGCGAATGCAATGAGGTTTGCAAAAAGACAGGTTAGATTAAGCAGAAAAAGGCCAATAAAACCGATTCCTCTGGTCCATAAGTGTTTACGAGGAGCAAATAATTTTTTGTAGTAGCGTAAATAGGGAGATTCTAAGAGTGATTTTGTGGGATTGGAATAGGTTTCAACGCTTTCACAAGTCATTTGCGTGTGCATGAGGTCTGCCTGCCAAATATTTACGATTTGTTTAAAGTAGCGTTGTTTTAGGGTATGCTTATGAGTGACATAAACTGAAATGGGGCTATTTTTAGGTAGATACTTTTCGCAGAGGCGTAAGACAAAGCCTAATTTACAAAAATTTGCGGCTGTTACCCAAATGAGCGCCTGTTGATGATTGTGAAATAGTCTTTCAAAATCAGAATGTTCTCGAGCCTGCAATAATTCGAAGAGCTGATAGGTGCACTTGCCTGGATAATCCTTCTCGAACCATTGCAAAATTTCTCCCATAGGCTCAAATGTAATCACCATGCATGATCCCTTAAGGGTCATTTTTTTGATCACATCTTTTTGCATGGGACGCTCATCCATCCAATGTAAATTCCAAGGGAAGGTGCGAGAAGTTGCACTTACCATAATGGCATGTAAATTAGCTTTATACCGCTTTTTTGCATGTATAAAAAGAGGATTTTGAGACGTTTTTAAAAGAGAACGGTCATCATGCCAGTCAGGTGAAAAAGTGGGTGAACCTAATATTCCTGCTAAAACACCTTGGCGATAGTGCAGGGATGTATTTTTCTGGGTCAAAATTTTGTTTAAAATGATTTCTATGCAAGAGTTCCAATAGAAATGTCCGCGAACAGGTTGCGGTGTGGATGAAAATCGGCTTTCTAAGTCTTTGATAAAGGCAGCGCTTTTTTCCAAAATAGCATGATGGGAATCTGAAAGCTCTTCACTATGGTAGATGACGGGGAAATACGCATTGGCTCTATGAACATGTGTAGTCCAAGAGGAAAGATGGGCGGCCAGCGTATCGATATGATGAGGACCTGGGGCTAACCACTGTTGCTCATAATCGAAGGGAGCCATTTCCATGACACAATATTCATCAGAATCTTGGATGTGGATGACTTTGTTAGATGGGCACATTTCAGGGATAAAAGAGTAATCACAAGAGGATCCAATCCGATAGTCATCAATCTCAGGTTTAATGCAGAGCATATGCCGAAGATAAAAACGGCCTATAAGCGTGGTGTCATCCACTTTCCAAAAGAGCCTATTGGCATGCTTGGCATGGGTAAATGATTGTGTGACAGTATGGCCTAAGCTTACGGGATGCATATGGGGAAAAGAAAGCTTCAGCATATCTCGAGATTTGATCGCAATGACCCCTTCAGGGTCGCAGGCCATTTTATTTTTAAGCAAAGGGGCTACATACTCCTCAACCACAAGAAAATTTCCCGCTGTGATTCCGCTATACCCTGCTTTTAAGTACTTTCCAATATTTTTAAGGGAACCATCTGAAATGACATAATCCGCAACAAGATAGAAGAAATAGGTTTGGCACATCTCATTGCCTCGACTACGCATGCCCCGTTCGTAGGCAAGGGTTAATGTTGCTGAATAACTTCCGTCAAAAATCAAGTCTGAAATGTCGACAAATTCAATCTGACAATACTTTTTAAGTTGAGAAAAAGCAGGCTGTGTTTGAAAAAAAGTGACATCCGATTCTTGTGTCAAAAAAATAAAAGTACATTCAAATTCTTTGCTCAAAGCGGGGATATTTCCCTGAGCGAGCAGACTGCGTAAGCTAAAATCGAAAAAATTTTGGATGTAATTTTTTCCCCAAACAGCAAGCAAAAACGAGACGGGTGGGTTACAAGTTTTCAGCATTTTGAAAAAATACTTGAGTGTAGATATGTTGTCGAATATTTTATAAATATGAAGCTACTGATCAAAGCCGCCATCCAAAATCGCAGACATTATGTCCTTTTGGCTTTCACAATGTTTGCGATGTTTTTACTCACTATTTCTTCTCAAGTTGAAATTTTGGCGATTGGTGTGATTGCCCGCACTGGTCCCGATTTTTTTGTACTATTTGGTGAGAAAACTGAAGCAAATCAGCCCATTGAAAAGGTGAAAAAAGAAACTGTCGAAAAAAGATGGGAGGAGATCACAGATAACGACACCATCACAAAAACACAGGCAGCAGATTATCTCGCGTCAGGTAAAAGGAGAGGTCTTGTCTATCACGTGAATGCTTTTTTAGACAGACATTTCCATATCGCTAAAAATTTAAAGCGGTTGGCTCTTGTTGTTGTGGTCGTCGCTTTTTTTAAAGCGATCGCTTTGTTTGCCTACCGTTATTTTACTCAGGTGGTCGCTATACGTGTGAGCCGTGACTTGCGTCAAAGGTGTTTTGAACATGTGCAAAAGCTTTCAATGAGTTTTTATCACCAGTATGAAATGTCTCAAATTTCATCCCGTGTTTCAGGTGATGCAGGTTCCGTAGCACAGTCAGTGAATGCGCTTCTGATCAATTATCTGCAAACCCCGTTTGCCATTATCTCGACGTTTACTGCATTGCTTTTGATTTCCTGGAAGTTGACACTTGTGGTCTTTTTTGGCGTTCCCCTCATTATTGTTCCTGTTGTCTATATCGCGAAGCGCGTGAAGCAGATAGCACAAAGTATGCAAACGAATAACGAACGTTGCACACGCATTTTAACAGAGTGTATTTTAGGCATTTTTACAGTCAAAACGTTTGCTATGGAGTCCTTTTCCCTAAAAAAATACACGGCTAACAATTTTTATATGGCAAAGCTTGAAGAAAAAAGTGCTCGTTATGGACTGGCTTCCCGTCCCATTTTGCACATGATTTCTTCGATTTTTTTTGCAGTCGTGATTTTAGCAGGGCTTTATCTGTTCGAGATTGCTCCTGAAGAGTTGCTTGTTTACTGCGGGCTGCTTTACGTCTTTTACGAGCCGGTGAAAAAATTTGCTGAAGAAAATGTTCAGATCCAGCGAGGAGTTGTCTCTGCCGAAAGAATGTTTGCTCTACTTTCTGAACAGCCCACTGTGGTTGAAACTCCAGGTGCTGAACCTCTCGTGCGTTTTCAGCACCAAATTGAATTCCGCAATGTCTCTTTTCGCTATCGAGATGAATGGGTTTTAAATAATCTATCTTTTACAGTGCCAAAAGGGCAAATTGTTGCCATTGTGGGTCCAACTGGTGCTGGAAAATCGACAATAGTCTCACTTCTTCCAAGGCTATACGATATTTGTGAAGGGGAAATATTAATCGATAACAAACCTCATTACTCATATACCCAAGAATCGCTGCGCAAAAACATCGCATTTGTCCCTCAAAAACCTTTTCTATTTCTAGATACGATTCGGGAAAACATCGCCATCGGCCGCCCATTTAGTGACGATGAGATTCAAGCCGCAGCGCGCAATGCGCATGCCGAAGAATTCATTGTGAAAATGCCCCAAAATTATCAATCAGTTTTGCAGGAACTGGGAAAAGACCTATCAGGAGGGCAGCAGCAGCGATTAGCTATCGCACGAGCTCTTGTCACGCAAGCCCCTATCTTAGTGATGGACGAAGCTACTTCCTCTTTAGATGCCGTGAGTGAAGAAAAAATTCGCGATGCTATCTTGGAGATGCGCGGCAAGCTTACCCAAATTATCATCGCGCACCGCTTTTCGACAATCGAGCATGCGGATAAAATTATCTATCTAGATCATGGGAAAAAAATAGCTGAAGGGTCTAAGGAAGAATTACTTAACACATGTCCAGAATTTCGTCAGATGTGGGAATTAATGCATCTGAACAGTGAATCTGCATACGATGCTGAAATCGAAACACCTTGCTTAACTATTTAAAATTTTATTGATTTATTTGGACCCACATCCTAACTTTTCCAAATATGAAAAAAGAGTTTGAAGAGAAGGGTTATGTGACCTTACCGTTTCCTTCTGAGCTTAAAAAGGAAATGCATCATTATATCATGGACTACCTACAGGGTCTTGTGGATACATCTCTTGGCGACAAATCTCTAGACCAGTTTGTGAAAACGATTCCCGAACCTGTTTGGCAATTGAAAATGCGGCGGTCATTTCGTATTTTCCCAAGTCCTTTGGCAAGCCGTGTCCTCGATTGGGCTCACCATACATTATGTTCTGCTTTTGGATTGACTCAATCTGCTGTGAATGTCGTGCTTCCACAAGAGGTAGAAGAAAATCCAAATATCTCTGAAGATCATTTAGCTGTTTATTGGCGCTGTGTCAGATCTGGAAAACCTGACGCAGGCCGCCCCCATAGGGATTCCAGTTTTTGGGATTTGGAATTTAGTGAAGGGTACAAGCCAAAAATCCCGTTTGAGTTTAGCTATCTGCAAGACTGTAAAAAAATTTGGATTCCTATTGCAGGTTGCAACCCTGATACGACACTTCGGATTATCCCAGGTTCACACCGTATGGATATCCCTACAATCGTCGAGCAAACAGAATATGGAAGAAGGCCTACGATTTGCCCCAAATGGTTACAAAAAGAAAGTCATTTGTTTATGACACCACCAGAACTTTCACAAGGCAATTGTATTCTGTTTGACATGAACCTTGTCCATGTAGGGCCTTGTCACGAACAATCGACATCTCGAATTTCAAGCGAATTCAATTTTATTGCCAAGTAGTAAAAAGGAAAAGATGAATCCATTTAGAGCTCTTAAAAGAATCGTGAAAAATAGTGATCAGAAACTAGAAAAGTTGAATGAGTTACTCGACTTGCAAAGGTCACAGTTGGAACAGCTTCAAAAACTAGTGGAGGTGAGCAATAGAATGCCATTAGAACCACTGCAATTGCAAAAATCTCCTTCTACGTTTCAAGAAGCGATTTCGCGTATCCCATTACTCTTAGCGGAAAAAACCTACAACACTTCACATCCAGAATATGATGCGAACGAGGTGCGTAATTTTCCGGGTAGGGTATTTAATGGAAACGTTGCGTCTAAAAATAGGGTCTACCAAGCGCTTAAGCCCTTTATCGAAAAAAATAATGAGGCGAGAGAAGTGCCAGATTTTTATTGGCAACCCATTTTAAGCGATGTTTTAGATGAAGTGAAAGCGATCCCTCATGCGTCCCAGGTTTTTGAAAGAAAAACGTTTATTGAGGATTATGTCGCTGATTTGAGTAAGCGCTATCATGCGCATTATCAAGCCGGATGGGTGAATATGGAAGATGCCCTTTTCCTCTATTGGATGGTCCGACAACTCAAACCGAAAACAATCGTTCAAACAGGTGTTTGCAATGGCCTTTCCACTGCCTTAATGACTTTAGCCTTGGTAAAAAACGGAAGCGAGGGGCGTATTCATGTGATCGATCTGCCTCCTATTTTCGATTCTCAGGACCCCGCTTGGACTGTTAAGGGCAATGTGTATGGTGTGGTTATCCCTGAAGGAAAATCGTCTGGGTGGATTGTGCCAGATGCCTATCGCGACCTTGTTGATGTGCAGTGTGGGGATGCTAAACAATTGCTTCCTCCACTTGTCGACAAACTGGCAAGCATTGATATGTTCTATCATGATTCTGATCATACCTACAATCACATGATGTTTGAATTCAATGAAGCAAAGCGAAAAATTACACCCGGTGGATTAATCGTAGGGGATGATATTTCTTGGAACGCTTCGGTTTGGGATTTTGCAGATCGTTACTGCGTACCCTCTTATAATTATAAAGGCGCAGTCGGAGTAGCTTTTTTTTAAAAAGAGCATTCAAATGAGCATTGAAAGACAGCGTCTTCCTGTATTAGACGGCCTCCGTTTTATAGCTGCATTAACTGTGATGCTTGCCCATTTTTCCTTTTGGGTGTTGGCAGAACTAGGTGTTCATAGCCACATCATTGGAACCCTCTCAGGTTTGGGGATGCCCCTCTTTTTTGTGCTCAGTGGTTTTGTGATCCATTATAATTACCATCGAATCTATGAAAAGTTAGGGGGAGTTAAAGAATATCTGATCGCACGGTTTACGCGGTTATACCCCCTTTACATTGTTCTTTTCACGATTGAATTCATCTTTACCATCAGGTTCAAAAGGGGGTCTTGTGGGTATGCAGGAGATAGATGGGCATTGCTCATGGCATTGCCTTACTATCTCACATTAACACAGGATTGGATCTTTGGGGTTATTGGACAAAATAATCTTATTTATCAATACCAAATGGTCGGGGCAGTGTCTTGGTCGATCAGCTTGGAATTCTTTTTTTACGTCTCCTATTTTTTGATAGTACTTTGGCTGGCTAAACAAAAAAGCTTCTTAATACAACTCTTTGTGTTTGTGCTCACCCATTTGATTGTGATCGCTTATTTAACTTTTTGCTGGCGGCATTCTGCTCAAATAGATCATGCGGCACTCATTGGTTTTGGAACAGTCGCAACGGAGCAGCATGGTTATCAAGATTCGTTCATGCGGTGGCTTTATTATTTTAATCCACTTGTGAACTTGCCAGCTTTCTTTATGGGCACTTTGATCGCCAATATTTATTTGAAGGTAAAAGATCGACCGCTGAGTTCTTTAGAAAAGCGTTTTGCGGGGTGGTTCACTTTTGGGAGCATCTCAGCAGTTTTAGCAATCCATTACTTTTTTTATATCATCTTGGCGCCAACCAATGGCTTTATAGGTCGTACAGCATCCGTTTTAGACGCTCCTTTAATTGCCATCATGCTTTATTGTCTGGTACGTTATTCCTCAACTTTATGGAACAAATGCCTATCATGGTCTTTATTAGTGAAGTTAGGTGAGTCGAGTTATTCGATCTATCTTTTCCATGCTTTTTTTGTCTCGTATCCCAGAAAATTTTATCATCTCAATCTCAATCCTTGGGTTCTTTACACTTTAACGATTGTGTGTATCTTAGCCCTTAGCCGACTCAGCTATATCCTTTTTGAGCGGCCAGTTCAGCGGTTCTTACGCCGAAAGTTATTAAAACAAAAAACCCCTTTGGATATTTCGGCAGACACGAGAATGATCAAATCAAATGCTTGAAAGGTGTTATTAGAGTCGATATGATTGCAGTGAAAATATGAAAAAAATGATTCTTCCTCTTTTTCTGCTTGGGGTGATCATCGCTGTTATGATCCTCATTGGATTGTTCAACGTACCAGGTGCAGCTACAGCCAAACATTTGCTGACTATTCTTTTGATTGCTGCGATTGGTTGGTTTTTATACGGTTTTTTCACAAAACTCTATCACCGATTTTTGCAGCAAATAGGCGACAGAGAGCAAGCTAGCCCTTCGCAACGCTCTCTTTTAACTCAGGTCCACTTGCTCTACAATCTGACAATCTTTGCCATCGTTTTAGTGGCGGTCGCTTTAATCTTAATGACATTCCCTTACATTAAAAATGTGGGTCTGGGGATTTTAGGTTCTGCAGGTATTGCAGGCATAGCTCTTGGAATCGCAGCTCGTCCAATTTTACTCAATATGATGGCTGGATTTCAAATTGCTATGACAAAGACTGTTAAAATTGGCGATTTGCTAGTCATCGATGGAGAAACGGGTCGCGTGGAATCGATTCAACTCACCCATATTGTCTTTCTCACATGGGATTTACGCAAGTTTATCGTGCCGATTTCCCGTTTTATTGATCAAACCTTCCAAAATTGGGATGTGGCAAATCCTGAGATGATCGGATCAGTCTTTTTGTATTGCGACTATCGAGTGCCGGTGGAGCACTTACGTGAACATCTCAAAGAGATACTCACCCAGTGTTCCTATTGGAATCGAAGAGTTTTGAAAATGCATGTGACAGATTGCACAGCTCAAGCAGTCGAGGTCCGTATCATTGCCTCCGCCAATAATTCGAGTGATACTTTTGAGCTAAAAGCCTACATCCGAGAGAAGCTTATTCAATTCTTACAAAAAAATTATCCTGACGCCCTTCCTTGCCTCCGTATCCAAGCAAAACCTTAAGCTTATCTTAACTTTCCTTCCAATTTTATAAGTTCCTTAGAGAGAAACAGTTTAATTTTCTGTTAAAGTCGGGATTTTTATTAAATTTTTGTTCCTCAGTAAGTTAAATTTTCTTTGCCTCAAATTTTAGGATCTGGTGATAATTATATATAGAATGTTTTTGAAATAGAATGATTTAAGAATCAGTGTTGCGGTTTTGTCCGGGCGCTACAAAGGAGGAGATATGAAAGAGAGAGGCGGATTAAACATCTTAGACGCTCTAGAAAATCTCAATACTCTAGTGGATGCAGATTCATTGGACGAGATCGAAGTCACTGATGAGGACCTATTGATCGCGCACAAAGGAAGGGAGGAGGTCGAATCGTATTGGGTTAAAGCTGGGCCTGATGATCAAACACTGACGGCAATCAAAGAGACATTTCGTACTGTTCATGATTACTTACACACCTTCTATGCCAAAATGAAAAAAGGTGGGGAAACGAAACGTCTCGTTGAAGGCATCAATACGATTATGGTGCTGGTCGGTGAAGCTGCTAAGAATCTCGATAACTTAGGTACGCTATTTAAGCAACGTGTTGTTGAGTTTGTTGAGTACAAGGAACTTCAAAATTTTTACCGTAATCGGGTTATCAAAGAATCGTTCCGTGCATTTGCAAGTGTGCCTATCCCAAAAGAGAGGGAAGAAACTTTGGCTGAGCTTCCTGATATGGAAGATGAGCTTCAAGCGTTACTTGCTGAAGAAGTCATAGAGGAAGTCTCAGGAGTTCATATTCTCAATGATCTAGATGTGATCAAACGAGACCATTTGTATGAACTGTTTTATTTGAAAAATGAAGCAGGTCACAATTTTTACACTTACGAGCTTGCGCGTAATATTAAACTGGCTTGTGATTTCGGGGAATTTGCCCGTGAGTACTTTAGTGAAGATCCTTTATTGCAGATTAAAAATTGGGAAGACAAGAGTCTACATTTAACGGCGGCGGTTATTTTGAAAAAATGTAACCGGCTCATAGAGAAATTCTATGCAGAATCGATGCAGTATAAAGGGATGGACGTTGTTGTTAATGTTCACAATGCATTAATGGCTTTAATGTTAGCCGCAAACCCTCGCAATTTGATCAGACAGTTTGCACTAAAAGGATGCCATCTCTATTTTCAAGATTTTCTGACTTTTTTGCGCTTAGCTCTTTTAAACCGAGAATATCAAAAATTCTTGCTCTATTCTCCACCTGCTGGACAACCCTTTTTTCAAGTGCTGCTAGAGCTTGTACAGACACTGTGTTATCAGCTCTATTCGCTTCCCCCGCAGAATGAGGAGCTGAATCATGCTCTAAGACAAATTGCGCAAAAACATAAACACCACCCAAGCAAAACGCTTTCTGAAGATATTCAACAAACCTTTGTGGCAATGAGCGATGTTTTAAAACAGCACCCAAATGGACCTGTTTTTAAAGCGGTCGATTTGATTCGTGAAGAAGGTGGACATCTATTTGATCCCCTGCATCAAGGCAACCTTCCTGAGAAAGAATGCACTTTAACAGTAGATAGTCAGGAACTGGGACTCGTCAGAATTCCTAGCCCTACTCTACAAGAAATGATCCATCAAGCGGTCATCACCGAAGAATTTAAAACGTATCTGCATGCGTTAGATCCCAAAGAGTGTCTACTGCTTATTAACCATCAAGATCGCACTTCGTGGAAAGAGCATGCTCGCTCCCTAGCTTTAGAGGAATTGTCTCGTCAAGCTGAGTATGCTGGCGTCATCAAAGTGGTGACCTTGGCAAAAGAAACCGATTTTTATAATCAAACAGGGATCTATCAAAGCCTCAACAATGCACAAGCCTTTATCGACCAATTTTATGATCATTTAAGTGATGAAGCGACAGGGTATTATTTTTCGCCGCAAATTAAAAAAGCACTGTTTCCTGTTTGGATGAACTTACTTATAAATCAAGTGCATCAAACCTTTTTCAAAGGTCAAGAAACCCTATCTTACCTGGATCGTTTAAGTTTTATCGAACTTGTCTACCATTTCATTACCTTAAAGCTCATTGAAATGATCAAACCCGCAAACTTGGCCTTTTGTTCGAAAGATGGTCTTGATACTAGCGCCGCAGCAAGTGTAGGCTTCATTGCCCTGATCACACAGGGTAAGAAATGGAAGGAAAAAGAATACGATCATATCAATGCGCTTCTTTTCGGACCGACTCTCATGAATAGGGAGCGTGTTATCCATCCAGAATTATGTGAACGGCTTGTTGCACTCACTACACTCCTCGAATCGAAAAAACACCCCTTAAAAGAGTTTGTCAAGCTCTTCGAGCCCTCCACATTGCAATGTGAGGTTAAATTTTAGAGTTTGTAAATCTCTTTGTATTTGTGGTTAAGGTAGGTGAGGTAGGGGGTTTCAGAGAGTTTCGAGCTGCCGGTGATCCGTTTGAGTAGATCGTGGGCTGTATAGGCTCGGCCATGTTGATGGATCTGTTCGCGCAGCCATTCTCGGAGGAAAAAGAGTTGGCCTTGAGCGACCCTTTTTTCCCAGTCGGGGAAGTCTTTTTCAAACGCTTTGAAAAAATGGGCTGCATATAGATTGCCAAGCGTGTAGGTGGGAAAATAACCAAAGGCGCCCATTGACCAATGGATGTCTTGGAGACACCCTTCTCTGTCTGTTGGTGGTGTAATCCCTAAATAGGCTTCCATGAGTCCATTCCAAGCCACTGGAATATCACGGACTTCTAATGACCCTTCGATGAGTTGTTTTTCCAGTTCAAAACGGAGGATGACATGCAAAGAATAGGTGACCTCATCTGCTTCAACTCGGATAAAGGTGGGAGAAACACGGTTGATGGCTCGATAAAAAGCTTCTAAAGATACTTTGTCTAGAGAATTAAAGTGGGCTTTGAGAAGGGGTAAAAAGTGTTTCCAGAACGATTTATTTTGGCCAATGCGGGTTTCCCAAAGACGGGATTGACTTTCATGGATTCCCAAAGAAACTGCTTCACATAAGGGTGAGCCATAATATTCTGGCAATAGGCCCATTTCGTATAAGCTATGCCCCCCTTCGTGCAGCACAGCAGAGATGGAATCAAACAATGAAGTTTTATGAATACGAGTTGTCACACGGCTGTCAGAAGGATGGATAGACATCGAAAAAGGATGGTTAGAAAGATCGAGCCTTCCTTTTTCTAGGTCATAACCCATTGCAGCGAGAAGTTCCCGTCCAAACGTGAGTTGCTTTTCAGCTGTAAATTTACCATGCAGGAACGTGTCATCAACTTGTGCTGTGGAAGCAATCTGGGCTAAAAGCTTTCGCACCCCTTTTTTGACTTTTGTGAAAATGGCTTCAATTTCTGAAGAGGTAGCGTCAGGCTCAAAACAATCCAGAAGGGCGTCATAAGGGTGATGTCGATACCCTAAAAGCTCAGCTTTTTTCCGGTTCATGTCGATAATTTGTTCTAGAAAAGGGGCAAAGTCTTCAAAACGGTTGCCTTTTTTTGCTTCAGCCCAGGCAACTATAGATTCTGAGGTGAGTCTTGCAAAGGCTTTGACAAATGAATTGGGAAGAGCAACAGATTTCAAAAAGTCCCTGCGCCATTCCCTTAAAGCCGCTTGTTGTGTAGGTGATAGGTTATCTTTTAAAATTTTTCCCGTATCAAGATGGATCAGTTTTGACAGAGCCTTTTCAAATGTTTTATCTGTCCGAGCTTTATGAGATAAGCTTGCCATCAACTCGATCTGATCTGCCCGCACGAGGTTACCCTTTTTGGGCATATAGGTCTCTTGATCCCACTCCAGAAGATGGGAAATGCCATCGAATAGTCTAATCTTTTTCGAAAGGGAGAAGAGAGCTTGGTAGTCTTTCTGGGATTGAGAGTCTTTCATAGTCATGCTCAAGGTTGGGTTTATAATTTGTCCATACACGTTGTACGCGAGGAGAGATTCTCGTTAACAACTCTCGTACGTCAGTCTGTGCCCACAGCGCCATTTCTTCTGGCGAAAGGGATGACCCAAATAGGCAAACCTCATCACCAACTCTGGCCTCTGGAATATCTGTCAGATCAATCATGGTGAAGTCCATACAGATGTTTCCGATCATAGGAGCTTTTTTTCCGTGAATCAAGACATATCCTTTGTTAGCAAGGTGACGGGGGATTCCATCATGGTAGCCAATTGAGAGCACGCCCACCCTTCCTTGACTTTTTTGGAAAGTGTAATTGCATTGATATCCCACAGTAGCTCCTTGAGGACATTCATTTACAGAACAGATTGTTGCCGTGAGTTGAAGAGCAGGTCTTGCTCCTGGGAGGCAAACGCCGTAACCATAAATTCCTAACCCAATTCTAACTAAATTGCAGAAAGGGAGTTGAAAACGGACTGATGCGGCAGAATTAGCTGCGTGAACCCAACGGGGCGGTGAGACAAGTGAATTTACGAATGTTTTAAACGCTTCGATTTGTCTTTGCGAAACAGCATCAAAAAAATCTGATTCTGCGGCGACAAAATGGGTCATTATCCCTTCAAGATGCAAATGGGAGGCTTGTTGGATTGTTTCATAAATGATGTGCGCCTCATTCAAAGAAACACCAAAACGGTTCATCCCAGTGCATAAATGAAGATGGATCGGAGTAGTACTATCCTGTTTTTTGGAAGCGTCATTAAGTGCTTCTATCTCTTGTTTTGTACTGACAGAAGGTGTGAGTTGGTATTTGACAATGAGCTCTGCTTCAAAAGGGGGAGCGCCGATCACAAAGATAGGCAAATGAATGCCTGCTTTTCTGAGCTGGATACCTTCTGACACATGTGCAACACCCAAAAAAACAACGCCTTTGCAAACATTTTTTTGCAAGTATTTGGATACAATCAAGCTATCGGTCCCATAAGCATTCCCTTTAACCATAACCATGACGTGTCCAAAATGGGTCACTAGTTGATGAATATTATCCTGTATGGCCTTCAAATCAATTGTGAGAGTGCTACAATTTGGCATATTTGATTCCTAATATCAGAAAAAATGTCGTTTGAGGTAGCAAAATTGCGATTAGAGGAGGAAAGATTTGACTTTCCCCTAAAACAATCGATGCGTTCATTAAAGTATAAAACGCGATCATACCAAAAAGACCAAAAGCATAGATGAAGAAGACTGGAAGAGTGCGGGTAAAACGTAAACAAAAAGGGGCTGGACCAATCACCGCTAATAGACAAACAAGAGGGGCCAATAACTTGTAATAAAAATGGGTTGCAGTTTCAGCTTCCCGGTCATTTAATTTGGCTAAACTCATTTGTTTCCAACTTAAACTGCGTGCGAGCTGAGTCATGGATTGCATACGTGGAGGATGAGCTGCATTAAAAAGGGTTTTAGAATCGAAATGCATATGCGGGAAGGTCATCGTTTCATAAGAGGCTGTTTTGATCATTTCACCTTGCAAAGAGCGCTCAAGGCTGTCTACATATATTCCATGAGGCGTTTTTGCATACGGAAAAAGCTGCTGAATCCGAAAAAGGGAGTCGTGATTTTTAATCCAATAGGCATCTACAAAAGCCATCAGTTGGGAGTCGTATTGGCGATAGATGAGTAAAGTATTATCTTCTAAAGTTAAAGCATGGACCGGTTTTCCTGCTTTGCCGTTTGCTTTTGCTTTGAAAAAGTTTTCTTCAAAGGTTGAAATTTGAGTTAAGCAAAAAGGTTGGAGGTATTGAAAGTTGAAATAGAGGAAGGCGCTGCAAAATAAAGCTGTAACAAGAAGCGGGGTCATGATCTTTTTAAGAGAAAGCCCACCAGTGGCTAAAGCCACAATTTCACCGCGCAGGTTGGACGTGGTGAGAACTTTCACGGTAGAGATCAAGCTTGCGATAGGGATTAAGATGTCAGCTCTTTTAGTGAACTGGCAGCCATAATAAGCTACGAGATGAAATAGTGTGATGGCGTTATTTTGAAATTCTTTTGTGTGCACAGAATAATCGATCAAGACATACAAAAAATAAAAACAGCCGATAAAAAGACAAAACACCTTTATCCACTCAAAAGCCAAGTACTTTTGCCAAATTTTATTCATTCAATGCCCCTGTTGAGACGGCTTAAGGTCCAAGATGAAACGCCTATCATCACCACATGAGGCATTAAAAAAAGAGCTGAAGCTAAAATGAATCTATGACCAAGTTCTTTAGCGATACAAAAAGAGATCAATGATAATGCAGTTAAAAGAAGGACGCAGAAAATAGCTCGCTTCGATCCATTACGACTGATCTCCATCCCAAAGGCAATGCCCACCAATGTGAATGTAAAAGCACATAGACCAATGGAGAGACGGCGGATCATTTCTGTTTGGCATTTATGGAGCACACGCAATGTTTTTGGTTCTTGATGATTCTCTGATCGCAGATGGGCCATGCGCGCACGCAAAAGACTGAATTTGAGATGGTCGTTTGCAATTTTCCACCCTGCTTTTCGCAAAAGAGAAGCAAATTGGGGAGCCTCAGAAGACATATTTTTTTGATTTTCAATGATCAAATGATCCCATTTGGCAAGAGATGGTGCACATGAGATTAAACTCACCTGCTTGGCCATCAAATCTTTGCCGGATAATTCTAAACGTTTTGCAAGGCACACATTGAGACGCTTTCCTGATGAGTCGTTAACCGCAATAACCAAATCTTGGGCCTCTTGGCCATTACGAATTGGATCCATTTGAACAAAAGCATTTTTTAATTTAGCAATTTTTGCACTCTGTAGGAGTACCAAGGGATTAACAGAGGTGAGATCATAAACCATTTTTCTCGTTGCTAAGTGGGAAGCAGTTGCCATTTCAGAGGCGATATAAAAAGTGGTTAACCCTAAAAAAGCGCCTGCAATCAAAATAGGCGCCGTCAAGGTGTGTAAGCCAAGTCCGCCCGCTCTTAAGGCTGTTAATTCATGAGTGTGAGAAAGGCGCTGGAATAAGATCCAAGCTGAGATCAAACAAGAAATAGGGATGGCGATAGGTAAGATATAGGGGATCTGGTAGAGGGTAAAGAAAAAAATATAAGAGGGTTTGGCCCCAATTGTTGCAAATTGAGCAATTTCTTCAAGGCGAACCACTAAAAGAATCGCAATAAATGAAACGACGCAAAGTAGGAAAACCCTCAGGTAATTTTTCAGTAAATACCACCAAAACACCGGCATAGGGTAGAGAATAAAGGATGGGGGATGAAAAAATCCACTCACTCCTTTATCCTGTACCCTTTACCATTTCTCTGTGCGCTCTCCCGTTCCTCTGTGGTAAAAAATAAAAAAACCAGGAGAGCCCACGGAGAGCACAGAGAATAGACCTCTTGCGAAATTCGCTTTGTTTGAAAAAATTAGCATTTTTTGTGCAGATTTTCGGAAAAATTTTGAGAGCATATAAGTACATATGGTCGAAAAATTTCGCAGAAAAGATGCCAAAAAGGGCAATTTTAGCGAACAAATGGAATTTCGAAAGAGGTCTAATGATTATTTTTTATGGAAAAAGCATTTTTAGCATTTTTAAATGAAAATTGTTCAGATCGGCCCCGTTTATTATTAGGTTTATCGGGCGGACCTGACTCGATGGCTCTGTTTTGGCTGTTATTGAATGAGAAATACCCATTCGAAGTGGCTCATATTGACCATGGTTGGCGTTCTGAAAGTGGGGAAGAAGCAAGAAAACTGGCTTCACTTTGTGAAAGAACAGGGATACCTTTTCACTTAAAAAAATTGGAAAATCCCCCTATAAAAAATCGGGAAGATGAAGGAAGAGTTGCACGTCTGGCTTTTTTCAAACAGATCGTTGAAAGGCAGAAATTAGAAGGGGTATTTTTAGCTCATCAGGCAGATGATCAGGCAGAAACAGTTTTGAAAAGAGTGTTTGAGGGAGCAAGTCTTTCTAAACTTAGGGGAATCGTTGCGAAAAATGAGCTGCAGGGATTGATGATTTACCGGCCTCTTATAAAAATTAGGAAAAGTGAGATTCTAAGTTGGTTGAATGAAAAGAAAATTTCTTATTTTTATGACATGACGAATACAGATCCTCGCTTTTTGAGAGGACGTTTAAGAGAGACGCTGATCCCTCTGCTTTCAGATCATTTTGGCAAAGAAGTGGGCTTAAACCTATGCCGTCTTGGGGAGTCTGCTTGTGAATTAGGCACTTTTTTAGAGGAGCATATCAATCCTTACTTAAATCGGATTCAAAAAAAAGGAGATAAGGTTGTTCTCAATTTTGTACCCGATCCACCACGATCCGATTTTTTATGGAAAGCTGTTGTCCGCGAGCTTTTTGATCAACAACGAGTTGCATTATCCCATGCAACGCTCGAAATGATTTTAAATCATTTGCAAAAAGGAAGTTGTCACAAATCTTTAAAAGTTGGAAAGAAAGAAATCTTTATCCATCGCGGTGAGCTGACAATCCAATGAAATAGTTTATGATGTTGCTCTGGAAATAGAAATCATGTATGATAAGGCGTTGAATTTGAAAGGCCGCGCTCTCTCACAATAAAATTCATTACTTTAAACGCACAGCGTTTTATAATCGATTTGTAGGCAGAAAAAAAAGTTTATACCATGGCGAATGATAAAAAATTAAAACCGGATCAAAAGAAAAATTTCCCCACAACATTTTTCCTTTTTCTTTTGGCTATCATATTACTCGTGATCACGGTCCAAAATTTCATGGCCACCAAAAATGGGAAAGTGGCTTTTAGTCATCAAGTTGAGCACTTAGTTAATCTCAATTTGATTGTCCCTGAAGAAAGCCGAAAAGTCTCATTAAATGATAATTTAGTCACTTTTAGTGGTAAATTTCGGGAAAAAGACACAGAAGAGGGAGATAAAAGGTTTCGGTATTTAGAGCTTCTTGAAGACAGCCATAACTTAAACAACGAAAAAGAAGAAACGATTTTAAGTCTCAATCGTCTTGAGAATGAAATCAGAGAATCTGCCAGCGTCTTTTTAGAAATTAGCGGAATCCCAATCCCGCCTGGTGGCTATCGAGTTGTTGAAGAAACTTATAATAGTCCAAAACGTCAGAACGCTATTGTGATTAAGCAGCTGCCAAGCAAAGAATTAGTTAATTTGGAAATGCTGAAAACAAAGTTTTCTCAATTGAGTGCAAACCCTTCTGAGGAGAGCTTAGTCAATTTTAAAAATAACCTAGCCGTTTTGATTGGCAATTTCAGGTCTCCTGTGCTTGGGATCGGTTCTGAATCTATGAAGCAAGAGCTCAAAACCTTAGAAAAAGAGCTTGAAGAGATATCACACCCTTCAGCCCCCTTTGCAGCCAAACTTTCCACTTACAAACACATCTTGGACAAACTACAAGATATTGTGAACACACTCGATGAACCAGTCGATAATATCCGTTTGGGTGAACTCCGCTCGGTGCGTCAATACAAAGAAGAAATGGACCGCTTTAATGTGATCTCCCAAGAGTTAGAGCAAAATGTGACACAGCTCGATAAATCAAGGGGATCTGTTTCGCATGTGATTTGGTTCTTCAATAATAAAGAGCTGTCAACGCGTGCTCTAGAGCGTCAAGATGCTGAAACGTTCAGCCACTGGTTTGCGAACGCAAAAGAAGAGATGAACAATTTCAAATATAATAAAGGGCTGTTTTTCAAAGCACCCGATCAACCGCGCAACTTAGTTCTAGAAAAAACCTTTAAAAGTGAAGAGCCTACGCCTAACTATTTCAGTTACTTGTTGACACTGCTACCTGTGCTTTTGGTTGTTTTGCTGTTGTATTTCGTTTTCTCAAGGCAAATGAAGGGAGTTGGCGGTACTGCGATGACCTTTGGAAAATCGCCCGCGAAGATGCTGCAAAAAGGACAAAACAAAGTGACTTTCAAAGATGTGGCAGGCATCGATGAAGCTAAAGAAGAACTCGTTGAAATTGTTGAGTTTTTGAAAAACCCGACTAAGTTTACCACTTTGGGTGGACGGATCCCTAAAGGCGTTTTACTGATTGGACCCCCAGGTTGTGGCAAAACCATGATCGCTAAAGCTGTGGCTGGAGAAGCAGACCGTCCTTTCTTTTCTATAGCAGGTTCCGACTTTGTCGAGATGTTTGTCGGGGTTGGCGCAAGCCGTATCCGGGATATGTTTGAACAAGCAAAGAAGAACGCGCCTTGTATCATTTTCATCGATGAAATCGATGCCGTAGGACGCCATCGGGGAGCTGGGATTGGGGGTGGCCATGATGAGCGGGAACAAACCTTAAATCAACTGCTTGTTGAAATGGACGGTTTTGATACGAATGAGGGTGTCATTTTGATGGCAGCCACCAACCGTCCTGATGTGCTCGATAAAGCGCTTTTACGTCCAGGTCGTTTTGATCGCCGCGTGATCATTGGGCTTCCAGATATCAAAGGGCGTTATGAAATTTTGAAAGTGCATGCCCGCAAAATTAAGATTGATCCCAGTGTGGACCTTTTCGCTGTAGCCCGCAGCACCCCTGGAGCCTCTGGGGCTGATCTTGAAAACCTCTTAAACGAATCCGCCCTTCTGGCAGCCCGTAAAGGGAGAACGGCAGTGACTAGCGCCGATGTGGTGGAAGCGCGTGATAAAGTGCTTTATGGCAAAGAGCGGCGCAGCTTAGAGATAGGCGAACAAGAGCGCAAAACAACAGCTTATCATGAATCTGGCCATGCCATTGTTGGTTTAGTTGTTGAACATTCCGATCCTGTTGAAAAAGTGACCATCATTCCAAGAGGGCTATCGCTCGGAGCTACACACTTTTTGCCTGAGAAAAATCGTTTAAGTTATTGGAAAAGAGAAGTCATCGACCAATTAGCTGTGCTCATGGGTGGACGCTCTGCCGAAGAGATTTTTTTAGGTGATATTTCAAGTGGTGCTCAGCAAGATATCTCTCAAGCAACCCGCCTGGCACGCAGTATGGTCTGCGAGTGGGGAATGAGTGAAAACTTGGGTGCAGTAGCCTATGATGAACGGTATGACAATGGTGGTGGCTACACAGGTTTAAACTACCATGAAAAGAGCTATTCTGAAGTCACTGCCAGGGCAATTGATGATGAAGTGCGCACACTTTTGGAAGAAGCCCATCAAAGAGCGCTCAGTATCATTCAAGAATACCGCGCTGAGGTTGAACTGATGACAGAAATGTTGATCGAATTTGAAACCTTAGATGCACAAGATGTCAAAGACATCATCAACAAACAATGGGATTCTGAGAAAAAACGGCAACGGATGAAAGATCAAGAGCAACTTTTCAAACGGAACACTGAACTTCCACCTCCACCACCACCGATGCCGGAGATCAAACCAGACGGCACTCGGGACTTCGGCCTCAGTGCAACCTAATAATTAGATATTTAAATACTGTTCCTTCTCTGCTTGCTCCGCGCTCTCTGCGGTAAAAAATAAAGGACCGTAGACTTTAGATCTACTAACAGGGAAAATTATTGGTGCTGTTATCTTATCTCAAACTATCAAACTGCAAGACAGGCCTGCTGATCAATTTTAACGCCAGTCCTCTAATTGCGCTTTAAGTCAACGCATATTTTTTCTTTCCTTCAACAGCTAAGCCAAAGCGTGGTTACACGCGAAGGCTTCTCTTAAAGAAACTAAAGATTGTCTGCTCAC
>Ga0153954_1000821_pt1 | contig 20766 bp, 17 predicted proteins | sample TSFL038MetaG_FD_102277 | JGI IMG/M metagenome (GOLD analysis project Ga0153954, IMG submission 102277) | Attine ant fungus gardens microbial communities from Florida, USA - TSFL038 MetaG | ecosystem: Host-associated > Fungi > Mycelium > Unclassified | place: USA: Florida, Wekiwa Springs State... | reverse complement strand
GTCTTTGATTGGCAGGCAGGGCAAGTCAGCATGTCTTTTTCCTCCAAAAAAAGGAAAAATTTACAGCCCTTCTTCTTGATTAACAACCATTTTTTAAAAGCACTACTTGTTTAGGACTACCTCAAAAAGAGCTCCTATTTTCATTGATTAGATTTGTTTCATATATTTACTTGGATTTGGTGATAACGCTGCGCAAAAGAGTGCTTTCACTACCTGAAAATTCATCCCCTTAAATAGCATGGTGGCAGCTACCCATGCAGAAGTAATCGCGACATTTAAAGAGATGAAGGCAAATCCGGCAATTGGAGGCATACCAGGAATAATACCTAGAACGCTTATAATTCCAATCGCCAAAGCAGAAAGGGAAATCAAAGCTTCAGCTAAAATAGAAACGATCATAAATCTAGCCATCCCATTCAGCTTGTTATCCTTAGTAGCAGCTGCCTTTGGAAGCCCTCCATGCATCATTAGTGACATACCTAAAACAGTCATAATATAAACTCCATTAATTTGTAACTTACACTATTCTAGTGTTAAGACTTTATAAATAAAAACTTTTATACTCTTACCCTATGTTGGGATTGGGGCTTTGGATCAAAATATTCTTCTGGCTTTGAGGAGACCGCTGCGCATAAAAGAACTTTTGTTATAGTCCAAGTGTACTTTTGGAAGCCGCAATTCATTCAAAATATTATGCTCCTCACACCCAATACAAATTTTGTGATGCTCTCACAATCTATATTATTTAAAGGAGCGAGCTTAGAAGTGGTTTGGCCGAGATTTCTCTATTTATTTTTGATTGGGGCTGTTCTGTTTTTAATATCCTTGGCGCGCTTTCGTAAAACGCTTTTTTCCATAGCTTAGGAAAACATAGTCGATCCATCTTGAAAGGATACAATTCAAGATGGATCGACCGAGAATTGTCTCAGACGCCCGCCATCATAGAATAGTCAAAGCAGAGCTCCTATTTTCATTGATTATATTTGGTGCAAATATTTATCTGGATTTGGTGATAACGCTGCGCAAAAGAGTGCTTTCGCTATCTGAAAATTCGCTCCCTTAAATAGTATGGCGGAAGCTATCCATGCGGAAGTAATCCCAACACTTAAAGAGATGAAGGCAAATCCGGCCATTGGAGGCATGCCAGGAATAATACCTAGAACGCTTATAATTCCAATCGCCAAAGCAGAAAGGGAAATCAAAGCTTCAGCTAAAATAGAAACGATCACAAATCTAGCCGTCCTATTCAATTTGTTATCCTTAGTAGCAGCTGGCTTTGGAAGCCTTCCATTTATCATTAGTGACATACCTAAAACAGTCATAACATAAACTCCATTAATTTTTATTTAAACTATACTGATATTTTAATACAACGTTAATTTTATGTAAACAAGTTTTTAAGAATATTGCTTTAGCTTTGGAAAAGCTATTGCAAGTATTTTTTTATTAAAATCAAACGCTGCTCTCATTGGAAAGCCAAAAGGAGAGTTCAAATCTTCATATTTATTAAATGCGCACCTGGATTTGATGAAAACGCTGCAAAAATGAGCTCTTTCACATTCTTAACATTTTTTCCCTTATACAGCATGGTGCAAGTTATCCATGAGGAAGTAATACCAACGCTTAAAGCGATGAGAGCAAACCCAGCAGCAGGAGGCATCCCAGGAATAATACCTAGCCATCCTAAAGTTCCAATTACTAGTGCAGAAATGGAAATCAACGTTTCAGTTAACGCAGTCACTAACATAAATCTAGCCGTCCCATTCATCTTCTTATCCTGAGTTGCATCAGGCCTTGGAAGCTGTTCATGCGACGCTAACGAAAGACTTAGAGCAAACATATATAAACTCCATTAATTTGTAACTTACACTATTCTAGTGTTAAGACTTTATAAATAAAAACTTTTATACTCTTACCCTATGTTGGGATTGGGGCTTTGGATTAAAATATTCTTCTGGCTTTGAGGAGACCGCTGCGCATAAAAGAACTTTTGTTATAGTCCAAGTGTACTTTTGGAAGAGGATTACTAAAGTTAGCCAAGAGGACGTGATAGCTACGTTTAAAGCAATGAGAGCAAACCCAGCAACAGGAGGCATTCCAGGAATAATGCCTAGAAGGCCTATAATTCCAATTGCTAAAGCAGAAATAGAGATTAGAGTATCCATGCAAAGACCTGCCACCATAAATCTAGCTGTCCCATTCAATTTATTATCTTTAGCTGTAGGAGGCGATATCTTCCCTTGAGACGCCAATGTTATGCCTAAAGTAAACATATATAAACTCCATATTCATGATTTACACTATTGTAATATTTTAATATTAAATTATTAAGATCATGTAAATGATCGAAATGGGCATAAATGCTGCTCGCTTTATAGTAAGCAATCATATAAGAAACCAAAGAAACACAAATGACTCCCGCGCGAGACACAAGAAGTAGTTCGTCAGAAGAGGTTGTTTTTCGAAAAATTCTTTTATAACTGTCTTCAGTAAAAGAAGAACATAAGACAAGAATCTGCGAGCACATGATATTAATATTAATGCTGGCTGCAAAAATGACGCAGAGAATTAGACCGATAAAAAATGGACTAAATAGGCCTTTAACAAGATGAATAAACAGCATTCCTGGCTTGGAAAGTGTTCTCCTATCAAAAAAAGCAAGGCTCACCAGACCAACAGCTGTTGCAGCCAAGAGAGATACGGTCATAGGGAACGGCAATTAAAATGCTCGAAGCAACTGCCCATTCATAAGAGATGGGAAAAAGGCTTTCCACCAAAAGGCCAAGTCCAACCAGCCCTGCTGAAATGTAAATGATATAAAATACAAAGCAAATAAGAGCGGTAAAAATCAGTAAGCTACCTGAGCAAACGGCCCAAAGAAACATGCATTAACCTTTCAGGATTGAGTGCACTTCGATCTGTCGATATCCATTTTGCGTTAAATTTTGGCAATAACGCTCACGCTCTTCAGCTGAATTAAAGTAACGAGTCTCAAGTGAACCTGTTTTCTCAAGAACTATGTAGGCAGTTTGCTGAGCTTTTTTGTCTGCACTTGATAACTCCAAAGTGACATATTGGTGGTCTCCAAGTTTTTGATTTGCCTGATGCAAAATATCTTCAGGGATACCACTTGAGCTAACAGATTTTGAAACAGATGTCATAAAATAACTCCTTTTTTAAAAAGGACATTAATTTGATACATTTATATGCTTATTTTTGCATTAAAATTAGTTTTATATCAATCTTAGTTTAAAATACTTTATTATATGTTATCTTTATAATTTATCTTGTAAACAAAAAATAAATGGATTACAATTTCTTTTTCGGAAATTAATTAATAATTTATTTATGGCAAACATTATTGCATATCAACAACTCCAACAATATACCGTAATCGATTATGCGGCTCAATTTGCCAACGTCCAGCACATACAACAGCCACACATTCCACTAATTGGAGAAGCGATCCCCCTAAAAAGCGACGGAAGCTTGCAATATGTCTCCTCCCTGACTCCCCTGCAGAAACAAAAAATCATAGCCATTACAGGGCTTGTGCTTTCCATTTTGGGCTTGATGGGTACTATCTTGGCGGCCGAGCTACTGAATATACCCTTAATTTACTTGGCTTGCTTAGGGACTGGTGGAGGCTTTATTGCTTCTCTTATAGGAACCATTCATTGTTTCAACCAAATTGATCTCAATTCCCCAAAAACACGACGTAAAGAAACGGAGTTGATTAGAACGCATAAATTATCCCTTTCTCAAATTAATAGAAGATACAGCAACTTTGAGACAGTGGCAGCCTATGCGCTTATGGGCAATGCACAGCCTGCAAGTTACTGGCAAGCGGCCCACCTTAGCCTGAGACAGGCTGAGGCCGATCGCATTTATGCTTCGTTAGCACATCAGATCCATTACACATATAAAAGAGCTATTGCACCAGCTCAGCAAACCTATAATCGCGCTAGAAATTATGAATCCATGGCCGTTGCTAATACGGTGACAGCCCCTCGTCACTATCGTGTCATTCCCGCTTTAATAGCTATAGACGCTGCTTATGAACGTAGAGACGCTTCAGCTCAACTAGCACAGACAATAGATGCTGTGGCCCCCCTCTATCAACACGCCCTACAAAGGCTCAATCATGCCTATCGTGCAGTGACAAAACCTCTTTCAGATGCCTTCCTCCAACTGCCACTGTTTTAATAAATATATGATGGCTTAAAGTTCCTTTCTCTTGACAAATATCTACAAGCGGGTGAATTATCCTTCTCAAAAAAAAGATTTTAAATCCAGGTTTTAAATGTGAAGCAGCCCTTTTTGTGTATTTGCCTGATTGTCATGTATTGCAGCGTTTTAAAAGGACATAGTGATTTGAAAAGTGTAAAAACAGAGGGCGTCCATTTCATTACTCTCAAAAATGGATATAAGGTGTGGACGCAGACAGTGGGAGAAGGTCCGATTCAGATATTGCTTCTCCATGGTGGGCCTGGATGCACACATGAATACTTCGAATGCTTTGAAAACTTCCTACAGAAAGATCAATTCACATTGATCTATTATGACCAGCTCGGCTCTCATTATTCTGATCAACCAGAAGACAGTTCTCTGTGGACTGTGGAAAGGTTTTGCGAAGAGGTGGAAGAAGTGCGTGGCGCTCTTGGCTTGGAAAACTTTTATCTTTATGGACAATCCTGGGGTGGCTTGCTCGCTATCGAGTATGCGCTGAAATATCAAAATCATCTGAAAGGCTTAATCTTATCCAACATCACAGGCAGCGTGGCCTCTTATGAGAATTATTTGAATGAATTGAGGCGGCAACTTCCCCAAGAAGTTCAAGATCAGATGGCCTCTTATGAAAAAGCTGGCGAATATGGCCATCCTGAATATGAAAAAATCCTCTTTGAGAAAGTATATACACGTTTTCTTTGCCGCCTGGATCCCTGGCCAGAACCCCTTGTACGCACTTTCAGTCACTTGAATAAGCAAGTCTATCTTACAATTCAAGGGCCCAATGAATTTGTCGTCACGGGTAATTTTAAAGAGTGGAATCGATGGGCAGATCTTCCAAAAATTCAAGTTTCCACTTTATTAATCTGCGGACGCTATGACACAATGAATCCTAAAGATGTGGAGCAAATGGCTTCTTTGATCCCTCATTCCCAACTCAAGATTTGTGAAAATGGAAGTCATTGTTGCCATTACGATGATCAAGAGAGTTATTTCCAGGCTTTGCGCACCTTTTTAAAATGAAATGAGCCTAAGTTTTCTTGAGAAAGTGTATTCAGCGTGCTAGATAATCGAGAGTCTTGTCAAAACATCTGGCTGGATTAGGATATTCAAAAAATTAATCGTCATTTTCAAACGATTTGTCCCTTGGATATAGGCCGTATAGAACAGGCGGATTAAAAACACTCTAAGCTTGTGACTACATAACGATTATGCTAAGATAAAACAAACAGTAACTCGTTAGGATAGTTATTATGACAAAAGAAGTTGTTAAGCACCGTAAAGAAGACAAGAAAAAGCCTGCATTGACTGCAAAAGAGAAGAAAGCAAAGAAGCAGGAAAAAAAGCAGAAAAAAGGCTCTTCTTCATAAAAAATTTTTTCTATGCCATGGGTTCCCCTTCATCTTTGGGGTCGCCCTTGGCTGATTTCGGACGCTATCAGCAGCATCGAAAAAGAATAATTTTTTGGTAACGTAGCCTTATAGCAGAATAACCTAAAAAAGTTATTCTGCTATATGTTCCCTAGACCAATAAAACCCACTTGCTGCATCTCTTCCCTTTTCTTTCCTTTCTTGACAAATGCGAACTTTCCCGCACATATCAATGAATGCCAAGGAAATTTTTTAGACGTCTAGGGGACCCCGATGCTTGCCCTTGTGAATATTAAAGCCTAACTGACCGCCAGATTGGTCTACTGCTCCAGTATTGCCCTTCCCATTAGGATCTAATGGAGTGACTTTGTTTCCTTTCGTACCTTTTTTAGTCTCTTTGACTTTTTTATCATGGGACTCTTGCGTAACTTGCGGATTTACTGGAAGCTCTTCCTTGGTATCTTGCTCCTTTACGGCTTTCTTTTGAGCCCAGCTATAACTGTATTTAATAGCGACGCTACAAGCAGCGAAGAACACGCCAATCACAACACCTGTAATCAATAGCTTTGACATAGACAACATAGACGGCAATGTGATCAAGTGAGCACCCACTAAAGTAGCGAGAATGCCATAGACAACCGCTGTAACAGCTGAGAGTGTCGCTGTTGCAATAACGGCGCCGTGAACCCAGGGATTATTTCCTGGTTTTGAAACTCCTGCACAACTTACCATATAAAAAATTCCTTTTATTTAATTTTATAATAAAATTTTTTAACTTATTATAGGTTTACCTACTAGCTCTGTTGAAAGAAAGGACAATAACGCATTTACCGATATTTCTTTTTTCAAAGGTAGAGAGGTTAATATTTTATTCCAAAATACTAAGAAATCTGGCCAGTTTGCCACTCGTTCTTTAAAACGCTCGCTATAGGTGATTTTTCCATTTAATAAAGCCGCATCGATCAATACATCTTCCATCCATGCGGAGCCCATAATAGCATTCATTTTGGCCGTATCTGGCGCTAAAGCACCCGTTCCCCGTGTATAGTATACACCATCTGCACGTATTATAAAAGCCTGATGTCGTATTCGTTCATTTGTAACTCCCGCCTTGAGATTCTTGATATATTGCGGAAGCAGGTCGTTACTGATCGCTTCAGCCCAAACTTTATCCTTTTCGATGACGATCAAAATGAAATCAATCGTTTTTAAAAAAGTGTTTTTAAGAGAAATGTCATTGCCTATCGCTGTGTTCAGTTGGTTAATTTCTATATAAAAATTTTCAGTCAAATGAGGTGTCTCGAAAACTTCCTTGACAGGTGTAGAATGTTGTTTCATTTTTGCAGGATACTCGCTCTCTGTAATCGTGGCGTGGTGCATGATAGGTTCTGGATAGACACCCGATGGGGTGTGCTGAAAATGCATCACTCGCATCTGTTTTTTAACAACGCATTTTTGATGCATTTCACTAACAGCACTTTTATGAAAATCTGTGAAAATTTGTTGTATTTTTAGATGTACTTCTTGAATTGCCTGATCCAAAGAGTCTTTGAGCTCGTGGTTATCTTCAAATGGAGTGGAGAAGCCAAAACGCTCATAACAACTCTTTGCAAATTGTCGTAAGACGATGCCTGTCTCTTCCAACTTTTTCTGCGATGCCCAATTTGCATGCAAAATGACTTGCTCCCTAAAGCCTTGAGCATGTTCGGCAATCGCTTGTTGTCTACTGGCATGTGACTTTAAGGCAAGGGCCTCAATCTGCAATGTAATTTCTTGAAAGGCAGCCATCAAGATCTGTGTTTTTTTAGCCTTTACCTCATTTTTGAGACACCAGGTATTGATGACACCGGAAGAAAAATGAGGACACTTGCCTTGCATTTTTTCTTTTAATTCCTTTTGCACCACCCAGATGATTCGCTGATCAATTGCCTCGTTTAAGAAACCGCGCTCTCTCATAATGGCTTGTATCGCATGGGATAGAGTCAAAGACTGCCCTGCAAGTATAAATGCGGCCGTTTCCTTTTGAGGATCAAAGTGCGCTGACTCTGCATGTGCCGCATCAAAAGAGATGCCAATTTTTAAAGCTTCAAACTGTATTTTTTGTTTGGCTAAAGCGTTTTTGAGCTCCTTCATCTCCTTGAATCGTATTTCTAAAGGAGGGCTTTTACATAGGAAGCAGAAGCTTTCTGCATAATCATTTCCTTCACCTTCAAAGAAAATCACGCCGTCGAGTGCAGAAGACGCTAGCCATTTTTCAGCCACGTCACGGTTAGCCTCATGACTCATATAGCCACCGGCGTCGATCATGTAGCGTACATGAGCATACTTTTCTTTATTTTGAGCAATATGTGCAAAAAAATCGGAAATATCTTTAGGAAAGACAAAATGTTGATTTTTTGGTTTTGAAGCTTGGGCAATCACTTGGGTTTCGAAGAGCGCGTCCAATTTTGCGCTTTTTAATGCTCTAGGATAAGCCAACTTAGCAAGTGGAGTCGCAGAAAAAATGACCGAATTTTTCATCCCATCCATGATATGGGTGGGTGTCGAGTTAAATTGCTCAGACGAATAGCCGATGTTAGTGAGGACTGAGGTGGTGAGGAAATACTCCAACACATCAGGTTTTTTGGCACAATGGGTAAATACTTCATCAAAAAGCTTTTGATTACCTAAATCGAAATTGTGCAATTTCAAACTTGGAAATTTACTTTTCACCCAGCTTTTGAAACGCCGCTGAGAAGGTATCTTGCTTAATTTCGACGCGATTTCCTGCTCTTCCAAGGACTGCTGTTTCAAATTTTCAATTACTTTTCTGAATTGCGTTTTATTGAGCCCTCTTATCCATGTCCCTTTAATGGATAAAATAAAAGTGAGGCAGGGGTCTTTGAATTGAGCATGTGAGGGTGTTTTGTTATAGGCGGGAGTATCAATATCTCCCTGTTCCGATGAACACATATGTTCATAATCGGTCTTCATTTTGAGAGCTTGCTTTAATAACGAGAGGAAAAAGTAGCGTGACAGACGGATTAAATGCATGTGCTCTTCATTTAGCTGAGAGACCCAAGCAGGTTCTGCTGATTTTTTATTGAACCAAAACTGCAAGAGCTCCGCATGCTGTTTATGCGGTATATAAACAAAAAAGGTTTTTAAGATATGCTGTGCAAGCTCATTTTGTATAAGCTGGATATCTTTTTTGGTCGGTTTTCCTTTGCCATGTTCGTTGGAAAGGGCTAACCCAAAAATGTTTTTACCTGTCGACAAAGTCTCCAAACCAAAAAGAGGTTTGGTCAATGCCATAAGCAAAGCTTTCTCCTGCTGTTTTAAGGCAATAAACTGGCCTAGTCCCAAAATTGCTTGTGTCATGGGATCATAAATTCTGTGGGATTCATCTCCAAAAAGCAGCCCTCTTTGTTCAAAGAAGTCTAAAATTTGTTCCAGTAGCTCTGCCGCCTCTTCTTGCCCATCATTTACAGCGTTAAAGCTGCTCGAGCGTAATGCATAAAAAGTTTGTGGAGTAATGAGTAGAACTTTCTTTCTTTGTAATCCTGCGCGTAATTGCTGTTGGATCATCTTGAGATTTTCTACATTCAATGGAGTATTCATCCCAATTTCCATCGTATCGAGCTCAAGACCTAAAAGCGAAAGTGTATTCCCCAAATTCTCTTTTTCGATTCCATACATTGCCTGGGTCGTCATGACAATGGCCATATAATCGTAACGCAGGCTGCGCAAAATCAGTAGTGGAATTAAATAAGAGGTTTTCCCTGCGCCTGCAGCTAACTGGAATAGGCGGTTTTCGTTCAGTTCCAATCCTTCACAAATCCATTTGTACACCTCCACTTGTTCTTTGCGTGGAAGTTTTCTTGTCTTCATCCTCATATAAGCGATCTCTGGAAATTTTTCCGGAGAGTAAGTGAATTCGTAGTTGAGAATATTGATAAGATCGGACTCCAACAGTTGATTCCCTGGATTGTGCTGCACTTTTTTTAAGCAGTCCAAAGCTTCTGCACACATAGAATCTAATACAAGTAGATGCATGTAGCGATGGACAGCCCCGAGAATCGCTTCTATGTGCTCTTGTTTTAACATTGGCCGATGTTCATCAAACAGAGCTGTCGAGTTTTTTAGAATGGCTTCCCACATGATCATGTCTATTGTGAGAGAATGGGTCTGGCGCGCATTCAGCCTTAATTTGAATTCTTTTTCTTCAGCCAGGCTGAAATCGCCGTAAAATGAATTGAAAGGATCATTGACACTATCTAGGATCAGTTTTTCTTCATCATGGAGCATCCTCTGGTAGTCTTGCTGCTTGCTTTTCAATTCTGCTTTAATACGCACCAAGTTTTCGGGCTTAAGCGTATAGATCGTGGTCTTTTGGCTTGCTAAAGTTTTTAGGCCACTCTCATACTGCTCAACAATTTCTTTTTCTAAAGAATTGTTTTCCAAAAGAGAGCTTTCGAAGAGCTGCTCTTTGCCAAAGTTTGCTGGTCTTTCTTCTTGTCTAAAGAGTAGTTTGAAACAGCTTTCGAAAGGCCTTGGATTAATCGATAATGAATCAGTGAGGGGCAGAGGTTGAGGGGAAGGTGCTTCTTTCTCAGGCAACGTCAAGGTGACTTTTTTCTCGTAGGAAAACGTATTTTCCCGCAGACTAAAACCCGCTTCCATCTCTTTTCCTGCTTTACTTAGCTGCAATTGGTTGACTTCATAGATAATCCAACTGAATAGTTTTTTTAACTGAGGCACATCCGTCACATTCGCTAAACTCAAATAGCCAAAATGTTTCGGAAAGTAACGTACATAGACAAGCAAAGAGGCTAATTCAATATGAGCTCTTTCTGCATACAGTGCATCTTTTTCTAAAGGAAGACGTAAAAGAGTGAGGAGTGTAAAATCGAACGAATGTGTCGCACACCCTGGGGGCACCAACTTAGCCTGTTCGTAAAGCATGACAAAGTAGCGTTGACAATAGGTAGATGACACTTGATTGGGACACACAATAAATGCGTCTTCAGTATTGCCCTTGGCAGCTTTTTCTCCAAAAGGTAGAGAATCATGGTGGTGGTCTAGGGATTTAAGCCATTGCCATTCTTTATAAGGAATGAAGTTTTTAAATGCGTGTGGCGCTAAATTAAATTTTTGAGACACAAACTCGACTTCTGCTGTTCTGCTTGTCGATAAAATCAATTCAAGCCTGACCTTGAGCATGCGCGACAGCTCAATCTCTCTTCTTTGCATCACAGAAAGAATTCTGAACTCTTCTGCTTCGCTTGTGCGCCACTCAATGGGTATTCCATTCACTCTATCTTCAGTTGCCGCGCGTAAATATTGTTCATACCATAAAGTAGCCGAGAGTAAAAACTCGTTGATGCCCCGCTGCCGATGCGCCCCAACTAAACATTGTTTGTTCTCATCTTTTGCTGCTTCAAGCGTAAATGTTGATTTCTGATAGCCTTCGATTAAATGTATATGATCGACAAAAGAAAGAAGCAGTTTTTGATTAACAGCAAGAGAAAAAGGGCTTGTATCTCGTGTATAGTTTAAAAACAACTTAAACACTTCGAGTGCTTGATCATCCAATATGTTGAAATGAAGAGAGTATAACTCTGAATAAGCCGTTTCATAATCTCCATGCTTTTTTCGGAAGAAGATCAAAAACAGTTTTTCAGCAGTATTTTTGCAAGGAATGGGTTCATTTGGAGAATCAAGATCGAAACTGAAGTAAAGCCGACTAAATACCGATTTTTTGTGCTCTGCTTCGAATCCTAGCTTTTTTTCTTCTTTTCTTGGAAAAGGAAGGATCACTTTGATTTTCCCCTCGCTGTTACGCAAGACAATAGCTTCCTGAGAATAAGATTTTAATGCTTTGATTTTAATGGGATTTAAACAATAACCGGGGAATTCTTCCGATTCCAGACCGTGATGACTTCTAGAGAAAGACAGGTCTAAGTTAGAAAAATAAAGTTCTTGAATTTCTTCTGTTGTTTCTTCAATGAAACAATGTACTTCATCAAAAGATGCATAACGTAAAGTAAAAGCATAAAGCGGATGAGAAGGCTCCAATTTTTCAAGATTAACAAGCGTGTAGGGAAGCATTTTGCCTTGTTCATTCACGCGTGTAAAACGAATGCCATCAGATAAAAAATCCATTCGCATGTAAGGCTTTTGTTCATGTCTTAAACAGGAAAGTATGTAACACTCCTCAGGAAGGTTGCCCGTAAAAGCGTAATGAATAAAAGGATATCTTTTCAAAACAGGCAAAGTGTCGTAATCCGCTCCACCAAACAATGCAAATGTATTGGCAACAACCTGACCTTTAGTTTTTAAAACGATGGGCTCAAAGGTATCCATCATCAAGATTGTGGATGCATCGATTGAAATCATAATCTGTCTTGAGCTAGCATCATTGTTCGTCTTCCCCAACCACCAAGGCTGCTGTATGTCAAGGTCAAATTCCTGAAACTTGTAAATTTCCCTCTCACGTTGAGTTGGCAAGATAAGCGCAAACCCCGTATTTCCCTGACGTAACGTTCCTTCTAAAAAATTCAACACATACTCTGTTGATCTACAAGTCATCCCTCCTTCATCAAATTGCCAATTTGATTGAGGATTGTGTTCTAAATTGAATTGATCCAAAGCGCTTCTACAGATGCGGCTTAAAATTTCTTGACTGTTCTCCTTTTGCCCAAGGAATTGATGCAATTGTTGAAAAAAAAGAAAATGATAATGTCTAATTCTGTGAGTTATAAAACTAGAGATTTCAAAGTGACCCAGTTGGCAATAAGTAATAGCGCCAAATCTGAATAATTTGGAAAATAGATTACAAAACTCATCTTCCGTACGTGTCTCAATAAACGATTCCACAAAAAGAAAATGGGCAAGGATCTGGACGTGCTTAATATCCTCCTGTTTTCTTTCTCCTTCAAAACGGATGTCTTTCGTTAGATTTTCCAAGCGTGTCTCATAAGTTTTCAACAATTCAGTGTCTATAGATCGAGAGAAAAGATCAGCCGCATAAGATTCTAGAATGACTTCACAGTGAGTTAAAAATAAGATAGCAGAGGAATGCTCAAAGACACCTTCATAGTACTTATACCCTTTGTCAAAGAGGTCTTTTAATTCGTTGAGGGCTTCAGGCTTGCCCCGTAAAAAAGTCTTTAACGCATCCCCGGAAAAGAGGGCATGGTGAAGGGCATGTTGTACAAAAGTTTTATTGAGTTCTTCATAATGCACTTGCATCCATTGTATCGCCAACCCAACTTGAAGTTCCGGATGCCTCATCATCAACATCAATTCATCCAATAGCTCCTTGCTGACATCTGCAATTTGATAATCTTCAAAAATCAAAGTGGGGTATTTTTGTGTGCTCTTTTCATTTTGCAAGAAATTCTTAGGGCAACAAAGAACATCATTGGATGAAAAATTCTTATATTTTTGCAGGAATCTCAACCAACGGTTATCCATAGAGGGAGAACTGGGATAGTCAAAACGCCCATCTGTGACCTGCTTAGCCTCTTCCCAAGACTTACATTCTTGTATAAGCGACAGCAGGTTCGCTATTTTTTTCCCTTCTGTCGATAAGATAGCGCTTAGTGCACATGTGAAAAGGATGGATAATGCAGGCGGAAGGTCCGTCCATTGTTCTGGATAGTTTACTAGAGTATTTTGAGCTGCGTCCCTACAGTTCAAAAGATATTCTTTGACCTGCTCGCGTTTTTTGTCTTCTATCGCTGATGGGAAAAAAAGATATCGCTCCGCATCTTCGAACAAAACTGGAAAAGTCCTATTTTTAAGTATCCCCATGGAATCGATTCTTCTAGCCAATTTATCCATGACAGCAAAAAGCACGAAAATCAGTAACACTTCATCGTTTGAATCGGCGTGGCAGGAATAAACCAAGGGTTGCAAAGAAGTTAAAATATCTGGAATGTCAGAAACAGAAACCTTATCCCATTCATCTGTAGATCCCCACTTAGGGATGGGAAGATTCAAAATATATTCATAAAATAGAATATGTTTGTTTTCTTCAGTATTGATCACAGTTTGTAAATCTGTCTTAAAAGTCATTGGTTCAAAAGGAGGGAGGGAAAGGATCACTGGAGCAGGAGGTTCGCCAAGCCCGCTTGTCACAGAAAGGGTCTTAGGCCGTTCAATGGCAGGAAAAAGTGTGCTGGCTTTCAATGTGAGTTGAGGCTTCAAAGAAGAGGCTACAGGAGACGTTGCGCACACTTCTTGTAAAATGATGTCGATCATCTCAGAAGCTTCCAGATAATCTTGCCCTTGCAAAAAGGTTTTTGAACGCAGCAACAAATTACCAAATTCTTCGCAAGCATTGATCAAAAGTTCACGATGTGGCTCACAAGGTTTGCCCATATAGTCATAAAAAGCAGAAATAATTGATGTGAAATGAAGATTAAGGAAGATCAGTTGGGTTTGCTCTTCAGAAAGCTCTAGCTGGTGCAGTGAAAAGTCCGTAATAATATTGCGCGGACATTTTTCAGCACAATCTCCAACATCCTGAAACTTAGCCGCAAACTTATCTGCATGCTGCATGATACCATCAAAAGAGAAAGCTTTAAAAACAGCCAAAAGATCATAAAGATCGCGACTCGAATAGCGAGTCCACTTATGGGGAATGTCCGAAATAAAGCGCAATAGCTGGGCAATAAATTGAGGGCTCATTTGTTGCCATACATCACTAGAAATAACGATTGGAAAGTAGATGTAGGAGACCTTTACATGGGTAGACTCCACAGTAAGTTCGGGATGGTTGCTCACACCTTCCCCGAGGTTTAAAAACGCAATGGTTACCATTTTCCCTAAAGATATTTTACAAACAATCGCATGGCCATTCGACTCCTGATAGCGCCCGCAATAGCCGACGGGAAAATAAACAAAACCCTTTTTTTCCAATTCATTATTGATAAAGTTCAGAATATTGGCAGACGAAGTGCTCAGTGTTTTTGCATCTAGAACATCGGCGTGAAACACAGGAAACAGTGATAAGATTCTATGTGCTGTTTGTAAAACCTCTCTAAGTTCATGGAAAGCGCTAGCACCTCCTTCAAAAGAAAAAAAAGTTCCATCAGCAGCGATTAAAGTTAGATACTCAATATAGGCCTTTAAACAAAGAACGGTCTGATGCCCTCTATCAAAGGAAGAACCACGGATAAGAAATGTGTTATTCATGAGAGCGAATTGTCGCCAGTTCATTGTCGAGGCATATTTTTTTGCATCAACGAGTCTCTGTTTAGCTTTTTTACGTAAAACCTTTTTTTGCTGTTCGACTTCTGAAAGAGGAGTTTTTTTTAAAACCAGAAGCTTGGATGTCGTTGTTTGATCCTCTAAAAAAGGTCCCTTCGGCTCTGATTCCGGCTCCTCTGGTGTACTTTCAGCTTGAGTTTCTTTTTTAGAGGGTGTTTCCACTTTCAGAGCTTTTTGACGGTTAGCTGCAGGCGTGTTAAATTTTTGAAAAAAAGAGGAAATTGGGTGAATGCTCAATAAAGCAGCGGTCAGGCCGTAACCACCCAAAATAGGATAAATAAACTTATCGGAAAGAAGAAGTGAAGCGTTTAGTTTCAAAACAAGTATTGCGGCAGCCACAGCTACAATGGCTACAATAAGAGTGCCAAAATAGATATTTTTGGCATTCAAACAGCGGTTATGTGGATCTACATTACTAATGGAATACATAAGCTATTATAATATATGATAAAAGTTAAAATTTAATAAATTTTAAAAAAATTAATTATAAATTATTAAATAGCGATGATGGTCGCAAAAGAGACGCTCAGTCAATGACCGAATTTATAGTCGATTAAGTTTGAAATGATAAATTTTCACCACGTCAAAGCTCTCGGGATTCCTTCTAGTCATCCTTGGATAGTCTCGGAACGCTGCCTTTGGCAACTCAAGAGCAAACTTTTTCCCTACCAGGATGAAATTTCCGGGTGAAATCATAAAAGATCTCTGATCTAAAAACTAGGGGTATCAATTTTTCTTGCTATAATTGACCCGCTTTTTTAAAGAGATGTACTGAATCAGTTTTTGATTTTTCACTCATTGTCATGAAAGAAGAAAAACTACTTCATCTACTGCGCAGGAAAAAAGGCTTCTTCGAGGCTATCTTAGAGATCACAGAAGAAGAGTCAGAACTTCCATTGCAAGAGTGGATTTCAGCTCTTGAGCAGAAAAAAATCCTTTTATCCTGCATCGAAGAAATCGATGCAGAATTGATGCCTTTTAAACAATCTCTACATAATCTTTCCCAAGAAATCTCGGAAGAATTGGAACACATCCGGAGTGTCATTAAACGAATTTTACATATCGATGTCATTAATCAAGAAAAACGAAAAAAAGAGCTCCGTCCTTCAGATGGACCTTGAGAGCAAACTTGCAAGTTTTTCCAAAGAAACTCAACAGCTTGAATGGGCCTATAATGCACTGCAAAAGCAGTTTTACGAACTCAAAGAAAAGCTGGAATCTTCACATCAAATGCTAGAGCAAATCGTCTTCTGTATGACAGATGGCCTGCTGTTTATTACCCTTGAGGGGAAGATCGCACTTTTTAATCCAGCCGCTGCTGAACTTTTAGATGTCGAACAAACCTCTATTTTGCAGTGCGATTACCACAGGCATTTTGATGACCATCTCTTTGGTTTTTCCATGAAAGAGGCGTTAACGCAGCCATCAGCTCATAAGCGCGCGCTTTTGACTTTAGACAACGGAAAAGATCTTGAAATTTCTGCTTCACAAGTACCTGGAAAGGGGATAGTACTTTTATTGAGTAATCGTTCGGAACAGCAAAAGCTTGCTAAAAGTCTGCAACAGTCAGAAAGGCTACAAGAAATTGGCGAGATGGCTGCCACTTTGGCCCATGAAATCCGCAATCCTTTAGGTGGCATTGAAGGCTTTGCTCAATTACTCAAAAGGGATTTAGAGACGCCTACTCATCAGCGTATGATTCAAGCTATCTTAGAAGGAACAAGCGCTTTAAATCGTCTTGTGAATGAAGTATTAGATTATGCACGCCCTTTCAGGCTTCACTTTACCTCTGTAGATTTCGTTCTGCTGATTCGAGAGACCCTTGCTTTTGCAACTGCTTCGACACAAATGGCAGAGTGTCTTTTTCATAGTGCCCACGCGACCTATTTATTAAGCATAGACAGAGAAAAAATTCAGCGTGTGCTCTTCAATCTGCTACGCAATGCTTCTGAAGCTGAAGCGACCCGTATCGAACTCACTTTGACTCAAGAAGGAATACTCATCGTCAAAGATAATGGAAAAGGAATCCATCCAAAAAACATTGAAAAAATTTTTACTCCCTTCTTTACTACAAAAACTCAAGGAAGCGGGCTAGGTCTTGCCCACTCCTTGGCGATCATCAAAGCTCACGATGGAATATTAGATGTGAGTTCAGAAGAAGGCAAGGGAACAGCCATCATGATTAAATTACAACAAAGTCATTGTTAGAGGGAAGAGGATATGCGCATAGAGAAGATATTAGTTGTAGAAGATGATGAGTTGATGCGTCATTTCCTGGCCGAAGCATTAGGTAGAAAACGCTTTCAAGTTGATGTTGCGCAAAATGGCAAAGAGGCCATGGCTCTTCTCAAAAAAGATGCCTATGATCTGCTCCTCACCGACATGAAAATGCCAGAGCTTTCCGGTATTGAGGTACTACGCAGAGCGAAAGAAATTTTTCCTCACATTCCAGTGATCGTGATGACCGCTCATGGCACTATTGAAAATGCCGTCGAAGCCATGCGTCTAGGTGCCTTCAACTATCTTCTCAAGCCTTTCACTCCAGATGCGCTCGAAATGCTCATTGAAAAGGCATCTGAGCATCAAGCCTTGATTCACGAGAACATTTATTTACGCGAAGAAGTCTCTTCAAAAAGATTGCCTGCAAAAATGATCGCCGAAAGTCCTATGATGAAAAAAATTCTGGGTGAGGCCATTCAAATTGCTAAAAGTCAAGCGAGCGTTTTAATCCATGGTGAATCGGGCACGGGCAAAGAGGTTGTGGCCGCTACAATCCATGCTCACTCTTTACGTGCCAAAAATCCCTACATTCGTGTCAACTGCGCGGCTATTCCTGATACATTGATCGAATCTGAGTTTTTTGGACATGAAAAAGGCTCTTTTACAGGAGCAAACACGAAAAGGGCCGGACGATTTGAGCTTGCGGATAAGGGCACTTTACTCCTGGATGAGGTGACTGAAATTCCTATAGGTCTACAGCCTAAATTGCTGCGAGTGATCCAGGAACAGGAATTTGAACGGGTTGGTGGAACAAAGCCGCTAGCAGTGGATGTCAGGCTGATTTCCACTTCCAATAGAAATCTTAAGCAGGCTGTCCAAGATAAAATTCTAAGAGAAGATTTGTATTATCGTTTGAATGTGGTTCCACTATTCCTGCCTCCACTACGAGAGAGAAGAGAAGATATTATTCCCCTTGTCATCTACTTTTTGGAAAAATTTTGCCTAGAAAATGGCAAACCTCTCAAAAAGTTGACTAAAGAAGCTGAGAAGAAACTGATGAATTATCCGTGGCCCGGCAATATACGTGAGCTGGCCAATGCTGTAGAAAGGGTTGTAGTTCTTGATGCTTCAGACAAAATATCTACTGAACATTTTTCATTTGACTAAAGCATCAAAACGAGGAAGACCTGGCTCAAATTGATATATATGAGCATTGGGATCGAAATAACCTGTCAGTATTTGTGTTTCATTCGCCAAAACAATAAAGTCAGCCCCAACGAATGCATTATAGCCTATCACCTGTCGTGCAAATTTAGGAGTCAAGGGCACTGCCTTACACTCGACCATCATAAGAGCTCTTAAGGAACCTGTAAGCGCATTTTTTGTAAATACTACAAGATCCGCCCGACGTTTAGGAATACGTTGACCCTTAGGCAAAGGTGCAGGAACTGGCAGTTGAGAAAGCTCTTTTTCTACAGCAATCCATGTAGGAGGGTAGCCCAAATTCTCCACCATTTCGTGGATAAGGCTTTGACGAATCATTTCTTCAGGTGTTTTGTCGACCCATTTCTTGCGAATAGGATCGTAAAGAAGATCACTTTTCGGGTTCAATAATCCCATAATTGCCATCATTTCGGCGATAGATCACCTTCAATTTCCTATCTTCTTCACTTTTATAAATTAAGAAAAGGTCTTCTGAAAGTTCCATTTTCATGATGGCTTCTTCTTGATTCAACGTCTTTAGAGGTTTAGATTCTTTGTTGACAACCTTATGAGGACGCAGCTCTTCTTCAACTTGTTTGAGATTTGCTTCTTCAATCTGGTCGTTGATATCATCTAGGTGAGCTATACGCTCCACAACATTGACATTCATATCCACCGATGCCAAAGTTTTTGCATGATGTTCATGTAAGCGGCGTGTATAACGGGATAATTTATGTTCCAATTTAGCAATCGCCTGATCAATAGAAGCATACATGTTTTCACTGCGCCCAGAGACTTTAATCAGCGTATTATTGACATTGAGGATATAGTCAGCTGTATGTAAGAGTTTTTGGACATCCATGATGATGCTGACGTCAAGAACGCGAATCCCAAAGCGTTCGATTTTTTTTAGCTTATCCATAGCATAATTCTTCATGGGCTCCGTGATTTCCACATGACGGCCGATGACCTGAATGGGATACCCAGCACTTGCAAATTTCTCTTTAATTTCAGCTTTTGTTTTCTCAGCCATTCTAAATCCTCATTCTGCTACGCACCAATCTTACTCAGAAACTCTCTTTTGACATCTTTTGTCAGCCAAATTTTGGCTATCCTATTAAGATCGCCCTCGATGCGGCTGAGAAAAGCTACATAAAAATAGTAGCTCTTTAAGAGAGTTTTTTAGTGAGATAGGTTCATGAAAGTGAAAATACCTGAGTCGGGAGAAAAGACCAATGTTTTTTTACATTTTCTCAACTCTCGGTTGCCCAGCTGCCCACAGGCTGCCATAATCTGTCTCCCTTTAGTACTACGCACAAAAGTCAGGATATCGAGCTCTTTCATCTTTTGATAAAAAGCATCGATGGTCGCCTGGTCAGGCGGCTCAAAACAGTCACGACTTTGAGGATTATAAGGGATGAGATTGACACTGACCTTGAGTCCCTTCAAATAGCAAGCGAGCCGCGCTGCATCTTCAAGTGAATCTGTTTTCCCTTTTATCAGCACATATTCTGCAAAAATTCTTCGCCGAGGATGAGCAGTATAAGCCTCCATGGCGGCTCTTAATGCGGCCATATCAAAACTTCGGTTGACCGGCATTAGGCGGTTGCGCGTTTCATTACAGGAAGCATTCACTGAAACTGCAAGGCAAAGAGCTGGATCAGCCTCATCTGCGAGCCGATAGATCTTGTCTACAAGCCCACTTGTTGAAATTGTAATGCGACTTGGGCCCAGGCCAAATCCTTGCATATCTGTGAAGATACGGATGGCTTGCATGACTGCTTCATAATTATCCAGAGGCTCTCCCATGCCCATAAACACAAGATTGCGTATATCTACTTTTAAATGATGCTTAGCTTGAAATAGTTGGCTAACAATTTCTTCGGTAGATAGAGAGCGTAAAAGCCCCATTTTGCCAGTTTCACAAAACGCACAACCCATGCGGCAGCCCACTTGAGAAGAAAGGCAGAGCGTGTAGCCAGCACGCATTGGAATGAGGACCATTTCAATTTCAAGGCCATCCTGCGTTTGTAATAAATATTTTTGCGTTGCATTTTCGCTACCTTTGTTGCTTAAGGGCAGGTAAGCAAAGTCTGTCAACGCAAGGATCTGTTGAAAAAGAGGTTGAGCGTTTTTAAAATGAGGGTCTTGCCCTGTCACTTTCCCTGTCTTATACCATTCGCGATAGACCAGCCGGGCATGTTCCTTGCCTTTTCCAAGAAGGGAATAGAGTGTTTCGGCATAGGAAGTAGATGTGTGTGCAAAAATTGAAACTTTATCCACAGTATATAGTCGATTAAATTTTAAATGATAATTTTGATCTACGTGAAAGCCTCGCGATTGATCGATCGTAACCCTACCTCGGTTGACTTAAGTCAACTCTCGGACAACCCATCAAAAACCCGCCACCGGCGGCTTTTTGAGGAACGTTGTCATATTTCTAATATTGGGTAGGTTACGATCGATCAAGCCCGAGTCTTTGACG
>Ga0153954_1000820_pt1 | contig 20791 bp, 20 predicted proteins | sample TSFL038MetaG_FD_102277 | JGI IMG/M metagenome (GOLD analysis project Ga0153954, IMG submission 102277) | Attine ant fungus gardens microbial communities from Florida, USA - TSFL038 MetaG | ecosystem: Host-associated > Fungi > Mycelium > Unclassified | place: USA: Florida, Wekiwa Springs State... | reverse complement strand
GCATCGACTATGCCTGGATCGTCGAGCATCACTTCGTGCGCCACGGTGGCCTGTTCCCGGCGAACTACGCGTTCCTCTCCTATCTCGCCGCGCGCACCAGGCGCATCCGGCTCGGCACCGGCGCCACCGTGCTGCCGCTCAACGACCCCGTGCGGGTCGCCGAGCAGGCCGCGACGCTCGACCAATTGTCGCAAGGCAGGTTCGATCTCGGGGTCGGCCGCGGCTTCATCCGCGACGAGTTTGAGGCCTTCGGCGTCGACATGAAGGAGAGCCGCGCGCGCGTCGAGGAAGGCGTCGCGCTGCTCAAGCAGGCCTGGGCCGCTCCCACGCTCGAGTTCAAGAGCGCATTCCGGCCGCCGATGTCAGGGCTGCCCATCCTGCCGCCGATCTATCAGAAGCCGCATCCGCCGATCTGGGTGGCGTGCCTGCTCTCGCCCGAAAGCTTCGAGTGGACCGCGCAAGAAGGCTACAACCTTCTCTATGTCGCTTATCACGTCGACCACCCGGTCGCGGTCGAGCGCATCGGCTGGTACCGCGACGCCTTGCGCAAGCATGGCCGCCGCGTCGAGGATCATGAAATCTGCTGCGTGTACCACGCGCATTTCCTCCCGCACGACGACGACGAGAAGCTCGCGGCGGTGGTGCACAAGCCGATGAGCGAGTACGCCGCCGCCGGCCTCGAAGCCGCGCGTAAACCGCCCGATCCCACCGCCTACAAGGGTTACGAGCAGCGCGACGCGGGACAGCGCCGATTCGCGTTCGAGTCGTACTTTCCCGGCCGCGTGCTGATGGGCGGACCGAAACAGGCGATCGAGCGCATCCGCGTCCTGCGCGATGTCGGCATCACCCAGATCGGCATGCTGGTCGATTTCGGCTCGCTGCCCCAGGCCGAGATCATGCGCTCGCTGGAAATATTCGCACGCGACGTGCTGCCGCATGTGCGCGATCTCTGAAGCAATACGTGAATCGAGCAGAAGGTCGGCTTGAAACCGGGATCGCCGCCGCACCGCATCCCGGACACGTGATCCGCGTCAGCAGGTTTTAGAGCGGATCGCGATCAAATAGATGCACGAAAACGGCGCGCCCCCTCTCCCCGCTTGGGGAGAGGGCCCGCCGTTGTGCGTCTATTAGATCGGGCCACACTCTAGCCTGCGACCTCGCGAAAGAATCTGCGAAGCTCCTGGTACGTCTCGTCCGGGCATTCCTCTTGCAGATAGTGCCCGGAGGGCACCGTGGTCATGCGCACGATCCTGCTCGCGTAGGACGGCCACACCTCGGTCGGCTTGTGGTTGCGTCCGACGGCGCCTTTGGCACCCCACAGGATCAGCGACGGACACGTGACCCTGCGCCCGGCCTCGAAGTCGGCAGTGTCCTGCTCGAGATCGATGCCGAAGGTCGCGCGATAGTCCTCGCACATGGCGTGGATGGTCTCGGGGTTCTTGAAGCAGCGGATGTAGTTCTCGAGCGCGACCGGATCGAAGAACGATGTACCCTGGTCGGTCTTCGACAGCTTGCGGCGGATGAAGAATTCGGGCTCCGCCCCCATCAGGGTTTCCGGCGTTGGATACGGCTGGATCATGAAGAACCAGTGCCAGGAGGAGGTGCCCCACTGGCGCGTCACATGGTTCAACAGGTGATGCTGCGGCAGGATGTCGAGCAAGGCAGCCGCTTGGATGCGCCCCGGCTCGTCGAGACACATGCGGTGGAGCGTGCGTGCACCGCGGTCGTGGCCGGCGGCGTAGAACCTTTCGAACCCGAGCGACGCCATCACCTCGAACTGATCCTGCCCCATGGCGCGGAACGAGTAGGCTTCGTGACGATCGCCTCCCGGCGGCTTCGCGCTGTCGCCATAGCCGCGCAGGTCCGTGCAGACCACGGTGAACTCTTCCGCCAGCCGCGGCGCGACCTTGCTCCAGGACATGTAGTTGAAGGGGTTGCCATGCATCAGCAGCAAGGGCGGGCCTTTGCCGCCATGCACGGTCACGATCTCGGCGCCGCTGGTCTTGATGCGCGTCTTGGTGAAGCCCTCGAACATCCGCCCGCTCCCTGCACGCGTTTCGGTTCCCACGGCTATTCGATGCGTCCGAGCGTGATCGTCAGGTCGAACTGGGCCTGGTCATCCGTCGGCTCCCGTTTCCCCCACAGCGTCCCGTCGGACATGACCTTGAAGACGAACTTGGAGGCGGCCCCCTCGAACGCGAGGCCCTTCTCGGTGATGGATCCGACAAAGGGCACGAAACGTCCTTGCCGGCTGACCGCATTGGGGTTGGCGGGCGCGCCTTGGGCGTAGAAGCCGAGCGCCGCGCCGTCCTTGTCGACGCTCTCGACAATCAGGATCACCTGCCGGCCGCCCCGGGTCCAGCGCCGCTCGCCGCCCCAGGCGCCGAGATAGGTGGCAATGTGGGCGGGCACGGACGGGTCCGGTGCCAGCACTTGCAGCGCGCGCGGCAGCGGAATGCCCTGGTTGGCTGCGAACGCCCGTACTTTCGCCTCGTCAAAACGCCGTACCGGCTCGGGCGCAGCGAGGCTCGCTGCCGACCGGCCGGCTGGAAGCGGCGTCCCGGCAACGGTCGGCGCCTGCCAGGTCCTGTAGACTTGCCACGCTGCCACACCTGACACCGCGAGGATCGCCGCGCCCACGACAGCCCCGGCCAGCCGTGGCCGGCGCGCCGCTGCCTTATTTTCCCCGGGCCCCTTGTTTGCGCCGGCCATGTCACCGTGGCCGAGGAGAGCGATCCGGTAGACCTGGATCGGCTCGGGCATGTTCTTCACCTGCTGCCGACCAATATCCTCGAACTTGACCGACAGCTTGTTCGCGGCCTGCTCATAGACGGTGCGCGACACGCAAATCCCGCCGGGGGACGCGAGCGCTTCCAAGCGCGCCGCAATGTTCACGCTGTCGCCGAAGAGCTGCCCTTCCCGGTCCACCACGTCGCCGACGGTGATGCCCATGCGGAAGGTCATGTGCCGGCTGGGCGGATAGGCCAGATTGCGGTTGCGGATGCTCTCCTGGATGTCCATCGCGCAGCGCACCGCATCGACCGCGCTCGGAAACTCGGCGAGAACAGCATCCCCCACCGTGTTCACCACGACCCCGCCATATCGCGTGGTGGTCTCGGCGAAAGCCGTGCGCCAGACCACGAGCCGGCGGATCGTCTCTTCCTCGTCCTCGGCGACAAGCTTGCTGTAACCGACGATGTCGGCTGCAAGAATCGCTGAAATCCGGCGCTTCATGGGTCCGTCTTGATGGGTCGGGGCCTGGGGCGCGTGATCCGCCGCCCATCATCCGACATTTTCACCCGTCCCGAAAGCCACCGCGCAGGACCTCATCGGCGCGGTCAGGCAGCCTCGCGCTCGAGCGCGGCCTTGTTCTCGATACAGTAGTAGCCGGCGAAGCGGCTGACCGTGGTGTTGCGGATCCATTCCTGCAGGATCCGGCTGAGGTTCTCGCGCGCGACCCCCGCCATCGCCGCGAGGTCGCCTTGGCTCACCTTATAGCGGATCAGGACACGGCCGGCACCAACGTCCTTGCCGAACGCGCTGGCGAGACTGAGCAGCGCCCGCGCCGCCCCGGCCCGCACCGACGGGGAGCTGAGCGCCAGACTCAGACTGTTGTCGCGCAGCCGGCGCGCAAGCAGGTCGGCGATGTAACGATAGAACTCGGGATGCGCGTGGCCAAACGCGTCGAGCGCCGCGCGGCTGATGAAGTAGAGCTTCGACGCCCGCAACGCGACCACCGAGGCGGAACGCGGCGCGCCGTCTACCATCGACAGCTCGCCGGCAAACCCGCCCGGTCCAAGGATCGCCAGGATGCGCTCGCGGTGCGACGGCGTGTCCAGCGTCACTTTCAAGAGCCCGTCGATCACATGGTAGCAGCCGTCATAAGGATCGCCGGCACGAAACAAGCGCTGGTTGGCCGCCAGCGCGACGGTCTTGGCCTGACCGAGCAGGCCGCCGGAAAGCTCGGGCGGCAGGATCGAGATCAGCGTGTCGCGGGGCATGACCTCACCTCCGTGGCGGCCCGCCATCATGACGGCGTCGAGGACGATGCCGACGACCTGGCACGGAGGCAAGAGGACAGGCTTGTTCACCCACCGATCTGAAGCGACGCCGTGACTGCCGACCTGCCCGCAACCATTGCCGCATGGAGCGTGATCAGCGCGCACAGACGTCGAGCCCCGCCACCGGGTGGTGGCGGGGCTCGTATCGAGACGCGCGATATCCTGTCGGCGCCCGGCCGCTATCTCGGTGCGGGCTGGGCCGGCTCGGCGGGCTGCGGCGGCTGCACGCCTTGGGGCGGCTGAACGGCTTGCGGCATCTGCGCGTTGCGTTGACCGAAGTTGGGATTGCGCGCCTTGCAGGATTCTACCAGTTGCGCGCTGACTTCGGGCAAAGGCTTGGCCGATTTGGGCCGCTGTGGCTTGCCTTGCATGATCGGCGCGACGCAATCGACCGCGAGCCCGACGCCCGTCTTGCCGCCGCCGCGGACAAAACCGGCTTGCTCGCAGGCCGCCCTGATCTCGGCGCAGGGACCCTGGCGTGGAGCGGCCTGGGCGGCAACACCCCACACGGCGATAACCGTCGCTGCGAGCGCGGGAAGCGCAATGGGCTTGAGTCTTTCGAGCATCGTCGTTCTCCAGATGGATTGCTTGCACGCACGTTCGCACAAATCCGGTCGGGCGGGCCGGCCAATAGCGTGACGCGCGTCACAAACGGGTCGATTGCAAGCCAATCGGCACGCGCACTGGCTAAGGATCGCGCTGCTGCAATGGAGGTGTCTTATGCCGAGATCATCGTGGATGCACGGCCCGGCGGCGCGGCCGACCCAGGTTGCCGATATGATCATCGTTGCCATGCTCACGTTCGGATTCGTCGCCGGCACGTTGCTGCTCGCCGTGGCGGTGTTCGGACATGGCAGCGGCCCGCTCAAGTCGATCCGCTACGTGCCCAGCGTGACGCGCGAGCAGTTGCTGGGCGAACGCGTGGGCGCGTATCGCAGCCTTCCCGCTCAAATTCGCGCAAAATTCATGCCGTCGACGACGGCGGTCCACTTGGCGACGTCCTCTTCTATGCGCGCCTTGAACTCCGCCGGGCTGGTCGGATGCGGCTCGTTCGCGATCGTGCGCAACCGGTCGATCACCGCGGGCTCCTTGAGGGTCGCGACGATCTCGGCATTCAGCCGGGACAGGATCGGCGCCGGAAGCCCGGCCGGCGCCAGCAGGCCTTGCCAGGCGGTGACGACGTAGCCGGGGACGCCGGATTCGCCGATCGTGGGAATGTCCGGCACGCTGAAAAACCGGGTCGGCCCCGTGACCGCGATCGCACGCAGCCGGCCGTCGCGGACGAACGGAATAAGAGCGGCGGGCGGGTCCATCATGAAGTCGAGACGCTTGGCAATGAGGTCGGTCGCCGCCGGCGCGCTGCCGCGATAAGGCACGTGCTGGAACGCGACGTTCGCCTCACGCGCCAGGAGCTCGATGGCGAGGTGGGGCCCCGAGCCGTTCCCGGGCGTGCCGTAGAGCAGCGGTTTCGCGCGGGTGCGCGCGAGCGCGACCAGGTCCGCCACCGACCGTATCGAATGCTCGGCGTAGGTCACCATGAGGTAGGGGTACGCGGTCAGCATGCTGACCGGCGTGAAGTCCTCGATCGTGCGATAGGGCAACGCCTTGAATGTCGCGGCCGCGAAGGCGTGTCCGGAGGGCGCCACGAACAGCGTGTAGCCGTCAGGAGCGGCACGCGCGACCTGGCCGGCTGCGACTGTGCCCGATGCGCCCGAGCGGCCTTCCACCACCACCGGCTGCCCCAATCGCCGCGCGAGACTGTCGACGACGATACGCGCCACGAGATCGGTCGGACCGCCGGGCGGGAAGCCGTGCAGCATGGTGATCGGCCGGTCGGGCCATTCCGCGGCGGCGCGCGCCGGCGCGGCAAGCGTCGCCAAAGCACCAGCGACAGCGGTGCGGCGCGTGAGCTTGGTCAAGCGTTGCCTCCGGGTTTTTTCGAATCGTTACGACGGGCATGCCCCGCGCGCAAGGCCGCCGCCCCGCATCACCACGCGGGAGGAGATCGGGTGCACATCGCAGCAGCAGGATCTGCACCGGCACGTGCTGGGCGACGTTGAGCGCCGAGACGCTGCGCCGCTCCGGCACGACGACATTGTCGAGCGAGACAGTGTTGGAACCCGAGCCGCGCAAGCCGGCGGCGGTGGCGGAAACTCCATCCTCACAGCTTGGTGAATTCGTTCGTCGCCACCACGTCCTGGAACCCGGGGACGGGCGCCACGAACCCCGCGGATTCGGGCGGCCCTGACCGAATCGCGGCGCCGCCCCCGTGTTCCGCTCCTGCACTGAATCCCCAGGACGGTGCGGCAGGACACGCCCGTGGACGGCCACACTGTTGCATTGATCACAATATACCCATATTCCCGCAGACAGTGGCGGCGTCGGGTGGGCAGTCGCCGTCGACCGCGATTTCCGGCGCTCGGCTACCCTCTCCACTGTCCAACGACAGTCCGCTCCAACGACAGTCTGCTCTGCAGCGCTCTCATGCCGCCGGTCATATCCGTCTCGTCTCTCTCCAAGACCTACGCGTCCGGGTTCAAGGCGCTCAAGAACGTCAACCTGGACATCAACCGCGGCGAGATCTTCGCGCTGCTGGGACCGAACGGTGCGGGCAAGACCACGCTGATCAACATCATCTGCGGGATCGTCAACCTGAGCACGGGCAGTGTCACGGTCGACGGCCACGACGTCGTCAAGGAATTCCGCGCCACCCGGTCCCTGATCGGCCTGGTGCCGCAGGAGCTCGCGACCGACGCCTTCGAGACGGTGTGGGCGACCGTCAGCTTCAGCCGCGGACTGTTCGGCAAGCCGCGCAACCCGGCCCAGATCGAGAAGGTGCTGCGTGAGCTTTCGCTCTGGGACCGCAAGGACAGCAAGATCGTGACGCTGTCGGGCGGCATGAAGCGCCGGGTGATGATCGCCAAGGCGCTTTCCCACGAGCCGCGGATCCTGTTCCTGGACGAGCCCACCGCGGGCGTCGACGTGAGCCTGCGCCAGGGCATGTGGCAGGTGGTGCGTGCGTTGCGCGCCTCCGGCGTGACCATCATCCTGACCACCCACTATATCGAGGAGGCCGAGGAGATGGCCGACCGGATCGGGGTGATCAACAACGGCGAGATCATCCTGGTCGAGGAGAAGGCCGAGCTGATGCGCAAGCTCGGCAAGAAGCAGCTGACCTTGCACCTGCAGAAGCCGCTCGCCGCCGTCCCCGTAGAGCTCGCCAAGCACAAGCTCACGATCGCGGCCGACGGCAACGAGCTGGTCTATACCTACGACACCCAAGGCGAGCGCACCGGCATCACGGCGCTGCTGTCCGATCTCAACACGGCGGGCATCAGGTTCCGCGACCTGCACACCACGCAAAGCTCGCTCGAGGACATCTTCGTCAACCTCGTGAGCCAGAAGCCATGAACCTGCGGGCGATCGCCGCGATCTACAAGTTCGAGATGGCGCGCACCGGCCGCACCCTGATGCAGAGCATCCTGTCGCCGGTGATCTCAACCTGCCTCTACTTCGTGGTGTTCGGCGCCGCGATCGGCTCGCGCATCACCGAGATTGACGGCGTGAACTACGGCGCATTCATCGTGCCCGGCTTGATCATGCTCATGCTGCTGACCCAGAGCACGTCCAACGCCTCGTTCGGGATCTATTTCCCCAAGTTCGTCGGGACGATCTATGAGCTCCTGTCGGCGCCGGTCTCGTATGTCGAGATCGTGTGCGGCTACGTCGGCGCGGCCGCCACCAAGTCGGTCATCCTGGGACTGCTCATTCTCGCTACCGCCGGCCTGTTCGTGCCGCTGCACATCGCCCACCCGTTCTGGATGGCGGCATTCCTGCTGCTCACGGCCATCAGCTTCAGCCTGTTCGGCTTCATCCTCGGCATCTGGGCCGACGGCTTCGAGAAGCTGCAGGTTGTGCCGCTCCTCATCATCACGCCACTGACCTTCCTCGGCGGCACCTTCTATTCCATCAGCGTGCTGCCCCCGATCTGGCAGAAGATCGCCCTGTTCAACCCGGTGGTCTACCTGATCAGCGGCTTCCGCTGGAGCTTCTTCGAAACGGCCGACGTGAGCGTGGGGCTCAGCCTGGCCATGACCCTGCTGTTCCTGGGCATTTGCCTCGTGACCGTATGGTGGATCTTCAAGACCGGCTATCGCCTCAAGCGGTAGCGTTATTGCAGAGAGAAAAGTCGTGCATGGCGGCCGAGCCGGCATGCGCGGCGACGACCGGATCGCTAGACTGAGACAGGAATCGCAACGTCCGATGACTGACAACCCCAACATAGGGATAGCCCGATGAACACCGACAGACCGCGACGGATGCGCGATCCGCGCGAGGCCGCCGAGGCGGCCTTCAAGGCGGTGACGACCAAGCCGGCGGCTCCCTTGCCGTCGCGGGCGCCGTCGCCGCCGAATGCCAAGGAGACCGTCTCCCTGCGCATCGATCGCGACGTGCTCGACTTCTTCCAGGAAGAAGGGCCGGGCTGGCAGGAGCGCATCAACGCGGCATTGCGCAAGGCCGCGGGGAAATAAGCAATCTGCAGGGTGGGCAAACGCGTGCAAATGGATTATCCACGTGCGCGCTGTTCAAGCCACTGTGCCCAGGACGTGCAATGAGGAAATGACAGTGAGTGACGGTTTCGAGGACAAGGGCGAGCAACCGGTCGTGCTGCCGGCCGCCAAGACCATGCCGCAGCACGAGATCGACGCCCAGGCCACGCGCGAGAAGATGGCCCGCCTGCGCGCGCTGAGGCTGGCGCACGAGGCCGCCAATCCGACCGCGCGCAAGCCGACGCCGGTCAAGCGCACCGCGACCAGAAAGTCCGCGGAGAAGTCGGCGCAAAAATCATCGGTCTCGCTCTCGGACTGGCTGTCCACGCAAGAAAAGGAAGGCCGGCGCAACTAGCGCCGTCGAGGGAAGCCAACCGGCTGTCACACTCGAAGATGCCGCCGTAGCCCGCATGGAGCGCAGCGTAATGCGGGGCGATCTTTGCGCTCGGAACGATTCCCGGATTTAGCGGAGCCTGTCATCGGGCCGCGCTCCGCGCGGACCCGTTGGCTTCATCCGGGCTACAAGCCCTACGCTGCCGCCTTCTTCTGCACGTCCTTCACGTCGGTGAAGACGATGCCGGGGCTTTCGCGACCGGTATAGTCGAGATTGAAGGGGTTGCGGGCCAGAAAGACCAGATCGCCGTCGAGATCTTCGGCAATGGCGGAACGATAGGTCGACACGAAGGCATCGAGCACCTTGGGGTCGTCGGCGGCAATCCAGCGCGCGAGCTGGAATTCGGCCACATCCCAGTTCACCTCGAGGCCATACTCGTCCTTGAGCCGCACGCGCAGCACGTCGAGCTGCAGTGGGCCGACCACGCCCACCAGCGCGGGCGAGCCGTCGGTCGGGCGGAACACCTGGACCACGCCCTCTTCCGCCATTTCCTGCAGCGCCTGCTTGAGCTTCTTCGCCTTCATGGCGTCGGGCAGGCGCACCCGGCGGAGGATTTCGGGCGCGAAGCTCGGCACGCCCACGAAGTTGAATTCCTCGCCCTCGGTCAGGGTGTCGCCGATGCGCAGCATGCCGTGGTTGGGAATGCCGACCACGTCGCCGGCATAGGCTTCCTCGGCGAGCGCGCGATCCTGGGCGAAGAAGAATTGCGGCGCGCTGAGGCTGATGACCTTGCCGGTGCGCACCTGCTTCACCTTCATGCCGCGGGTGAGCTTGCCCGAACACAGCCGCACGAAGGCGATGCGGTCGCGGTGGTTGGGGTCCATATTGGCCTGCACCTTGAACACGAAGGCCGACATGTCCGCCTCGGCGGCCGTCACCAGGCGCTTGTCGGCTGCCTGCGACCGCGGCGGCGGCGCCACGCTCGCCAGCAGATCGAGCAGATCGCGCACGCCGAAATTCTTGAGCGCGCTGCCGAAGAACACCGGCGACAGGTGCCCCTCGCGGAACGACGTGAGGTCGAAACGCTTGCAGGCCTCCCGCACCAAGTCGAGCTCGCCGGCCACCGCATCCGCATCGAGGTTAGGATTGAGCGCCGCCACCTCGGCGACCGTCATGGCGCGCGGGGGATCGGTGGCGACCGAGTCGAGGAGGCGGACGCCGCCGGTCTCGATATCGATGGTGCCCACGAAATCGCGCCCCTGCCCGACCGGCCAGGTGACTGGAGCGGTATCGAGCGCGAGCGTCTTCTCGATCTCGTCGATGACGTCGAACGGGTCGCGGCTCTCCCGGTCCATCTTGTTGATGAAGGTGATGATGGGGATGTCGCGCAGGCGACACACCTCGAACAGCTTGCGGGTGCGTGCCTCGATGCCCTTGGCGGCGTCGATGACCATGACAGCCGAATCGACCGCGGTCAGCGTGCGATAGGTATCCTCGGAAAAGTCCTCGTGGCCCGGCGTGTCGAGCAGGTTGAACACGCGGCCCCCGTATTCGAAGGTCATCACCGAGGTGACCACGGAAATACCGCGCTCGCGCTCGATCGCCATCCAGTCCGAACGGGTGGTGCGTCGGTCGCGCTTGGCCTTGACCTGTCCGGCGAGCTGGATCGCGCCGCCGAACAGCAGCAGCTTCTCGGTCAGCGTGGTCTTGCCCGCATCCGGGTGGGAAATGATGGCAAAGGTCCGGCGCCGCTCGACCTCGGCCGCGAGGGGCGACTTCGCCGGGGCCGCCTCGGGGGCGCGGATCGGCTCGTGCATGGCGCGGGATGTGGCAGTTCCGGCCGGCCCGATCAAGGTCCCTGACCGGGCGTGGGCTTTGCATTAAGGATGGCCAGACGGATATTGTCGCCTGGAACGAGGATCACATGCCAGCACCGACCGACGGCCCCACCGACAAGAACACCGACAAGATTATCGACGTGAAGACGTTCTGGCGCGCCCTTGGGCAGCGCGCCATCGGCAGCACCATCGTCACCGCGCGCTCCGCCGAAGGTCCGGCCGGGTTCCTCGGACTCTCGGCCTCCCATATCAGTGCCGCCCCGCCGCTGATGCTCGCCTCCATCGACAAGCGCACCTCCGCACTGCAGACCGTGCTGGCGGCGCGTCATTTCGCGGTGAACTTCCTACCGGCGGACGCCAAGGAGATCGCCGACATCTTCGGCGGCAAAGGCACGCTCAAAGGCGCCGACCGGTTCCAGGTCGGGACCTGGCAAGCCCTCACCACCGGGGCGCCGGTGCTTGCGAATGCGCTCGGCGCCATGGACTGCGCGCTCGAAGAGACGGTCGACCATGGCAACATCACCATCGTCATCGGCCGCGTGGTCGACGTGCTGGTCAGCGACGGCAATCCGCTGATCCACTTCCGCGGCGGCTATCTGGCTTGACCTCGTAGCCCGGACGGAGCGAAGCGAAATCCGGGAACCGCCCCCGCATTGCGCGGAGCCTGTCATCGGGCCGCGCTTTGCGCGGACCCGGTGGCTTCATGCGGGCTACGCCTGAATCGATTAGTCGAGCCTTGCACCTGAGCGCCGCACCACCTCGCCCCACTTCGCGGAATCGGTCCGGATCAGCGCGCCGAACTCCTCCGGCGTGCCGCCGGCGGGCTCGTCGCCGATCATGGCGAAGCGGTCCTTGAACGTCTGCGAGGCGATCGCTTTGTTGATCGCGGCATTGAGCGTGTCGAGGATCGGCCGAGGCACTGCCGCGGGCGCAATGACTCCATTCCAGGTCGGCGCCTCGTAGCCGGGAACCCCGGCCTCCGCGATGGTCGGCAATTCAGGAAAGGCAGGCGAGCGCCGCGCTCCGCTCACCGCAAGCGCACGCACCGTTCCGGACTTGGCGTGGGGCGCGATCGAGTTCAGGCTCTCGAACATCAGCTGCACACGGCCCGCAATCAGGTCGTTGATCGCGGCGGCCCCGCCGCGATAGGGCACGTGCACGATGTCGGTGCCGCTCATCGACTTGAACAGCTCGCCGCCGACATGGCCGGGCGAACCACTGCCGGATGATGCATTCAGGAGCTTGCCGGGATTGGCCTTGGCGTAATCGATCACCTCCTGCACCGATCTGAAGGGCACGGTCGGCGAGACCGCCAGCAGCAGATGCCCGCGGGTCACCAGCGCCACCGGCTGCAGGTCGCGATCGATGTCGTAAGGCAGTTTCCCCACCATGTGCCGGGTGATCGCAAGGGCGCCGATCGGCCCCATGCCGATGGTGTAGCCGTCCGGCTCGGCCTTGGCGACGATTTCAAGCCCGATGGTGAAGGCCGCGCCGGGACGGTTGTCGACGATGACTTGTTGACCGAGCTCCTTGCCAAGCTCGGCGGCGAGGATGCGCGCAACACTGTCAGTGGCGCTGCCGGCAGCCTGCGGGACCACGAGCTTGATCGGTTTGTCGGGATACTGAGCCGCCGCCGGCGTCACCAAGGCGGAGGCAACCAGCAATGCAACGAACCGAAGCACGTCACCCTCCCCTTTTCTGCGGATCGTCTTTTGTCAGGACCTCGTCATTGCCACAGCTTGAGCGGCGCCAGCGTGATCTCCGGGATATAGGTGATGAGCGCGAGCGCGATCAGGTAGATGACGATGAACGGAAAGATGCCGCGATAGAGCTTGCCGAGAGGCACGCCGAACAGCGCGTGGGTCGCAAACAGATTCAACCCGAATGGCGGGATGAACATCCCGACCGCGAGATTGACCGTGAAGATGATGCCGAAGTGGATCGGATTGACGCCGGCCTGGTTGACGAGCGGCATCAGCAGCGGGGTGAGGATCAGGATGGCGGCCGGCGGCTCCAGCACGGTGCCCACGAACAGCAGCACGATGTTGATGATCAGCAGCAGCATCCAGGTATTGAGGTGAAACCCGGCGATCGTCTCGACCAGCCTGGCCGGAAAGCCGCTGGTCGTCACCAGCCAGGAATAGGCGCCTGCCGCCGATACGATGACGAGGATCTGCGCGATTACCCGCGCCGAGTCGATCGCGGTTTGCCAAAGCTCCTTCCACGACATCTCGTTATAGATGAAGCGCGCCACCAGGATGGCGTAGACGCAGGCGATGCCCGCCGCCTCCGTGGGCGTGAAAATGCCACCATAGATCCCGCCCAGGATGACGATCGGCGCGAACAACGCCCAGATGGCGTCGCGCGTCGTCAGCAGGATGTTCTTCCAGCGCAGGGAGCCGGTGAGCGGGATCATCTCGACCTGCGCATAGACGAGCAGATAGATCGACACCAGGACGCCGATCAGCAGCCCCGGCACGATACCGGCCAGGAACAGCTGCGGGACGGATTGCTGCGCCGCGATGCCAAAGATGATCATCGTGATCGAGGGCGGGATGATGGTCGCGATCGCGCCGCAAGACGCGATCAGGCTGCCGGCGAACACCGTATTGTAGCCGCGACGCGTCAATTCCGGCACCATCAGCCGTCCGATGGCTGCAACGCAGCCGACGCTCGATCCCGACATCGAGCCGAACAGCTCCGCCGACGCGACGGTCGCGAGCGCGAGCGAGCCGCGCACGCCGCCGACGATCGAGAGCACCCACTCCACCAGGCGACGCGCGATCCCGCCGCGCCCCATCACTTCGCCGGCGAAGATGAACAGCGGCACTGCCAGCAAGGGGAAATTGTCGAGGCCGCCGAACAAGGCGACATGCACCGGATCCATGGTGCCGATGTTCAACGCCACGATGCCCAATGCAGACGCGGCGATCAGCGCCACGAAGATCGGGACGCCGAGGCACAGGAGGACGAGAGGGAGGCCGATCAGGATCAAGGCAAGCATGGCGTGCGTCTAGGCCTTTTTGTCGCTGCCGTTCGCCCCGAACAGCTGGACGACGACACGGGCGATCGACATCAGGACGATCAGGAGCAGCGAGATCGGCACCACGCTTTGCGCGATCCACATCGGCAGCTGCAGCGCATCGCTGCGCTGGTCGAAATCGAACAGCAGAGTCACCACGTGGAAGCTCGCCAATATCACCGGAATCAGGACGGCCACCATGACCGCGGTGCTGATGACCTCCAGGACCTTGCGCCGCCGAGGCGGTGCGAAGTCGAGGACCGCGTCGATGCGGATGTGAGCTTGCTGCCAGGCGACCGAGACAGCGGAGACATAGACGCCGAGGATCATCAGATAAAGCATCGCCTCCTCGGCCCACGAGAACGGATCGCCGAAGAAATAGCGCAGCATGATGTTGACGGCGTTGAGACAGACGATCGCGAGCAGCGCGACGGCGCCGATCCACTGTCCCAGATCTGCGATGCGCGCACCGAGCCAGGCTAAGGTACTGACATAACGTGGCGGGCTATGCGGCCGGACGTCCACCATGGTCATTTTCATCGTGATGAATGAGCCCCAGCCGCGCAGCCTGCCATACCGCGCCGAGGATCGCCACCGGCTTCACGGCACCAAATGCCGCGGACGCGGGCGTAAGGCGGCCGCCCGCCCTTTAGTCGCGGTCCGGCGGGTGCTACCGTTGCCGTAAAACCAGGGCATGTCGGCGCCGGACGAAGTTCAAGCGATCTCAGCCTGCCCGGTGGCTCAGTTCGGCTGAAAGTGAAATGTCACGGGCGACGTCAGGAGACCATCTTGAAATTCCGCGTGGAGCTTGTTTGGAGCGACGGCGACGCGAACGCCAGCGCGTCGATCTATCTCACCGGCGACGGGCGCGTGATCCTGCAGGGTCGTCCGGTGTCGGCGGACGAGCGCCTGGCGCTGACGTTGCCGGCCGACGGCGCCATGATCAGCATCGACCGGAACCTCATTCGCGCCATCAAGGAGATGCTTTGATCGGCCGGCAAGCCCGTTACTATCCTCTTGTTTTCGCTCAAAAAATACCTACATGCCAGACGGGGCTCCGACGGTAGAAAGGATATCCTTTGGCGAACAATGCGAAACGAGCCGAGGAGCGCGCACAGGCCGCTTTCAAGAAGGAGCAACGGGCGCAAGAAGGCGCCAAGGCCATGGCCGAATACCAGGCAAGCATCGTGGCCACGCGCGAGAAGACGGAACGGCTGAAGGCCCTGCGCTTGGCCAAAGAAGCGGCCGACCTCAAGCGCGAGAAGAAACCTGCTTGATTTGTATAGGATGGTTGCGCAGCGCCGCCGAGGCCTCTCCTCGCGCATGAAGGCGATGGCGCCTATCCTACCAATCACACCAAATAATCCAGGATCATGAACGCGTAGACTTTGGCGGAATCGGTCGTGCGCTCGACCGAGGCCATGTCGTTGTCGGTATGGGCGTATTGATTCTCCCCGGCGCCGTAGTTGGCAGTGACGATGCCGACGTGGTTCAGATAGCCCTGGTCGAACGCGGCCGGCGAATAGTAGGTCTCGGCGGGCGCGCCCAGCATCATCTCGCTCGCCCGGGTGATCGCGCGCACCACCGGAGAATCGCTCGTGACCAGCGACGGGTACATAAACGGCCCGAGCCGCACATCGACGCTGAAGGTCCTGCCGCTCACGGGGTCTGCGACCGTCTCGATCTCCTTGGCGACCCGCTCGATCTCGGCGAAGGCGGCATTGGGATCGTCGCCCGGCAAGAGGCGACGGTCGAGCGTGAACTCACAGCGCTCCTGCACCGTGTGCGTCGAATCCGGAAAGCTGCGGATATGATTGACCGTCAACGACTGCCGGCCGAGTTGCGGGTGGCTCCGGTCGACCTTCACCTTGGCCAGCAAGCGCTCGATGCACGCGGTTGCGCCGGTGATGGCATTGACACCGTCCCACGGCCGCGAGGAATGGCAGGGGGCGCCCTTCACCGTCACGAACACATCGATGCGCCCCCGGTTGCCGAGCGTGACCTTGAGGCCGGTGCCGCCCAGCACTGCCATGTCGGCGCGCACGCCGGCGCCCTCGATGACGCTCTTGATGGCGTCGTGCTTGCCGGTCTCGCCCGACAGGCAGCAGGCGAAGATCAACCGGCCCGAGAGCGGGATCTTGCTTGCGATCACCGTCTCCATGGCGTGCAGCATGCCCGCGAGATTGGCCTTTTGCTCGCTCGCCCCCTTCCCCATCACGCACTCGCCGGGGAGCCCATACGGTGCACCGTCGACCACATCGCCGTCGTACGGGTTCGGCATGGTCGCTGCCGGCTGGTTCATGGCATTGCCGATCAGCATCAGCGACTTGCCGTTGGCGCCGGCGCCATAGGTCGCGATCAGGTTACCCATCGCATCGTAGCGAATATCGGCAAAGCCCATGGCGCCCAGCCGCGGCGCGATAGCATCGCGGATGAACGCCTGCAGCAGCGGCTCCTCCTCGAGCCGCTCGGTCTGCGGGCTCGGCACTCTGACGAGATCAATCAGGAGCGCCTTGGCCCGCTCGCGCGAAATCCGTTCTTCCAGCAGCCTCTTGATGTCGACAGCGTCCACAATGCGTCCCCAGAATTCCGATCACGACGTGACCGTAGTCGGCGATCGCCGCCGACTCAAGCCGCAGAGGTGGATCGCGGGAAGCGCCTACGAAGCGGGCAATGCGCGTTCGTCGGCCAGGAGGACGCGCGCGTGCTCGCGCATGATCAGCACGAAGAGCAGGATCGGCAGGATCGCCAGCGGCTCGACGGCAAGCGCGGGTGCGAGCGGCCAGAGAAAACCGATGCCGACGAGCGCCGCGAGCAGCAGGCGCTGCCGTGGCGACAAACCCGCTGCGTTCAAGCCCGCCGCGTTCCAGTGGTCGAGCAGCAGGATCACCGGCAGCACGAGGAGCCCCGCCTCATAGAACAATGCATGGGGACTGATCAGCAGGGTCGCCGCGACGGCGCCGGCAAACTGCAGCGGGAACCGCTCCGTGGCCGGATCGGCATCACGCCAAAGGTGCAGCAGCGCGACAACAATCCCGAAGCAAATGACCGCGGCCGCGCCCGTGCTCCAGAGGCCGTTGCCTCCGGTGAGATTGGCGATGAGCCCGGACAACGAGATGCTGACGAGGCCGTCAGCCAGCTGGGCATTGTCCCGGTAGTAGTTGCTCGTTGCCAGCGTCCAGAACTTCAGGGGCCAATCGACCCCGCTGACTGCCATGCCCAGGACCGTGAGCACAGCGACGGTCGCGACCGCGACCGCGAGCACGCGCCACTGGCGTCGGAACAACAGGAGAAGCATGAGCAGGGCCGCCATCTGTGGCTTGTATGCAAGCAGACCGAGCCAGAGCCCTGCCTCCGCCGGCCGCTCCCGTCGCAGGCCCGCATAGACACCGGCAAAACACAGGAACGAGAAAGCGACCGTCTGCCCTCCCAGCAAGGCGATGCTGAACGGCTGCGAGTTCACGACCGCGAGGAAGGAAAGCCAGGGATGGGCGCGCACGCTCGGCGAAACGCCGCGCAACAGGAGGATGGCGCCGATCGTCGCCGCGATCATCAACGCCGTCGCCACCACGAACGCGGACGGCAACGGGAGCCGCGACAGCAGTGCATAGGGCGCAGCCACGAAAGCGGGGTAAGGGAAAATCGCAAGCCCACGATCGCGCCCGAGAATTTCGCGCTGCTCGGCGAGCTGCCGCGCGGGATCGTACAGCGCCGCCCCGTTGCCGGCGTCGGCGATCCGGCCCGCCGCATAGAACACGATGAAGTCGCCGCCGACCGCCACGTCCTTGCCGGCATAGAACATGCCGTCGCGGTTGGCGATGAGCTGGATCTGGAGCGCGAGCGTGAGGGCGAGCAGCGCCCCGAGCGCAATGGCCAGCACGCGCAGCGGCGTGAGGCCGCGGCTTGCGACCGCGCGCCATGACCATGCCGTTGCCGCTTGCCCGGACATGGGGACGGACCTTACGGCCGGGCCCCTGCCACGAGCTTAACGCCGGCCTAAAGCGCGATGATTTTTGGTCGAATCATCATCGCGCTTTAGCCTCTTGTTTGAGCATGATCTTTTCGGAAAACCTCTACACACTTTTCCGGATCATGCTCTAGCGCCGCTGGAATTCGGGCGCCATGAAGAGCAGCGCGAGGGCCTGCGGCCGGCTCTCGGCACGCTTTGCCGCGGTGCGTGTCTCGTTCGAGGCGAGCGGGCCGAGCGCCATATCGACCATAGCCGCCGGATCGACGGACGGAGCGACCCGGCGCGCCATCTGGTCGGCGATGTCGAGACGCTGCGCGAGGCCGGCCATCCAGGTTGCGCTGTCGTCGGAGAAGCCCGCAGGCGCCGGCGGCCGCCACAACGGCTCGCCCAGGAGATTCTGCGCCTGGATGACCGGCGGCGCATCGGGCGCGGCGCCGGTTGCGCGCAGCATTCCGATCGTCCATTCACCGGGACGCTTGAGCTTGCCGCGCGGTGCGCTCCAGGCCTCGGGCGCGCTCACCAACGCCTTGGCGACCTCCTTGAGGTCGCCATCGGTCTGGGTGAAACGCTTAGCCAGGCGGTCGACCAGGATTGGTGATGGATTGTCCGCGATGAAGTGGCGCACGAGCTTGGCGGCGACATGCCTGGCGGTTGCCGGATGGCGGGCGAGATCGGCGAGCACAGCGTGACCCTGGCCGACTCCGGCATCGTGGTAGGTCTTGCCGATGACGGTCAGCGGCCCAGGCTCATGCATCCGCCGGATGAAGGTGAATTCGGCGCCGTGGTCGGGATCGACCTCAGCCGGGATGATGGTCCAGCCGGTCAATATCTTGGCGAAGCTGGTGACATCCTCTTGCGTGTAGACGCTGCGCACGCCGAGCGTATGCAGCTCCAGGATCTCGCGCGCCAGATTCTCGTTAAGGCCTTTGTCGCGGTTGATGCCGTTGACCGAATTGGGGCCGATCGATTGCGCATTGTCGAGATAGTACAGCATGGCCGGATGGCTCTCGACCGCTTGCAGCATGTCGACGAAACGTCCGAGCACATGGGGTCGGATCGCTTCGCGCTCGTAGGCGCCGGCCATCGCCGGCACCTTGTCGGCGGAAACGCAGAAGTGGTTCGACCAGAACCAGACCAGTCGCTCGACAAAACCGATATCGGCGCGGCAGGCGGCGTCGATGCGCGTCTTCGCCTCGTCGAGGAACAGGCGCTGCGGCAGCGGCGGCGGTTTCGGCGCTCCAGGCTTTGGCACCGCCGGGTTGGGCGGTCCGGATGCAGGGACGGCGGTCGCAATTCTGTCCGCCGGGGCGCCGGACGCCCCCATCGACGGGGCGTGTGCCTCGGCTTCCTTCCTGCGCCGCTCCAGCCGGTCCTGCGCCTGTCGTTCGGCGTTGAAGTCGAGGACCGCGCGCGACGACTGGGCGCTGCTCATGAGGTCGCGACGCGGCGAGAGCCCCGCGCCCTTCTTGTCGAGCTCAGCGATCAGGGCGCCACGCGGATCCGATGCGATGGCGGCGATCGACCCGGCCTTCGGACCAAAGCCAAACCGATGCAGCGCCAAAGCGGCCTGCGACAAAGCGGGCTGGGACGAGCCTGCCTGGGACACGACAGCTTGGGACACGACAGCTTGGGACACGGCAGACAGGGGCTTGGGATCACCGGCCACGGTGCTGGTCCCTCCAGTCGCCCCTTATTCTCGGCACGCAATTGTCGCGACAATCGGGCCTGGTGCCGGCTCGACCGGACAGTGGACCCGCAATGCTGAACCGGCGATGAACGCCTTCCCCGCGATCAGGGGCTCCCGGCCAGCGCGGGGTGCGATCGGAGCAAGGCCGAACGGATGTCGTCGACCGAGATCAGCCGGAACAGCTTTCCGGCGTCGTCCATGTCGTTGGCGACGACGCAGAGATCAATCACGCTCTGCAGCGCGGTCTCGAAGTAGAAGCGGTCGTGGATCGACTGCGTGATCTGGATCGCCCGCAACTTGCGCTTTTGATAGGTCTCGCGCTCGTATTCAAAAGCGTGGTCACCGTCGGCTGCCACCACCTCGGCACAGCCCATCGCAACCTCGCACATGGCTCTGACTTGCAGAACTTTCCGTTCTTCAGCGGACATTCGACAGTCCCAGGTACGCCAGCACTACCATCATGATGCCGCATGCACGCGTCGCCGCGTGCGCGATGCTGTCGGAGCCTAGGCGTGCGATCGGCAGATTTCAACTCCGCATGCTGCCGGAACTCGCATGCATGCGCGCTTCATCGGCACTGTTTCGCGCTTCGCTGTCCTATCACCATACCGTTGCGAGCCCGTCGCGCGACAACACCGCTTTACGGTCTTGACGTTCATTCTGCCGGTGAAGGCAATCCTGCAGGCTCTGCTGTCGCGGCGCTCGTCTTGCGCCTGGGCAGCAGCGTCTCCTCGACGCGAAGCAACTGATTGAGCACGACGGCGATGACCGTGCTCAAGGTCAGCGAGGACTCGAACAGCGGCCGCAGCCATGGCGTCAGGTGCGCGTACAGGTCGGGCACCATGTCGAGACTGAAGCCGAAGCAGAGCGCGCAACCGATGACGAAAATCCTGCGTGTATCGGGCTTGGAGCTCAGGATGATCTGCAAGCCCGACATGATCATGAAGCAGACCACGAACACGAGGATGGCGCCGACCACCGGCGCCGGCATGATCGACAGAAGCGCGCTCAGCTTGGGCGAGAGACCAAGCAGCATGAACAGGACGCCGGCGGCCACGCCGATCCACTTGCTGGTCGCGCCCGACGCCGCGCTCAAGGACACGTTGCTGGACGAGGTGTCGGAGGCGACGCCGCCGAGCAGGCCCGACACGGTGACGGCGATGCCGTCAGCCATGAGCCCGTCGCCGATGCGCCGTGTGTCGGGCTTGGTCCACTGGTCGTCGTTCACCTTCTCGCACATCACGAGGTTGCCGAACGACTTCAGCGCGCCGCAGATCGACACGATTATGAAGACCGGCAGCAGCGACCAGCGAAAGTCGATGTCCCAGG
>Ga0153954_1000818_pt1 | contig 20999 bp, 23 predicted proteins | sample TSFL038MetaG_FD_102277 | JGI IMG/M metagenome (GOLD analysis project Ga0153954, IMG submission 102277) | Attine ant fungus gardens microbial communities from Florida, USA - TSFL038 MetaG | ecosystem: Host-associated > Fungi > Mycelium > Unclassified | place: USA: Florida, Wekiwa Springs State... | reverse complement strand
GTGCGGGCCTATCACTCGATGGCCATGACGCATGAGACCAACACCTTGATGATGAACGCGCGCGACACCGCCGAAGCCGCCAAGTGGGGCTGACCCCAGTGATCCGCTCGATGAGGGAAGGCAGCTCGTTTTGAACAGGGGTGCTGAGCCCAACGCTGCCGAACTGACCGTCGAGCAAGCCTGGTACATCGCGGAAACCGTTGGTGCCGGGTCCTTTCCGTGGGTTTTGGCCATCACCATGCCTTACACGGACGCCGGGGAGCGGGGCGCGTTCATGGCGCGTCAGCGCGATGAGCTCACCCGGATGGGAGTTGTTTCGCCGGAGGGCACGGTCAATCCGGCTGTGGCCGAATGGATCCGGGTGGTGTGCTTCCCGGACCGGTGGCTGGACCTGCGTTATGTGGGTTCGGCCGCCGGCGGGGTCCCCGAGATGTTGCGGGGTATCGTCGCGCGCCGCGACCAGACCGCCGGCAAAGCCGGCCGCACGGTGGTGGCACTGCGCAATGCGCAGCTGGTCACGTTCACCGTGATGGACATCGACGACCCGCGCCTGCTGGTCCCGGTGCTCGGAGCGGGCCTTCGGCAGCGCCCGCCCGCCCGGTTCGACGAGTTCACCCTGCCGGCCCGGGTCGGTGCGCGCGCAGACGAGCGACTGCGGGCCGGCGCCCCACTTGCGGAAGTGCTTGACTATCTGGGCATTCCCGCCTCGGCGCGGCCGATCGTGGAGTCGGTGTTCACCGGACCGCGTCACTACGTCGAGGTTGTGGCGGGATGCGCGCGAAACGGGCGACATACCACCACCGAAGTCGGAATGAGCTTGGTCGACGCCGATGCGGGCCGCATCCTGGTCGCCCCGTCGCAGGCCTTCGACGGCGAGTGGGTCTCGACCTTCCGGCCTGGAACCGACTTTGCGACTGCCGTCGCGATTGAACAGCTGACCGCCACTCTGCCCGAGGGCACGTGGTTCCCCGGTCAGCGGCTCTCCCGAGATTTCACCACCCAGCTGTCCTAGAACAGCAACAAGAACACCAAAAGAACGTCCTCAGCAGCAAAAAGAACGTCCTCGCAGCGAAGAGAACAGGGAACACCAATGACCGAAGCCCCGGTGCTGACCAGCGCCGTCATGCCGATTGTCCGCATCGCGGTCCTGGCCGACAGTCGGCTGACCGAGATCGCCGTGCCTGCGGAGTTGCCGCTGCGCGAAATCCTGCCGGCGGTGCAACGCCTGGTAGCCCCGGACGCCGGCGACGACACCGAACCGGACGCCGGTGCCACGACGCGGCTGAGCCTGGCGCCGGTCGGCGGTGCACCGTTCAGCCTGGACGCCAGCCTGGACACCGTCGGGGTCGTGGACGGCGACCTGCTGGCCCTGCGTCCGGTGCCGGTCGGCCCGGCGGCCCCCGGCATCGTCGAGGACATCGCCGACGCTGCCGTCATCTTCTCGGCTTCCCGGCGTAAGCCGTGGGGTGCCAAGCACATTCAACGTGCGGCCTTGGCCGCCGGTACGGGGCTGATCGTCGCCGCCACCGGGCTTGCGGCCGCTCACCGCGCCCTCACCGGCGAGCCTGCCGGCCTGTTCGCGGCCGGGGCCATCGCCCTGCTCACGGTGCTCGCTGCGCTGCTGTGCCGCACGCGTTCGGCCGAAGCAGCATTGACCCTGTCGATTGCGGCACTCGTACCGCTCGCCGCGGTGGGCACCCTGGCGGTGCCAGGGGTGTTCAGTCCGGCACACGTGGTGCTGGGCGCGGCCGCGGTCAGCGCGTGGTCGCTGATCTGCCTGATCTTGCCGCCGGGTGGTCGTGGCGAGCGCGGGATCGCGTTCTTCACCGCCGCGGTGGTGGTCGGTGTCGGGGTGCTGGCGGCGGCTGCCGTCAAGACCTTCTGGGAGCTGCCGTTCGTCACCCTGGGCTCTGGCCTGATCACCGCTTCCCTGCTGCTGACCGTTGCCGCGCCGCAGGTTTCGGCGCTGTGGGCGCGGCTGCCGTTGCCGGTGATCCCGGCGCCGGGCGACCCGACGCCGTCGGCGCTGCCGGAGCGCGTGCTTGCTGACCTGCCTCGCCGGGTCCGTGTCACTGACGCCCACCAGACCGGCTTCATCGCCGGTTCGGTGCTGCTCGCCGTGCTCGGTTCGGTTGCCATCGCCTTTGCACCCGAGGGGCTTTCGGGTTGGGCTTGGTATGTGGTCGCGGGCATCGCGGTGGCTTCGGTGCTGCGCGCCCGGGTGTGGGACTCGGCGTGGTGCAAGGCCTGGCTGCTGGCCGAGCCGCACCTGACGGCGATCGCCCTGCTGGTCGGTTACGCGGCCACCGGTCGGTACGCGGCCGCCTTCGGCGCGGTGCTGGTGCTGGCCGCCTTGGTGGCGGTGTGGGCAGTGGTCTCATTGAGCCCGTCCGTGGCATCGCCGGACAGCTACTCGCTGCCGGTGCGCCGCCTCGTTGGCTTCCTGGCTTCCGGCGTTGACGCCACCCTGATCCCGGTCATGGCGTACCTGGTCGGCATTTTCGCCTGGGTTCTGTCTCGATGATCGTTGTCGAAGAGCGCAGTCGGAGCCGGTCGGTGGGCGGCGTCGTCCGCGGGGCGGGTGTCGGGGTGCTGGCAGCATTGCTGACCAGTGCGCCGGCCCTGGCGATCACCCCGCCGACGGTCGACCCGACAGTGCCGCCGCCCAGCGGAGCGCCCGGCCCCGTCGCGGCGATGGAACAGCGCGCCGACTGCGCCAGTTCGGGTTTGATGCCCGGCAGCGATCTCGGCGCCGCGACGGCCGGCCAGCGGATGCTCGACCTGCCCACCGCGTGGCAGTTCTCCCGTGGCGAAGGCCAGACGGTGGCCGTTATCGACACCGGTGTGCGGCCGGGTCCGCGCCTTGGGGCGGTGGAGCCGGGCGGCGATTACATCGGGACAACCGACGGGCTGACCGACTGCGATGGACACGGAACGCTGGTGGCCGGGATCATCGCGGGCCTGCCCGCGTCAGATGGGTCGGACGGCTTCAGCGGCGTGGCCCCGGCCGCCCGGCTGCTGTCACTGCGGACCGCCTCGGCGACGATCTCGCCGCGGCTGGGCGGAGACGACCCGCGGACAACGCGGGTGATCACCGACATCACCGCACTGTCGCGGGCCATAGTGCACGCTGCCGACCTCGGTGCGCGGGTCATCACCATCTCCACCGCCACCTGCCTGCCGGCCGACCGCAACGTCGACCAGTCGGCATTGGGTGCTGCCCTGCGTTACGCGGCGGTGGAAAAGGACGCGCTGATCGTGGCGGCCGCCGGTGACGCCGGCCAGACCGGATCGGTTGGCGGCGGCGGGGAGGCGTGCGAGTCCAATCCGCTCACCGACCTGAGCCGGCCGCAAGACCCGCGCAACTGGGCTGGAGTGACGTCACTTTCGGTGCCTTCGTGGTGGCATCCCTACGTGCTGTCGGTGGCGTCGCTGTCTTCGAGCGGCCGGCCGTCCGGATTCACCATGGCTGGACCCTGGGTGGGTGTGGCCGCTCCCGGCGAGGACATCGTCTCGGCGAGTAACCGCGAAGACGGCGGCCTGGCCAACGCTCTGCCGGGCAACCAAGGCCGGCTGGTGCCGCTCAGTGGTACCGGCTACGCCGCCGGCTACGTGGCGGGCGTGGCCGCGCTGGTCCGTGGTCGATACCCGGACCTGACTGCGATGCAGGTCGCGCACCGGATCGTCTCCACCGCGCATAACTCCGCGCGCGCACCATCCGATCTGGTGGGCGCCGGAACCATCGACCCGGTGGCCGCCCTGACCTGGGAACTGCCCCCGGTCGCGGACCCGGCCGCCTCGCCCACGAAGAAGATCTCCCCACCCCCGGCGCCGCAGCCCGAGGACCCGGCGCCGCGGATCGTGGCCTTCGCCGGAACCGCGCTGCTGGCCGGGTTGGTCGTCGCCGTCGCCACTGGCGCCGCCGCGGCCGCTCGCCGACGAAAGGAAAACCAGCTGTGAGCTCGCACCTAACCACCATTCCCCGGCCCGGAACGGCCCGGATCACCTTGGTGCTGTTGGCCGCCACGCCCGCGCTGATGGCGAACCCGTGGGAGACCACCGCGCAGCGCTGGGCGCTTGCTGTGGGCGTCATCGCGACGATCCTGCTGCTCGGCTGGTGGCGTGGCCTGCACTTCACCACGATCGCCCGCCGCCGGTTGGCGATGTTGCGTTCGGGCGGCGGCGCGCACTCCGACCGCCAGGACGCTTCGGATGCGCGGGCGACAGCGGCGCTGCGGATCACGGCTTCGGCGGCAGGAAACGCTGTGCCGGTGTCGCTGATCTCGAGCTACCTGAACCGGTACGGCCTGCGGGCCGACGCGGTGCGCCTCACCAGTCGCTCCGGTGCCGGAACCACCGACACCTGGATCGGCTTGACGTACGCGGCCGCACCGAATCTGGCCGCGTTGCAGGCTCGCTCAGCGTCCGTCCCGCTGCGGCGGACCGTCGATATCGCCGTGCGGCGCCTCGCCGACCATCTGCGCGAAATCGGCTGGGACACCGCGGTCGTCGCCGACGACGAGATCCCCTCGCTGATCGACGCGAGTGCTCGGGAGGCATGGCGGTCGGTTGTCGACGGCTCGGGTGACCACGTCGCCGCCTACCAGGTGGGGATCGACGCGGCGCTGGCCGACACGATCAGCCGAATCCAAGCGGTCAGCGCCAACGAGACCTGGACGGTGTTGGAAGTCGCCGAGCATGACGGTCAGCAGACCATTGCCGCGGCCTGTGCGCTGCGTACCGGCTCGGCACCCGACGGCGGTGCCCCGCTGGCCGGGCTGCTGCCGCAGCAGGGCAACCACCGCAATGCGCTGCTGGACCTGCACCCGCTGTCCGGCATCCGCTTGGACGGCCACACCACGGTTTCTGGCGACGAGCTCGCCGGCCTGCGGTGGCCCGTCACGGCAGTAGCTGCGACCGCGCGCTAGTAGGTTGCCGCCAAGGGGCTAGGGCTAGAACATGTAGGGCCGCAGGAACGCGGTCATCCTGCGCAGGTAGGTCGGTTGGCTGACGTGTAGCACATGGTTTCCCGGAAACCAGTGCAGTGCGCACTGATCCCAGTGGTGCCAGAGCATCTCGGACTGCTCCGGCGGTGCCAGCCGATCGCCTAGGCCCGTGATGATCAGTCGCCGTTCCTTGGCCATCAGCGGGCGGTAGTTCAACGGCGAGTGGTAGGCCGTCGCAGCGACGAACTCGTCGCCGGCGACCTGCCCAAGCCGTTGCCCGCCCTGGAGTATCAGGTTGGCCGGAAACCAGTCGCGGATCTCCGATTCGACGGAAACCACTGGAACGTTCGGGATCACCGCCTGCAGTCGAGGTTCGACAGCAGCCAGCAGGGCACTGGTGTAGCCGCCCAGTGACAGGCCGGTCAACGCGAAGCGGTCGACGCCAGTGGACTCCAGATAGTCGATCATCGATCGGAAGTCGTGGACCGCTTGGGCCATAGCCTCGGCGAAGCCCGACATACCGTGCGAGAAATAGCCGTATCCGCTGAAGGGGGAATACTTTTCAGCCCGCCGACCATGGAAGGGCAACGTGAACAAGGCCACGTCGTACCCGGTTCGGAAGAACCACGGCAGCGAGAAGAAGAGCCCGTTGAACAAGTAGGGCGACCCCATGAAACCGTGGATGACGCACAGTGTCGGTCGCGGCCCGTCGTCGTGACGCCAATGCTGAAACCGTGCGGTGTTGTTGTTCCCCAGGGCATTCCACGAATCACGCATCGCCGGATTGACCGCCTCGAAACTGCTTCGGAACGAGACGTTTTCGACCGTGCCACGTGCGATCCGCTCCGCGACGGGATTTGCTCTCCGTGCCGAGATCCTGGGCAGCTCCGCAGGCGCGGGAAAGGATCGGACCGGGTCGTGGTGTGACGCCAATTCGGCGTAGTACGCCAGTCGTTCTCGCTCCTGTCGTGACTGTTTGCGGCCCACCGCGGTGGTGAGCACCGACGGGATCATCGCCGTGGCAACCATGGAAGCGACCGCGGTCCGCAAGCCGATATCGACAAATGCCGACGCATCCACGATCGCCTTCTCCCGCAACGACAACTCGCTACGATGCGGCAGCCCATGCTCGCCGGCATCGGCGCCCGGAATATCGGGAATCGGGATGGGCGGGTTGAGCGGGGCGACATCAGTGCTCACGGTCACCGACCTTTCTCGGGTGCGCGTCGTCCCGGCCCTGCGGACCCCGGTGCGACGTCAACCGGATAGTAACTCGGTTGCGAACAGCCGGGCGGCATTGTCGTGCAGAACCCTACGTAGCCAGGCGTCGTCGATGCCGGGAAGCGCGGTGATCGCATCCAGCGCCTCACGGTAGCCGTACGGGATGTTCGGAAAGTCGCTGCCAAACAGAATCCGTTCGCCCGCGGTGCGTAGACGCGGATCCGCACCAGTCGGGAACGGCATCAGCTCGTCGACGAACGCGGTGAACGCCATCGTGGTGTCCAGGTGCACGCTTGGCGATTCCAGGCAGATGTCGAGGAAATCGTCGTACTCCGGCATGCCCATATGCGCGATGATCAAGGCCAGCCGTGGGTGGCGGCGAAGCAGCTGTCGAACCGGTGCAGGCCCGGTGAAGCGGCCGGGCTGCGGTCCGGAACCGCAGTGAATGACGATCGGAATGCCGCAGTCCTCGATTACGCCCCAAACGTCGTCGAGCAGCGGGTCAGTCGGGTCGTAGTCACCGACCTGGATGTGTGCCTTGAAGATTCGTGCTCCAGCATGAATAGCGGCTTTGACGTAGTCGGCCGCGCCGGGTTCCGGGTAGAACGTCGCCGTGGGTAGACAATCCGGTGTTTCGCGGGCGAATTGGGCTGCCCACTGGTTGAGCCAGGCCGCCATGTCCGGCTTGTGCGGATACACCAGCGAGGTGAACCGGCGCACTCCGAACGCGCGCAGCGTATCGACCCGAGTGGACTCGTCCATGCGGTAGTTGATGGGCCAGGGTCGGCCGACCATCGGGCCGGCCGAATCGAAGTACTTCCACACCTTGTCCATCACCGACTTGGGCATGAAGTGGGTGTGGACGTCGATGATTCCCGGCAGTCCCAACTCCGACCATACCTGGCGGACGGCGGCTGCTTCGTCGACATGAGTCATGGGTTCTCCCAGGTGTTTTCAGACACAAACTCGCGCAAAGGCTGACGGTAGGCCCACTCGTCGATCTCGAGTGCCGGACGGTCCGGAAACTTCGGGACGGGGCCCAGACACAAGATCGCCACGGGCTCCGCATCCGAGGGCATACCCAGCAACTGTGCCAGCGCGGCGGGTTCGAACAGCGACACCCAACCCATGCCCAGCCCCTCGGCACGCGCGGCCAGCCACATGTTCTGAATCGCGCACGACACCGAGGCCAGATCCATCTGCGGCAAGGTACGGCGACCGAAGATGTGCGCCTGCCTGCCGTCTCGCAACGCCACCACCAACAGTTCGGCGCACTCGCGGATGCCTTCCACCTTCAAGGCCAGGAACTCCTGCTCGCGACGGCCCAGCGCCTCGGCGGTGCGATGGCGCTCCTCGTCGACCAGCGCATGGATCCGCTGCCGAAGGGTGTCGTCGGTAATGCGCACGAACCGCCAGGGCTGCATGAGGCCCACACTCGGTGCGGCGTGGGCCGCCGCCAACAGACGCGCCAGGACGTCCGAGTCGACTGTGCTGCCGGGCGCGAATCGGCGCATGTCGCGCCGTTCGGCGATCACCCGGTAGACGGCTTGGCGCTCCTGCTCGGTGAACGATGGATCAGCCACGGGATCATGGTAGGAGCCACACGAAGGGACGCTCGTCATGAAACGTTCGCAACTGCTCGACCACTTTTCCGCCGACGCTGCTGCAAGCGTCGTCTACGGCGAACCGCACCAGACCCCGGACGGCGCGACGGTCATCACTGCCGCACGGGTGACCGCGTCGGGCCCAGACGGTACGAAGGTGAGCGCGACACCCCTCGGGGTGATGGTGATCCGCGGCGATCAGGCCAAGTGGGTGGCCGCGGTGGACGCGAACCGGATCGCGCTGGTCGGGGTGTTCACCGGGTTGCTGTCGGCGGTCATCGCTTCACTGGCGGTACTGCGTCGCCCGCCCTGGCCGGACCTGCGCGGCGCCGGGACTTCCCGCGGCGGGAACTAAGTGGTGTCGCCTTCGGTCGCGCGTGCGGCGGCGCTGGTCTCGGTGGCGGCCGCGGTGGCGGTCTACGTACTGATGTTGGTGGGCTATCGGCAGGGCTGGACCTGGCTGGCCGACTTCGACACTGCCGCCCTGGACGCGAGCTACGACGTCGCGGTCAAACACCCGATCTGGGTCCGGTTCTGGGATGGCGTCTCCACCGTCTTCGAACCGGCGGTGTTCCGGGTGGTGGGCATGGTGGCGGCCTTGGCCGCGGTGCTGCGCCACCGATTGCGTGCGGCGCTGTTCCTGTTGGTGACGGTGGAGACGACCGGGCTGCTGACCGTGCTGGCCAAGGGCTCGGTCGGGCGGCCGCGGCCGGTGACGGCCCTGGTCTCGGCGACCTCGACTTCGTTTCCTTCCGGGCACGCTTTGGGGGTGATGATCGGTGTCGGCGCGCTGTTGCTGCTGGCGCTGCCCGCGCTGCGGCGCAACGCCAGGGTGGCGGCCGTGAGCGTCGGCGTGCTGGTGGTGGGCGCGGTCGGCGTTGCTCGGGTAGCGCTGAACGTCCACCATCCCTCCGATGTCCTAGCCGGCTGGGCGCTGGGCTGGGCTTATCTGACGGGGTGGGCTCTGGTCCTGCAACCGTGGGCGGCGACCGGGGTTGACCGGATCCGCGGGCGCGCCGCAGGATGACCATGATGACCAGCAGTAACGCCGACCCGGTTGATGCACTGATCTGCTCCCGAAAGGGCTGCAACGCGGACGCGGTGTACGGCATGTTGTGGAACAACCCGAAGCTGCACACCCCGGAACGCCGTAAGGTCTGGCTGACGTGTGCCGAACACCGCGAGTACTTCCGCGACTACCTGTCGTCGCGTGGTCTGCTCAAGGGTGAGGCGCCGGTCGAAGACCTGCCGCGACGGGCGGACAGCTGAACCCCGGCGCGCCGTGAGCGGTGTTTGACCCGCTCCGGACAGGCACAGATGATGAGTGAATGCGCCGACTTGTGAGTTTGTTCAGCGCTGCCCTGTGCACGGTTGCTGCGGCGCTGACCGCGGCCCCGGGAGCTCAAGCCGACGTCCTGCCGTGGTTTGCCCGTTCGGTAGGCAACGCCAATCAGGTAATTTCGGTTGTCGGGGTAGGCGGGTCGGACGCCAAGATGGACGTCTACCAGCGCAGCGCGACGGGCTGGCAACCGGTGGCCGCCGGGATCCCGACCCACGTCGGTTCGGCCGGCATGGCAGCCAAGGCAAAGAGCGGATATCCGGCCACCCCGATGGGCGTCTTTACCCTGCCGTATGCGTTCGGCACCGCGCCGAACCCCGGTGGGGGACTGCAATATGTACAGGTCGGGTCCGATCACTGGTGGGATGGCGACGACCACAGCTCGACGTTCAACACCATGCAGGTCTGCAAGAAGGCGCAATGCGCGTTCGACACCAGCGAGAGTGAGAACCTCGAGATCCCGCAGTACAAACACGCTGTGGTGATGGGGGTCAACACCGCCCGCACCCCCGGTGACGGCGCCGGGTTCTTCTTTCACACCACAGACGGCGGCCCGACCGCGGGCTGCGTGGCGATCGACGACGCCAAGCTGGTGCAGATCATTCAGTGGCTGCGACCAGGCGCGGTGATGGCGATCGCGAAGTAGCTCGTCAGCCCTCTTCGCAGTAAGACGCTCGGGCGATGCTGACGAACTGCGACGCCCTGGTCAGGGTGAGGCTGGGATTGGCGTTCTTCACGGCCTTGGCCGCCTGATTGGCGGAGTGCCCCGTGGTGAGGTAGTCGCACACCGAGTGTCCGCCGGCGACCGCGTCGGCGGCATCGGGGTAGGAGATGCCCATCTTGTCGAGGGCACCGAGGAAGTTGCCATCACCGGGATCGGCGGCCGCCGGTGCGGCCAGGCCCAGCAGACCGGCCACCGCGAAGGCAGCTACAACCGGCTTGCGAATCGTCATCGTCTCCTCCGTCAATCGGTGATCGAGTCGGGGCAGAACGCCACTTGGGAGAACGTCACGAACCGGGCGGCGTTCTTCACCGACATGCTGCGGTTGGAGATCCGCACGGCGCGTGCGGCGGAATCTGAGTGATGTCCCGCTCCCAAGTAGGCGCAGACTTCCCGGCCGACAGCGACAGCGTCCTGGGCATTGGTGTATTCGATGCCCGCCTGCTCGATAGCGCTGATGAACAAAGTGTCGGGATCGGGATCGGCGTATGCCGGCGCGGCCCCGCCGACCAGCGCCGCAACGCCGATCGCGAACATGGTCCATCGTGGATGCTTCACAGTGCCAACAGCTTCGCTGACCTGAATTAATCGGCAGCGGAATCAAAATGAATCATCGGTGAACACCTTGGGTACGGTGTGCGCCAGATCTGTCATACCGGTAGACGGCTGTCTAACAGTTCATCGACCCGCCACCCTGTTGACCACTTCTGCGTAACCTATGGTTCACCTGAGTGCCGTTTGGTGAGCATCGAAATAGCCGTTAGCAACCGCTGAAGGTCACTGGAGTACCTACCTAGTGCCGTGAGCGAGGAGACATCGTGTACCTGGACTACGGGGTGCTGCCCCCGGAGATCAACTCGGGACGCATGTACACCGGCCCCGGATCCGGTTCCATGCTGACCGCCGCTTCTGGCTGGGAGAATCTGGCCGCCGAACTGAACACCGCCGCGGCGTCGTATGACTCGGTCACCTCAGGCCTGGCCGCCGGGCCATGGACCGGCCCGGCAGCGACGGCGATGGCAGCCGCGGCGGCACCGTACGTGACCTGGCTGCGTGGCGCCGGCGCTCAGGCCGAAACCACGGCTCGCCAGGCCACCGCCGCGGCGGAGGCCTACTCGACGGCGGTGGCGGCGGTGGTGCCCCCACCGGTGATCAGTGCCAACCGCGTCCTGCTGAAGCAGCTGGTTGCCACGAACTTCTTCGGCCAGAACTCCCCGGCGATCGGGGAAGCCGAGCTTCAATACGCCGAGATGTGGGCCCAGGATGCGGCCGTGATGTACCGCTACGCCAGTTCCTCGGCGACCGCGTCGGCCTTGACCTCGTTCAGCCAGCCGCCGCAGACCACCAACGCAGCCGGGCAAGCCGTCCAGTCCGCCGCGGTGGCCCAAGCCGGTTCCGCAGTGGCCGGCAACGGCGCGGCCACCGACATCTTGAGTTCATTGATTTCGATCATCGGTCAGATCTCACCGTTCACGGGGCTGGCCACCCAGGGCCTGAGCGCGACGATGACCTGTTGGTCGGGCACGGCGAACATGCTCAGCAACGTCAACAACGGGATCGGTCTGGCCGCGTTCCAGGCGGAGAACCCCGGCGGCCTGGACGAAATCCTGCACCCGCCCAAGATCGGCCCGGCCGGGTTGGGCTTGGGTGGCCTGGGGCTGGGCAAATCTGGACTCGGCAGCGCTGGTTTAGGCGCCGGGTTGGGCAGCGTGGGGTCATCGGCCAGCGCCGGGACGGCGCTCAAGATCGGGGCCTTGTCGGTGCCCCATGGTTGGGCGATGCCGGTCACGCTGACCTCGGCGAGCGCACCGCTTCCGGTTTCCACGGTGCCGGCGGCGCCCGCCATGGTCGGCGGTGTACCAGGCGGGGCGTTCGGCGAGACCATGCTCGGTACGTTGGCCGGGCGCGGTCTGGGTGCGGCGACGTCGCGGGCGGCAGCGCATCGCCGGACCGTGGTGCCCCGTCCGCCGGCCGCAGGGTAATCCCCCAACGACATGGACTTCGCGTTCCTCCCCCCGGAGGTCAATTCCGCCCGGATGTACACCGGTCCGGGGGCAGCCCCGATGCTCGCCGCGGCGGCCGGCTGGGATGCCCTGGCCGCGGAACTGGAGACGGCTGCGGTCGGCTACTCCGGGGTGATCTCGAGTCTGGTCGGGCACGCGTGGTCTGGCCCGACCTCGGTCGCGATGGCCAATGCGGCGGCTCCATACGTGGCGTGGCTGCAGGCCGGGGCCGCCAACGCCGAGCAGACTGCGATACAGGCCAAGGCTGTCGCCGCGGCCTATGAGGCTGCCTTCGCAGCCACGGTCCCGCCCACGGTGGTGGCCGCCAACCGGACCTTGCTCGCCACCTTGGTTGTCACCAATTTCTTCGGCCAGAACACTCCGGGGATCGCCGCGGCTGAGGCTGCGTATGCCGAGATGTGGGCCCAGGACGCCGTCGCGATGTACGGCTACGCGGCGGCGGCGTTGCCGGCAAGCGCACTGCCGGAACTCGAGCAGTCGCCGCAGACCACCAACCCGGCCGGGTCCGGCGCCCACGCCGCCGGCAGCAATGGCCAGGCATTGACCCAGCTCAACAGCGCCATCCAGACGACACTTCAGCAGTTCGCGAATCCGGCGGCCACAACCGATCCTCCGACCTGGTGGGAGACCTTCACCTCCCAATTGGGCCAGCTGACGCCGTTCACCAGCGTCGCCGCGAGCCTGCTCAGCGAGGATTCCAGCTTCTACACCGTGATCAGCAACGGCGCCGGCTGGGGACGGCTGGTGTACGTCCGCGGTGGCACGGAGGGCGCGTTGACCTTCGAGGGGATCGGGCCGCGCGGGGTGCTTTCGGCGTCCACCACGCCGGCGATGGGTCCAGGCGTGGGCAGGGCGATCCCGATCGGCGGACTGTCGGTGCCGCCGACTTGGGCGACCGCGGCTCCGGAGATGAAGCCGGTCGCCTTCACCCTGGCCGCCGCCGAAACCCCATTGCCGGTTGCCGCCGGAATGCCACCGGGAATGGCGTGTCAGGAGGCCATGATGGGAACGACCGCGGGCCAAGGCGCGACGCCCGACAACACCGGTCGCCGCACCCAGAAGACCAACGGCAAGAATGACGATCAGGACAGCAAGCCGATCACGACGCTGACCAACGGAAGTGGCTGGCTGGCATCGTCCTGGGCGTATCACAATCGGCAGCGTGAAGGGCAGCCGCTTCCGACGCATTGGCGAACGGGCTAGCGCCCGAACGACTCACCGCGGTCGCGCTGCAGGTAGTGAGCGACCATGTCGAGCAACACCCGTCGCTCGGTCTGCCAGTCGATGGGTCCGCCCATGATCATCTGTGCCAACACGATTCCCCGCAACGCTGCCCAGATCACCTCGGCGACACCGGAATCCGCGGGATCATCGGAGACCAGCCGGCCCAATCCGTTGATCGCGGTGTTCATCTGCATCAGGTGCTCGTGGGACTGCTCACCCACGCTGCCGCGGGTCGCCCGCAGGATCTCGAACGCGGCCAGCGAGGTCGGGCTGGCGTAGCAGCGCCACGCGGTGTCGACGATGGCCTCGATGCGTTCGTGCAGTCCCAGCTCGCTGACATCGACGGCGGACAGGCTCGTCAACAGTTCGGCCACCCCGTCGTCGACCACGGCCATCAACAGGCCGTTGCGATCCCCGAAGTGATACTGGATGACACCCCAGGTCACCCCGGCCCGCTCGGCGACGTGCTTGGCGGTCGCCGCACCGAAACCCTCTTCGGTGATGCAGCGCACCGTCTCGTCGATGATCCGCGCGCGGGTGTCGTCGCCGCGCTTACGGGGCGCGCTGGTTCGCCGGGTCGGCCCGGAGGCCCCCGAAGTCCGAGTGGAACCAGCGGAGACAGTCATTGTTGACTTTATAACATAGACACAACTATTTTTTAACGCGTGACCGAATCCAGGTATGCGTCGCTGTCCCGTGACGAGCTGGCTGTGCTCGTGCCCGAACTGCTGCTGATCGGGCACATGATCGACCGTTCCGGAATGGCCTGGTGCATCTCGGAGTTCGGCCGTGAGGAAATGGTGCAGATCGCCATCGAGGAGTGGGCGGGCTCCAGCCCCATCTACACCCAGCGCATGCAGCGCGCGTTGGGCTACACCGGCAACGACGTGTTCACCATCTTCAAGGGCCTGCAGTTCGACATCGGTTCGCCGCCGCAGTTCATGGACTTTCGCTTCACCGTCCATGACCGTTGGAACGGCGAGTTCGAGTTGGCCAGCTGCGGTGCGTTGATCGACGTGGAGCCGATGGGCCACGACTACATCTTCGGTATGTGCCACACCATCGAGGACCCGACGTTCGACGCCACCGCGGTTGCGACCAATGTCCATGCGCAGTGCCGCCCCGTCCATCGTCCGCCTCGCACGCCGGCCGATCGGCAACCGCATTGCCACTGGACCGTCATCATCGATGAGTCCTATCCCCCGGCCCAGCCGATTCCCGCGTTGGCGGTGATCGGTGAAAGCAAAGCCGCCACTTGGCAACTCGATGACATCGACGCGGCGGACGAGGGCTTGGCGGACTACACCGGACCGCTGCTGACCGACGTCGACTTCACCGCGTTCTCCCATTCGGCGCTGGTCCGCATCGCCGACGAGGTGTGTTTACAGATGCACCTGCTCTACCTGTCCTTTGCGCTCGCCGTGCGCGCCCGGGCGGACTCCGATGAGCTGGCCGCATCGGTGGGCCGGCGCCAGCTCACCGGCCTGGCCGGGCTGGGCGCCCAGCGAATCAAGAACGCGCTGAAGCTTCCCGGGGATATCGACGGCGCGCTGCGCACCTTCGAACTGCACCCGCTGCTCAATCCGGCTGGCTACGTGCGCGCCGACATCGCCGAGAACACCATCGCGGTGCATCCCTCACCCGCGCACGAAGACGGTGCCTGGATCACGCTGTGCTCGCCGCAGGACCCCATTCCGCTGCAGGCCATCGCGACCGCCGTGAACCCGCTCCTGCGGGTTGAGGTCGAGGGGTCGGCAAACGAGTGGACCGCGCGGCTGACCGAGACCGACACCGAGGCAAAAGAAGTCCCCGAGGTGATGGTGGCCAAGGTCAGCAGCGGCGCGGACTTCGTGTTCCGCACCCGCAAATCACTTCCGCTGACCGTGGTGTGAATCGGCTGATAGCCCACTGACCGCCGGTGTGTCGGCGATCCTCAACGGTTGGGCCCCGCCTATGGTGTGGCCATTCCAGCCGTTGTCGATCCAAGGTAGTCAGCTATGTACGACCCGCAGGACGATGAGGCCACCAGGGAAGCAGCAGTGGTCGACGCGACCGACATGGCGCCGACCGTGATGTCTGCTCCCGGTTCCGGTGCTGTTGTGGATGCGTTCGCCTGGTCGCAGGAGGACGGCAGTGCTGGTGCCGAACCGGTGCCCTACGTCGAGGACCCCTACTACGACCACGATCTGAGTACCGGACGCCGTCCGACGGTCGCGGTACCGGCTGCGCCGATCCCGGGCCGTCGAGCACCTTCGCGGCTGCCGCGTGCGGCGCTGGGTGTGGGCGTCGTGGTGGCGCTGATCGCCGTGGCCGGGGCGATCTTCAGCCTCACCCGTGGCCAGGACGACGAGACGCCGGTTGCGCCCGAGACCAGCGCCGTGGCGCCACCGCCCCCGACGCCCAGTGCGCCGCCGCAGCCCAGCGCTCCCGCGCCGCCGCCGGTGGCCACGACATCAGCGCCGCCGCCGCAGACCACCACCGAGCCGCCGCCGACTACGACGACGACGGCGCCGCCCACCACGACCACCACCGTGCCGCCGACCACGACCACGACGGCTCCACCGACGACGACAACAACGACGCCGCCCACCACGACGGTGCCGTCGACAACCACCGAACCCCCCAGCACCACGGTGCCGCCGACCACCACCGTGCCGATGACCACCGAGTACCTGCGTATTCCGTTGGTGCCGATTCCGATCCCGATCACGGTCCCGGAGAACTAGCGGCGTCGGCCAACCTCGCCTGAGATCGTGGCCGGATCCGCTCTGCGCGGGCACACTGGGGTGGAGCGATCGGGGCGAAAGGGGCTCGCAATGGGCGACAACGGCGCGTTCGGATTCGATTCCGAGGATCTGGACCGAATGATGCGTGAGGCCAGCGAGGGGCTGCGTGCAGCATTCGACCGCTTCTCCGGGACGTTCGGCTCCGCCGGGGACCACCGGGCAGGCTGGGGTGCGATCTTCGCTGACCTGGCCCGGGCCGCGCGGGCAGAGCCGGCGACCACCGGCGAGACCGGTGACGGAGTCTGGGCCATCTATACCGTCGGCGACGACGGGGCGGCCCGGGTCGAGCAGGTCTACGCCACCGAGATCGACGCGCTGCGCGCCGGCCAGCGCAATCCCGACCCGAATCGCCGGGTGCGGTTCCTGCCGTACGGGATCGCCGTCGGTGTGCTCGACGACAGTGCCGACAGCAGCGAGACAACCTAGAGGTGACATAGGCCACGCGGACGGGCTTGCCTTGTTTGACGCCGGTGCGGTGTGAGTTAGATTGCCACCGTGCCCGAGATGAACCGCCGCCAGATCATGATGATGCTGGGTGCTGGCGCATTGGCCGCCACGGCCCCCACCCCCCAGGCCCGAGCCGTTCCCGCGGCCCCTGGAGCGCCGGGCGACCCGGCGACGCCGCCGTCGGCCCCGGCCGACCCCGCTTCGCCTGCCACGCCCCCGGCCGCCGCCGCCAAGCCCGGTGGTTACATCTGGCATGACGAGTTCGACGGCCCGGCCGGCTCGGCCCCCGATCGCTCGAAGTGGACGATCTCCAACCACCGCACCCCGATCCGCCGCCCTGTGGGCTGGGACCGGCCCGAGTATTTCTACCAGTACCGCGACAGCCGCAAGAACGTCTTCCTCGACGGCAACTCCAACCTGGTGATCCGGGGTACTCAAGAGGGCAACACCTTCTTCGGCGGCCTGGTGCACGGCAACTGGCGTGGCGGCATCGGCACCACCTGGGAAGCCCGCATCAAGCTCAACTGCCAGACCGCGGGCTGCTGGCCCGGATGGTGGCTGTCCAATGACGACCCAGGCCGTGAGGGCGAAATCGACCTGATGGAGTGGTACGGCAACGGCGAGTGGCCCTCGGGCACCACTGTGCACGCCAACCCTTACGGCACCGCGTTCGAGACCTTCGCGTTCCCGGTCGACGGCAACTGGCACAACTGGCGCGTCACCTGGAACCAGACCGGCATGTACTTCTGGCAGGACTACGTCGAGGGCATGGAGCCCTACTTCTCCGTTCCGGCCGTCGGCATCGAGAACATCGACGAGCCGGGCCGGGAGTGGCCGTTCAACGACCCGGGCTACACGGTGTTCCCGATCCTCAACCTGGCCATCGGCGGATCCGGCGGCGGCGACGCCCGGGTGGGCAGCTACCCGGCAGACATGCTGATCGACTGGGTGCGGGTGTTCTAGGAACGTTCCGTCGCTTGACGGTAGGCCGGTCGGGGTGATCCCCGGCCGGCTCACTTGTTTATGCGAGCGCCATAAATTATGACATAGATCACATCCGGTTCTTGGTTTGCGATATCGCCCAGGTCAGGGGTGCGCGCGGAAGTGAACCGCTACTCGGGGTTGGAGTTTCAGGCGGCGGCACCGGGTAACACTGAGGTAACGTCCTATCTGCTGCGAAGGCGGCACTGGGGAAAATAACTACTGCCGCTCAGGCAGAACACAGGAGGGAATTCGTAGATGACTCACGTTCGCAAGGGGATCCGACGCAGCGTTGTCGGCGCCACCAGCGCCGTTGGTGCGTTTCTGGCGCTGGGCATGGGCCCGCTGGCCGCCGCTCCGGCCGCACACGCAGACTTCGGTTTCGACGATGCCATTGACTCGCTGCTGGCCTCGTTCGGCTGGGACGACTCGTCCGACGGCACCGCGAACTTCGACGCCTCGAGCATCGACGTGGCCCTGCCCGGCTCCGCGGCCGGTGGCCTCTTCGACCTGGAGGGCATCTACGACATGATCTACGGTGGCGTCCACTCGATGGGCGACATGCTGATTCCGATCTTTGATCTGACCGGCATCAACTCGCTGCTCGCGTTCGGTGACAGCTGTGGCCTGGTCTGCGACGGCGCCAACGCGTCCCTCAGCGACGACGGCGTGCTGACCGTGGCCCAAAACGGTGGTCTGCTGTTCGGTGACGGCGGTAACGGCTTCGCCGGTTCCGCTGGTGGTGACGGCGGCCTGATCGGTAACGGTGGCGACGGTGGCGTTGGTGCGCTGGGTGTCATCAAAGACGCCGAGGGCAACGTGATCGAGGGCGCCAACAACGGTGGTGACGGCGGTGCCGGTGGTTGGTTGATGGGCAACGGTGGCAACGGTGGCGTGGGTGCCGCCAACGGTGGCGACGGTGGCGACGGCGGTTCCGCATCGCTGCTCGGTGCCGGTGGCAACGGCGGTGTCGGCGGTGTCGGCAGTGCCGGGGCGAGGGGCGACAACGCAACCAACACGACGGCTGCGGAGGCGGGCAACAAGGGTGTTGCCGGTGGTGTCGGCGGCAACGGCGGCAACGGCGGCTCGCTTATCGGTAGCGGCGGCAACTCGGGCGCCGGTGGCGCCGGCGGTGCTGGTGGCGCCGGTGGCGACGGCACTCTTGCCAACACCACGTTCGACAACAACGGTGGAAACGGCGGCGTCGGTGGCGAGGGCGGCGCGGCCGGTGCGAAGGCTGGAACCGCGGGCATCCTCGGTGGCAGCGCCGGCACGATCGGCAACGGTGGCGTCGGTGGCGTCGGTGGCGCCGGCGGTACTGCTGGGTTCGGTGCCACAGGCGGTACCGGTGGCACTGGCGGTGCTGGCGGTGACTCGACCTCGGGCAACGGTGGCGGCGGCGGTGCCGGTGGCGTCGGTGGGGCTCGCGGCTCGAACGGTCTGGCGTCCGGTACGGGTGGCGTCGGTGGCGCTGGCGGCGACAGCGCCACTGCTACCGGTGGCGACGGTGGTACCGGTGGTGCAGGCGGTAGCGCTTCTGGCGGGCTCACGGCCGGCGACGGTGGCCACGGCGGTGCCGGTGGCGCCTCCGGTGAGACCGCTGGTGCAGCGGGCTCCGCCGGCGCCGACAACAACGGGACCAACCCGGGTGCTGGTGGCCAGGGCGGCGCCGGCGCTGCCCCGGCAGCCGGCTAACAAACACACGACAGAGGCCCCGCACACCTTCGGGTGTGCGGGGCTTCTGCCATTGATGCCCCGGCCGCGTGGTGGTTTCATGCGATGGTGGCCGAGATAAATCGACGCAACCTGATGTTGACGACCGGATTCGGCATGCTTGCCGCCGGGATGCGTCTGCCGGAGGCCTGGGCCCGACCCGGCCCCGCTCAACCGCTGCCTACTGCCCCGTCGCAGACCTATCTCTTCAGCGACGAGTTCGACGGCCCGGCCGGATCCGCGCCGGACCCGGCGAAATGGACGGTGGCGCAGGCCCGGGAATCGATGAAAGACCCGACGTTTTGGGAGCGCCCCGAGAACGTCGGCCAATACCGCGACGACCGCAAGAACGTGTTCGTCGACGGCAAGTCGAACCTGGTGCTGCGCGCCGCAAGAGATACCGATAACTACTACAGCGGCAAGATTCAGAGCCGGTGGATGGGCGGTATCGGGTACACCTGGGAAGCCCGGATCAAGCTCAACTGCCTCACCGCCGGGGCCTGGCCCGCCTGGTGGATGGGCAACGAGGACCAAGGTGAGATCGACGTATTGGAGTGGTACGGCAACGGCAATTGGCCGTCGGCGACCACCGTCCACACGAGATCGAACGGCGCCGAGTGGGCGACCCACCAGATTTCGATGGACAGTGCCTGGCACACCTGGCGGTGCCGCTGGGACGCCGACGGCATTCGTTTCTGGCGCGACTATGTCGAGGGCGCTCAACCCTACTTCTCGGTTCCGGCGAATTCGATCGCGGATTGGCCGTTCAATAACCCTGGCTACCAGGTATTTTCGGTGTTCAACTTGGCGGTTGCCGGCTCCGGTGGTGGCGATCCACGACCGGGCAGCTATCCCGCAGAGATGCTCGTCGACTGGATCCGGGTTTTCTAAAGCGGGCTTACCTCTCCGGCCCCGCCGGGATCGGCACCGTCTTCGTGGGCCTCAAGCCAAGCCACGCCTTGCTCGGCCGCTCGAATCAACGCGCCCCGCTCGCCGAAATAGGCCGCGAACAAACCGAATCCGGGCAGTGAGCCCAGGCGCTGGTACAGCTTCTTCGGGTGCGGGCGCTTGCTCACCTCGTCGAATGTCGCCCGCAGGATGCCGGCCAGCTGCCAGACGGTCCGGGTCATGACCACCGGGGTCGATGACGTGATCGACTTCAGCGGCTTCCACCCCGGCGGCGGTGTTTCGGGAAGGGGCGCGGGATCTGGCTGCGACGGCACGTCGACGTTCTCGGGCAGATGCCGCCCGCACAACACCTCGGCGAGCAGCCGCACCTGCTCACGGCGGTCGGTGACGCCGTACTCGCGGGCCAGCGCGCACAACACGATGGCGTGGTTGACGAAACCCGCCAGCTCGCCCACCGGCACCACGCGGGTCAGCCATCCGAACGCCCCGGGGGAGGCGACCACCACAGTGTTGAGCGCACCCACGCGGTGCACCCACCAGTGCACCCGTTGCTCGCGGCTCATCCGCTCCCAGGCCGCGGTGCCGGGCAGATCCGCGGCATTGATCAGCTGGGCCCCGGCGTTCAAGGCGCGGTTGGTGACGCTGGGGCCGCGACCGGACTCGTGACGGCGTCGCCGCAGCCGAAACCGCCGGATGCGATGGCCCAGGCCGCGGGGCGGAGTGAGCAGTCGGCGGGTGCGTTTACGCAGCCCGATCGGATCAGCCTCCGAGAGCAAGTCGAGCAGCGGATCGATGACCGCGACCGCGCGGCTCAGCGCGTCGGCGACCTCGGCGTCGGTCAGGGTGGCGTGCGGCTTCGGAAACAGACTCATACCGGTGATTGTGGCGGGATTAGCCGGCGTGGGGGGCGTTTGCGGCGAGGACACCGCGCAGTGCGGCTTGGGCCAGCCGCCGCAGTTCGGGGCCGGCACTTGTAGCTGGTGGGTTTGCTGGCTCGGGACGGATCAAGTGAACGGACGATGCAAGACGTCAATGGAAGACGCAAGATATGCGTCTATATTCGCCGCCATCGACATCAACACCC
>Ga0153954_1000817_pt1 | contig 21010 bp, 18 predicted proteins | sample TSFL038MetaG_FD_102277 | JGI IMG/M metagenome (GOLD analysis project Ga0153954, IMG submission 102277) | Attine ant fungus gardens microbial communities from Florida, USA - TSFL038 MetaG | ecosystem: Host-associated > Fungi > Mycelium > Unclassified | place: USA: Florida, Wekiwa Springs State... | reverse complement strand
GCGCATGTCAATGGTGGTGCCGGTGGGCGTGGTGGCGACAGTGCGGCAGCGGGGTCCGGTGGGCAGGGCGGCTTGGGTGGTGATGGTTCCACCCGGGCCGCTAGCGGTAACGCCGGAACGGTAGGCGGTAACGGCGGTAACGGTGGTAGAGGCGGTGACGGGTTCACCGCCACCACCGCCGGAGCGGCCGGCGGTAACGGCGGTAACGGCGGTGCGGCGGGCAACCGCGGCACGGGCGGCGCTGGCGGCGCGGGCGGCGCCGGGGCGGCGGGCACCGCATCGCAGATCAACGGCGGAACCGGCACCGATGGTGGCAACGGTGGCAACGGTGGTAGCGGCGGCAAAGGTGGTGCGCTGTCCGGGAATGGCGGTACCGGCGGTGCGGGCGGTGCCGGTGGAACCGGCGGGATGGGGGGTACGGGCGCTAGCGGCAGCCCGACAGGTTCCGTTCGTGGAGGCCCAGGCGGAGCCGGCGGTACCGGCGGTGCGGGGGGAACCGGAGGAAACGGTGGTGATGCGGTAGCCGCCACGGCCAAGGGCGGTATCGGGGGAGCAGCGGGTCACGGCGGTACCGGAGGTACCGGCGGGACCGGAGGTCAGGAGCCAAATATTGGCGGCACTGTCGTCACCATCGGGGGTACCGGGGGTAATGGGGGCGCTGCCGGCCACATCGGAGTGGGTGGCCTCAGCGGTGATGGCAGCCATGCCGTTGGCGGCGCGCACAGCGCGGGCGGGGATGGTGGTGTGGGCGGCGCGGGTGCGACCGGTCCGAACAGTGCCGGAGGTATCGGAGGTACCGGCGGTACCGGCGGAGTGGGTGTCGATGGCGGCAGCGCTGGCGCGGGCGGTCGCGGCGGCGCCGGTGGTGCGGGATCTAGTAGCGGCGCCAACGCGACCGGAGGGATCGGCGGTGCGGGCGGCGCGGGCGGTGCCGGTGGCCAGAACGGGCCGGGCTACGGCGGGGGTGGCGGCGGCGGAGGCGGGGCTGTGTCGGGCGGCAACGGCAAAGTGACCGGCGGTGCCGGCGGCGCCGGTGGCGCGGGTTCGGTGACCGCCGCCGGCGGTCACGGCGGGTCTGGCGGGAACGTCATCGCCTCGTCGTCCACTCAGGTCACAGCCATCGGCGGCGCCGGGGGGCGCGGGGGGGACGGAACAGCACTGGGATCCGGTGGTGCGGGCGGTGCCGGAGGCATGGTAGTTGCCAGCGGGACACTAGGTAGCGGGACCGCGATCGGCGGCGCCGGGGGTAACGCCATCGGTACCGGCAATGGTGGCGCAGGTGGGGATGTCCAACACGCCTCCTCCGCAACTAACGCCGGAACCACCCTCACCGGTGGTAGGGGCGGTGACGGAATCGACGGTGGAACCGGTGGCGCCGGCGGAGATGTCACGTTGTCGTACACCAACAGCACCAACAGCACGTTCACCGGCGGCGCCGGCGGCAGCGGTTCTGGCGGCAGCACCGGCGGTGAGGGCGGCTACGTCTCCTACTCCGGCTCGAGCAGCAATCCTGCGACGGTCACAAACAGCACTTTCGTCGGCGGTGCGGGTGGTGCGGGTGGTCACATCGGTGTCAACGGCGGTGTCGGTGGTTACGGTGGCCACGGTGGGAACGTAGGCCCGTTTAGCTTGCCCAGTACGACAACTACCGCCGTTGATCGCGCGAGCGGGACCGGCGGCGCGGGCGGCGATGGTGGTGCTGGAGGCAACGGCACCGGAGCCAAAGGCGGCACTGGCGGTGCCGGCGGCGGGGCCGGGATACTCAAAGGCTCAACGGGTGCCGTCGGGATCGGCGGCAAGGGCGGGACCGGTGGTGCTGGTGGCGACGGAGCGGCCGGCGGTGCCGGTGGCGACGGCGGTCAAGGTGAGGGTGCTGTTCCCCAGGCAGGGATCGGTGGCGCCGGCGGCGCCGGTGGTGCTGGCGGTGCGCGCGGACCCGCCGGTGATGGTCAAGGCGGCAGCGGTGGTGCCGGCGGAGATGGCGGTGTGACCAATGTCGGTGGGACCGGCGGCAACGGCGGCAATGGCACCGCCGGTCAAGCCGACGGCACGCGCGGAACTCCCGGGGTCCGCGGCATCACCCGGCCCTAGCTGATCCCACCTTGCGCGTCCGCCCGTCACTTCGGCGACGGTGCGAGTCGCCGGTCGACACGCCGGGGTGGTTACTCCTTGTCGCCGTACTCGTCGAACCAGTGCGCCAGCTTGCCGCGCCGGCTGACCGCTCGCAGCCGGCGTTCGGCCGACAAGCGGGTCTTGGTGGTGGTGACGATCAGCAGCTCGTCGCCGACGGTGATCCGGGTGTCGGGCTGTGGGACGAATGTGTCGCCCTTGCGAATGATCAGCGTGATGACACTCGGGTCGGGCAGCCGCAGCTCCAGCACCGAGACGTTGTGCAACTTCGACCCCGGCTGCACGGTCATCGTCAACAGCTCGGCCTCCAGGACATCCAGCGGCGCCGCCTCCACCTGGATTTCTCGGGTGGCGTCCCGCGATATCAGACCCAGCCAGTGCGCGAACAGACCCAGGCTGGGGCCCTGCACCACGGTGTAGACCACCACCAGGATGAACACGATGTTGAGCAGCCGGTAGCTGTCCGGTACGCCCTCGACGATCGGGAACGTGGCGAGCACGATCGGGACCGCACCGCGCAGGCCCGCCCAGGACAGGAAGATCTGCTCGCGCCACGGCACCTTGAACCAGACCAACGACGCCACCACCGACAACGGCCGGCTCAGCAGCAGCAGTACCGCGCCGATGATCAGCGCCGGGACCAACTCTCCAGACAACTGACTGGGGCTGACCAACAACCCGAGCAACACGAACAGCCCGATCTGCGCCAGCCAGCCGAGCCCTTCGGCGAACGAGCGGATGGCCGCGCGGTGCGGCAGGCCGGAGTTCGCCAGCACCACACCCGACAGGTAGGCGGCGATGAATCCGCTGGCGTGCAACGACGCTGCCGCCGCGAATGCCACCATGGCGAGCCCGAACGTCGCAAGCGGATACAGGCCGGACGCCGGCAAGGCCGCCCGACGCAGCATTGCCGCGCCGAGCAGCCCGGCGATCAGGCCGATCGCCGAGCCCGCTATCAGCTCGTAGAACACCCCGCCGATGGCGTGGACCGGGTCGATCACCAACGGCGTCGTGCTCAGCATCAGCACCACGATGGCCGCGGGCGCGTCGTTGAAACCGGACTCGGCCTCCAGCAGGCCGGCCACCCGCCGCGGCAGCGGGAGCACCCGCAGGATGGAGAACACCGCCGCGGCGTCAGTCGGTGAGACGATCGCACCCAGCAGGAACGCCAATTGCCAACTGATGCCCAGCAGCAGGTGCGCGGCCACCGCGATCACCGCCATGCTGACCACGACGCCCACGGTGGCCAGTACCGCGGCAGGCGCCAGCAATCGGCGGATGTTGGCGAACCGGGTCGTCAAACCACCTTCGACCAGGATCACCGCCAACGCGGTGGTGCCCAGGTCACTGGCCAGTTGCACGTCGGAGAAGTCCAGACCCAGCCCGTCATTGCCGATCACCACGCCGACCAGCAGGAACAGCAACAGGCTGGGCAGCCCGACTCGGTCCGCCGCGCGGGTGGCGATGATGCTGGCCAGCAGAACCAAGCCCCCGATCAACAGAGCCAGGTAGAGCTGTTCCAGGCTCATCTGATCCCCGTTCGGGCTGTTGGTGGCGGCCGGACCCGCCCATGTGATTCGCTCAAGGTCAGCGGGTTCGTGTTATCTGTCAGTAAATCAGTAGCGCTGTCACGACCGTGTTACGCCCGGAGCGGCCGGGGATGAGGGGAGCCATCATGCGCATCGGGATTGCCGGCGCCGGCGCGGTGGGGCGATCCGTCGCACGAGAACTGATCGGCGACGGTCACCGGGTGCTGCTGATCGAGCGCAACCCGGCGCACTACCAGCCCCGCACCGTCCCGGAGGCCGAGTGGCTGCTGGCAGACGCCTGCGAGCTGAGCGCGCTGCGAGAATGCGGCATCGAGATGTGTGACGTGGTGATCGCTGCCACCGGTGACGATAAGGCCAACCTGGCTACCGCGCTGCTGGCGAAAGCGGAGTTCGGGGTGGCCCGGGTGGTGGCCCGGGTCAACAACGCCCGCAACGAGCCGCTGTTCACCGAAGAGTGGGGTATCGACGTGGCGGTCTCCACCCCGCGGGCGATGGTCGCCGCGGTGGAGGGCGCCATCGACGTCGGTCACCTGGTGCCGTTGATGGGCCTGCGTCGCGGTCAGGCCAGCCTGACGAAGCTGACCCTGCCCGACGACAACCCCCTGATCGGTAGGCAGGTCTGCGACATCGCGCTGCCCGAGGGCGCCGCGCTGGTCGCGGTGCAGCGCGGTGAGCGGGTGATCCTGCCGCGGGCGACCGAGGCGCTACAGGCCGGCGACGAGATGCTCTTCGCCGCGGCCAGCGGGATAGACGACGAGGTCCGGGCGGTGGTGCACGGCGCGCCCGCCGGCAGAAGGACGCATTGACGCCGTGCCGCCGCGGTGGGAACCCATGAATACGGCGCCCAACGAGCAGGATGACGCCGGGAGCTTGGCCAGCGGTGCCGGCGTCATGGCCACCGTGCTGGCGGCCGCGCGGGCCGCGGCGGTGTCGCGCGAACTGATCAACGACCCGTTCGCGGCGCCGTTGGTGCACAAGGTCGGCCTGGAGTTCTGCATTCGGGTGGCCGACGGCGAACTGGACATCAGTCGGCTCGGCAAAGACGGTGGATTTCCCCGGTTCGCGGAGTTCTCCGCGGCGCGCACCCTCTTCTTCGACGCGTTCTTCACCGATGCCGCCCGGGCAGGCATCCGGCAGGCGGTGATCCTGGGCGCGGGGCTCGACACTCGCGCCTACCGGCTGTGGTGGCCGCCCGAGACCGTCGTCTACGAGGTCGACCACCCGCATGTCGTGGACTTCAAGACCAGCACCATGCGGTCTTGGGACGCCCTGCCGAGCGTCAACCGGCGCGCGGTCGGTGTCGACCTACGCGGCGACTGGCCGGCGGCCTTGCGCCGGGTGGGTTTTGACGCTGCCGCTCCCACCGTGTGGGTCATCGAGGGGCTCCTGGTCTGGTACGTCCCCTCGGAAGCGCAGAATCGCCTGCTCGACGGTGTCACCGAACTCAGCGCGCCGGGCAGCCGGCTCGCCGCCGATCACGCGGTGCCGCCGAGCCGTCCGCAGGCTGTGCACCACGAATCGCTTGTCGAGCGGTGGCGCCGACGTGGTCTGAGCCTCACTGGGCCCGGGCCGTTCTATTCCGGAGAGCACACGGATGTCGTGCGGCATCTCACCGAAAGTGGCTGGGCTACAACTCAATCAGGCATCGCTGAACTGTTCGCGGCGGCCCGGCTGCCGCGGTTGTCCGACCGTGAGCTCGATGGTGCTCCGGCGGCCATCCGTTACGTTGCGGCCACCCGGTGTTGACCGGACGTCGCCTTAGCTCATGAATTCGGACCTTAATGTTTGCTCGCACGAGCGATTGCGGCCTCAGCGGCCTCTTGGATCGGTCCATGCCAGACATCGCCGTGACCGGGCGCCAGAATTTCGGTCTCCAGCAGCGCCAGTGCACTGAGGCTGCGCAGACAGTTCTCCTGGCTATGGCTGAACAGCTCCGGGAGCAGCTGCGGTCCGCTGTGCGCCAGGACCGGGTGTCCGGTGATCAAAGCGTCCCCGCTGGCCAGAACACCATCGACCAGGTACGAGCAGTGTCCTCGGGTGTGGCCGGGAGTGGGGATGGCGATGGGCTGGCCGGGCAGGCCGGCGGCGATCTCACCGGTCAGCGGTTGCGCCGACGGGATGCCCTCACGGTTCAGGCCACCGCTGCGCACCACGTGGGCGCTCCACAGCGCCCAGCTCGGCCGCCACAGGCGCGGAGCCAGCGCCAGCGGCGAAACCTGCTCCAGGTATTCGCGTTTGGCGTGGCCGACCTCGTCGGCATGGCAGTACACCGGGGTGCCGTGAGCCTTTGCGAGCCAGATCGCCGCACCGAAATGGTCGACGTGGGCATGGGTGAGCAACACCGCTCGCACATCGGCCGGGCGATAACCCAGGGCGCCCAGCGACGCCAACACGTCCGTGCGATCGCCGGGATAGCCGGCGTCGATCAATATGACTCCGCTGTCATCGGCGACCAGCAGCCAGTTGACGGCTTCGCCGCGAGCCAAATACACCCGCTCGGTCACCGGAACGAGCTCCACGAGCTTCTCACCCATGCCCGTGAGTTTAGAAAGGTGGCGGGAGAGTAGAAAAGGTGGAATGGCGGAACTAAAACTCGGGTACAAGGCATCGGCAGAGCAGTTCGGACCACGGGAGCTGGTGGAGCTCGGCGTCGCCGCCGAAGCGCATGGCATGGACAGTGCCACCGTCAGTGACCACTTCCAGCCCTGGCGGCATGAAGGCGGGCACGCACCGTTCTCGCTGGCCTGGATGACCGCGGTTGGTGAGCGCACGAGCAAGATCCAGCTGGGCACCTCCGTGCTGACCCCGACGTTCCGGTACAACCCCGCCGTCATCGCGCAGGCCTTCGCGACCATGAGCTGTCTGTATCCGCAGCGGATCTTTCTGGGCGTCGGCACTGGCGAGGCCTTGAACGAGATCGCCACCGGCTTCACCGGCGAGTGGCCCGAGTTCAAGGAGCGGTTCGGGCGGCTGCGTGAGTCGGTGCGGCTGATGCGCGAACTGTGGCGCGGTGACCGGGTGGACTTTGACGGCGACTACTACAAGCTCAAGGGCGCCTCGATCTACGACGTCCCGGAGTCGGGCGTGCCGGTCTACATCGCGGCCGGTGGGCCGGCGGTGGCGAAGTACGCAGGGCGGGTGGGTGACGGCTTCATCTGCACCTCCGGCAAGGGCGAGGAGCTCTACACCGAAAAGCTGATGCCGGCGGTGTTAGAGGGCGCAGCAGGGGCGGAGCGAGACGCCGACTCGATCGACAAGATGATCGAGATCAAGATCTCCTACGACCCCGATCCCGACCTGGCGCTGAACAACACCCGGTTCTGGGCGCCGTTGTCATTGAGCGCTGAGCAGAAGCACTCCATCGACGACCCGATCGAGATGGAGAAGGCCGCAGACGCGCTGCCGATCGAGCAGATCGCCAAGCGCTGGATCGTCGCGTCGGATCCGGACGAGGCGGTGGAGAAGGTCGGCGAGTACGTGCAGTGGGGCCTGAACCACCTGGTGTTCCATGCACCGGGCCACGACCAGCGCCGTTTCCTGGAGCTGTTCAAGACCGACCTGGAGCCGCGGCTGCGTCGGCTGGGCGCAGCCGCAGGGGCCGGTCAGGCGTAACCGCAACCGGGGTCGGGTGCGTCCTCGACGAGCGGCGCGCCGACCGGCAACAGGTACACGGCCTGCATCACCACCGGGGTCGATCCCAGGTTGCGGCCGATGTGGGCATGCTCGGGCCCGCCGGGTTCGGTCACCGGGTCGCCGGTTCCGTAGCTGCCGTCGAGGCTGCAGTCCGCGCGATTGTGGGTCAAGGTGCCCTGTCGCACGACCCCGAAGACGGTGCCGGGGTGCCAATGCCAGCCGGTGCTACCGCCGGGCTCGATGGTGATCTCCCGCAGGACGTAGTCGCGGCCGTCAACCGTGGTCTGTGACAGGGTCACCCCGCTGATCTGGTCGCTCGGCGTCGCGGAGGCGGACGGCGGCGCCACCACCGGCGCCACGGCAGCCGCCAGGGCCATCGATACCGCCGCAGTTCGCCGAAGCTGGTTGGTCACGGTCATCGGGTCTAGAACGTACTCATCGGCCGCACCGCGTTGGCCGTGTCGACCAGCCGGTAGCGATGCTCCTGGGTGGGTGCCAACCGGGCCAGGGCGCGCAGCGCCATCTCCACACCGAGGCGCAGCCCGTGCTCGGTGAACGGGAATCCGAGGATGTGGTTCGTACTGGCCTCATGCTCGGTCAACCAGTCCATCGCCGCGCCCAGCACCAGCGCCCGGATCTGCAGCACTCGCGGTTCGGTGTCCGGCAGCGCCTCCACCCGGCGCGCGGCATCACGGATCTGCGCCTCGGTGATGTCACTGGACGAACGTCCCGACAGCAGGGTCACCGCACTGGTCAATCGCGCGGTGGTGAAATGCCTTGAGGTAGCGGGAACTTCGTCAAGAGTGCGAACCGCGGCGGCCCGGTCGCCTTCCACGGAGAGGGCGCGGGCCAGGCCGAAGGCGGCCGAGATCACGCTGTCGTCGGTGCGCCACACCGACTCGTAGAAGCCGCGTTCGTCGTCGGTTCCGGCCAGCTCGGCGGTGGCCGCCAGGGCCATCTTCGGCGCCAGCTCGCCGGGAAACATGTCGAGCACCTCGGTGAAATCCTTGCGGGCGGCCTCGTAGTCGCCGGTGAGCAGTTCGGCCACCCCACGGAACCAGACCAGCCGCCATCGCCAACCCACCTGCTCGGCCAGCTCGTCGAGTTTGCTGGTGGCCTTGGTGACATTGCCGAGGTCGAGCAGGGCGCGCACCTCCATCAGCGGCAGCCCGATGGACTCCAAGAGGTCGATGCCCTCGGATTCCAGCGAGCTGTTGCGCACGGCGCGCAGCGAATCCAGTGTCTGCACCGGTTCACTGAGTTCCATCGACGACAACAGCGGGGCGGCAACGTCACCCGGGTCGATCAGCGGTACCTGCAGGGCGGTCACGATCTCACGCGCCGTCAGGTTCTGGGAGTGCACGTGCCCGTCCAGGTAGACGTCGGTGTGCGCGACCAGCAGGTGCTCACCGAACGTGGACCGAGAACGGGTGAACACCGTCGACAGCCCGGGCCGTGGCGTCCCGGTGTCGCGGGCGACCACTTCGCGCAGCACGCCCATCAGCTGCGCGGACATCTCCTCGGCGGAGGTGAACCGCCGGCGCGGGTCGGGATCGATGGCCCGGCGCAGCAGCCGGCGGTAGGAGTCGTACTTCTTGAGTACCGGGTCGTCGTCGGGCAGTCCCTCGACGTAGCGGCCATCGCGGGTGCGCAGCTTCAGCGTCAGCGCGGCCAGGGTGCGGCCCACGGTGTAGATGTCGGTGGCCACGGTCGGCCCGGTGCGAACGATGTCGGGTGCCTGGAAGCCCGGGGTGCCGTAGAGGTAGCCGAATGAGTTGATGCGTGCCACCGCGCCGAGGTCGATCAGCTTCAGCTGCTCCTCGGTCAGCACGATGTTCTCCGGCTTGAGATCGTTGTAGACCAGGCCAAGGGAGTGCAGATAGCCCAGTGCGGGAAGGATTTCCAGCATGTAGGCGATGGCCTGGGCCACCGGCAGCCGGGTGCCGCGGCGCTGTTTGAGCGACTGGCCGCCGACGTACTCCATCACGATGTAGCCGACCGGGTCGCCGTGGGAGTCCGGATGTTGCACGAAGTTGAAGATCTTGACGATCGACGGGTGGGTCACCTCGGCGAGGAACTGCCGCTCTGCCATCGCGATGGCCTGCGCCTCGGCGTCACCGGAATGCACCAGGCCTTTGAGCACCACCGGGCGCTCGTTCACGTTGTGGTCGACCGCCAGGTACACCCAGCCCAGACCGCCGTGGGCCACGCAGCCCTTGATCTCGTACTGCCCGGCCACCATGTCGCCCGGTTTCAGCTGCGGCAGAAAGGAATACGGACTCCCACAGTGCGGACACCAGCCTTCGGAGGCGCCCTTCGCGTCCCCGGTGGACCGGCCCACCGGCTGGCCGCAGTTCCAGCAGAAGCGCTTGGCCTCGGCGACCTCCGGGTTGTCCATGAGCGCGGCGAGGGGGTCGATCGGGGGAACCCGGGGGATCTCGACCAGGCCACCGCCCAACCGCCGCCGCGGAGCGACGGTGCGCACCACCGTCGTTTCGTGGGATTCGACCGCTTCCGGGGCGTTCGAACCCTCCCGGGGGCGGAAGATCGCTTGGGTCGACATCGGCCGGCGTACCGACGACGATTCGGCCAGCACGTCCGCCCGCTGGGTGACCGGGCCGTCGTCTTCCAGCTCGGTTGCGGGCGGCTCGGTTGCGTCGTCGTCGTGGCGCTGCCTACTGCGCCGCTCCTCAGCGTCGCTGCGCTCCGCATCGTCGTGGCGCGTCATCAGTCCGAATACCTCGGTGTCGGTGGCACCGGAGCGGGACCCAGCACGGTCAACCACTTGCGGTACAAGGTGTTCCACGTGCCGTCGCGCCGGATGCGCTCCAGCGTTCCGTTGACGAAACGCACCAGCCCGGTGTTGTTCAGGTTGATCCCGATCCCGTAGGGCTCCTCGTCCATGCTCGGTCCGACGATGTGCAGATACGGGTCCTGCGACATCAGGCCGGCCAAGATCGAGTCATCGGTGCTGACGGCGTCGACCTGACGCTGCTGCAGTGCCACCAGGCAGTCGGCCCAGTTCACCACCGAAACGATGATCGGGGCCGGTGCGATGCTGCGGATTCGCCGCAGCGACGTGGTGCCCTGCGCGACACAGACCCGTTTGCCGGAGAGGTCCGCTGCCTGGCGGATCGCAGAGTCGCGCGGCACCAGCAGACGCTGATTGGCCACCAGGTACACCGTCGAAAAGTTCACCAGCTCACGGCGACCGCAGGTGATGCTCATGGTCTTGACCACGATATCGACTTCGGACTTCTGCAGGGCCGCGATCCGTTCGGCCGACGCCAGGATTCGGTATTCAACCTGCGATGGGGTGCCGAAGATGTCGCGGGCCACCTCGCCGGCGATGTCGACGTCGAAGCCGGTGATCTCACCGGTGATCGGGTCGCGGAAGCTGAACAGGTTGCTGCCGATGTCCAGGCCGACGATCAGCCGGCCGCGCTGGCGGATCTTGGCCACCGCCGCATCGGCCTCGACCTTGTTGTGGAACGGGCGCAGGCTGGCCGTGGCGTCACAGTCCTCGGTGCGCGGTTCGGGGGGCCGCGGCGCCTCCGGTGACAGCTCCTCCATACCGGCCGGGGTGGGCGGCGGCAGCGTGGGCATCGCGGTTGCTGTCACGAACTCGGTGCGGCCGCAGCCGGTCAGGCCGGACAGCACCAATGCCGCGCTCAGTGCGCACAGCAGCAATCGTGGCCGACGGTGGATCATCATCTGTACTCGTTCAGTCGAGGCCACAACCCGAGCGCGACGGCGATCGCGGCACCCATGCTGAGCACCGCGCCCCCCACCGGGGCCACCGACAGTACCCGGCGGGCGTTGAGGACATCGCCGCGCAGCTGATTGCGACTGTGCTGCAGGGCCTTGTCCAGGGCCGCGTCGAGCTGGTCGAACGCCGGCGTCGAGTCGTCGCCGCTGCCGCCCAGCGCGACCTGGGTGGCGGCCCGGTAGTTGCCAACGCTGATATAGGCGTTCATCCGGTCATTGGCCTGTCGCCACCGGGCCAGCAGCTGCCCGGCGTTGGCCAGGTCCGCCTTGTCGACTGCGTCCCCGCGGTCCAGATAGCCCTGCAACTGCTCCTGCATGGTGTCGATGCGCTGGTAGAAGGTCTGCTTGCGGGTCTCCTCGTCACCGCGCCGGATCAGCGAGAGGGTCTCGTCGGCACGTGCCTGTTGCGCGGTGATCGCCAGATTGGTGATCTCCTTGAGCGATTCGGCGCCGGTGTCCTTGGCGTTGCGGCTGCCCGCGGTCGAGATCACCAGCACCGTTCCGACCCAGATGATCATCAGCAGAATCGCCAGGCCGCCGGCGACCAGACCGGGGTTGATCCGGCGCCGGGTGTGCCGGGCCAGCCAGCGATGTGCGAACGCGCCGAACAGCACGGTGGTCGCCACCACCAGGATCACCGGGGCCGGCACCCGCGTCGAGGCCGTGGTCTGAAGGTCCACGGTCGCCGAAGTGGCCTGGTAGAGGCGCTGGGCGTCGGGAAGGATGGTGTGCTGCATCAACTCGGAGGCTTCCGACAGGTACGACGAGCCAACCGGATCGCCCGAGCGATTGTTGGTCCGGGCCGTCTCGATCAGCCCGGTGTAGACGGCCAGCTCCGCATTGATCTGCCCTAGCAGTTGCAGGAGCGGCTCGTCGTCCAGACCGCCGGAAGCTCTGGTCACCGCCACCGCGGCGGCGGTGATGGCCTGTTCGTAGCGTTCCCGCACCGCCCGCGGTTCACCTTGGGCGATGAACGCGGTGGCCGCTGCGGCGTCGGCGACCGACAGCGTGGTGTAGAGCTGCCCGGCGGCATACGCCAGCGGCTCGGTGTGGTCGAGAACCGTGGTCAGGGTGTTCTGCCGGTTGTTGATCGTGGTGGCGGTGGCGAACGCGCTGATGCCGCCGAGGGCGGCCAGGATGAGGCCGATGGCCAGTATTCGTCCGGGTGTGGTGGTGAAGAACCACCAGCGGGGTCGGGCCGGTTCGGTCGGCGACCGTAACCCCGCCGGCTCGGTTGACGGGTGCGCCAACTCAACGGTCACGTCTGTTCAGGCTCCATCCCTGCGGCTGCTCCGGCATCAACGATAGTAAAGGGATTCTAAGAGCCTGGGCGGTGTCTGCGCGGACTCTCGAGCCGGTTGTTGTCGAAAACGTCGCGTGATCTCGCCAGAACCGAGACCTTGCCCGCCCCGATACGCTTCCTAGCGTGCGTGGTGACGGCGATGGGTGGGCGTTTTCCGATACCGGCGTCCGCTTCTGGGGCCGGCACGGTGCGGCGGGCCTGCTTTTGCGGGCTCCGCGCCCCGATGGCGCCCGCACCGTACTGCTGCAACATCGCGCCTGGTGGAGTCATCAGGGCGGCACCTGGGCGCTGCCCGGCGGCGCCCGCGACAGTCACGAGACCGCTGAACAGGCCGCCATCCGCGAGGCGCAGGAGGAGGCCGGCCTGCCCGCCGATCGGATCGTCGTGCGCGCGGCCGTCGTGACCGCCTCGGCCAGCGGCACCAGCTGGACCTACACCACCGTGGTCGCCGACGCCGACGAATTGCTTCCGGTGGTGCCCAACGGGGAGAGCACCGAACTGCGCTGGGTGGACGAACACGAGGTCGCCGGGTTGCCGTTGCACCCGGGTTTCGCCGCCAGCTGGGAGTTGCTGCGGGGCTTTTGACGCCGGCGGTGATGTCACTGCCTCGGCGAACGTGTACTCAGCGCGAAAAATATGGGGAAATTTCGTGCTCAGTGCACGTTCGGCGCGGTCAGGTTCAGTGGGCGGCCGCTAAGCCGATGGCGGTGGCCCGCTGCGCCCGGCTCCGCCGCGCTTGCGACCACCGCTAAGCCGATGGCGGTGGCCCGCTGCGCCCGGCTCCGCCGCGCTTGCGACCACCGCTAAAGCCCGGCCCGCAGCGTCGACGCCGCGGCCCGCGGATCCTCGGCAGCGGTGATCGCCCGCACCACCACCACCCGGCGGGCGCCGGCCTCCACCACCTGGGGCAACCGCTCGATGTCGATGCCGCCAATGGCGAACCACGGCTTGGGGTCGGGTTGGTCGGCGGCGAACCGCACCAGCTCCAGCCCCGGTGCAGTCCGGCCCGGCTTGGTCGGGGTGGGCCAGCACGGCCCGGTGCAGAAGTAGTCGACCGGCTCGGCCAGGGCAGCGCTGACCTGATCGCGGTCGTGGGTCGAGCGGCCGATCAGCACCTCGGGTCCGATGACCTCGCGCGCCGCCGGCAGGGGCAGGTCGTCTTGGCCCAGGTGCAGCACGTCGGCACCGGCGGCGTGGGCGATGTCGGCGCGGTCGTTGACCGCCAGCAGTGCCCCGTGCCGAAGCGCGGCGTCGGCCAGGATCTCCAGCGCCGCCAATTCGCCGCGGGCCTCCAGCGGACCGAACCGCTGTTCGCCCGGCGAACCCTTGTCGCGTAGCTGGATGATGTCGACGCCTCCGGCCAGGGCGGCCTCGGCGAACTCGGCCAGGTCACCGCGTTCGCGGCGGGCATCGGTGCACAGGTAGAGCCGGGCATCGGCGAGTCGGGCGAGACGGTCAGAGCGTTTGTGCACACCGCGACGCTAGCGGCTAGCTTTGGTGTGTTGACACGCGAGCAGGTGGAAGGGAGCAGCACATGCCCGGGCCCTCGCTCGGTTCGCTGGCCGTGATCGGCGGCGGCGTCATCGGATTGGCGGTGGCGCGGCAGGCTGCCCGGGCCGGGTGGACGGTGCGGGTACACCGCACCGTCGACTACGGCGCCTCCTGGGTGGCCGGCGGCATGCTGGCCCCGCACAGTGAGGGTTGGCCGGGCGAAGATCGGCAACTGCGGCTTGGGTTGCGCTCGCTGGAGTTGTGGCACGACTTCCTCGACGGGCTGCCGGCGCAGGTGGTCACCGCGCGCGAATCGCTGGTGGTGGCCGCCGACCGGGCCGACGTCGCTGATCTGCACACCGTCGCCGACTGGCTGTCCGCGCAGGGCCACCCGGTGATCTGGGAGTCCGCGGCCCGCGACATCGAAGCACTGCTGGCCGGCAATATTAGGCACGGTTTCCGGGCCCCCACCGAACTGGCGGTCGACAACCGCGCGGTGGTCACCGCCTTGGTGGATGCCTGTGAGGAACTCGGCGTGACGTGGGCCCCGCCGGTGCATGATCTGGCTGAGGTGGCCGCCGACGACGCCGTGGTGATCGCCAACGGCATCGACGCCCCCGCGCTCTGGCCCGGCCTGCCGATCCGGCCGGTCAAGGGGGAGGTGCTGCGGCTGCGCTGGCGCAAGGGCTGCCTGCCCCCACCGCAGCGGGTGATCAGAGCCCGCGTCCACGGCCGCGCGGTCTACCTGGTGCCACGTCCCGACGGCGTGGTGGTGGGGGCGACCCAGTACGAGCACGGCCGGGACACCGCGCCCGCGGTCTCGGGGGTGCGCGACCTGCTCGACGACGCCTGCGCGCTGGTTCCGGCGCTGGGGGAGTACGAGCTGGCCGAATGCGCCGCGGGCCTGCGGCCGATGACGCCCGATAACCTGCCGCTGGTGCACCGTCTCGACGAACGTACCTATGTCGCTGCCGGCCACGGTCGCAATGGGTTCCTGCTGGCGCCGTGGACCGCCGAACAGGTTGTGTCCGAACTACTTCCGGTTGGAGTGCAGCAATGATCATCAATGTCAACCAGAAGCAGGTGGAGGTGGCGGAGGCGACTACGGTCGCCACGCTGCTGGCTTCGCTGGGTTATCCCGATCGCGGTATCGCGGTGGCGGTGGACCGCGCGGTACTGCCCAAATCGCGTTGGGCCACCGCACTGTCCGACGGTGCCTGTCTCGATGTGGTGACGGCGGTGCAAGGTGGTTGATGATGCGAAGCTGGCCATTGCCGGGCGGGAGTTCAGCTCCCGGCTCATCATGGGAACCGGTGGGGCGCAAAGCTTGACATCGCTGGAAGAGGCGTTGGTGGCTTCCGGCACCGAGCTGACCACGGTCGCGATGCGCCGCGTCGACGCCGAAGGCGGAACCGGCATGCTGGATCTACTGAGTCGGTTGGGAATCACTCCGCTGCCCAACACCGCTGGCTGCCGCAGCGCCGCTGAAGCGGTGTTGACCGCTCAGTTGGCGCGCGAGGCGCTCGGTACCGAATGGGTCAAGCTGGAGGTGATCGGCGATGAGCGCACCCTGCTGCCCGACGGCATCGAATTGGTGCGTGCCGCCGAACAATTGGTCGACGACGGGTTTGTGGTGCTGCCCTACACCAATGACGACCCGGTGCTGGCCCGCCGGCTTGAGGACGTCGGATGCGCGGCCGTGATGCCGCTGGGCTCGCCGATCGGCACCGGGCTGGGCATCGCCAACCCGCACAGCATCGAGATGATCGTTGCGGCCGCCGGGGTGCCGGTGGTGCTCGACGCCGGCATCGGCACCGCCAGCGATGCCGCGCTGGCAATGGAACTGGGCTGCGATGCGGTGCTGCTGGCCACCGCGGTGACCCGGGCGGCCGACCCGCCGGCGATGGCCGCGGCCATGGCGGCCGCTGTCACCGCGGGGTATCTGGCGCGGCGTGCCGGACGAATCCCGAAGCGGTTCTGGGCGCAGGCGTCAAGCCCGGCCCTGTGATGCCCGCCGAGTGTGAACATCACGACGCCTCGGTGGCGTGTCGCGTCGTCAGATTCACACTCGGCGGAAGTAGTCGAGCGTGAATCGCTATGTCGCCCTCGGGAGTTCGATGGCGGCCGGTCCCGGAATCCGGCCTCTCGCGGCTGGTGCTCCCCGGGCGTCGGGTCGTTCGACGCGCAACTACCCGCGCCTGGTTGCCGACGCGCTGAACCTCGATCTGGTTGACGTCACGTTCTCCGGCGCCACGACCGCCCATCTGCTGAGCGAACGCCAACGCGGCGTGCCACCGCAGATCGATGCCCTCGACGGTTGGGAGTCCCTGGTGACCGTCACCATCGGCGGCAACGACGTCGGCTACGTGCCGCTGCTGATGGCCGCGACGCTGCCGGGGCTCTTTCAGCGGCCACCGGTTGTGAGCTCGTCCGCGCCGGCGATGCCAGCCGGGAGCACCATCCATGGTCAGCGCGGCCCTGGACGGTGGGAGCGGGCCTGCCGCGGCCCTGGCGGCCATGGCCGTTTCACCCCAACGCCGCCGGTATGGCTGCGGTTGCCGAGTTGGTCGCCGTGCAGTGGGGCGGCCGGGCCTGACTTCGTGCCGGCCGCCCACCCACTAACGTGGGGGCGGTGGACTACAAGTCGAAGTTGATCCCTGCCCTCGGCGCCGTGCTGGTCGGTGCGTTGTTCAGCGCCGGCTGCAGCCGAACCCCGGAAAACACCGAGCAGGGAGCAGATCCCGCTGCGGCCGCTGAATTCGCCAGCAGCCTGCGCGACAAGGTCTCCGTCGACGCGATGATGGCTCACCTGCAGAAGCTGCAGGACATCGCCGACGCCAACAACGGCACTCGCGCCATCGGCACCCCGGGCTACGACGCCAGCGTCGAGTACGTGGCCAGCACCCTGCGCGAGCACGGCTTCGACGTCCAGACCCCGGAGTTCACCGCCCGAGTGTTCAAGTCCGAGCCGGGCTCGGTGCATCTCGGCGACAAGACCGTCGAGGCCCGTGCGCTGATGTACAGCCTCGGCACCCCGCCTGACGGCGTCACCGGCCCGCTGGTCGCGGCGCCGGCCGACGACAGCCCCGGCTGCAGCGCCGAAGACTACGAGGGACTGACGGTCAAGGACGCCGTTGTACTGGTCGACCGCGGCACCTGCCCGTTCAAGGAGAAGATGGCCGTCGCCGTCGAGCTGGGCGCGGTGGCGCTGGTGGTGGCCGACAGTGTCGACGAGCCGAAGATGGGCGGCACCCTCGGTGAGCAGACCGAGGTCAAGGTTCCGGTGGTGAGCGTGACCAAGGCCGACGGCGCGATGCTGCGCGACGGACACGGGGCGTTGACGGTCAAGCTCGACGCGCACACCGATGACATCCCGTCACGCAACATAATCGCGCAGACCAAGAGCGGATCGACCGAGAACGTGGTCATGCTCGGAGCCCACCTGGACAGCGTTCCGGAAGGCCCAGGCATCAACGACAACGGCTCCGGTGTTGCCGCGGTGCTGGAAACCGCTTTGCAGCTGGGGGATTCGCCCCAGGTGCGCAACGCGGTGCGGTTCGGTTTCTGGGGCGCCGAGGAGCTCGGCCTGATCGGCTCGCGGAAGTACGTCGAGTCGCTCGACGAGGAGCAACTCAAGAACATCGCGCTGTACCTGAACTTCGACATGCTGGGTTCGCCGAATCCGGGCTATTTCACCTACGACGGTGACCAGTCGCTGCCGGCGGACAAGCGGGGCCAGCCGGTGGTGCCGGAAGGTTCGGCCGGCATCGAGCGGACCATGGTCGGCTACCTCAAGTCGGCAGGTAAGGAGCCACAGGACACCTCGTTCGACGGCCGATCCGACTACGACGGGTTCACCCAGGCCGGTATCCCGTCCGGCGGGTTGTTCTCCGGTGCGGAGGTGAAGAAGTCTCCCGAGGAGGCCAAGCTCTGGGGTGGCACCGCAGATGAGCCCTTCGACCCGAACTACCACCAAAAGGGCGACACCGTGCAGAACATCGACCGCGATGAGCTGGCCATCAACGGCGGCGGCGTGCCCTACGCCGTCGGGTTGTATTCCCAGGATCTCAGTGGCCGCAACGGGGTCCCGGTGCGCGACGACCGCACCCGCCACATCCTCACCCAGCCATGATCCGCGCGGCGGGAGCCCTGCTGGTCGCTGTTGGCGTACTGGCGGGCTGCTCGCCGGAGCCTGTGCAGCCGCCGCTGTCGAATCGGCTGGCCGGCCAGGTCACCGTCGCGGCGATGCTCACGCATCTGCAGCGACTGCAGGAGATCGCCGACGCGCACCAACGGAATCGGGCTGACGGCACGCCGGGGTACGACGCCAGTGCCGACTACGTGGCCAACGCCCTGCGCGACAAGGGTTTCGAGGTGACGACACCCGAGCTCGTCAGGTTGAACACCATCTCGGCCGGTAAGCCCACCCTGACCGTCGCAGGGGTGGGCTACCCGGTGGATCAGGCTTCGCTGCTGGTGCGCACACCGGCCGGCGGCGTCAGCGGCCCGGTGGTGCGTCCGACGCGGTCATCGGGCTGCGCGGCGGCTGACTACCCGCCGAAGGTGCCCCGCGGGGGGATCGCCGTGGTCAGTGACGCCGGCTGCTCGGTGGTGGTCAAACAGAACGTGGCCGCCGAGCGCGGAGCCACCGCACTGGTCGTGGTGAGCCTGCCGACCCGCAACGGTGCGCCCGCCGGATTGTTCCCTCCGGAGTACTACGACCAGCTGACGATGCCGGTGGCGGTGGCCGGACGCGACGGCGACCACGCGCTGCGTCGCGCGACCGGGACGGTACGGCTGGTCCTGGATGCCAACACCGTGAAGATCACCTCTCGGAATATCTTGGCGCAGACCAAAACCGGCTCACAGAGTGACGTGGTGATGGTCGGCGCGCACCTCGACAGTGCGCCTGGCGGCCCGGGAATCAACGACAACGGATCCGGGGTGGCCGCGGTGTTGGAGACCGCGCTGCAGCTGGGCCCGGAGCCGGCGGTGACCAACGCGGTCCGGTTCGCGTTCTGGGGTGCCGAGGAACAACAGCTCGGGGGATCCAGCGACTACGTCTTCGGGCTCGACCGCGATCAGCTCAACGACATCGCGCTGTACCTGAACTTCGACACGCTGGCCTCCCCGAATCCCGGCTTCTTCACCTATGACGGGGACCAGTCGGCACTGCCGAGCCGTGACATCACCCCCGCTGACGTGCCGGTGGGATCGGGCGGTATCGAACGTACCCTGGCCGGCTACCTCAACCTGATGGGTGTGCGGCCCGCCGACATGCCGCTGAGCAGCGACACCGACTACAGCCCGTTCGTGGTGGCCGGGGTGCCCATCGGCGGCATCACAACTGGGGCTTCCCAACTCAAGACCAGCGCTCAGGCCCGGCTGTGGGGCGGAAAGCCCGGCGCGGCGTTCGACCCGAACTATCGCGGCCCCGGTGACACCGTCGAACGGATCAATCAACGCGCACTGGCGCTGACCGGCGCCGCGGTGGCGTTTGCGGTGGCCAACTATGCGCAGTCCATCGGCGGGCCCAACGGGGTCCCGGCCCGCGACACCCGTCACCGGGCACCGCTGGGCCCGTAAGTCCCGCCCTGGGCGGGGCGCATCGGCATACCCACGGGCAGGCTCTATATTGTGTGCGCTGTAGCCCGTTTACCCGGCTGTGTTAATAATGCTGTGCACGCGACAGAGCTGGCCTGATTTGATCGGGGGGGTGGGGTGACCACGCTTGGTGCCACGAACGACCCTGGCGGACGCACTGGTGTCCGCATAAAGCGGCGCCCCAAAGACCGCAAGGCGCAAATCACGCGTGCTGCCGCGGAAACGTTCAGCGCACAGGGCTACCACGCGACCAGCATGGAGTCGATCGCCTCCAAGGTCGGGATCTCCGCGCCGGCGCTGTACCGGCACTATCCCAGCAAGTACGAGATGTTCTCGGTTGTCGTCGGCTCGCTCGGTCAGCAGTTGGTGGACTGCACGGCATTCGTCGACGACTTGTCCGATGCCGAGATACAGGACGGCGCGTCGGCAGTGCTGGACCAGGCCGTCGACGGGCTCATCACGTCATCGATCCTCAACCGCGAGGCCAGCGGGCTCTTCCGGTGGCAGGCTCGCTACCTGCAGTCTGAGGACCGGGCCAAGCTCATGCTGCAGATGCACACTGTCGGTGCGCGCCTCAAGCGGCCGATCAGTGTCATGCGTCCGGAACTGAATTCCCTGGAGCAGTGGACTCTGACGGTGGCGCTGGTCAGTGTCGCCGGCAGCATCATCGGACACCGGCTGCAGCTCCCGGATGACGAGATCAAGCCGTTGCTCATCGCGGCCTCGCGGTCAGTGGCCGGCGCGCAGCTGCCCGGAACCGACGAGATCGGAGTCAATCGGCCCTCGGTGTGGCGCATTTTCACGCCCGACGCCGGACCCTACGAGGCGCTGCTGCACGCGGCGGTCCTGTTGTTCGGCAAGCAGGGCTATGCGGAGACCGGCGTCACCGAGATCGCGGACGCCGTCGGCGTCCCAGCATCCGGCGTCTACCGCTATTTCTCAAGCAAGAGCGACATCTTGACGACGGGGCTGCAGCGCGCCGTGGACCGGATAGCCGGGGAGATGGCGGCTATCGCCGGCGTCTTCGTGGAGCCGGAGGAGGCGCTGCGCCGGTTGATCGAGGCATACGTTGCAACGGTGTTCGCCAACCCCGAGTTGGCTTCGGTCTATGACACCGAGCGGGTGAACCTGGCGCCGGCTGAGCGCGAGCTGCTGCGCGATTCCGAGCGTGCGTTCATCGAGACCTGGGCCCGACCGCTGATGGCGATCAGGCCGGATCTAGACGTGATGCACGCGAAGTTCCTGGTGCATGCCTTGGCGGCACTGGTGGACGACTTGGGCCGGGTTGCCCGCGGCGGCGAGATCCCCGGCCAGGGGTTCCTTGCCGGGGGACCGGGGTACGCGCAGGCCTGCCTGCGCAGGCTGATGGAGTCCATCGTGTTCGCCGGGGTCGAAGAGAACTGAGGCTGAACCGCCGGGTTTATGAGGCGGTTCCAGCTTCGCCTCTCCTGCGTCGAGCCTCGCTGAACCGCCGGGTTCATGCGGCGGTTCCAGCTTCGCCTCTCCTGCGTCGAGCCTCGCTGAACCGCCG
>Ga0153954_1000816_pt1 | contig 21108 bp, 20 predicted proteins | sample TSFL038MetaG_FD_102277 | JGI IMG/M metagenome (GOLD analysis project Ga0153954, IMG submission 102277) | Attine ant fungus gardens microbial communities from Florida, USA - TSFL038 MetaG | ecosystem: Host-associated > Fungi > Mycelium > Unclassified | place: USA: Florida, Wekiwa Springs State... | reverse complement strand
GGAGCGGATGAGATGTCTCACCTGCGTGCCTTCTTCTGTAGTGGCGAAAAACAGTGGGATGCCTACTGGCACCCCAGTCGAAACTGAACGGACGCTCTACCCACAGAAGTGCTACCTACCCTCTGTTCGGAAACGGTCGGCCCTTTGAAGGCCAGTCCGTTCCCGTATGATGGTTTCTCCGGAAATGACGAGTGATTCCTCCGAGCGACCTACCCCGACGATGAATCCTCCAGAAAATCCTTCCGCGTCTCGTCGTCTCATCTCGATCGATGCGTACCGCGGCTTCGTCATGTTCCTCATGATGGCCGAAGTACTCCGACTGTGTGCTGTGGCCTCGGCCATTCCTTCGAGTGCGCTCTGGAAAGCGCTCTGCCATCATCAAGAGCACGTTGAATGGGTTGGCTGTGTCCTGCATGACATGATCCAACCGTCCTTCTCGTTCCTCGTCGGTGTCGCTCTCCCGTTCTCGCTTGCCGGCCGCGTCGCGCGAGGGCAGTCGCGGCTGAGGATGTCGCTCCACGCCTTCTGGAGGGCTTTCTTGCTGGTTGCCTTGGGGGTGGCACTTCGATCGGTGGGTCGGCATCACACGAACTATACGTTCGAAGATACACTTTCGCAGATCGGCATGGGCTATGGCTTTCTCTTCCTTCTCGCGCTTTGCCCGAGAAAGGTCCAGTGGATCTCGCTCATCACGATCCTGGTCGGCTACTGGTCGGCCTTTGCGCTTTATCCCTTGCCCGGCTCCGACTTCGACTACTCGCAAGCCGGGGTACCGGCCGACTGGCCCCATCACCTGCACGGCTTCGCAGCGCACTGGAACAAGAACACGAATCTTGCCTGGGCCTTCGACCGCTGGTTCCTCAATCTCTTCCCACGTCAAAGACCGTTCGCCTTCAATGGTGGCGGATACGCGACGTTGAGCTTTATTCCAACCCTGGCCACGATGATCCTGGGCCTTCTAGCAGGGGGCGTCCTCCAAAGCGAACGGCCCGCTCGCTCCAAGGTGACCTGGCTGGTTGTGGCCGGCCTGATCAGCTTCGCGATGGGGCTTGGTTTGGGCGAGTTCGGGATATGCCCCATCGTGAAGCGAATCTGGACGCCGAGTTGGGTCCTTTACAGCGGCGGCATTAGTTTCTTGTTCCTGGCCGGCTTCTTCAGCTTGACCGACGTCGCAGGCTGGCGAGGTTGGGCCTTCCCGCTTCGGGTGATCGGCATGAACTCCATCGCCGCTTACTGCATGAGCGGCCTGCTGGAAGGATTTTTCCACGAGCGGCTGACAGCCCATCTTGGGCCTGACGCCTTCAAGATCCTCGGTGCCGCCTACGAACCGTTCCTTCACGGAGCCGCCGTCTTACTCATCCTCTGGTTGATCCTCTTCTGGATGTATCGCCGCTCGATCTTCTTACGAATCTGAAGCGATTCTCAAGCTGGAAGGCTTGCCAACCCGATCTCGCGCTTGCTTCGACGCCCAAAGGCTTCGAAAAGAACGAAGGGCGATCGGTGTCATCCGATCGCCCTGATCCATCACTCACCAGAGTCTCTCATGTCGGGCAGCCGGCGCGCCCCTCGGGCCCCGGAAACGGCTCAGACCTGCTGGATTTTCTGAGGAACCGCGCGGCCGACTTCGACGTCGGAGTCGGAACCTTCCTCGTGGTATTCGGCGTCGGTGTTGACCTTCCAGGTATCGAAGCTTCCCAACCCCAGGATGTTCCTGGCGGCCAGGAAGGCGGTCATCATCGAATGGTCTTGGTTATTGTATTTGTGCATACCATTTCGCCCGGCCAGCTCGAGGTTCGCCAGGTTCTTGAGCCAATCCCGGATCACGGCGAGGTGATCTTTATAGACCTCATCGTAAACGGGATAGGCCTTGGGCATACGCACGACACAACCGTCGATGACTTCCGAGGCCGAGACCAGGCCGGTCGTGTCGATCTCGCGCCGCCCCAGAGTGACCAGGTCCTCGTCCGACATGGTCCAGAGGTCGTCCCCCTCGAAGCAGAAATACTCGAGTCCGAGGCTGCTCTTGGAGGGATCGGGGACGAGGTCAGGGGACCAGTTCTTGAAGTTCTGAACCCGGCCCACCCGGACGTCGGGCTCGTGGATATAGATCCAGTTATCGGGAAACGTCTCCGGACGATCGACAATCAAGACCACCGTGAGGAAGTCGCGATATTGAAGCGCCTCGGCGGCCGCGACAACGGCTTGAGGAGGCTGAGGGTTCATCGCGCGGATCAAGTCTCGGATCGGCAGCGTGGACAGGAAATGTCGACCGAGATATTCCGTGAGGCGGCCCTGCGTGTCGCGAGTCACGAACGCGGTGACGGCTGAGCCATCATGATCGATGCGGACCACGCGCCGATCGTGATGGACCGCTCCCCCCTGTCCCCTGATCTTGTCCCGGGCCACTTCCCACATCTGCCCCGGGCCAAGGCGAGGGTACTGAAAACTGTCGATGAGGGTCTTGATGACCTCCCCCTTCGACTTGTTTCGGCCCCCCAACAGCGCACTGGTCACGGCGCGAGTCAGGCTGAGTCCCTTGATGCGCTGGGCTGCCCAATCGGCCGAGATGGAGCTGGTCGGCATGCCCCAGACCTTCTCGGTGTATGTCTTGAAGAAGATCTCGAAGAGCCTGCGTCCAAACCGATTGACGACCCAGTCCTCAAAGCTCTTCTCAGGCGTGATCGGCAGCAAGCGGGCCCGAAGGTAACTCGCCAAGATCCGGGCCGAGCGCCAAGGACCGAGTTTCAGGAACGCGTCGACGGGTTTGAGGGGATAATTGAAGAACTTGCGGTCGTAATAAATCCGGCTTAGGCGAGGACGCGTGAGCAGTTGATCGCCGAGAATTTCGTTCCAGATCCGATTAACGTCCTGGCTTTTCGAAAAAAAGCGATGGCCGCCGATATCGAAACGATACCCCTTATACTCATCCGTTCGGCTGATTCCTCCAACCATGGTCGGATCAGCTTCGAGGGTGACGCAGGCGTGACCGTGTTTGGTCAGTTCATACGCCGCAGTCAGCCCGGCGGGGCCACCACCGGCGATGACCGTCGAGTACGATGCGACGACTGAGACGCTATTTGGGTCGTCGACCTTGGTCCATCGATGCGGCGGCAACCCAGATCGGACGCGATCGGTCCGTGTGATGTCCTGATCCATCCACCCCTCCCATCCTTTGGAGGCATGCCCGGTTGCGGGAATCCATCCCGATGGGCGAGTCGACCCCGGGAGGACCCGGGGTTCCGCAAATCCTTTTGTCATAATTCGGCGCGGCGGTCAAGAGCGGGGGCAACCGGAGAAGCCCGAAAGCATCGCCGCCACTATTGTCCCAGGATCTCTAACGTCCGTCGGACGAAGGCCGAGGCGAGAGCAAGACTTTCGTCAGGAGGCGATTTCAGCGACTGCACTCGCTCGATGGCATGGATGTGATCCGCCTCGAGTGTTCCTGCGCGAACGTAGAGATTCTCACAGGCGAGAAGCAGACAGCGAAAACCAGCTTCGCGGTATCCCTTCTGGTAAACCAAGGCGCGCAGGCAAGAGAACATGGCCTCGTAGCAGAGGAAGCTGATGTCCGCAGCGTCCCCCTGCCCTGTAAATTGAATGTTGGCGGCGGCCTCAAGGCGGTCGGCGGCCTTCGCCAAGAGGTTGGGGATCTTGGCCGGAGCATCGTCGTCCTTGAAGAGGTAGGGGCTGTCGAGGCACTTCTGCAAGGTATTGATGATGGCCATGACCGTCGCATCTTCCTTACTCTGAGGTTGCCAACCGAGCGTGAATCGTGACGCCCCAAACAGAATCGGTCAAAGTTGCGGAGTCCTCGGTGATTCGGACGATGTCTTCGCGGGCGCGTTCACGGCATCCGACTTCGCCGGGGTAGACTCCCGACGACGTGGAACACCAGATGCCTCCCGCGGCTTCTCCTGGGCCACGACGACCGAGTCTTCGACGATCACCCCCTCGGACGAGGTCAGCATCGGGATCGAGGCTGCCTTCATCATGTCGATGAGGGGGTCAGGATATACCCCAAATCCCAACACCACCGCCGTCGCCACGACGATCGGGATCGCGATGGCGCGGGTTGGAGGAGCGAACGCCGTATGCCCGGAGTGCCTCAGGAACATCGCCTTGAGCACCCGTACGTAGTAGAACGCCGAGATCACGCTGTTGAGCAGGCCGAGTCCGACGAGCCAGAGGAGGGCTAACCGCACGGTTTGGGTGCTGTCCTGGTTGAGCGCCTCCATGAACATGTAGAGCTTGCCGAAGAATCCCGCCAGCGGAGGCATCCCGATCAGAGAGAGCATCAAGAGCAAGATGCATGTGGCCATCCCCGGATATTGCGACGACAAGCCATTGAGATCCTCGATATTGTCGCTCTGTTTATCGCGAGCCAGCCAAGCCGCAACCGCGAACGCCCCAACGTTGCTCAGGGCGTAGACAACCAGGTAGTAGAGAACCGACGCGGCCGACTCTTCGCGCCGCGTCGAAACCCCGGCGGCCGCGACCCCGACCAGGATATAGCCAGCGTGCGCGATCGACGAATAGGCGAGCATCCGCTTCAGGTTCGTCTGGGCGAGCGCTGCGAAGTTCCCGTAGGTCATCGACACGGCCGAAAGGGCGACGACCACACCGACCCACCCGGGACTCATCACCTGGGACGTATGATTCGTCCAGGGTCCCAGGGCGTGAAGTAGCACCTTCATCATGGCGATGACACTAGCGACCTTGGAGCCAGTCGCAATCCAGGCCGTAACCGGAGCGGGGGCACCTTCGTAAGCGTCCGGAGCCCACTGATGGAAGGGAACGGCCGCAATCTTGAACCCGAAGCCGGCCATGAGCAAGAGGACCGCCGACATCCCCGCCAGGTTCCCCGAGAGTCCGTTGGCCTCCCCGCTGACAGGTCGCAAGGCTTGGCTAATCGCCTCGAACCGCATCGTCCCCGTGAGCCCGTAAATCAGGCTGAGCCCGAAGAGGAAAAGTGCCGAGGAGACCGACCCATACACGAAATACTTGAATCCCGCCTCAACCGACCGACGCTTCCCCTTCTCAAAAGCGGTCGCCAAATAGAGACAAATCGTCATCATTTCGAGCGAGAGGAAGAGCGTGAGGAACTCTTCGGACGCCGTCAGGAACATCATGCCGACCGTCGACCACAGCAAGAGCGCGTGATATTCCCCCCAGCTCTCCGTGAACGACCACGCCATTGAAAGACCGATCACGAGCGCCAGGAGAGCCAGGAAGAAGAGGTTGAACGACTGCGTCAGGAAGTCGTCCGAAAGCGTGCCGAAGAAGAAGTAAGGGTCGGAATTGCCTGCGTAATCGATTCCCGCAAAATTGATATGTCCTGCCAAACCATAGATATCAAACCGGATCAACAACGGTACCAACGCAGCCGCAAAGGCGCCCAACGTCCCTAAGAGTGCGAGCCGGCCAGTGGCCACTCTGCGCTCATCGTTGGTTCGATGGCGGAGAATCGTGACGTCGATCATCAAGACGACGAGCCCCCATAACGCCAGAATCGTATGGGGAGCAAGCACGTGGAAATCACGAAAATTGAGGGAAGGGACGGCGCTGAGAGGCATCGTCTTGGACCCTTCATGGCGTTCGGTCGGATCGTTGCGGGTACGAACGGCTGAGAGAGCGACGGCGGACACGGCCCTTCGAGTTGAGCGGTCTTCGCTGCAATCGCCTCCACTTCCCCCTAGGGTTCTCAGGTCGTTCCCCCGGGCTCAGGGTGGCACGGACAAACCTACGCGGTTATCCACGAGCCTTCCGACGAAGCATGGACGAGCGATTAAACCCGTCCGTTCTACCCATCGACGTATGAGCGGTGACTTCCTTTCAAAACAAACAACATGCTCATCCTGACAACGTGTCGAACCGGTCGACATCGGCGGCCTTCCAGCGTCGGTAACAGAGCAGGATCAGGCCGATTCCCACTGCGACCTCCGCGGCGGCGATCGTGATCACGAAGAGCGCGAGCATCACACCGGTCAGCGGCCCTTCGCTTTTTGGAGGAACGCCATACCTCCAAAAGGCCACCAGGTTGACGTTGGCCGCGTTGAGCATGATCTCGATGGCCATCAAGACGGCGATGGCGTTACGCCTCAGGAGCACACCCATGAGACCGATGGCGAACGAAGCGGCGGCGAAGTAGAGGAACCAGTCCAAGGGGATGTCGTTCGACATGCCAGCCTCATTTCACGGGAGTGGAAAGCGTTTCCGTCGTAGAACGATCGTGTTGCGGTTGCCCCTCGCCCGTTCCTTCGGTCGGCTGCCCCACCCGGCCGATCCGGGCGCCGCCTTGAGGTGTGTCGTCTTCCCCTTCGCGATGCGCCAGTGCGATCGCACCCACGAGTGCTGCCGTGAGAAGCAAACCCGCAATCTCGAAGGGAACCACGTACCGTGTCATCATCTCGATGCCCACGGCCTTTCCCATGTTGTTGACGGCGACCGCGCGCGGGGACTCCGCCTGCCCCGGCTGAGGCACGAGTGACGGCCGCGCTTGCTGCGCCGACCAATTGGCTCGGCCTCGGAGACCGACCTCGTTGTTGATCCCGAAGCAGAGGACCGTAAACAGTCCCAAACCCGCGGCGACGGCCGGTACTGTCCAGGGAGAGGCCACGGTTGTCGTGTCGTCCCCCTGAACGTTGCGGGTGAGCATGATCCCGAACATCAAGAGGATTGCGATCGCACCAATGTAGATCAAAACCTGGATCGCCGCCAGGAACTCGGCGTCGAGGAGCACGAACTGGCACGCGACAACAAAGAAGAACCCGACCAGGTAGAGTGCGGCGTGTACCAAATTCCTTGCGAGAATCGTTCCCACAGCCGCGAGCAGTCCCAGCGCTGAGATGAGCAGGAACAACGTCTGGCTCACGAGATTCGACTCCGGCCCGGGGAGAAGCGCGGGCCACGCTCGGAAAATCAAGGACCGAAGCGACTCATCGTGCCGAGATCGGCGACGACAGGATGTACCGCGTCTTTCCCACGCTCGGAAGCGCCTTGCGCTCGCGGCGGTTGACCCGGAAGACGCCCCAGATGGCCACCAGCAAGATCGGCAAAGTCAACGCCCAGCCGACGACCCAGTTCGGTAGGGAAACCCCCGCCAAGCGGAACGGCGGACCCGGCCGGATGACGCACTCGAACCAGACCGCCGACGCAAAGATGTTGACGATGCCCAGCGGTACCATGTACTTCCAGGCAAAGTTCATCAGCCGGTCCACCCGCATGCGAGGCAGAGTGGCGCGAACCCAGAACATCACGAACACGAACCCGGCGACCTTGGCCGCAAAGACGGCGATCGAGATGGCGTTGATCAGCAGATAGGCCGGCCAGGTCTCAGCGCCGAAGATCCGGGGGAAGTCAAAGAACGGCAACGTCCCACCCCCGAGGAAAAGCAAAGCCCCAAGGCAGCTTACTCCAAAGACGCTGAGATATTCGGCCAGAAAGAAGAGACCGAATCGCATCCCCGAATACTCGGTATGATAGCCGGCGATGATCTCCGATTCCGCTTCCGGGAGGTCGAAGGGAGTGCGGTTCACCTCCGCCAGGTTGGCGATCAGGAGCAAGGTGAACGAGAGCAACCCTGGTGGCGACCAAAGGAACCAGCCGTGATCGAGCTGCTGGTTCATGATCGTGACCATACTCAGGCTGCCGGCCCAGAGAATGACCGGTACCGTCGCCAAAACCTGGGGAATTTCATAGGAGACGAGCTGTGCGACGGCTCGCATCGCCCCCAGCAGGGAGTACTTGTTGCGACTCGACCACCCCGCCAAGAAAATCCCGAGCGCGGTGAAGCTCGAGACGGCGATCAAATAGAGCAGCCCCGAAGGGGGATCGATCGGCACCAAGCCCGTGAAATGTCCGGGGTCATCGGTTTGGCTCGCCCCGATTCCGAAGGGCACGACCGCCAAGACCAGGAACGCCGAGATCAGGATCAAGACGGGAGCTAGCAGATGCACCCACTGATCGGCCGACCGAGGGACGATGTTCTCCTTGGTCAGCAGCTTGAGCGCGTCAGCAATCGGCTGAAGCAAGCCGAGTGGACCGACCCGGTTGGGACCGATCCGGTCCTGAAATCGCGCGGCGACCTTACGCTCGGCCCACACCATGTAGGCGACGATGGCCGGAAAGAGCCCGAAAAAACCCAGGGCGAGCCACAGAACCCACCGTATCCAGGTGTAGAGGCTGAGCTCGACCTGATGTTGATGCGCCCAAACGATCGGCATCCCCCAGTCGGCCGGCAGATTCACCGTGGACTCTCCTCTCGCTCGGATTTTCTTGTGGCTCGATTCTCCCCTCAATCCCCGAAAAGAAGCTTAGACCCAGCGCAGCACACCTTTGGCCCAAGCGTAAGCCAATCCCACGAAGAGGATCGTTAAAAACACCAGCATTTCGATCAAAGCGTAGGTCCCAAGTCCGACATAACTTACGGCCCATGGGTACAGAAACACGGTCTCGATGTCGAAGACCACGAACATCAGCGCGTAAATATAGTACTGAATACGAAAGCGAACCCAGGTCTCACCGAACGTCCGGACTCCGCACTCGTAGGTATCCGCTTTGGCCCGCGACCGTTTGCGAGGGGCCACGAGGGCAACGATGACTAAGGGGGCGATGGCAAAGCCGATCGCCCCCAAGAGCAGGAGTCCCACGAAGACGTAGTTGTTGCTGACCATGGCGTTCGACTCCCGGTCGACCGGCGCGGATCAGGATTCGGACAGTGTCTGGATCTGGGAATCTTCATCGAGTGCGACAACGATCACTTCGCCGTCGTCGCGGCGAAGACGGATCGTCGGCTGTTGGCAGTAGGAGGCTTTCCCGCCCATCTCCATGCCGCCGACGGGCCTGAGCGTTTCGAGCTCGACTCGTCCGTCGACTTGCGTGGTCCACTCGCGGTGTCCGACACGAACCCGCTGAGTGATCCGGAGACGGGTTCCGGAAGCGTATTTCGGCTTAGGAGGCGTGGGAATCATCGTCTTCAATCCGGCGAATTCGGGATAGGACACGACCGCGTCTGGAGTGCCGACAAAACGGACATCTTACGGCCCTGACAAGGGGTCGGCAAGTGGCAACCCCAGTATTCAAAGCGACGTTTTTGTTGGTAAGGCCCCGATCCGATTAACGCCAACACACGGGGACTACCCCTTCTTCCTGAACCTGGGACCAATTTGGTAAAGCGGGTCGGTTTCGGCGATCAAGAAGTCTCCCTGAAGAATGAGAGCGCTGGGCGGCTTGGAACGGCTCAGGAGCTGTTCGCACGAGATGTCGACCTGGTTCCAACCAAAGCGCATGAGGTCGGCAATCGAAGTCCCCCAGACGATCCCTCGGACCGACGCCCACCAACTTGCCGTGGCGCACATGGGACACGGTTCGGCTGTGGAGACCAGGACGACCTCCTTGGGATCGAGCTTCAGCGACGCCATGAGTCGTAGAGCGTTGACCTCCGCGTGTCCCGTGGGATCGCTCGCGGTCGAGTTCGCCGCCGAGCCCAAGAGGGCTCCGGTGTGGTAATTCGCGAGCGCACACCCAAACGGTAGATCGGCGTGCTTCGCTTCGGCGATCGCCGCGCGCATCAACTCGGTCAAACGCGAATGGAGTTCTTCGGGCCAGGGATTTGGCTTAGTCATGGATCGATGCTTGCTCGACTTTCGCCGGTTGGGGTACAGGGTTGTTCTTGGCTGCCGCCGGAGCTGGCTTGGCCGTTGTGCCTAGGGCCTTTTGAAGCCTTTGGTCCTTCTTCTTGGCGACCTTGCCCCGCTCGATGGACTCGTCGTCGCTGCTCCAGGCGTCGGGATGCGTCCTCGCGTAATATTCGCTGGAAATCAAGAGGTCCTGTAATGAATAGATATGCGTTTGATGGCGCTCATAATTCGAGAGTTCGAAGTTCTGATCCATCTTGATCGCGTCGAAGGGGCAGTACTCCGCGCAGAGACCGCAATTCATGCAGACATCCATATCGATATAGAATTCCTCGGGCAACGGGACCACGTTTCCTTTAGGTCCCTTCGCCTGAGTCATCCAGATGCACTGCGGTGGACAAACCTTTGCGCAGATATTGCACGACGTGCAACGAATGTTCCCGTCCTCGTCGTCATAGATCAAAACCGGCAGAACGCGGAACCGCTCATAGACGGGGAGACGCTCGTCGGGGTACTCCACCGTAAAAAGCCCTGCGGTCTTCGAGTCCTGGACAACCGTCGGCTGCTTCCCGCGCTCAGCCTTGCCGCCCCAGAGGTCGACGCGTTGATGGCCACCGCCGCGACGGTGAAAGGCTTTACCCAACTTGACGTCACGCCAGAAGGTGATCACGAACCGCCGGAGCGTAACCAGGTGGCCGGTGATAATCCCGTAACCGCTACCCATCGTTCCGGTCCCCCGTCAAGCGAGGGGTGGCGTTAAACCACCCATCAAACTCCAGGAAGGGGGTGAAAAACCACACCCCGCGAACAGGACCTCGCAATTCGACCACGTTATCGATCCACTTCGCCAAGCACGATATCGAGACTGCCGAGGATCCCCACCACGTCGGCGACGGTGTGACCGAGGCACATGGTCTCGAGGGCCGTCAAGTTGATAAAACTCGGGCTCCGTACGTGATAGCGGTAAGCGGACGATGAGCCGTCGGCCACGACATAGTAGCCGAGTTCGCCTTTCGGATTCTCGACCCGGGAATAGGCCTCCCCCGCGGGGACCTTGATCTGGTAACTCTTCTTACCCGGAAGGATCGGCCCTTCGGGAAGGTCGGTCAACGCTTGCTTCAGGATCTTGACGCTCTCACGCATCTCTTGAAGCCGAACGTAATACCGGTCGTAGAGGTCGCCATTCTTGCCGGTGATGACCTGGAAGTCGAAGCGATCATAGATGCTGTAAGGAGCTGCGCGACGGATGTCGTAGGCGATGCCCGATGCCCGAAGTACCGGCCCCGCCGTGGAGTAGTCGATTGCCTGTTGTGCAGTCAACACGCCGATGCCGATGCAACGATCGAGCACGATCTCATTGCCCGAGAGGTAGCGGTCGAGTTCGTCGATCTTGGCGTCGAGTCGATCGAAGACGATCCCCTTGCAACGTTCCACCCATCCCTTGGGCAGGTCGAAGGCCACGCCGCCGAACCGGTAGTAGTTGCACATCATCCGACTACCGGCCGCCCATTCGAAAAGGTCGAGGATCAGCTCGCGTTCTTCGATCGCGTAGAGTGCGGGCGTGAAGAACGCTCCCAGGTCGTTGAGCAAGAACCCGATCGACCACATATGGCTGGCGATTCGGGTCAACTCGGCCATGATCACGCGAATATACTCAGCGCGTTCCGGCGGCCTGGCGTCATCCCCCATCAGTTGCTCGACCGCCAAGGCATAACCGAAGTTGTTCCCCATGCTCGTGAGATAGTCGAGCCGGTCCGTGAACGGAAAGTTCATCAAGAACGTGTTCCGCTCGCCGATCTTCTCGTGATTCCGGTGCATGTATCCCATCACCGGCTTGAGCCCGACGATCGTTTCCCCGTCAACCCGCAGGTTCATCCGAAAGACGCCGTGGGTACTCGGGTGTTGGGGTCCCATGCTGATGACGAATTGATCGGTCCCGAGCTCGCTGATCTCGACCCCGTGGGGCACCAGGTCCTTCCCCTTGGTGTCATCGTTGCTGGAAAGGCTCGACCATTCCTGGAAATCGCGAGGAACTTTCAGATTGGTGCCGTGCGGATTGATCTCCTCGGCCCGGAAATGCTGGCCATGCCCCTCTTCGACCCGGCTGTCGAAGACCTTGGTGGGTCCCTCGTAGTAGGGTTCGAGATAGTCTTTGCGGAGGGGATAGTAAGCGAAGCCATCCCACATCAGAATCCGAGAGAGCGAGGGATGGCCTGCGAATCGGACCCCCATCATGTCGTAGACCTCGCGTTCCTGGAAGTCGGCCCCGTGCCAGACACCCGCGAGCGAGTCCACCTCACCTTCCCCTTCGGCTTCCGCGGTGCGCACCCGGAGCTCGATTAATGATCCAGGCTTCGTCGTACTGTCCAGATGGTAGTTGACCTCGATACAGTCGGCGTAATGCACGCTCTGAAGACTGGCCAGGTAGTCGTAGCGTATCGAATTCTTGTCGCGCAGGAAAAGGGCTACCGCGAGCAAGGCCTCGGGCTTAACCAAAAGAGCCGCCTGCACGATCGAAACCGTGTCCGCACCCACCTCGGCATTGATGCGGTCGGCCAGTTCCTTCAGTCCGACGTTTCCCAACCAGACAAGACTCGGCCTCGCCTCCGCCCGCTTCACTTTCTTCGCGGGCTTGGCCGGCTTCGCGGCGGCGTCGGGAGGCGGGAAGCCGTTTGTCCCGGGTTCGGTCTCCGCCTGAGGGGCCGCGATTTTGCTCGGCTTGACGAGTCCTTCCTCACGTGCCTCGACGAGTCCTTGAGCGGTTCTTTCGGCCGTGAGCTCCACAAGCCGGAGATCGATCAGGTCGGGTCCCAGGACCGGGACGGGGACATCGCGCTCGACTTCCTCGCGATACCAGGGAGCATGACGGATTCGCTCGCCGTCGATCTTCTTTTGGAGGGCGATCAAGCCGTTCAGAAGGGCCTGGGGCGTCGGCGGGCAGCCGGGGACGTAAACATCAACCGGCAGGAATTTATCGATCCCCGAGACAACATTATACCCTTCTTTGAACGGGCCGCCTCCCGTTGCACAGGCTCCCATCGAGATGACATACTTCGGTTCCGGCATCTGATCGTAGAGCCGTGCGATCATCGGCATCATCGTCTTGGTGACGGTGCCTGAAACGATCATCACGTCCGCCTGACGCGGAGAACCGCGAAAGACTTCGGCGCCAAACCGGGCGATGTCGAACCGGCTCGATGCCGTGCAGATCATCTCAATCGCACAGCAGGCCAAGCCAAAACCGAGCGGCCAAAGACTCGAGCGTCGACCCCAGTTGTACACGGTATCGACGATTCCCAGAAGTTTGTCCCAACTCGTCACCAGGACGTGTTGTTCGAGTTCCTTCTGGAGGATTGGATCGATCGACACGCTCCATTCCGGCCGCGAGATCGTCGGTGTCGTCATAGTCCCTTGATCCCCGGTGTCCCCATCCGTCCGAGAAATGCCCCACCGCCGGAGGACCCGGGAAGGTGAGCGACTCGCTGGAAATCACAAAGATCGGTCGGACCTGACCACGAATCGACACTTATCCTATACGTCCCCGGCAGCTTTCGCTAGTGGGTACTCAAGTTGCAGAAATTCATCTGGAAAACTTAGGGCGAGGCGCTCAATTCGTCGAGCGATAAGTCGATGCTTTTCAATTCGAGGCTTTGGTGATCACAATAAAGGTTATGACACGAACCGGGTTCCAGATGAGCGTGGCAGCGTTACTCGGCCTCATTGTGTGCGCCGCGCTCAACATTTGGCTTTTTCGCTTTGGGGCACTTGCCGGCATTGTCGGCCTCAATGTATCCAAACATCTACTTATCGCCTACTTATGCCAAATCTTAGGCGTCGACCGGCGCAAACAGAGGGGGGCGACGAATTCCAACGCTTCGATCGCCTCCCCACCACCCGTAGGTCGGACTGGCCCGGCCTAGTGGATCCGGACCCCGCTACGGACCGCTCGAGCCTCAGTTCAGTTCTTTGATGGAGATATTACGAAACTGAACCGGGTCGGAGTGAGACTGGAGGCCGACATATCCGTCTTTCCGCAGAATACCCGGGTGCGCCTTGGCCGCATCCATGTGCTCGCTGAGGTCGGCGTCGACGATTGTCGTCCCGTTCAGCTTCACGACGACCTTCGACCCTTTGGCCGAGATCTCCATCTGATTCCATTCCCCGGGGGTCTTGGTATGCCCGCGCTTGGCCGGGACAACTCCGTAGACCGAGCCGGTATATTGGAACGGCTTCAACGTCTTGTACTGAGGGGCATCGTCGTCCAACACTTGCAGTTCCATGCCCGAGTAAGCGGGATCCCCTTCGTGCGGGGAACGAATAAACACACCCGAGTTACCACCGTTCTCGAGCCGGAATTCTAACTTCAGAACGAAGTCCTTATAGGTTTTGTTGCTGCTCAGCCAGCCTCCCCCCTGCCCTTTTGTCACCAACAGGCCATCCTGAACCAGCCAGTTTCCCGCGCCGCTCTTAATCGGAGTCCATCCCTCCAGCGTCTTTCCGTCAAACAGAGAGACGAATTCCGAGTCCTCCGCCGTTGCCGGTGAGACGATCGCCGAAAGCGAGCAAAAGACCGCCGCCATTACCACAAAGTGTCTCATGAACCGATTCCTTGCCGTCGAAATTGCACGTACAACCACCAAGGATTGAGCGAGACCATCACGCCCAAAAAGCGAATTGTGCCACGGCAGAATTCCGAGTTCCAGGGGGCAGCCCTGCGCCTGGCACCATCGTACGTAGCCCAAAAGAGGGGCGATGTTTCGAATTACGAATTTTTTCGGAGCAAGTTGGGAGGCGCTCCGTTTCGATAAGTAACGACGCGCAGATACGTGGGTTTTTCGTGTGGGCGCGGAACGAGGTCGCCGCTACGATACGGTTCGTCCCACGCCGAATCGACGGTGATTGTGGCAACCTTTGGGTCGGAGTTTCATCTCAGGAGGAGATGATGGGGACAAACCTGCACGGCACGCTGCTCCTCGTCGAGGATGAGCATTTGCTCCGCAGCCTTGTCGCTCAATTTCTTCGCAGCGAAGGATTCGTGGTCACGGAAGCATGCGACGGTGCGGAAGGAGTCGCCCGCTTCACGGACTCGGGCCCGTTCGACCTGCTCCTCGTCGATTTGAACTTGCCGGTGTTTTCCGGGGTCGAGGTCTGCCGGCAGATTCGTCAGCAGAAGCCCGACCAGCGCGTGATGATCTGTAGTGCGGCGATCGTCGGCGAGCACGAGCGCGACCTGGGCGCCCTCGGGATCGATCACTACCTCACGAAGCCTTATCACCCCGAAGATCTCCTCGCCCACATCTCCCAGGAAATCCAAAGCAGCACTCGTCCGAGGGTGGACTCGACGCTCCAACTCCGTGCCGTTTAAGGCGCCTGGAGATTTGCCCACCCCGTGCTCGTGCTAGCCACCACTCTCGATTTCGAGTACCATGTCCGGACAAACAGCCCAGGCGCGACTGCGCTTCGGCGTTGCCTACGGACCTATTTCTGAACCTTGCACCGAAGGACGGTTTCATGGCTGGGAAACCGCTGAATCGCCTAGAACTTCGCCGTCAGAATGACGCTGCCGAACCGCTCGATCCCATGGAGGATGAGTCTGAAGACCTGATCGACGACGGTGATGATGATGATGGCCAAGAACGGAAAACCAAAAGACGCGCCAAGGCTCCCGCCAAGTCGAAGGCCAAGACGTCCAAGCCCGCAAAACCCGCCGCGCGGATGCGGATCGTTTGGGTCGTCATGAACGATGCGTTCAAACCGGTCGGTACGTTCGACTATTCCCAAAAGGAAGCCGCCGAAGCGCGCGCCGCCGAACTCACAGCCAAAGGCAAAGGGACTCACTTCATCCAAAAGGTGAAGGAACCGATGCCGGACAATGCACCTGGACTCGGCGCCTCCATTCCTCGTACCGCCCCTACCCCCGCTGAGAAAGTCGTGGCGCAAACGGCTGCGGTGATCGAGGACGAGGAGGAGATCGAGGAGGACGAAGATAACGACGCCGACGTTGATGACGAGATCGAGGAAGAAGAGTAAGTTGCAGAGCCAGTGTAGGGGTGCACGAAGATTCAAACTTCGGACTTTGCCCTGATCAGCATGAGGTTCAAACCAGTGGGACGATATGTGGGGTGAATTCCAGGGCCTTTAGGCTCGGTTCTCACCCACTGTTTCCCTCACGGCCCCGACACGCGAGGCTAAGCTCGCCTACGGAAAGGTTTCCGAACTCCTCTCCAAACTGACACCGCTTTTGGCGTCGCTCGTCCGGCCCTTCCCGAGTGATCAGTTCCGAGAGGAGATTCGATCCTGCTTGCTGGGCACAACGGCTGCCATATCTTCAGCAAGACGCCTCAGCCACTCCCTGAAGCGACTGGGCTCAGAACGAGAACGGCCCCTCTTAATACAGTGCGTGTCGCCCCTCCGGGTTTCAGGCCAACCTGGCCACGACCACGCGCGGCCTCTTTCCAATGTTGCTAGCCTAGAAGAATCAAAGAGGCTGTGAGCCGCCGATCAGTAGAGCGACACTAACGACCGAACTCGGGTTGGGATGTCCGCGCGCGGAAAGACCTCCTGAGCTACTTTACAAGCTTGCTCAGGAGGTCGTCCAAAAAACAGCAGCGTGTCAATCAACTCATTTGGCCAGACACCAATGTATGCGCCAAAGAGCTTTGCTTGACCAAGACGAGAATCAAGGAGTACTTGATTCCAATCATGAATGGGCGCACCATGATTCGAACATGGGACCTCACCCTTATCAGGGGTGCGCTCTAGCCAACTGAGCTATGCGCCCGTAACTGCGACTGACAGGAGTGATTCTAATACAGGATTTCCCTGAGTCAACTAGCTAGTGCTCCAACTCCGCGATTCCTTCGCAGATCGCGTCTCAACAACTACATAAAGTCTTACCTTGCTTAAAGATAGGCGACGGGACCTGAAACCTCGTATCACGGATTTTCTTCTCTCCCTCCCTGGTGGGAAAGCGGTCCGGAGTTCTTTCGTTGATTTCGTGGCAGCGGCCTATTGACGAGCCGGCTGTCGTGCGGTATCTTCATACACGTTCACGGTTTGGGCAGATAGCTCAGCTGGTAGAGCACAGGACTGAAAATCCTGGTGTCGCCGGTTCGATCCCGGCTCTGCCCATTAGATTCACGTTGTCCCAGTCTGCAGCAGCTTGTCGAGCTAACGCCATAAGCGATTTGCAGCACCTTACTGGGCAACTCTTCGCCAAGTGAAATACGCGAAGCAGACGCGATGGATTTATTCCATCGCGTTTTTTTTTGACCAGGGTTTCGGGCGAACTCGACCCAATACTTTTCAGCCGTTGACTCGCCAAGTATGGGATGTCGTAGCGACCGGTCCATCGGCACTCACACAGCTCTTCTGTCATCCTGATTTCTCAGGCTCCCTAACAACGGGGAACGTCCCCGGCGACTGTAATTCGAAGCAGACTCCACCTCGCGTTGCGCGTGCCGGAGATAGGCACAGGCCAATTTCTGACCGGATCTTTCGAGAACCACGCAATCGACGCGATTACGGGTCTCTTTTGCCGTTGAGCGGACGGATCATCCTCACCCACCACCGATACTGGTCGAGTCGGGCGACGATCCCAATCTCCTTGATCAGCTCGTTCCAGACTCTGCGCGGCGTGCTACTCTTGGCCTCGCCGAAATTGATCGCACGTGGGGCCAAGGCCGCCGTGGTTAGGCCGCTCGCTGTCCGAATGGGCTGCGGCCTACTCGTGTTGATCGGCCTCTGGCTCACCCACGTCGGCTGAGTCGCCAAGCCTCCGGTCGCATCGCAAGGGTTCCTCGAGGCGAGATCTCGCCAGGATATTCTGACACGCTCTTGATGTCGCTGACCCCGAGTCCTGTCCCTGGTTGTTAATCCGTTCAATCATGCAATCTTCGATCCCCTGATTGACGTCACAGGATTGCGATTGATCAAGCGAAAAAACTTGCACGTGCAATGGCCTCTCCATCTTGATGCTTCCGCAGTCGATTGGGCCTGAAAACAAGGTTATCCCATATCCAGCAGGATTCGGACCGATGCGTCGACCTGTCTGGAAAGTTGCGAGCGCGATATGGATCCATCGTTTCGCCAGCCCCTCACCCTGGACATCCTCAACCTTACGAGCGACAATGAGCCGATCCCCCGGACAGGACGCTCGGTGAATCACCTGGAAGCCGCCTTACTTTCCAGAGGCAGCCCTTCACTCTTCCAGTTGAACAAGTACTCCATGCGATTCGGCGAAGATAGAACCCGGAGAACTGATGACGGAAGACGGGGGTAACATTCTTCGTCGAGGTTGCTCCTACTCCGCACGGTGACCTCCAAGACTCTCATTTGCCAAAGAGTCCGCAACGAGATCTTACGCCTTCTTGAAGTGCGATCTCTTCAACCGAGAAGATTCCCCATCGTTCTCTAGGCAAATCAGAAAGTCTTTGATTGCCGATCTACGAATGCGAACTGAGCGATTTCATCGAGTTGAATCCATCTACCCAGTTTCGGCTCCTTTCTCATGCAGAGAACCATGATGAACAAGGCTCTTTTCTCTTTACTCCTCAGCTCTGGGCTGCTTGGAGCATGGGTTGAGGTTTGTTCGGCGAAGGACGCGTCTTCTGATGACTTTCGCAGCCAAGAACAAGCTCGCCTTACGGGATCGACCGTCCTGATCGACTGCGCAAGCCCCTCCGATTTAGCGGTATCGGGGGATCGAGCTTTGCAAGGGCATCAGGTGGTTCCCGTGACAGGACAGCCTTTCCAACAAGCGATGCGTATCCAGGTCAAAAAGACGACAAATCCTCCTTGGTCAGTTCAGATTAGCACGCCATTGAGCAAACTTCCCGTCCGCAAAAATCAACCAATGGTCTACTGTTTCAGCGTACGTGCGGTTGACCCTCCCAAGGATGCAACGACGACTTCGTATGCCTCGGGATTGATCGTGGCCCATCCTCCTTGGGGCAGAATCGCCTCCGATCAAACTCGGCCCACACGTGAATGGCAGAGAATTTACGCCTACGGAAGTGCCGAGAAAGACTACGCCGCCGGTGAGCTCCGAGTCGCAATTCACCTCGGATTTCAGCCCCAGACCCTGGAATTCGGCGGCATGATGGTTTTTGCGCTGCCCCCGGACTCGGACTTCTCCAAACTACCCTATACGAAAGTCCGCTATGAGGGAGAAGAAGCCGATGCCCCCTGGCGAGCCGCCGCGGAAGAACGCATCAAGAAATTTCGCCAAGGAGATGTGCGCATCGAGGTTGTCAACACGGCGGGCAAACCATTGTCGAATGTGAGCGTCAATGTTCAAATGAAGCGTCACAACTTTGGATTTGGAACATTGGTCGGCACCGATCTTCTCGAAAACTCGCGTGACGGAGAACGTCGGCGACAGTGGTTCCTCAAACTCTTCAATCGAGCCACGGCTCCGATTTATTGGAAAGGATGGGCAGAGCGGGACGGCCAGCGAGGCTATCTGAATATTGCTAAGTGGCTGTATGAGCATAAAATTCCGGCCCGAGGTCACGTGATTGTCTACCCGGTTTTCTATTTTATGCCCGACTCGGAAGTGCAGTTGGCCAAGCTCGAACCTGAATCGCTCCGAGGCAGCATCCTTCAGCATGTCGTCGACGTTGTGTCCAAAACGCAAAAGTATAAGTTCGATGAGTACGACGTGACCAACGAACTTCGTGACCTGCACGATGTCACCGACATCGTCGGTCTGGAAGAAGTCAGCAATTGGTTCCGGGTGGCCCACAAGACTGCACCGATGGCCCGGATGGCTATCAATGAAGGAGTCATTCTGAGCGATGGGCCAAACCCAGAGTTTATCAACAAATTCATCAAACTGATCAAGGTCCTGGATGAGCATAAGGCCAATGTCGACGTGATCGGCATTCAGGCCCATTTCAATAACAACCTGACCTCTCCCCAGCGCCTTGTCGAAGTCCTCGACATTTTCGGCAAATTCAACAAATTTATCCACATCACGGAGTTTGACATCGCGATTCAGGACGAGCAGGCGCAGGCCGATTACATGCGTGATTTTTTAACAGTCCTTTTCAGTCATCCGAACGCCGAGGCCGTGACTCAATGGGGCTTCCTCGACGCCGGACACTGGAGATGCCCCACAGCCGGTTTGATCCGTACCGACTGGACACTCAAACCGTCCGGACAAGTCTACGAAGACCTTGTCTTGAAGAAGTGGTGGACCAACGTGCGAGGTGAGACCGACAACAATGGCGTTTATACAACACGGGGCTATCTCGGCGAGTACGAGATCGCAGTTCGACACGGAAATCGAACGAAGACCGTCCCTCTCAAACTCACGCGCGAGGGCGCGACGGTGAAGCTCGTACTTCAATAGTCTCGCCGCGCAGGTTCGGCGGCCTCGTTCGCCGACACCGGCGCAACGGTCCTCGAGAGATATTGAGTCCAGGCCTGCCCTGCTCTTCTCTGGTTGCTTAATGTGCGCCCCGAGGAAGAGCCGGCCTGGTCCCGCTAACTTACGGTCTTGTCATGCCTCAGTTATGACAGAACGCGAACTCGAAGCCGATCGGCGCAATCAAGGCCGATGACTCATTTCGCCTCGAAAGGCCGACTAAATCTCTCGACTTTGATCGTCACGAGTTGATCTGCCATGCTCGTGCGCCTACCGCTGGAATTCAGGACCTTCGAACCCGGACGATGCCCCGTCAAACTCACCTCCCTCGGTAGAACAAGAGGGTACAATCGTGATTTGAGGGTAGCGGATGGCAGACATGCCTCGCGAGCTCGGGGCGAGGTTGAGCCGAGCCTCGCTCTCGCTCGACGTGTCCAGGAACGAGTGGGGCCTTTGGCGGAGTCGATCGTGAAGGGACCGTGGAAAACAGGGCCTTGGGGTTTCCAGGTCATTGGATTCTTCAAGTTAACGGGTGCGGTCTTTCTTACCGCTGCCGGTGTGGGAATATTCCGGCTTCTGAATAAGGATCTCGGCACCACTCTCGAATACTATATCCTTCGGTTTCGGCTCGATCCCGAAAACCGTCTCATCCACACCTTGATCTCGCGTGTGTCCGGGATCGACCATCACCAGCTCAAGCTCATCGGCGTAGGCACCTTCTTTTACGCATTCCTCCATGTTGTGGAAGGTACGGGCTTACTCTTGCGCCGCCGCTGGGCAGGTTACGTAACGGTCATCATCACAGGCTCACTTCTTCCCGTGGAAGTGTATGAAATCCTTCGCCATGCCAATTGGATGAAAGCGCTCGTTCTCCTGGTCAACCTGGGGATCCTGGTCTATCTCATCGCCAAGCTGAAGGAAGAGACTTCGGCCGCCAACACTAACTGGTGCATCCGCCAAGAGAACTGACGCTCCTGGCCAGACGTAGTAAGGGTGTAGCCTTCATTGAGGGAGATGCACCCATGATACTCACTCCTGTCACACTTCGCGAATTAACCGCCGAGGAACGCCAGGCCCTGGAAACGTTAGCTTCGTCTCGTACCG
>Ga0153954_1000815_pt1 | contig 21180 bp, 18 predicted proteins | sample TSFL038MetaG_FD_102277 | JGI IMG/M metagenome (GOLD analysis project Ga0153954, IMG submission 102277) | Attine ant fungus gardens microbial communities from Florida, USA - TSFL038 MetaG | ecosystem: Host-associated > Fungi > Mycelium > Unclassified | place: USA: Florida, Wekiwa Springs State... | reverse complement strand
ACCACGTCACCTGATCGCAAAGCTCGACGGCACGATCGTCGGCATCGTGCCCTGCTATCTGAAGTCGCATTCGCAGGGCGAATACGTGTTCGACCGCGGCTGGGCGGACGCCTATGAACGCGCCGGTGGCCGCTATTACCCCAAGCTGCAATGCTCGGTTCCGTTCACGCCTGCGACAGGCCCTCGCCTGCTGATCCGCGATGGCGTCGATCGCGAGCAGATCGGAACAGCGTTGGCCAACGGATTGATGGCGCTCTGCGGAGTGAGCAAGGCATCATCGGCGCATGTGACATTCGCCCGTGAAGGCGAATGGCAGTTCCTGGCCGAACAGGGTTTCCTGCAACGAACCGACCAGCAGTTTCACTGGCACAACCAGGGCTTTGCGACCTTCGACGATTTTCTGGCCTCGCTCAACTCGCGCCATCGCAAGGCCATCAAGCGCGAGCGCCGGGAATCCGTTGCAGAAGGCGTCACGATTCATTGGCTGACCGGCAGCGACATCACGGAAGATGCGTGGGACGCCTTCTTTGATTTCTACATGGAGACCGGCTCGCGCAAATGGGGCCGGCCCTATCTGACGCGCTCGTTCTTCTCGCTGGTTGGCGAGAGCATGAGCAAGGATGTGCTGCTGGTCATGGCCAAGCGCAATGGCCGCTGGATTGCCGGCGCCATCAACTTCATCGGCTCGGACACGCTGTTCGGCCGCAACTGGGGCGCGATCGAGCACCATCCGTTCCTGCACTTCGAGGTCTGCTACTATCAGGCGATCGATTTCGCGATCCAGCATCGGCTCAAGATCGTCGAGGCCGGTGCGCAGGGCGAGCACAAGATCGCGCGCGGCTATCTTCCGCAAACCACCTACTCCGCGCACTACATCGCCGATCCTGGCCTGCGCCACGCTATCGCCGACTACCTGAAGCGCGAGCGCGCCTATGTCGCGGAAGTCGGCGAGGAGCTGGCGGAAGCCGCCCCCTATCGCAGGGATTCCGATGACGTGCCTTGACGCCCGCGGACCGCCGGTGGAAGTTGCGCCAAATCGAGGGAGCCACCATGACCGCCTATGATCCGAACAACATTTTCGCCAAGATCCTGCGCGGTGAGCTTCCCTGCCATAAAGTGTACGAGAACGAGCATGTGCTCGCCTTTCTCGACATCATGCCGCGCTCGCCCGGCCATACGCTCGTGATCCCAAAGGCGCCGGCGCGCAACATCCTCGACATCAAGGAGGAGGACTTCCTCCATGTCGCCCGCGCCACCCGCATCATCGCCGCTGCAGCGAAAACGGTGTTCAAGGCCGACGGCATCACAGTCCAGCAGTTCAGCGAGCCCGCCAGCGGACAGGTGGTGTATCATCTGCACGTGCACGTGATGCCGCGCTATGACGGCGTCGCGCTGTTGCCGCCGGCCAGCCGAAACGAAGACGTCAAGGTTCTGGAAGACAACGCGAAGAAATTAGCGGCGGCGTTGAAATAGAGCCCCACGACTATCTGTTCCGGGATGCACCGCAAGGCGCGGGCCCGGAATCCATACCGACGATCGGGAATATGGATTCCGGGCTCGACGCTGACGCGTCGCCCCGGAATGACGAGAAAAAGCGAAAACTAATCCGTCTCGAAGTCGCCGGGCTGCGGCGGCGCCAGCGGCGTGAACTCGCAACGATCGGGCTTGATGTCGAGCAGCGGAGTTTCATCAAGGCAGTCAAGCCCGCGCACCAGCACCACGTTGCCTTCGACCGCAACCAGTTTGACGACGGAGGTCGCGATCGGGTTCGGCCGCACCGGCGAGCGCAGCGAGAAGGTGCCACGCGTGGATTTGTTATTCTTCGGGCTCTGCAGCACAAGGTCGCGGCGCGACTGATGCAGCCAATAGATGACTTCGAGATTGGAGTAGAAATCGACGCCCTTGATCGCCGGCACCCATGGCTCGAAAATCTCCAGCCGGCACACCGGCCCGTCATGACGGCCCTGTCGCGGCGTCATCAGCCGGGAGGTCCAGGGGGTGCGAATGCGACCGATGAATACCAGTTCGGCGTCGCGCGGCTCCGGCATCTCGACGGCAACTTCGCCCTCGCGGATTTCGCTCTCTCGAACCATGGTCTTAGCCCATCTGAAATGATGGACCGGACTCTAGCCGATTGACGTACAAAGCCGCAAGAAAACCGGTCAGCCCAGCCACCATTTGCCGGCCAGCATGAAGATCTCGCCGCAAACGACGCCGGCAAAGATCGATCGTCTGGCCAGCATGAAGGCCGCAAAGCCAATGACCACCGCGCCATAACGCAAAAATGCGGGCACGCTGGCCAGCGCGCCGGGCGGCTGCACCACGATCTGCGCGATGACGCCGGCCAGCACGGCGGTCGCGACCGCCCTCACCCACACCAGGAATTCGGAGCCTTCGTCCAGGCCGCCGCCGAGCCAAAGCCCGAGCATCCGCCAGATCTGGTTCGGAATGATGCCTGCGATCAAGAGCACGAACAGCGCATGCCAGTCGCCGATGAACGTGCTCATGTGCGCGGCCGCCAACGGTGAACGCCATAAGCGATAGTGCCGGCCGCAACGCCGCTGACGAGGATGTCGAGGCCGCTATCCATCAGCGAGGCCACCGGATAGAGCACGAGTCCGAGGCCAAGCGCGGTGATGTCGGCGATCTCACGCGAGTTGCGCGCGGTGGAGAACAGGAACGCCAGCGGCGTCAGCAACAGGATCGCCGCAGCAAACAGTTCCGACAGGTTGGCGGCCAGCAGATAGCCGATCCCGGTTGCGACGACGCCGATGGACGCAAGCCCACTGCCGAGCCCGTGCACGAATGCGATCCGTCGCTCGCGCGGCACCTGGGGCAGGAAGCGATAACACTCCACCCACATCGTGACAGCGATGAAATGCGCCACCAGAATGAGCTGGCGGCGCTTCGTCTTGGGCGTTCGCACCAAGGGCAATATCGACACCACCATCGGAAACAGGCGGATGGCGCTGACGGTGACCGCCAGCGCGGCCTGCAGGATCGGGGCACCAGTGCCCAGCGTCGATATCAGGATGATCTGGGCAGGTCCGGCCCAGACCAGAAGCGTGGCGGCGAGCGCCCAGGCCAGGCTGAAATTCGAATCGTGAGCGAGCGCGCCGATGCCGATATAGGTGACGAACAACACCAGCGAGAGCACGGTCGCAGCGGTCGACCGGAAACCCCATCCGAATGCGCGGAGGGAGCCGTGCCAATGCGGTGAATCAAGGGGAGGAAGAGCCACGGAAGACCGGCTGGAGGTGAATCTCGGCCGGCATAGGGCTGACGAATGGCGCCGGCGTCAACCACCATTGCGGGCAGAGCTGGCGATCCAGCGATGCAAAATCTCGGGATGGAGAACTGCTCTCGCTATCCCCTGAAGTTTCGCAGCACAAAGCAGGCGCCGCCGGCGCGGCGAATCCGATTGCAGAGATCGTCCGCCGCCGGCCGCGTATCGGCGCCGATACGCACTTGATAGAACATGTGGTTCCCACGAGTGCGAAGCGTTGAGGCGAGCAGGCTCGGGTCCTGGTCGCCGATCACGTTGACAAGGCTCTTCATGGCGCGGGCATACATCGCAAGCGCCTTGTTGCGATCAAAGCCCGCCGCCAGTTGCACGCCCCACTGCTTGGCGGCGGCCAGCTCCACATGCTGCTCGAGTTCAGTGATGAAGGGATTGGGCGCACGCTTCAACAGCGCCATCAGGTCGCGGCATGTGGTCGGCGGCGTTCGATCGGGCATCTTGCCACCTTTGCCGGCCGCAGCGGCTGCCCAGTCATCGACGGATGCGCCCGTAATGACCGAAACATAGTTGCGGGTCTCCATCGGCATTTGGCCGCTCCCCGCAAGCCAATCCTGCACCCGGCGCGGTCCGGCATTGTAGGCGGCGGCGGCCAGGCCGAGATTGCCGAACTGGGTGCGCAGCTCGCTCAGGAATTCGGCGGACTTCGGCAGCGCCTGCACCGGATCGAAGGGATCGAGCAGACGCCGCTCGCTTGCCGTGCCCGGCATGAATTGCGCGATGCCCTGCGCGCGCTGCCCGCTGCGGGTCACCGGACCGACAGCATCGGACTGAAAGCGGCTCTCCTGCCAGATCACGCGCGCGAAGAACTCCAACGGCAGGTTGTTGGCTTTTGCCGCGGCTTCGATCATCAGGCAGATCGCCTCGCGCGTATCGGTCTCGCGCGCGGTGTCGACCGGCTTCACCGGTTGATTGCTCGTTGCCAATTCCTCGACACTCGGCACAGCAATGCCAGTTCGTGCTGATGACGGATCGTCCTGCGCGAGCGCGCGATCCGGCGAGAGCACGATCGCGATCAGCAACAATGCGGGTCGGCTGACAATCCGCATGATCGTTCAAGTTTCCGCAAATCGCTTGACACGGGGAACCGGCTGTCTAGCTAATCATTCCAGACAATAAAGGTTTGGGGAAGGGACTGCGCAAGATGACGGCACCATCCAATCAGGACTTTGCGCCCGACGAGGATGCGCCGATCCCCTACATGGCGCGCACCCGCGAATACTATCAGGCGATTGGCTATGCGACGCCCTATCGCTGGGCGCATTATACCGCGGCGCCTTTCCAGCCGCTGCGCAAGCCGCTGAGCGAATCCCGCGTCGCCATCATTACGACGGCGGCACCATTTGATCCGAGCAAGGGTGATCAGGGACCTGGCGCGAAATACAATGGCGGCGCCAAGTTCTACACCGTCTATGACGGCGACACCTCCAGCACCCATGACCTTCGGATATCCCATATCGCCTATGATCGCCTGCACACCTCGGCCGACGATAGCGGAACCTGGTTTCCGCTGCCGCAACTGAAGCGGCTCGCTCGTGAGCGCCGGATTGCCGAGGTCGCGCCGCGTTTTTTCGGCGCTCCGACCAACCGCAGCCATCGCGTCACCATCGAGACCGACGCACCGGAAATTCTGGCGCGCTCCCTTGCTGATAAGATCGATGCCGCGGTCCTGGTTCCGAATTGTCCGGTCTGTCACCAGACGGTCAGCCTGGTGGCCCGACACCTCGAAGCCAATGGCATTTCCACCGTCGTGATGGGCTGCGCCAAGGACATCGTCGAACATGCCGCTGTGCCGCGCTTCCTGTTCAGCGACTTCCCGCTCGGCAATTCCGCAGGCAAGCCTCACGACATTGCGTCGCAAGCCTTCACCCTGGAGCTTGCGCTTCGCGTGCTGGAGAGCGCGCCGGGGCCACAAACTACGGTGCAGTCGCCGCTGCGCTGGAGCGCGGACCCGTCCTGGAAGCACGATTACAACAACGTCGCTGCGCTGAGCGGCGAAGAACTGGCGCGCCGCCGCCGCGAATTCGATGCACAAAAAGAAGTTGCGCGTGCCATCCGCGACAGCGCGGCCTGAACTCGCCGCGAGAGCATTAACTCCACTAGAAATCCTGTACTTGCTGTTGGTCCTTCAATTTCGATTTTTGACAAAGCCGGTACCCACTATTCCGGAGAATGATCTAGCCATGCTCAAATCCGCGGACTGATCCGCTCCGGACAGGGTTGTGTTCGCGCGTCTATCGGGCGAGCACAACGGCGCCCGCCAATTCGCAGGAACCACCCACCGTTCGGTGCGGTTTGCTCTGCAAGATGTTTCAGGATATGTCGACCGCTGCAATCGAGCATCCTGATGGCCTGCCGGTACCGCAACGCTATTGGGCCATCCTGACGATCGCGCTGGGCTTGACCATGGCCGTGGTCGACGGCGCAATTGCGAACGTCGCCCTGCCGACCATTGCGAAAGACCTCAGTGCCAGCCCGGCCTTCTCGATCTGGATCGTCAATGGCTATCAGTTGGCCATCACGATCTCGCTGTTACCCTTGGCCTCGCTTGGCGATATCGTCGGCTACCGCCGGGTCTATCTGATCGGACTTCTCCTCTTCACTGTCGCATCCGTTTTCTGCGCGCTATCGCACACGCTGCTGTTGCTGACGGTCGCACGCATCGTGCAGGGCTTCGGCGCGGCTGGAGTCATGAGCGTCAACGCCGCACTCGTCCGCTTCATCTATCCGCGGGCGCAGCTCGGCCGCGGCATCGGAATCAACGCCATGGTCGTCGCCGTCTCGTCGGCGGTCGGGCCGACGATTGCGGCGGGCATCCTGGCGATCGCGAGCTGGCCATATCTATTCGCCATCAACATCCCGCTTGGGCTTGCCGCCGCCTTGCTCGGATCACGATTTCTGCCGCATACGAAGCGCGGCAGTCATGCGTTCGACTGGCAGAGCGCCACCTTGAGCGCCGTCACCTTCGGCTTCGGCATCGCGGCGATCGACAGTTTCGGCCATGGCGAGGCGCTGCTGATCTGCCTGTTGGAATTTGGGCTCGCAGCGGTCGCGTGCATCCTGCTGGTCTATCGCCAGACTCACATGACCTCTCCGCTGCTGCCGGTCGATTTGCTGCGGATTCCCGTATTTGCGCTGTCGATCGCGACATCGATCGCCTCCTTCTGCGGACAAATGCTCGCCTTCGTGTCGCTTCCCTTCTTTCTCGAAAGTCATTTCGGATATTCGCCGGTCCAGATGGGCCTTCTGATCACGCCCTGGCCGATCGCTGTCGCATTCGCCGCGCCGGTCGCAGGACGGCTCGTCGAGCGCTATTCGGCAGGCTTGCTCGGTGGGTTCGGGCTGGTGCTGTTCGCGGCCGGTCTTGGAAGCCTGGCACTGCTGCCACCCAATCCGTCCGCCTACGACATCATCTGGCGGATGGCACTCACCGGCATCGGCTTTGGCCTGTTCCAGACACCCAACAACCGCACTATGATTGCCGCCGCGCCACGCGAGCGCAGCGGCGGCGCGAGCGGCATGCTCGGAACCGCGCGGCTCCTAGGCCAGACCATCGGCGCAGCACTGGTGGCCTCGTTCCTGGCGCGGTATCCGGAGGAAGGCACCAGGATCTCGTTGCTGGCGGGTGTCGGCGTGGCATTGTTCGGCGCGGTGCTGAGCCTCTTGCGATTGTCGCGCGCCGGTGCCCGCGGGGCCGAGCACGTGCGCATCCACAACGACCAGCGCCTGAAGGGCGAGTAAGCGCCGCGCCATCGAACACACGCAAAAGGGCCGGCGAAATCGCCGGCCCTTTGCATTTCAGAATGGTAGCGGCCCTATGCCTTCACCACCCTATGCCTTCACCAAAGGCCCCTTCGATGTCGGCCCCTTGGAGCCGCCGCCTCCGCCGCCACCGTTCGGGCCGCTCGACTTCGGCTTGCGCTTGCGCGCCACCGGCAGCTTTTCCGGCTTCGGCGTGACCGGGCCTTCGACGAACTCGAAGCCGATCTTTTCCTTCTCCGGATCGGCGCCCTCCTCGTCCTTGACCAGCACGACGCGAACATGGCCGCCGCCCTTCAGCTTGCCGAACAGAACCTCGTCCGCCAGGGGCTTCTTGATGTGCTCCTGGATCACGCGCGCCATCGGCCGCGCACCCATCTGCTCGTCATAGCCCGACTTGATCAGCCAGGCCTTGGCGGGGTCCGAGAGCTCGATGGTGACATCGCGGTCGGCGAGCTGTGCTTCGAGCTGGAGCACGAACTTCTGCACCACCATGCCGATCACGTCTGCATTGAGGTGGCCGAACGAGACGATGGCATCGAGACGGTTGCGGAACTCCGGCGCAAACTGCCGGCTGATCGCCTCGTGGTCGTCGCCTTCACGCTTGCTGCGGGTGAAGCCGAATGCCTGTCTGGCGAGATCGGCGGCGCCCGCATTCGTGGTCATGATCAAGATCACATTGCGGAAGTTGACCTGCTTGCCGTTGTGGTCGGTCAGCCGACCGTGATCCATGATCTGCAGCAGCACGTTGTAGAGGTCGGGATGCGCCTTCTCGATCTCGTCGAGCAACACCACGCAATGCGGATGCTGGTCGACGCCGTCGGTCAGCAGACCGCCCTGGTCGAAACCGACATAGCCGGGAGGCGCGCCAATCAGGCGCGACACCGTGTGCCGCTCCATGTATTCGGACATGTCGAAGCGCAGCAGCTCGACGCCAAGTGTCGCAGCGAGCTGCTTGGCCACCTCGGTTTTGCCGACACCGGTGGGGCCTGAGAACAGGTAGCAGCCGATCGGCTTCTCCGGTTCGCGCAGGCCGGCGCGCGCCAGCTTGATCGATGCCGAAAGCGACTCGATCGCCTTGTCCTGGCCGAACACCACACGTTTCAAGGTCTGCTCGAGATGCTTAAGCACCTCGGCATCGTCCTTGGACACGCTCTTCGGCGGGATCCGCGCCATCGAGGCGATCGTGGTTTCGATCTCCTTGATGCCGATGGTCTTCTTGCGCTTGCTTTCCGCAACCAGCATCTGCGCCGCGCCGGACTCGTCGATCACGTCGATCGCCTTGTCGGGCAGCTTGCGGTCATGGATATAGCGCGACGAGAGTTGGACCGCTGCCTCGATCGCCTCGTTGGTGTATTTCAACCGGTGGTAATCCTCGAAATAGGGCTTCAGGCCCTTGAGGATCGCGATCGCGTCTTCCACGGTCGGCTCGTTGACGTCGATCTTCTGGAAGCGCCGCACCAGAGCACGGTCTTTCTCGAAGTGCTGACGGTATTCCTTGTACGTGGTCGAGCCCATGCAGCGGATGGTGCCTGAGGCCAGCGCCGGCTTGAGCAGGTTGGACGCGTCCATCGCGCCGCCGGAAGTCGCCCCGGCTCCGATGACAGTGTGGATCTCGTCGATGAACAAGATCGCGTTCGGATGGGCCTCGAGTTCCTTCAGGACCTGCTTCAACCGCTCCTCGAAATCGCCGCGATAGCGGGTGCCCGCGAGCAGCGTGCCCATGTCGAGCGAGAACACGGTCGCCGCAGCCAGCACTTCCGGCACCTCGCTGTCGACGATGCGCTTCGCAAGGCCTTCGGCGATCGCGGTCTTGCCGACGCCGGCTTCGCCGACGAACAGCGGATTGTTCTTCTGCCGGCGGCACAGCACCTGGATCGCGCGGTTGATTTCGGAGTTGCGCCCGATCACCGGATCGATCTTGCCGTCACGCGCCTTCTTGTTGAGGTTGACGCAATAGGTCTCGAGCGCCTCGCCCTTCTTCTTCGAGTCCTCGTTGCCCTTGGTCTCGGTCTCCTCGTCGACGCCGCGCACCGGGCGCGCCTCGGACACGCCGGGCCGCTTCGCGATACCATGGCTGATGTAATTGACCGCGTCGTAGCGCGTCATGTCCTGCTCCTGCAGGAAATAGGCAGCATGACTCTCGCGCTCGGCGAAGATCGCGATCAGGACGTTGGCGCCCGTCACCTCTTCGCGGCCGGAAGACTGCACATGGATCACCGCGCGCTGGATCACGCGCTGGAAGCCTGCGGTCGGCTTGGCGTCGTCGGCACCATCGGTGACGAGATTTTCGAATTCGGTTTCGAGATAGTTGACGAGACTGGTGCGAAGCTTGTCCAGATCGACACTGCAGGCGCGCATGACGGCGGCCGCATCGGAATCATCAATCAACGACAGCAAGAGGTGTTCGAGCGTCGCATATTGATGATGTCGTTCGTTCGCAATCGCCAGCGCACGATGCAGGGATTGTTCTAGGCTTTGAGAAAAAGTCGGCATTCGCGTCCTCTGTGGCCCCCTGCCATCATGATCGCCGTTACCCGGTCAGGCAACAGCAACCTTTGTCACAATCTCATATAGTTGCAGCCGGGCGCAGCGAAAGACCGGTTCCGCAACTCCAGTGGAGCGGATTTGACGTTCGCTACCGCTGGCGCGCCGCCCCTATTTTCGATGCTAAACCTGTTCGGATTTCGGCAGCCAGCGCCCCGATTCCGAAGTTCGCATACTCGCGGTAAACATCACGCGGACTTCTGAACCGCCAGCCTAGCCGCCGACGGATTCAATTCGGTCCAGCTACTTCTTTTCCATCACGCATTGCAGGGGATGCTGGTGCTTGCGCGCGAAATCCATCACCTGCGTCACCTTGGTCTCGGCAATCTCGTAGGTGAAAATACCGCACTCCCCGATCCCGTGATGGTGGACGTGGAGCATGATTTTGGTCGCGGCCTCTACGTCCTTCTGGAAGAACTTCTCCAGCACGTGGACGACGAATTCCATCGGCGTGTAGTCATCGTTCAGGATCAGGACCCGGTAGAGGTTGGGCCGCTTGGTCTTCGGTTTGACTTTGGTGATGACTGAGGTGGCGGGACCGCCGGTGCCGCCAGTGCGGTTGTCATCGCTGCCCATGCGGGGCGCCGCGGCCGTCGGTGAAATCTCGGATGCGCAAGTTAGTTGTGGCATGGCACAGGTGTTCGATATCCCCACGAGGAAACCCGACTGCGGCAAAGAGCCCTCGGCTTCCCAGACAAATTTTCCAGATCGCCGTCGCAGCCGGTCCGACCCCGTCCGGATCCTGGACTAAGAATATGGTCAGTCCCGGGCATGCCGCAAGCGGCCAAAATGCGCCAAAGCGGTCCGCAGTGGAGCCGATTCCGGCCTGCGGCGATCTACCGGAGGTTAATCAATTCTGACGGTTTTGACAAAGCCAAGCCGCCGTCCATTCAACGATCATTGACGATACGACGTGGATTTCAAGGCTGGGTTGCACTTGCCGAGTTATAGACCCGTTTTTCTCAGCACCGCTTTACCATCTGTTCAGTGGGCTCATGCGGAAAAAGCGGCAGAAACCGGTGACTGCCATGCTTTTTAGAGCCATTGCTCGTCAGTTCAGCGGAACCACAAGCCGCTTTGCCCGCTCCGAGAGCGGCAATATCGCGGTTATCTTCGCGGTTGCCCTGCTGCCCATTCTCACCTTCATCGGTGCCGCAATCGACTACAGCCGCGCCAACAAGGCGCGCTCGGCGATGCAGGCGGCACTCGATTCGACGTCGCTGATGCTGGCGAAAGACCTTTCCAACAAGGTCATCACTGAGGATGAGATCAACAGCAAGGCGCACGCCTATTTCAACGCGCTCTACACCGACAAGGACGCGCAAGTCCTCGATATCAAGGCGACGTACATCGCGGATACTGGCCACGGCTCAACCATCGAGGTCAATGGCAAGGGCGCAGTGACGACTGATTTCATGCAGGTCGCGGGCTACCCCACCCTCGACTTCAATACCAGTTCCACATCCGCCTGGGGCAACGCCCGCATGCGCGTCGCGCTGGTGCTCGATAACACCGGGTCAATGGCTGACGACGGCAAGATGCCGGCGATGAAGACCGCCGCCGAGAACCTGATCGACCAGTTGAGCGCGCTCGCCAACAATCCCGGCGACATCTACATTTCCGTCGTTCCCTTCGCCAAGGACGTCAACTTCGGCACAGCGAATAACGCCTACACGCTGCCCTGGATCGACTGGAGCCTGTGGGACGCCGCCAATCCGACTTGGGGCACATGCAGCGACACGAGCTACACGAAGAAGACGAGTTGCGAGTCCCACAGCAAGGCCTGGACTCCCGACCATACGAAATGGACCGGCTGCTTCACCGACCGTGCCAAGGACTACGACACGAAGAACACCACGCCGACCGCGTCCGATTCGCAGACGCTGTTCCCTGCCGAGGAATACACGTCCGGCGGCACCAGTTACTGCAAGAGCACCAGCAGAACCTACCTGCAGCCGATCATGCCGCTGAGTTCTGACTGGAGTGGGCTGAAGAGCGAGATCGACAACATGACGCCGACCGGTAATACCAACCAGGCTATCGGCTTGGCGTGGGGCTGGATGACGCTCATAGGCGGCGACCCGTTCAACGCGCCGGCCAAGGATTCGAACTACACCTACAAGGACGCCATCATCCTGTTGTCGGACGGCTTGAACACCCAGGACCGCTGGTACAACGATGCGTCCGATATCGACGCGCGCCAGAAGAAGCTCTGCGACAACATCAAGGCCGTGAAGGACGCCAACGGCGCCTCGCAGTACATGATCTATACGATCCAGGTGAACACGAGTAAGCCTCCCGATGCAACGTCCGGCGTGCTGCAATATTGCGCGAGCAGCACGAGCAACTTCTTCCTCGTCACTGCGGCCTCGCAGACGGTCTCGGTGTTCAACCAGATCGGGATCTCGCTCGCGCAATTGCGGGTCGCCAAATAAGTCCGCAACAACACAGACCATGAAAAAACCCGGCTGCGAGCAGCCGGGTTTTTTGTTTGGCGCGTGCCGGAAACGAGGCGCGCGATCCGCCGAACTGCGGGATATTTAGGCTGCCGTCGCCGGGTTGAACCGGGCAACGAAGCCTTCGAGCGGCTTGTAAACATGCTTGGCGAGATCGCCATAGAGGCCGGCGATCTTCTGGGAATCGGCGACGAAAGTCTCGTAAGCCGATTTGGCGTATTCGTTCTGCGCCTCGATCGCCTTGTCCAGCGACTTCACGCCAGACAGCTTTTCGACAAAGGACTTGGTGTCTTCGTAGGACTTCTTGGCATAGTCGCTATAGGCGGCGGCAATCGCCTGAACGCCTTCGAGTTGCTCCTTGCCGTAGCTCTGAAAGTCTTCAACCTTGAACATCATGGAATCCTTTTTCCCAGACTCGTTCCCAGACTTGGCCGTCGCCGGGAGTCCCCGCTCCCTGACGGAATCACACATACTGCACCGCACAATCTTGTCAAGAATATTGTGCGTCGCACAATCCCAGGGCAAGTTGCGACAATCCCCGGGGATTACCGCAACGGTTGCTTAATCTTTTAGAAACTCGCCCCGCCTAACCTGATTCTTCAAACGGGTTCGCTTCCGCAAACGGGTTAGAAGCTCGTTCAAAAACAATAGCTTAGCTCAAACAACGGCTCCGCTTCGAACTTCGCCGGATGGTACAGGCAGGCAAATCGGCGGTTCGAGCAGGGAACGGTCACCTCTGAGGGGCACAATTTCGCCCCACGGACCGGTGATCTAGTCAGAAACTGGGACGGGGATTTCATGCTTCGCAAAAACCTGGCTTCCTCGCGCTTGGTGCGAGTTGGCATTGTCGGGTTCGCGACAATCACGGTCGCGGCCATCATCACTTGCGACAACGCTGAAGCGCGGCGCTATCACCGGCGCCAGTCCGTCCGCCACCATCAGCAAGAAGACAGCTACAGCCCGCAATTCTCGTCCATCATTGTCGATGGCAATTCCGGCGCAGTGCTCACATCGACCAGCCCTGACGGCCTGCGGCATCCGGCCTCGCTTACCAAGATCATGACGCTCTATCTGCTGTTCGAGCGCCTGGAATCCGGCCAGATGACACTGGATACCGAAATGCCCGTATCGGAACATGCTTCAGAGCAGGCGCCGACCAAGCTCGGGCTCAGGCCGGGCCAGACTCTCCGGGTGGAAGACGCGATCAAGGGCATCGTGACGCGCTCGGCCAATGACGCGGCTGTCGTCGTTGCCGAAGCCATCGGCGGTACCGAAGACGACTTCGGCAAGATGATGACCCGCAAGGCGCGCTCGCTCGGCATGAGCCGCACCAACTATCACAACGCGTCGGGTCTTCCGGACGACGAGCAAATCACCACCGCACGCGATCAGTCGATCCTCGGCCGTGCGATCCAGGATCGCTTCCCGCGCTATTACCGATACTTCTCGACGCTTGCGTTCAAATTCCGCGGCGAGTCGATCCGCAACCACAATCACCTGCTGGGCTCGGTCGAAGGCGTCGACGGCATCAAGACCGGCTATACCCGAGCCTCCGGCTTCAATCTCGTGACATCGCTGCATCGCGGCAACCGCTATCTGATCGGGGTCGTGATGGGTGGCCGCAGCGGCGGCTCGCGCGATGCCATCATGCGCGGCCTGCTGGCCGAGAACCTCGACAAGGCTGCACCAACGCGCACCGTGGCCGCGATCACCGAGCGTGGCACGTCGGACGCCAACACCGACATTGCCCAGGCCAACGCCGAGTCGCGGCCAACGCAGGCAGCCGCGCAAGCTGCCGCCGCGCCCGAACAGACCCAGGCGCGGCCGACGGCGCGATCGCGACTCTCAGCGGCGATCGCCGAAGCCACCGCGGCCCTGCCGCCTTCGCAGCCCAAGAGTGAGCCGGCGCCGCTGACCTCCGGCGTGATTCAGAGCCCGATGGCACTCGTGCCCGGTTCGACCGAACCGATGAAGCCGGTCAAGGTCAAAACCGTCCAGGTGAAAGCCGGACCGATGAAGCTCGCTTCTGCTGCCCCATCGTCATCGGCCGCCCCCGTTGCCAGTGCCCCGCCGTCTGCCCGTGCCGAGGTGCCGGAGACGTCGAATGCAGTCGTCGCCAGGGCGGAAACCGTGAAGACCGAGCCTGCCAAGGCAGAGCCGGCCAGGCCCGAAACGAGCAGCCTGCCGCCACAGCCTCCCGGTTTCGGCACGGGCAACGGCCTGCTTGGGGTGCTGCCGGCATCAGCGGTCGCTTCTCCGCCCGCCGGGCAAACGATAGCCTACGCCGCTCCCGCAGCCGCTGCGGCGGCCCCGCTACCGCAGGCTGCGCCGGCCGCAACTCAGCAGCAAAGCGCAACCAAGGCGGTTGCTGCCCATACCGGATGGATCGTCCAGGTCGGGGCTCTCGATAGCGAAGACGAAGCACAGCAGCGCATCGAGGCGGCGCGCACTCAGGCGCGCGGCCTGCTCAGCAAGGCCGACCCATTCACGGAACCTGTGACCGCCAAGGACAACAGGAAGCTGTTCCGGGCGCGCTTCGCCGGCCTCGAGCGCGATCAGGCCGAGGCGGTGTGCCGCGCGCTGCGGCGCTCCGACATTTCCTGCATCACCGTTCGCAACTGACAATTCGTCCGGAAACGCCAGCCGGCGTTCCACCGAAAAAGCGCAGGCGCTGGGTTCTGATTCATCAGGCCCCCCCTGCGCTTTCGTTTTTCGGTGCGCGCTTTTTCGCGCGAGCAGTCATCCCCGGGGCAAAAGCACCACGCCCGCTCCGAAAAACGCATGAGACGCGCGCGCATTCCTCCGGCCATTGCCGACGCGTGCCGTGCAGCCGCAAACCTCTCGTCAAGAATTTCCAGTTAAAATTTTGGCAGGGATCGATCATGCCGGCCAACGGCGGGCGGTGGTGGCGTCGACCAGAACTGAGACAGAAGCAGCTTTGGTCAAGTTGCGTTTGTTGGCGTTGCCGGAGTTAGGCTCAATGCGTGCGAAGCAGAGTATCCTTGGCCTCGTTTACACGGGCAGCGAGGTACGTCGACCCCCCCTGGTCGGGATGCAGTTTCTTCATGAGCGCACGGTGGGCCCGTCCGATCTCGTCCCGGCCCGCTCCAGGTTGCAGGCCAAGGATCTGATAGGCCTCCTCTTCCGTCATTTTGCCGCTCGACGGCGCGCGGCGCTGCCGCCCTGCCCCGTCGCCCTGCGCGTTCTGACGCCAAGCGGGAAACCGGCGGTCCAGATAACTTTCAAGTAGCGCCACGCTTTCCGCGTCGAATTGCGAGGCCATCGTCATCAGCTGCGGCAGATCGAACTCGTCCAGCGAATGGCCGGCGTGGGGGCCGGCGACGATGCGGCCGGTGAGCACGCCGCTGTCATGGTCGAGCCTCATATCGAGGAATTGCGAGCGGACCTGGGAGGCCTGCCCCGCCGAACGCCTGCCAGCACCAAACAGATCACCGATGTTGCCAAAGCCGGTGCCGCCGAACGGCGACCAGCCAAGCAGGCCGGCGCCGAAAATGCCGATCGGGATCGCGACCGCGAGCTCGCCCCGGAGGCCGGTGAAGGCGGCCACCGCAAGCGCCACCACACCGCCCGTGATTTTGATGGCGCGGGCGAGCATGGCGGGATTGGCCGCGCGAAACATCTGCAAGAGCAGATAGAGGACGATGACGGCGACGGCGCCTGCGATCAGTGTCGGCATTGCATAACTATAGTGGCATCAGCGCCAAAAAGCATGACACAAGACGTTCGTTGGTTTTGTCGCACCAGCGCCGGAGTCCGCAATATGACTTTGCCTGCAATCGATCACTCGACCGGCTCAGCCGTCACGGGGCGAGACGAGAGACGAACGTTAGAATCGGACCACCGGAGCATTTTGGACAGCGGACCTCTAGGTTACTTCATCTGGCCGAGCAAGCGGGCGGCGCCGCTCTCCTGTGCCGACAGCCGCTTCAGGGCTTCGCGTCCGCCGGCCACATAGGCCGCAGCCGCGCGCAACAATTCGCGCAATTGCGCCGCAGCACCAGGATCGAACCTGCACCAGGCACCGCCGGTCAGGCGCGCGATTTCGCGGAAGGCTTTTTCAGCACGAGGATCCTGTCCTTCCTGGAACAGGAATACCGGGACTTTGAGCATGCCGAGTTCGCCGGCCTTGGCGCAGAGCTCATCGACCTGTTCCTCCATGGCGTCGCCGACGAAAACCACGGCGCGGACGCCGGAGGCCACCGCCTCGCGCCGCGCTTCGGAGAGCACCTTGCCGATCTGCGTGTCACCGCCGCGGCAATCGATCTTGCTCATCAAGCGCGCCAGTTGGGTACTGTCGGAAATCCACCCGGTGGCCCGGCACTCGTTGAAGCCGCGGTAATAGACGAGGCGGATGTCGAGGCTACCGAGAGAGGCCGCCTCGCGGAACATGTCGGCCTGCAGTGCACAAGCCATGTCCCAGGTCGGCTGCCGGCTCATGGTGGCATCGAGCGCGAAGATCAGGCGCCCTTTGGCTCCAGCCGCGTGCGGAGACATTGCCCGGGCCTTGGCGACGAAGGCGGCGATATCTTCCGATGTGGAGGGTTTTGACTCTCGCAGCGAATTGCCCTCGCCCGGCTTTTGGGTCGAAGCCATCTCGCCGGAACTGGATCTGGTCGGTTCGCGCGACATGCGTGCTCGCAATTAGCTGCAAGCATTAAGTGGGCGGGGAAACCAAGTGGTCAATACACCAGCGCCAAAGCGCGCCACTCTCAACACCGGCGGAACGACAGAAACAGTCCTGCTCGGCCGCTCGCTAATGCGTCAGCGGCTCTTCCTTCTTTGGCTCCTTGCCGACCGGCACGTACATCGAGACCGGTCCGGGCGCGACGATCTGCGGCGTGGTGGTGGTCGTATCGACCGGCGCGAGCGCATTGGTGTCGTTCTTGTCGAGATACTTGTCGAGCATCGACTGGATCGAAGTTTTCGCCTGATCGGAGCCGGTGTCACGCATGTCGTTGTGCTGGAAGTCGGTCTTTACGACCGTAATACCTTCCTTCTCGCAAACGTCGTCAGTGGGAACGACGCCTGGATCCGTCTTGAATTGCGGATCCGTCGAGCGGAACGAGAGGATCTTGAACTTGCCGGAGGTGATGAAGGGCACCCGCAGGTTGTCGAGCGTCACGACCTTCTTGATATGGTCGGGATACTGCTTGGCGAAATACATCGAGATGTCGCCGCCCATCGAGTGGCCAACCATGGTCAAATGGTCATAGTCCGCGTTCGGCTGGACTTTCTTCATCTGCTCGACGGCAAACTTGATGTTGGCAACGCCGCGCAAGATCTGCGGCAGGCGGCCGACATAGGGCTCGCCGACCTTGGTCACCATCGGCGGGTCGGTCGGAAGATCGTGCTGAATGCTGACGGTCATATAGCCGCGCGCCGCGAACACGTTCGTCAGGAACGAATATTCAGTAAACTTGACGGTGTTGCCGTGATTGATGACCGCGACGGGCAGCCTGATCATGCCGGCGTTAGCCTGCATTTCCTTGTCGCGGCGTATAGCGAACTCGACTTCAACCGGGCGATTGTCGCGCGATTGATCGTAGAACGTGATGGTTTCGTGCCGGATCGCCCACTTGCTCGCGGTGAAATAACCCACCGCAACGAGCGCGCTAACACATCCTAGAACGGCAAGTCCGCGTTTCATGTTCGTCCTCAGAGCCAACCTTCTGGCAGGTCTTCCCAGACATTCGCGCTTCCTTCCCGCTTATATACGTCACAGCGACGTGACAGGAAGGTCAAATATTGTGAAAAATCCGCCAGTTAATTGTGCACTGCACCAGCAGTGCATTGGCTTTAGGCGTTTCCTTCACCACACGCTCCATCCTCCGACGCCCCGAGTCAACGCCCGGTTCATTCGCTCGGTGAAAAAACTGCGGTAGCATTCTGCCGTAGATGCGATTCCGTTGGGATTCCCACCGCAAACCGAGCCGATACGACGGCTGAGGTACTAAGCCCCAATGATGTCGTGAAGTTCCAGCGGCTTATCGACCTGATTGAACCATTCGGCCCGATTCGCGGCGCGCCGCCTGCCCCGTTCGTCCAACGGTAATTTCAGCTGCCGCAACAGGCTCGTCACCTCCTCGCGCGCCGTGACATGGCCGAGGCTCGGACGGGTGCCAAGCGTGGTCTCATCGATGTCGTCGAGCGCTGTCAGTCCGCGAGGGAAGAATTCACGATAGACCACCCGCTCGGCAAAACCGTCGACCGAACGGAAGCCGAGTCGGAGCGATAGTTCCTTGAGGCCGTCGGCGACGAGTTGCTTGTTCCGCGAACCGATCATCGACAGGCGGTTGCGCACCACGATCCAGTCGGTCGTGGCTCCGTCGAGCTGGCGCCGCTTGCGCCTGGCATCGCGCACCATGTCCGCATAGTGGCTCTCGCCGGTCACCGCATAGGTCGCGGGATCGACAGTTCCGAGCACATCGAAGTCGAGGAAGCTGTCATTGATCGGCGTCACCAGGGTGTCGGCCATCGAATGCGCCAGCCGCATGAGATAGCTGTCATTGCCCGGCGTATCGATCACGATGAAATCAAAGGTGTGCTCGACCGCACTGACGGCAGCCATGAACTGTTGAAACTCGGAGTTCTCGTTTTCGGCGATTTGCATCGTCTCGCCGAGTTTAATGCAATAATGGGCCGGCAACTCCAGGTTGAGCCCGGTCCGACGCCCCCAGGCACCGCGGTTATTGATGTAACGGGTGAAACTTTGCTGGCGGCAATCGAGATCAATGGTGGCGACGCGCTGCCCAGCCTTCAGAAGCGCGACCGCGATATGCAGTGCGGTGGTCGACTTTCCCGACCCGCCCTTCTCGTTGCCCAGCACAACTACATGCGCTGAGCCTGATTGCCCTTGGCTAGCTTGCACCAGCATGATTTGTCCCCTGCGAATATCTTCAAATCACGCGCGTCCGCGGTCAAGCGAAATGCGCGCTTACGCGCGTAATTCGCTGACCGTGTGCCTTAATGATGAATCCGCTGCATGACTCTCTGCGTCAGAGCGCATCGCGCGCGCACAGTCCATATAAAACTCGTGCGGTCGAAGCGACGCAGTCGGGCGCGCTTGGCGGGCCGGCTTCCGTCTTGATAAGCTTGGCCTTCCCTTCGCCTGGGCCGACGAGTCGGTCCGCTTGTCCCCGATCGATCGAGCAAAAATGTCCCGAAGCCCCATGATCGTCCGTACGGTCCCCGCGTTACGCCGCGCCATCGACAGCCTCCGCGCGAGAAAGGCTACGGTCGCGTTGGTCCCGACCATGGGAGCACTCCATGACGGCCATGTGTCGCTGGTCCGGCTCGCGAAACGTCGCGCGTCAAAAGTGATCGTCTCGATTTTCGTCAACCCCACGCAGTTCGCGCCGACGGAGGATTTCGGCTCGTACCCGCGCACCTGGAAGGCCGACGTCGCAAAGCTTGCGGCCGAGAAGGTCGACCTGATCTGGAATCCCGACGTCAAGGCGATGTACCCGGATGGGTTCGCCACCCGCATCGTACCGGAAGGACCGGCGACGGCCGGGCTGGAGGATCGCTTCCGGCCACATTTCTTTGGCGGCGTCGCGACCGTGGTCGGCAAGCTGTTCACCCAATGCCGCCCCGACGTGGCGATCTTCGGCGAAAAGGATTTTCAGCAATTGCGGGTCGTGGCGCAGATGGCCCGGGATCTCGACCTCGGCGTTCGGGTGATCGGTTCGAAGACCGTGCGCGAACGGGACGGCCTCGCGATGTCGTCGCGCAACGTCTATCTGTCGCCCGACGAACGGCGGGTGGCGGTTGAGCTCTATCGCGCCATGAAGCAGAGCGCGGCGCGGCTGAAGGCCGGCGACGATATCGAAGCCGCGATGGCCGGCGGCGCCGACATGATCACCAAGGCCGGTTTTCTGCTCGATTATTTCGAGGCCCGAAACGCCGAAACCCTGGCGCCCGTCACCTCCATAAGCGAGGGGCCGCTACGCATCCTGGTTGCCGCACGCCTTGGCAAGACCCGGCTGATCGACAACCTCGCCGTCTAACGCATTTTCCGGAACCGGACGTTGATTCCATTGACGCCGGAAGCTTGAGCGCGGGCTTTAAAGCAGACCGAGGTCGCGCAGTTCCCGGCGCATCGGCTCCGGCATCGCGGCGACACTTCCGGCGATCGCCTTGCCAAGGTCGGCCGGCACTGAATCATCGGTGAAGTAGCGCCAGCCTTGGAATGGGCGCATCGGCCGCGGCGATACAGCGATCACCTTGGGCTGCATCACCAGTCGGCAACGGCCGACGCCGTCGCTGTCCCGGAACGGCTCGATCGCGAGGATTTTTTCGCGCGCGGCAATTTCGCCACGGATCACCCAGTAGAGCGAACCACCGTCGAGGATCTCCTCGACCCGTTTGGGCACCATCCGGGTGATGTGGGTGTGGCGCTGCGGAAGACCTTTCTTCTTTGCGGTCTTCATCCGTTCCGCGACCCAGCCCTTCAGTTCTTTGACGGAGTCACAACCAACGGCAAGCTTGATGAGATGAAGTGGCATGTCTGCAAATTAGTCGTCGGCTTCGAAACGATCAATCGTTCGAGGCTGCCGGCGTTGATGCTGTTGGGGAAAGCTGGGTCGGCGCGGATACGGTGGCGGGCGCGGGCGCCGGTGCGCGCTTCGGCGCCGGAGGCTTTTTGGCCGCCGCTGGCACCGCCGCAGGTGCCGCTGGTGTCGGACGAGGCGCCGGGGTGGACGCGGTCGCGGCCGGCGCTGTCGTCGCGGCACGTTGTGAGGCGGCCGCCGCCGCGCCCGTGCCGGGTTCCGCCGTCATGATGCTGACGGCCGGCGTCGAGGATGCACTGGGAAACTCGGCATTTGTCGGCCGGCCTGTAGGCACTGAGGCTCCGAGCATCGCCACGGGATTGACGGGAGGCGGTGCATTCCAGGACGGCGCATAGCGCGTGACGAGATCGTCGTAGACATGCGCGTCCATGTTGGCGACGATCTGGCGGCTGTCGGTCAGCGCGGCGAACGCCGCGCATTCGGTCGGCGTGCAGTGGTCGCGCGTCTGCAGCACCTGCGCCACCAGCCCATAACGGTCGTGCTCCACCGCGCGTCGCAGCGCGAGCAGTTCCGGCGTCATCTTGGGATT